>Ga0208307_1000107_pt1 | contig 24540 bp, 44 predicted proteins | sample Colrivmet1449B02_FD_187633 | JGI IMG/M metagenome (GOLD analysis project Ga0208307, IMG submission 187633) | Estuarine microbial communities from the Columbia River estuary - metaG 1449B-02 (SPAdes) (version 2) | ecosystem: Environmental > Aquatic > Marine > Intertidal zone > Estuary | place...
AAAGAAGCAGACGACCTCATACGAATACACACCGACCACGAAGAAGGTTGTTGAGTCAAGGCAACTTATAGGTCTTATATGTTGCTTCAAGGCAACTTTTATGCTCGTGAGACTTGGTAGTCAGGGGAGTCTTATAAACTCTTTGCCCCAGATCAGGGCCTTTGAGATGGATCGTAACCATCCACGAGTATCTGCTCGTTTAGCAATCTAGGAATGCAGCGTTCTCATAAAGCGCCGAAGGTCGGGGCAGAACCGACAACGAGCACTTGACTATTAGGACTCTTTGAGTTATAATGGTCTCATTGGGAGATTGGTGGAATCGGTAGACACACCAGACTTATGAAAATTGAGCCTCATTTAGGAAACTTTATGAGTGTAATTCCTCAAATTCGGTGAAACCTGTAAAATGGCAATACCGAGCCAAGCAAGAGAAATCTTGAAGGTGTAGAGACTAGACGGGGAACACCTAAACTGAAAGGTATGGTGAAGGTATAGTCCAGACCACAAACCGAAAGGGTAGTGAAAACTATAGTGGTAAGAAAATCTGTTGGGCGTATGCCCGTGGGAGTTCAAGTCTCCCATCTCCTACTAAATAATAATACCTGGATGTCTGCAAACTTCAGGGGGAGGGTGAAAGTCCCTCCTTTTTAATATAAATAATGATGCAGACATCTAGAGTAAGAAATGAATTATCTAAAGGTTTATTGTAATCTTATAAGAAAGGCACAACAGCGTCAAGTTGTGGAAGGTTATGTGGAAAAGCATCACATTTTTCCGGTAAGTATATTTGGAAAGAATAATAAAATTGTTGTATTGACTGGCAGAGAACATTATATATCCCACGCTTTATTAGAAAAAATTTATTTAAAAAGATACGGAATTAATAATTGGAAAACTAAAAAAATGATATTTGCATATTGTAATATGAATGCAATTAATGAATATCATAAAGACAGGTACATTAATTCTAAATTATATGAATATTCCAAAAAAAGAAAATCTATAATAATGAGTGGATCTGGAAATCCTTTTTATGGAAAAACCCACAGTGAAGAAGTAAAACAAAAAATAAAAATCGCTAATATGGGGAGAAAAATGCCCCCAAGAACTAAAAAACATTGCGAAAAAATATCAGAATTAAAAAAAGGAAAACCTCTTTCTAAGAAGTGTTTGGAAAAGTGTAAAGAGGCAAATAAAGGAAATACTTACAGATTAGGGACAAAACATACTGAAGAAACGAAAATTAAAATGAAAAAGAAAAGAGAGGGATTAAAATGGTGGAATAATGGTAAAGAAAATGTGATGAAAAAAGAATGTCCGGGAGAAAATTGGACAAGAGGGAGGATTCCATTTAAAAAATAAATATTAAAATAAGTGGGAGAAAATCCTTATGTCTTACAAAATTACCAAAGCATATTGTTGGTATAATAATGGATCTCAAATTGTATTGATGTATTTTATTTCTGAGCTTCCATTTACTTTTGATGAACTCCCAGACGGGCACTTATACGATCAAGACCTCTGTAGAACGGCAGATAAGTATCGTGCATATGAACCAGATGATTTATTTAAGAACTCATTCTATCTTATAGACGAGGAAGCACACCCATTACTTTTTGATATGGACCTAGAAAATCCTCAAGACCTTCCAGATGAAGGTTATGAGTTTCTGCAGCAGGACTTATCTTCATAAATAAAGCATAGAAGAAGTTATGGTACAGAACTTTGCCTTTAAATAAATTAGATAATTTTATAAAGAACACAGAAGGTCGCATTCTTTATGTTTCTCCAAGTGACCTTGATTCTACTGATAGTATTAGTAATCAGGGTAATTCACTCGCTCAACCCTTTAAGACTCTACAGAGAGCACTTTTAGAGGCAGCAAGATTTTCCTATCAGAGAGGAAATAGTAATGATGATGTAGAGAAGACTACAATTCTCTTAATGCCAGGAGCACATACGGTTGATAACAGACCTGGTTTTTCTATAAAAACTGTTGGTACTACTGCAACAGTAACATCTCCAAGTGGGGCAACATCTGCGGCATCAAATACCTTATCACTTACACTCAATTCAGTATTTGACCTCACACAAGACGATAATATTCTTTATAAGTTCAATAGTGTTAATGGTGGTGTTGTTGTACCCAGAGGAACCTCAATCGTTGGTCTAGATTTAAGAAAGACTAAGATTCGTCCAAAATATGTTCCGAACCCAACAGATTCTTCTGTTCCAAACTCGGCAATTTTTAGAATTACCGGTGCCTGCTATTTCTGGCAGTTCTGTATCTTTGACGGCAGTACAGAAGGTACGGTATATACTGACCCAACAGATTTTTCCGTCAATAACAAATCAATCCCAACATTCTCCCACCACAAACTCACATGCTTTGAGTATGCAGATGGAGTAAATCTATATGAAGATACAGGTCTTACTGACTTGGATATGTATTATGCGAAACTCTCTAATGCATTTAATCTTGCATCTGGTAGAGACATCGATCAAAAGTATCCTGCCGATCCTCTTGGTTTTGAGAAGCAGAGGCCAGAATGGGAGATTGTAGGTGCTTTTGCCGCAGATCCTATTAAGATTTCTACAATTGAGTCTGGGTCTGGTGGAACCGCAAGTAGTCAGGTTACGGTCAAAACTTTAGTACCTCACGAACTCTCGGCAGGAACTCCAATTAAGATTAGTGGAGTTTCTCCGGAAAACTATAATATCTCAACAAAAGTTCAGAGTATTAGTGATACGGACCCAACTGTCTTTACATATCTTCTTCCAAATTTCCCACTCAATCTAACAACACCAGGAAGTGCATCTAGTGCATTTGTAACAATTGAGACTGATACCGTATCCGGAGCATCTCCATATATCTTTAATATTTCATTGCGTTCCGTTTATGGTATGAATGGAATGCTTGCCGATGGTAGTAAGGCATCGGGTTTTCGTTCGATGGTTGTTGCACAATTTACTGGCGTATCTCTACAAAAAGATGACCGTGCATTTGTAAGATATAATCCAACAAATAGAGATTATTCTGACAATATTGCCATCTCCAGAGTTGCCGGAGCAACTTTATCTGGTAATTCTTCTTCTACCAGCATAGCATATCATCTAGAACCACTATCAATTTATAGAAGTGGATGGGAATCAAGTCACATTAAAGCAACAAATGATGCCTTTATTCAGATTGTTTCCGTATTTGCAATTGGTTTTAATAAGCACTTTGATTCTGAAAGTGGTGGAGACCTGAGTATCACTAACTCAAACTCCAACTTCGGGCAGATTTCACTTACTTCTTCTGGATTTAAGAAAGAAGCATTTGATAAGGACAATAAAGCATTCATCACCTCAATTATTGCTCCAAGAGCAATTGTAGGAGAAGAAGATAATATTGATTGGATTTCATTAGATGTTGCCAAGATTGATGCACCGAGTAGTAATAACGCCAGACTATATCTATTTGGATTTACTTCTGAAGATGATGTACCACCAGTACTCACTCAGGGATATAGAATTGGTGCAAAAGTAGGTGATAAACTATATTTTACTGCAAACGGGACAGAATACTCGGCAAATATTTTAATGTCCGATGGAGTCACAAGTTCTGTTAAAGAATATTCAGTAACTGGCATCCCATCATCAAATAAATTTACAATTGGATCTCATAATATTCAGACTGGTGAAAAAGTTATTATTCTGAGTGATGATGGTGATTTGCCAGAAAATATTGTAGAAAATACAGTTTATTATGCAATTGCAAGTGATGTTGACGGTAGTTTAACTGCAAATGAAATTAAACTTGCTTCTTCACAATCGGCAGCAGTCAGTGCAAATGCAATTAGCGTTTATAAAGGAACTGGTCTAAGAATTCTGAGTCGGGTATCAGATAAGGTTGCCGGAGATGTCGGGCACCCAGTACAATATGATGGTACTCAGTGGTATATTACCACAAATGCTAATAGTGGCATTTATACGGCAATCAATTCATTGGGTGTTGCGGGATTAACAGAAAGAACCGAACCTTCTTATGTAAAGAGAACTGAAGATACCAGAAGTTTGGATGAAAAACTTTATAAGATTAGAGTTGTAATTCCAAAAGAACTTGTGGGTGCCAAAAACCCAGAGGATGGATTTGTAATTCAAGAATCAAGTTTTACTGGAATTAGATCGGATACTGACATTAATTTATCATCTCTTTCAACATCAGACTATGAGTATAACAGAAATCCAAGATTTATTAGTACTTGCTCTTTCAATGAATCTACCAAAATTGTAACTGTTACTTCTGAACTTCCACACAATCTTCAAGTTGGTGATAGTATTATTATCAAGAATGTAACGGACAGCACCAACCCTGCTGGAGTTGGAAATTCTGGATATAATGGAACCGTTGGGGTTTCATCAGTTTTTGATGATATGACCTTTAGATATTCTGTAGGAATAACTACTTTAGGATCATTCACAAATGTAACCTCCAACAGAACAACCTCACTTCCAAGATTTGAGAGAAATGACTTACAAGCAAATCTTTACAATTATAGAAGCGAAGTAATCACTCCATACATTAGTGGTATTCAGGATGGTGTTTATCACATCTATACTTTAAGTGCCGATAAGGCAATTCCAACAGAGTTCACAAATATTAAGTATAGTCAGAATGTTGTTGATTTATATCCACAGTTAGACAGAGATAATATTAATGATAATCCACTTCCTTCCAAGTCATTTGCCAAAAGGTCTCCTCTTGGTGAAGTTGTAACAAATGACCTCAAAAAGAGTATTACAAAAGAATCTACCGACACTTTACTCACAAGTTTAGGAGTTGGTCTTGATGTTTCCTCTGTTTCTAATCCTACAACAACTTCACCAACAATTACCTTTGCAAGAAGGCACGGTCTTGCCGGTATTGTTACTGGAACCATAACTCCAAATGGTGGTACTCTTTATACTGATGGAACATATCAAAACCTCAAACTTCTCAATACTTCTCAAACTGGAACCTGGCAGGGAGCAACGGCAAGAGTTGTTGTATCTGGTGGTGGAGTTGATTCTGTAGATGTTGTTTCTTCTGGTTCTGGTTATTCTGCTGGCAATCTATTCTTTGATGCCTCTGTGATTGGTAATGGTAATAATAATACAAGATACACTATTGCAACATCAGGAATCACTACGGCAGTTGGTAATGTAGTTCAATTTACTGGTGCCGGAACAACTTCTGACACCTATCATCGTATTACGGCAGTTTCTGCCGATAATCAAATTTCAATTGCCAGGACTTCAGGAGACCCTGTAATTACATCAAATCAATATGCTTATGTTGTTGGACCTTCAGTTCAGATTACAACCACCAGTTATTCTTCTGGTATAAGTACCTTTAATTGTTCTGGACCTCACGGATTAGTTGCCGGTAATAAGTTTAGAGTAATTGATTCTTCAAATAATAATAGAGGAGATTATATTGTAAAAGATAGAGTTGACATTGATACATTTACGGCACTTACACCTACCATAAGTGTGAATGGTGGATATGTCCTCAAGCACGGTCTTTCTACAAATGATTCAAGTTCTGATTCTACCGCAGAAAATCTAGGAATCAGAAGTATTCCATTATTTGATAAAGAAACACTTGTTGCTGCTAGTGCAATTACTAACACTACTTCTACAATTACAGTATCAAGTTCTGTAGGTGCAGCAGCAATCACGAAGAGATTCCCACTCGGTTCTTATATTCAGATTGATGAAGAGATTATGAGAGTTGCGGGATTCCCTGTGGGTGGTACTTTTACAGTGATTCGTGGTGCTCTTGCCACAAGACAAGCATCTCACGATAGTGGTTCACTGATCAGAAAGATTAAACCAATCTCAATTGAATTTAGAAGACCTTCAATTGTCAGAGCATCTGGGCATACTTTTGAGTATCTTGGATATGGTCCAGGAAACTATTCAACTGGATTACCTCAGGTTCAGAGCGTAACCTTGACCGAAAGAGAAGAGTTCTTGGTACAGTCTCAAGAAAGGTCTGGTGGTATTGTTGTTTATACAGGTATGAACAATAATGGAGATTCCTTTATTGGTAATCGTAAGACATCTTCATCAACTGGTGAGGAAGTTACATTTGATAATCCAATTCCAACAATTACTGGTGAAGACCCATCTAGATTGAGTGCCGTATTTGATGAGGTAACGGTTAAGGAAAGACTTGTTGTTGAAGGAGGTAATTCTGGTACTGTTCTTTCTCAGTTTGATGGACCTGTTACATTCAATAAAGAAGTTAAGTTTGCTGGTGCAGTAAATGCTAAGTCACAATTAAAAGTAAGTGCCGATACCCAGTCCACAACTACGGCAAACGGAGCACTAGTTATATCTGGTGGTGTTGGTATTGCCAAGAACCTGAATGTTGGTGGAAATTTAAATGTTGCTGGTAGTATAATTGCTAATATAACGGGCAATACAACCGGTAATGTAACTGGTAATGTAACTGGTGATCTTACTGGTACTGCAACTAATGCAAATAACATAAACATTTCAGCAACTACATCAACAGATACATCAACTTCGGTAGTATTAGTCGCAAATCAATCAACTGGTAATCAAAGTCCGTTTATTGATTCTGGATTGAGTTATAATGCTGATACTAATGCTTTAACGGCATCTACATTTGTTGGTGCTTTAAGTGGTAATGCTAGTTCTGCAACTCAATTACAAACCTCAAGGACCTTTACTATTACTGGAGTTGTTGATGCTCCCGCAGTTTCTTTTAATGGAACCGGCAATGTTGAATTAGTTACTACTTTGGATGATAATTCAGTAACATCTGGAAAGATTGTTGCTAATGCAGTAACTACTGCAAAAATAGATTTCCAAAATGCATTAGTTCCAGTTGGTGGAATTATTATGTGGTCTGGAATTACGGTTCCAACAGGATGGTCATTATGTAATGGGAGTAATGGAACTCCAGACCTAAGAAATAGATTTATTGTTGCTGCAGATAGTCTTACTAAGACTGGAACTACATCTCAAAGTGGAACCTCTCCATATGATCCTGGGGATGTTGGGGGTAGTGCGGATGCAACTCTAGTATCTCACACTCACAGTTTAGTGTCAATGACTAATCCGGGAAATCATTATCACACTTCAAATTCCGGAATAACCCAGATGGGATTTGATGTTGGTGGCAATGGCACTGTTACAAGAATGGATTTCAATGATGGTCCTCCATTTAATAACATAGTTTATGATCTTGGGGGTGGTTCTCATACTCATGGTATAGATTTAAGTACTGAAGGTTCGGTAGCAACAGATAAAAACTTACCTCCATATTATGCACTTGCCTTTATTATGAGAACTTCATAAATACTTAAAAAGTCTCCAAGATGGCAAATTATAACAAATCATTTAATTTTAGAAATGGAGTTCAGGTCGATGATGACAACTTTATTGTAAATGCAAATGGTTTGGTTGGAATCGGAACATCAATTCCTACAGAGTTTCTGGATGTTTACGGAACCGCAAAGGTTACCGGATTAGTCACGGCAACGAATCTGACAATCACCGGAGTTTCCACTTTTTATAGTAATGTGAGAGTTGGTTCTGGAATTACGATGTATGCCTCTACAGGAATCGTAAGTGCCACGGCATTTTATGGAAGTGCCGTTGGACTAACTAGCATTTATGCAATTGCTGTTGATGGGTGGTATATTAATGCCGGAAACCTTTCTACAACATCTAAAGTAGGTATAGGAACCACACTTCCATATCATTCATTGCAGGTAGGTCAGAACCCTCTAACTGGGAATGGATTTTCGGTTGATGCATTTACCGGAAATGTAAATACAACTGGAATTATAACGGCACCTAGTTTTGTTGGAAACTTAACAGGAAATGTACTAGGAAATATAAATTCTAGTGGTGTTTCAACTTTTTCCACACTTCAAGTAGGAACCGGAGTCACTATTAGTGGTGGTATTGTAAATTCTAATAGTTTTGTCGGAAACTTAACGGGAAATATAAATTCTAGTGGTATTTCAACTTTCTCCACACTTAAAGTGGGAACCGGTGTCACAATTAGTGGTGGTATTGTTACTGCAACCTCATTTAGCGGACCTTTGACCGGTACTGTAACTGGCAATCTAACTGGAACAGCAACGACGGCATCAACACTTCCTTCTTCGGCAACTATATCAATTACTTCGGTAAATAGTGGATTTAGTTCAACAGGAATTGCAACAATAACTGATACTCTTTATGTAACTGGTAAAATTAAAGTAGGAACTGCCACGGCACCAGAGGCAGACATAGAAGTTAATAAGACTGGTATTTCATCAATAAGAGTAATTAGTAGTAACAATGATATTGCAAGTATTGGTATTGGAAGAAGTGCAGAAATAAGAACCGGAAATGTCAATAATTTATATCCATATAGCACTAGAAACTCTCTTGATATTATAAACTATAATGCTGAAAATGTCAACTATTATCTTGATTATGATTCGGCAGGGGTAGGAACTGGCAATTTTAATTGGATTTATGGGCAGAGTCCATCAAGTCCATTAATGTCACTCACCTATGGTGGAAATCTAGGATTAGGTATTACCAACCCACAATCAAAACTTCATGTGGTGGGAACATCCTATATTACTGGCATTACAACAATTGATAGTAATTTAGATGTTAATCAAAATTTATATGTTTATGGAAATATAACATTTAATGGGTCTATAACTGGCAATCTTGGAATCACAACTTTTTCTAGACTAGGTATTTCTACAAGCACAATTTCAACTAATTCTTATGAATTCTTTGTTGGTGGTGATCCGGTATTTGGTGAAGGAGTTTCAATAACTAAGACTAGTATTAGAGCATCAGGAAATATTAGATCAACAAGTATAACCAGTACGAACATTAATAATAGTGGTATTATAACTTCTACTTTAGGTTTTGTTGGTCCTCTAACTGGAAATGTAACTGGAAATGTAACTGGAAATGTAACTGGGACAGCAACAACTGCTTATGGAGCATACAACCTTACTGGATCTCCCGATATTATAGTATCTTCTGTTGGTATCGGCACTACAACCTCCACAGGAACAGCATCACAAACACTTCAAGTTACTGGTGGTGCTTATGTTTCTGGTTCTGTCGGCATAGGAATCACAAATCCAAAAGGTGTTTTAGATTTAGTTTCTACAACACAACCATTATATCTTCCAAGAATGACAACAGCACAAAGAAATTTAATTGTTGGTATTTCTAGTGGTGCAGTTATCTTTAATACAAGTATCAATGAGTTTCAGGGATATACGGGAACTAATTGGGTGACATTATAAGGAGGGGCTTGACAGAATACTCATAATACTGCTAGACTAGGTTTGTCTCCGTTGAAGATGAGACTTTAAGACACTTAAAGAACCGTCCACTGGGGGTCTTCACTGACCCTTTTTTAATGCTATGATGTCTCCATACACAAAGAGACAGATGTTCCAACTCCGTCCCCACCAGCAAGAAGTTTTCTCTCTGATGCGGGAACACTCTAGGATGCTGACTGTTGCTCCTACTAGCGCCGGTAAAACTATTATGATGATTGCCGATGCGAAGCATCGTTTCACCGAAGGTGAAAGCAACCAGACCATTCTGGTAGTTGCTCCTAAACTGATTCTTTGTCAGCAATTGTCTGATGAGTTTGAAAAGTTTATCAGTAATGTGAATATTCTTCACATTCATAGTGGTGAGACAAAGCACACTCGTATTACGGACTCTCTGGAACTTGCTTACTGGCATGAGAAAACGGAAGGACACAAACTCATCTTTACTACCTATCATTCTCTGAATAAGATTGTCAGAGCAGAACTGGATATTGATGTTGTTTACTTGGATGAGTGTCACAATGCAGTTAATGGTAGGTTCTTTGATGCTGTAGAAGCAATCAGTAAGACTGCAAAGAACTTCTATTCTCTGACTGCTACTCCTAAGTTCAGTCAAGTTGCATCGAAACCCGGCAACAATAATGCTGAAGTGTTTGGTTCCAAGATTCACAGTGTCAAGGCACCTGAACTGCTTCTCAATGGCAGTATTCTTCCTCCTATGACTTCGGTGATAGAAGTTGGTTCATCACGCGATAAGGAAACCGCACACGAACGTGACTTCTACACTCTCTGTGATACCATTTTCAATGAGGATGATATGAACAAGGTTCTGGTGGTTGCACCGAACACCAAAGTAATGATGAGAATGCTTTCTGAAACTTCTTTTATGGAAGAAATGCACGACAATGGTTATGAAGTCTTGCATATAACAAGTAAGTATGGATCCTTCGTTGGTAATAAAAAAGTTACCCGTTTAGAATTTTTAAAGATTCTTTTTGATTATGGCAAAGATCCCAATCGTAAGTTTGTGGTTCTGCACATTGGTATACTCACTGAGGGTATCAGTGTTCCCGGTATTCAATCTTGCGTCCTTCTTCGTCAACAGAACTTTATCTCTACTGTTCAGAGCATCGGTCGTTGCATTCGGGTGAATCCTGATGATACTGACCGTATGAAGTCTGGTGAACTGGAACCCGGTGATTTTGAGAACTACATCAAACCATTTGGTAAAGTGGTCATTCCCGTCTACAATAACAAAATTGGCATTGCCACTGCTAGTCGTGTGCAGAGTGTAGTGGATGAGGTATTTGTAAAGGGTAACTTCGTTGCTGATATCATTAAGAAGTAGTCCTAAAACATGCTCCAGTGTCATTCAAACAAGTATTCCCTACAGTATAGTCTAAGTTGTTCTTAGGCACCTTACAGGGGATTCTGAGAGTGCTGAGAGACACTTTAACAACTGGCACAGGGGGTTCTCAACGGACCCCCTTTCCTGCTATAATACACAAGTAACCAAAAGAGGAAACTCAAATGAAGTATCGGGTGATTTTTATTGCCGGTAATCAACGCCAAACAGAAGAAGTATATGCTAACAATCCTGCTGAGGCAAAAAGAGTTATTGAGGCACGAAATCCAAACGCCAGAGTTGTGAATGTCACATGCTGACCCCTAACATACCAAATACTCCCAATTATGATATTCTGAATAATAAACCTTCAGACCCTGCTGGTTATGTAACTAAAGACGGGAAATGGGCAGCAGTTCCTTGGGGTAATAAATTCGTCATTATCTGTAATGGTGAACAGGTTCATACCTCAAATAACCTCACAACTGCCAAGGATTACATTCAGAAAAAAGTCAAACAGACTCCACGAAAGCGTACTACATTATCTAATCTTGAGGAATATCTATGAAAAAACTTGCCTTTCTTCTTCCTCTTCTTTTCATTCAACCGGCATCGGCAAATGAAATGATGATTACTGTAAATGTGAATCGGGTTTGTGCCGCAATTGTGAACATTCCCTATGCCTCTGATAATTTTTCGGATGCTGAATTTCAAAAGTGGAAGAATTGTGTGGCATATCTTCGTCAGTTTGATGGAATTCAGTGATGGAAGTATTTCAACAAACCTCTGATGCCCCATATAATCGTCATAACTACGAACTTGTCCTGAAAAGTGGCAAAACCATATTTTTTGACGATTGGACGGGCGTTCAGGGGTATTGGTTCGTTCATCACCAAATCCCCGATTATTTGGATTATGTAAATGCCCTTGATAAAACTAAAAATAAATCTAAGGCAGTCGGGTTCTAAATATACTCACTTATAAAATGGAATAATGACTCAATCCTCATTTGAAATACTTCACTTTTCTCAAAGAAAGTGGAACTCATATCACGAACAAGGTTGCTATCGCATCAACCTTGTTTTTCGTGCGTCTGATACTGATGATGAATATTACAGCACAAAGCAAAGATTTTTGGATGAGTCTAAAGAATGGAAAAAGTCTGAGATTGTTCAAGACCTAGACCTTTTTCAGAAATATTCCGATGGTCTTCGGATGATTAATAAAAAATCTGGAAAGAATTTGTTGGAAGGACTTGCGGATGATGAAGAGAAAGATGATGATGGATTAATTCCGATTGAGTTTGTGAATGATAATGGACTTGAAAGAGAAGAGGTTTATACCAAAGGATATCAAGAAAACTGGAATACGATGTTCCAATACAATGAGAAGTTTGATTTCTTTCGGTTTTATGAGTATTTTGAGATAAATCCTGCCACAGAAGGTATCATTGCATACATTAAGGAATTACAGCAGATGTCTAATCCTGATATATACTATGCGGGGCAATTCTTTCGGGCTCTGAAATCACTAGAAATTTTTTGGGACTAATGACTCCATTTCAATCTGCCTGTGTTGTAATATTCGGAATACTAGCATACCTGATATGGGTAGATGAAAATATTGCGATATATTTGACTCTTATCTTCAAAGTTATAAAAATCAATACAGAAAGAATGTTGTGGATGATAAGACTTCATCCAAAAAATCCGATTACAAACCTGATGATGAAATGGAAGTATGAAAGACTTGCAAGAGAAATTCAGGCAGAAATGGAATGTAAAGCAACTGAATTCAACAACAATAGCAAGGTTGTTGAGTGAACTTGAGGGAGCATCATACTTACTTGATTGTATTGATGAAGAAGACTTTGAGATCATAACCAAACTAAAGAAAAAATACTATAAGATGTATTTTTCTATGCTAAAATCGGAATGACTAATCCAATTGAAGAACTGGCACAAGGCACTTGACTTTCCCTGTCAGGGGTCTTATAGTATATACATACAAATCCAAAGCGATGACCTATGGAAATGAAAATCAAACCACCTGTGGGACTTTATGATAAATAATATGCCTGCAATTGACTTGCATCTTTCCAGGTTGGGGAGTACTCTTACTCCCCTCAAAAAAGCATTGTCTCTTATAAATAGTACTGCAAGTCAATTTATAGAGCAGATGTTAACACCTAATGGGTTTTATACTTACGCATATTTACGCGAAGACCGAACTCCTTATTATATTGGTAAAGGTCAAGGTAGAAGAATATTTAATAGACAAAAAAAAGATATAAAAGCACCCAAAGATAAGTCAAGAATAATATATCTCAAACAAAATCTTACTGAAGAAGAAGCATTTAAGCACGAAATCTATATGATTGATGTGTTTGGTAGAAAAGATTTGGGAACTGGTGTTCTTCACAATAGAACTAATGGTGGAGAAGGTTGTTCTGGATTTGTTCCAAGTGAAGAAACCAGAATAAAAATAGGTGAAAAAAATAAAGGTAAAAAAAGGACTGAAGAACAAAAGCAAAAATTAAGAGAAGCACAAAAAAATCAATCTGAAGAGACTAGAAGGAAAAAAGCACATAAAAATAATAATTTTGCAAAAGGTAATAAAATTGATAGAGAAATTGTAGATAGACTTACCTGTGAAAAAAGAAAAAATAAATGGTGGAATAATGGAACCGAACAAAAATTTTGTAGTGAATGTCCTTGTGGGTGGGTCTCTGGGAGACTACCTTTGAGAAAAGGTAATTATTCCAAACCTGGAGAAAAAAATCCAAGAGCAAAAATATGGGAAATAACTTATGATGATGGAACTGTTGAAATAATAAAGTGCCTAAAAGGATGGTGTAAAAAAACTAACTATAATTTTAGTGCTATTAGGTATGCTGTAGAGAACAATAAATCATATCAAAATATTGTAAAAATAATTTCACTTGGTAGTGTTTATCAAAAATGAGAGTGCGCGTAATTTCTGATTTACATTTAGAGTGTTGTGAAAATAATCACGGTGTCCCTGATCTGGGAGAAGGTGAAATCCTAATTCTTGGTGGGGACATTCTATGTGCTCGTCATTTTAAGAAGGACGGACCTCTTAAGAAAGTTTATAATGACTTTCTACAAAAGTGTGTAAAGAACTTTGATGAGGTTCTGTATCTTGCGGGAAATCACGAAGCATATGGATACAACTATGAAGGAACTTGGGATGTTCTTGCAGAGCATCTACCAAAGGAAATTCATCTTGTAGAAAATGACTTTGTAAAAATCAAGGACTGGGTATTTCTTGGGACAACTCTATGGACTGATTTTCGTAATGAAAATGCTCTAGAGATGATGGAGGCAGCACAGTGTATGAATGATTATAAAGTCATTCGTATTGGTTCTAACTATCGCAAACTAACTCCTGATGATACTCTCAAGTTTCATAAGAATTCCAAACTATTCCTTCAACAAAAGTTGGAAGAGTTTAAGGATACTAAAACCTGGGTTCTTACTCATCACGCACCCTCTTATGAATCCGTTCATCCAAAATATAGAAGTTCTGGTATTGCGAATGGGGCATATGTCAATAATTTTGATGATTTGATTTTGGATCATCCTCAAATCAAATGCTGGAGTCACGGTCATACACACGAAAGTATGGATTATATGATTGGTAATTGTAGAGTTGTATGTAATCCTCGTGGTTATTACAACGGATACAATAATGCAGACCTGAACATTAACTTTGACCCTAACTTTGAGGTAGAACTATGAAAGTAAAAACACTTGTGATACTAGAACAAGCGATTGAAGAAGGTGTGCGGCGTGGTTATCGTCGTGCTCATAAGCATATTGAGAACCCGACTGAAGAGTCTATCTGTGACCATATTGAAGAGTGTGTAATGGCACAAATTTACGAATACTTTACCTTTGAGGACGAAACTTATGTCTGAACGCTCACAAGCATTTATGAACGCAGTATGGGATTGTAGGAACAATCAAGGTGCTGATACTGAAGAGAAACTGGTTTCTGCAATCCTACAAGTTGCCGCAGAAACTGTAAGGTTTTATAATGCTCAAGACAATTTGATTGTTCTGGATAAAAATGATATGCTACAACTCGCACAGGAACTTGACGAATAATCAAAGTCTTGCTATGATAACTAAGTATCTGAACCACTTTGCCAATTTATGATCAAACCCATTAAAGAAGAGTTTCCTCACGGAGATGGATTTCCTATTAAAATAACTCATAAGGATGGTAAAGAACTAAAGGATTTCAAGACCTGCTATTTCCAGACCGAAGACCACGCTCAAAAGTACATTGCCCGTAACAATTTCAAAAAGAAAGATTACACTATTATCTACAAGAACGAACAATGACCACACGCACTTATACTCAAAAAAACGAAAACCAATGGGAATGGGAAGAAACTCCTGAAACCATTGAGGCACTTAAACAACTTCACGAAACAGTAAAAAAAGTAAATGACGGAAAAAAAACTGATTGATGATTGCTTTTATATTGAAAAAGCAAGATGGGGTGTTTATCACTCTTATAATAAAGAAGAAAAACGACTCATTACATCACTGACCGAGGAAGGTTGTATTAATGCCACTAGGTACTACATGAAAGGTCTTCAAGAAGGATTTATGGAAGTAATTACTCATCAGGGAAGCGTGGATGGAAAACTCTGATTATCCTTATCATACTCTGGACTCTACCACACCTTGGTATGAGTGGTTGTGCTACTCCGAAATTTGTCATCAACTGAATGTACCAAATCAACCAAGTGTCGGTAGATTTATGAGGTACAGACAATATCTTAAAGAAATAGGAGTTTTGTGATGAGATTTAGATTATTTGATTGGTTTCTCAAAGATTATGAGATGCCTGACAAGTACAAACTTATCGTTTCTGATGAGCACGATAATGAGTATTGTCTTGTAGGACTTTGTTCTTCTCTTGCCAAGCACGTTGCTATACTTGAAGAACGCATTACTACTCTGGAACAAAAGTATGAAGGTGCTCTTATAGACATTAAGCGTCTTGAAGAAGAGAATGTAGAGACTACAAATTGTCTGTATGAAAATGCCAACTCTATAGATGCAGTTGATGCCCGTATAGATATTCTTGCCGAACATTATATGAATAAATAGTGATGCTTATTTGTGGTTATTTAAGCAGAATGGGGGCAGAAATGCTCCTTTCCTTGTATAAATAACTATAACCACAAGTAAAGCAGATGGAATATTATACTTACGCTTATTTGCGTGAAGACGGCACACCTTATTATATTGGAAGGGGAAAGCATCAAAAAAAATCAAAATATAGAAGAATGAACACTAAATTTGGTCATAGTGTTTCTGTTCCAAATGAAAAAAGAAGAATTATACTAAAAGATAATCTTTCTCTTAACGATGCTAATAAACACGAAATTTATATGATTTTCATTTTCGGTAAAAAATATGACGGAACAGGTATATTGAGAAATCTTGTAGATGGTGGAACTGGTGGAGGTGTTGCTGGTAGAAAATTAAGTGAAGAAACAAAAAATAAAATAGGAAATGCAAATAGAGGTAAAACTCGTTCAGAAGAACATAGAAGAAAAAATGGTGAAGCAAAAAAAGGTAACACTAATTGGTTAGGTAAAACTCATTCAGAAGAAACTAAAGAAAAAATAAGAAATGTCCATAAAGGAAAACCATTTCCAGGAACTCATAATAATAATAAAGAAACAAAATGGTGGAATGATGGACAAATTAACAAAAGAAGTGTAGAATGTCCTGGTAAAGAATGGAAATCTGGAAGATTACCATTAAAACCCTATAAAAAGAGAAAATAAAATGCCTTATGATAATTTAACAGAATATGAAAGAGCACTTGCCCGTTTTGGGGATAAAGTGGGTCTCATTGCGGGACTTGAAATATCTGATAAAATCTCACCTGAAGATGCGTATCAGCAAATCAAAATCTTATATAAAGAACTTAAGGCACTCCGTAAAGAAGAAAAGTCCGAGTGGAACACCCCAAACTAGAGTCTGCTCCAAGTGTGGTGTAGAAAAACCACTTGACAAATCGAATTTTCAGGTGGTAAAATACTTTAAGCACAATTATTCTTATTACTGCAATGAGTGTAACAAACCAAAACCAAGAGATTGATTCACTGAAAATTACTCAAAATGATGATGGGTCTTATGAAATGAGTTGGGACAAGGAAGACCCCAATTGGTCGTGGTTGAATAACTTGACAAGCAAAGAGATTCAGGTTATAGTACGAGAAGCAATCCAAGACAGACTGAACCAAAATGACGACTAATTACCAAAAAATTTGGAATGTGATGAATGACCTAGAAATGGTCACCGCCAAAATTTCTTCTGCCCGTGAGATTTTGGATAGTGCTGTTGATAGACTTCAAGAGCATCAGTATGATAAAGCAGAAACTCTTCTGTATGCTGCGGATGAATTTCTTCAGTATTACCTTGAAGACTTTGATAGGAAGTTTAAGGATGCCTGGAAAGAAACTGTAACTAAAATCAATCAAGAAGAGACTGACGATTGTATGCCGCCTTGGGGGCACAGTGATTTGGAATATCTTTCTAATCTACCCCCAGAAGAACCTAAACAAGATAAAGTAGTCAAGTGGCAACTTCCTGTTGAAGAAGGAACTGATTGTATAACCGGAGAGCAAGAATACTTTATCACATTCCCAGATGACTTGTTGGAAGCAGCAAATCTTTCTCCGGGTGATGAGGTGGAATGGGTGGATAATAATGATGGCAGTTTTCTTCTCCGCAAAATTACACAACCAAAAACTTATGATAAAATGGTTGCGGCAGGTTGGACTATGACTGCCGATGGTTTCTGGTTTAAAGAATGAGAACCATTCAAACCTGTGGTGGATTTGATGGTGAAGTTTATAATATCACCATTGCATTTGAGAAACAAGCAATTACCTTAGATGGACTTTCTAAGGATGATGTATTGGAACTAAAGTCCTGTATTGACTGTATGTTATTTGAGGAGGAATCTGATGGCACTATCACAATCAGTTGAAGAAAATTTAAAAGATGCAGAACAATCTTTGAGAGCAGCACTGGCATTTGCGGCACGACAAGAACGACCTATGGTATGCTCAGTTATTGCTGATTTGATTAGTCGTATTGAATCAGTTCAAAATACTGATTCTATTCTGGATAAACTGGAGAATCGTAAATTTGGTGACACCGGATTCTTTGGAACTATATTTGGAAAAGATGACTGAACCTAACGAATTTGGTAAGATGCTAAAAGAATGGTGGGACTCTGATGCCTACAAAGAACTTCAAAAAGAAAATGAAGAGGCAAAGCAAAGAGCAGTCGGTAAGTATTTTATACTCTCTGAGTCTGATAAACTTGATATGGTCCAGGCAATCTGCTATATTATGTGTAAGGCAGAGAAAGAAGGAACCAGTCACAGAGGACTGCAAGATGCTCTGGGCATATATCCGGGCGGATTTTGGGTTTCGGAATTAATGACCGTACATAACTCATTGTGGTCTTATTATCACGACCAAAAAGCAGAAAAGGAACTCAAAGATGATTTGGATGCTTTAGAGGAATTTGTCGAAAACAAAAGAGAATGTTAAGTTTCTACATAATATAAAGGATTTGTGTTAGAATCCTAACATTCTTATTAAACCCATGACACTTCCCAAAACAAACTCAGAATATCTCACTCAAGAAGAGTGGAGAGAACTGAATGCTCTGAGAGAAGCAATTAATTACAATCCGAGTCAAGTTTGCCCACAAAAGATGGAAAAATTTACGGCATTATTTGTTAGGTCTCTCTATGGCAAAAGTGACTCTGTATCCTCACAAACAAAATAAAATAAATATTGTATCTAATTTACCGAGTATTATGAGTACAATCGATCAGCATATCGAAAAAGACAAACAAGTTCTTGATGACCCAACAATTTCACCACAAAATCGTCGGCATACTTCAGAAGAACTGCAAGCACTGAAATCATATAAAGAAAATCATCCAGAAGATTCTCATGATCCGACACGACTTGAACTTTATTGTGATTCGCACCCTGATGCATTACAGTGTAGAATGTATGACAACTAAATTTATTTTATTATGATTAACTTTGTTTCTGGAACCATCTTTGGTATTATTGTTGCAACGATTGGATTTAGTCCCATTGCCAGTGCTTTAGATGGTATGATGCTCAACCTACAGAAAACCACTGTGGAAATGAATGCACCGAAACTGCCACCACCAGATTTTGGAAATAAATAAAAGTAAAAATGTCAATAACATTTAGAGAATTTGTTGAACTTGTTGAAGGGAAGAAAAAAGAAATAAAAAGACTTAAGAGTGCTTATCTTGCAGGTAGAGAACAGGCACCCAGACAAGCTGTAAATTATGGAGATTCTGCTCCCAATTCTCCAGAAAGAGCATCGCAAATAAAAGCGATGATGGCAAATTCTGGTGGTGGTGCGGTTCGTAAAGCAAAAGAAAAAAGAGAAAAAGATGCAACAAAAGCAGCAGAAAACATTCTAAAATGAGCACGTGAAGGCAACGGTGTGAAACACTACTGTGACACCTGAACAACTGGCACACAGGGCATCCAGACACCCCTATAGATGCCCTATAATAAGCAAGTAAGCAACCAAACCAATGACTGCCACCTTCGCTGACTATGCTGCCCAGCAAGACGCCCGTAACACCATCCAGTTGAATGTTACGAAATGGACTCTGATGCTGTGTGATGCTCTTCGTCAGAACTACATTGATTATAGCATCAAGTCTCATAAGCGTTGTCTTGAGCGTGGTGAGAGCATTGATTATAACAATTCTCGTATCACTGACCTGAAGAATGGTGAGTGTGATTATGAGTTCATTATTGAGAGTGGTCGTAAATATCATAAGATCATTATGGTAATTGATAATGGTCCTAATCGTATGGGACCATCACGCTCTGTCCATGCATTCGTAGATAAGAAGACTGGTGAAGTTTATAAGTCTTCATCGTGGAAATCTCCTGCCAAAGGTGTTCGCTATGATCTCCGCATTATTGAGCAGAGGGAATGGTTGCTACAGAATGCCGACTGGGCATCTTCTTATCTTTATGCTCGCTGAATCATGAAAAAACTTCTTCTCCTTCTTCCACTGGCATTTCTTCCCACACCAGTGATGGCACAACAAGTTAATCAGTACGGTGTCTGCACACAATATCAGGAAGTTTATGTTCCCGGTGGTTATGACCAATACGGAAACTATTATCCGGGTGGAGTGCAGACTCAATCCTATAATGTTCCTTGTAATCAGGTGAGTGGTGGTAACTGGAATCCCACTTATCAACGTCAGAGAGTTTGTAATCCTGCTGCTGGTGCTGCCGTTGGTTATGGACTAGCGACTGCCCTCTCAGGTCAAACAGGATACAACTACAATTCTAACTATACTCGCAACCGCAACTCTGGTAGTTACAACTATTCTTATGGAAATAAGAGAAGTAATTCGTGGGGTATTTTTGGTGCGGGTATTGGAGCACTAATGTTTGGTTGCTGATTATGACCACTAAAGATAAACTGATTTTCATCTCATCATTCATTTGGTTCTTACATTGGTCATGCACTCTCTCATTGAAATTAGTGGATACGGTTATCGCAAGCGGACCTGTGAGGATGTTGCCTCTTGGTTTCTGAATAAGTTCCTTCCACGACATAAAATCTATGTTCAGATTGTACATCGTGGATTGAGGCGTGAAGGTGTTTATGGTTGGTGTGATGTACTGGAAGGAACCTATCGCCCCAGAGACTTCATTATTGAACTGAATACCCATATGTGTGAAGAGTTGTATATAAAAACTCTTTTACACGAAATGACCCATCTGCGGCAGTGGGTAGTGGGTTCTCTCCGCCAGAAACGCGGAAAAATGTATTATGGTAAAGAATGTATGGAAGATTACGAATATTGGCATCAAGGGCATGAAATTGAGGCACGGGAGCAAGAAGAAACTCTATATGTTGAGTACTTAATTGATAAACAGGGTGTGCCAGCCCCCAAAGTGGCACAGTACTTCCCGAACCGCCTGTGTTCTGCCCTATAATAACAAGGTAATCAACGGAGCACCAGATGCAACTCACTTCCACCACCGGCACAATGGTTGTTGACTATTTCCCCGTTGCCGGTGATACACAGTTTATCTACAAGGTTCTCAAGTTTCAGGGTACTGATGTAATGAGCACCAAATGTATCACCAAAAGTGACTTTGAGCACGAGTGTGATGAGCGTATTGGTCTTGGTTATAAAGTGACCGGATTCAATACTCAACCTGCCAATGTCAATCCTATGATGGGTGCCTGCTGATGAAAGTTACTTACATTTTTCTTGCGTTTATTGGCATTCTAATGTATAATGCCGCAATTGCCAAACGCGATATAGAACTCTTCAAGGCATATGATACTGTATGTGCCTCACTTCCACAACCCCATCCTGATTGTCGTTACTCCAAATGAGTGAAGTTCTTTCTCCTCTCTGGTATAGTTATTATGCCATTATTCAGCAAGATTCTCCCGAACTGATTGATGAATATATTGAGAGCACTGCCGCAAAACTGGAACTGACGGTTGATTACTTTGTTGCGGAGTTTCTATGACTAATGAAATGAAGATTCTGCTGGCACTACGTCAGTTGGATAATATTATCAATTTGGTGAAGGGTAATCAATGGGAGATGTTTTTTTCCCACAATCTGATTCCGGTAAGAATTGAACTTAGCCGCCAGTTGACTTGTCTACAACATTCTGCTAAAATAAAGGAGTAATCAAACAAAAGAAATGAAGTATTTGTATCTGATTGATTTTTGGGTTCCTTTTCCAAGTTCGGAATATGGTGGACTAATCAATCTAATTGCCGAAAATGACACCGAAGCATTTAGTATTTTGTCACAAGAAGAATCCTATGACGAAAGGTATGTGAATCTGATTATGCCAAATGTAGTCAGTGCTCAGAAATTCAAACTCTCGGACGAGTACGAGTCCGGTATTATTGATTCATTTACAACCTAATGATTCCCGAGTTTCCTCATAAGGCACCCACAAAAGAATATTCTTATGAGTACGAACAATTCAATACAAAAATAGTTCGTATTTGGTTGTGCTGTACTCGTAAGTTTGATTATAATCTGGGTGCTCCTACTAAAACTGTATGGGGATGCTATTCTCCAAAGAAAAGAGTCTATTATGCTCCGGTAAATTCTAAGACTCCTGGTAAAGAGGTAAATATAGAGAATACTACTTCTTATACTGCTATGCCACTCAAGAAAACTTCTTTGGAGATGTGTTTTGTATGATGACATTTACCAAAGGAATTCAAGTTGAATACAAAAACTGTAATGGGTTTATTGAATTTGTATCCGATGAATATGTCACGGTTTGTATAGAAACCTATGATGATAAGTTCAGAAGTGTTTGTATGTTAGTTTATCCAAATGAATGGAAAAATATAGAAATTATTGGAGATTATGAAACAGAAGCAAAGTAATTTATGGAAAATTATTGCGAAGTCTCTTGGGGAAAAGAGTGGTGATACGGATAAAGAATCGGACCAAATTGCGGTGGTTCGTCTGATTGCGTTCCTCTCCATTTTTATTACAAACTCATTTATTGTGTATAATGCTCTCAGAACTCACCATTTTCCTAATTATGAAATACAGCGTTGTCTACCTCAAACCCAAGAAAAAGGGTCAGTTCAGTAAACAATCTGCGGTCTTCCTTGATGTTGAGAGTGCCTTTTTCTGGAAGAATATGGTAGAATCTCAGGGATGTAAACAAATAGAAGTATTACCGGTATTTTGATATGACATTCTCTAAACCAGTATTAGCAACAGATAAATAATACTGCCTGACTTGGTGGTTCTTTTCAGGTTGGATAAAGCACCTTTGGGTGCTTTTCCTGTATAAATAGTAATAACCACCAAGTTAAGAGCAGTTATGGGTTCTCCAAAGATTTACACATATAAGATTACCTTTGAAGAGGTTCCTTATTATTACTATGGTGTACACAAAGAAAAGAAATTTGATGAGTATTATATGGGGTATCCCATAACTCATAAACGGATGTGGGATTTTTATACATCAAAGAAACAAATACTTCAACTATTTGATTATACTGATGAAGGTTGGATAGAAGCACAAGAAGTTGAAAAAAGATTAATCAAACCATTTTATAATACTGATAAGTGGTGTCTAAACGAACACTGTGGTGGATATATTTCGTTAGATATATTGAGAAAAGTTGGAAAACAAAATAAAGAATTAAAAAGGGGATATTTTTCACTATCACCACAAAAACAAAAAATAAATCAAAGAATTAATGGAAGAAAAGCAGTATCAAGAAATAAAGAAAAAGGAAATCTTTTTTGGAATATTGAATGGCAACGGGAACAAGGACTAAAAGGTGGAAACAGGATAAAAGAACTTGGTGTTGGATTATTTGGCATAACGGCAGAAGAAAAAACTAAAAATGCTAAACTTGGAGGAAAAACAACGTCATCTCAAAAGTGGGAATGCTTAGAAACTGGATTTATTACTAATGCTGGATGTCTTTCAAGGTATCAAAAAGCAAGAGGAATAGATACTTCAAAAAGAAAAAGAATATCATAAAGACACTTCTCAAACTGGCCCAGTGGCACTTGACTTCAGGCGTCCTTTCTGATATTATACTATTATAAATGGAATTTCTTAATGTATTCTACTCCCCTGAAAGGAACAAACACAAAAAAAATAAAATTATCTTGGTTTGATTATTACTTTTCACACTGCTGGATGACTGGATGGCAGAGCATTCGTGGAGCATTTCGTATCTGGGCAGACCTGATGGGTAGTAACTATAAAGATTATGCTTTACCCAGAACAGTAGAAGACCCAGAAGCAGAATGTATTGAATGGTTCTGGGTAACTCTTGGAGAAGATGAGGTTTATCCCAAAGAATTCCTTGAGTATCTATTACAAATGTGTGCTGATATTGATAGTGGTAAAGTGGAGACATTTCCACTCACCGAAGATTTCTTTGATAGACTAAAAGACCTTGTGAAAGATGTGGACCCAGAGGACGAAAATGAAACTAATTGATTATTTGTTTGTTGATGATTTCGGCAAAGAGTATTACCTGAATATTCTACAAATCAAACGACTTTGCCTGCTTCAGTTGAATGTTGACCTTAATGAATATGCGGGAAGTTCTGGTTTGCTTGTAAATGTCGGGCACTCTTCCTTGTTTGGATTTGACCTTCATATCTGGAGGTATAGTGTTTCTGTTGATGTTCTTTCTTGGTTCTGTAGAAATTTGAATTCTTATCGTAATGAATACTACACCGAAAATGCCGACTGATTATGACCTGAATATTATGTGGGCAGTCGCAACCAGTTCCGCAATTGAAACTAGACAGAAACCTCACATAATTTTTGCTAAACTTCTCTATAACGAAATCAACGACATCAAACCAATCGTAGGACTTGCTGACTAATTATGAGTTTCACTAAAACTATTTCTGCTGTTGCCGCACTTGCAAGTATCTTTGGTGTGAGTGTTGCTGGTTATAAACTTGCTGAAGGTTCTGCGAATACTCCACCATCAGCACTTGATGAGAGGATTATGCAACTTGAGAAACAACTGGAAGAAGTGACATCACAAAAACCAGTTGAGCAAGTGGCACAACCACTACAACTACCAGCACCAGAACCTGTTATACTACCACCAGTAACACCACTTCCACCAGTAACGGAGACGACTAATGAGTAACCATCCAATCACTCCACCGCCGGAGTTGGTGAAACAGTGGATCAAAG
>Ga0208307_1000112_pt1 | contig 23893 bp, 15 predicted proteins | sample Colrivmet1449B02_FD_187633 | JGI IMG/M metagenome (GOLD analysis project Ga0208307, IMG submission 187633) | Estuarine microbial communities from the Columbia River estuary - metaG 1449B-02 (SPAdes) (version 2) | ecosystem: Environmental > Aquatic > Marine > Intertidal zone > Estuary | place...
ACGAACCTAGCTGCCACAGGTTCTACCCTTGACACTAAGATCAACACGACCAATACCAACTTAGCTGCCACAGGTTCGACTCTTGATACGAAGATCAACGCTACGAACACTAACCTAGCTGCCACAGGTTCGACTCTTGATGCGAAGATCAACACTCTGAGTGGTTATTCCAACGCGAACTTTGCGACGATCCTTAACCTAGCTGCTACAGGCTCGACTCTTGATACGAAGATCAACACTCTGAGTGGTTACTCAAATGCGACCTTCGCGACGATAACGAACCTAGCTGCCACAGGTTCTACCCTTGACACTAAGATCAACACGACCAATACCAACTTAGCTGCCACAGGTTCGACTCTTGATACGAAGATCAACACTCTGAGTGGTTATTCCAATCAAACTTTCCTTTCTGGATCTGGAACGCAATATTATGTCCCTCGTTGGAATACGTCTAAAGAATTAGTTACTGGAAGTATTTATGATAATGGAAATGTCGGGATAGGAACGACATCAGTAGGAAGTCCTTTGGAAGTCTACGGTACATCAATGGACCCCAGTTTAACTCCTAGTTCTGCCTCAATTTTTAATGTTAATAGCTTAGGCGTAGAACTAGCGGTTGGCAGAATGGTGACTTCTCCGTTTAGTGTTTGGTTGCAGGGCAAACATGCCACAGTTGGTGGTGATTTATCATATCCTATAGTTTTAAATCCTCTTGGCGGTCCTGTAGGCATAGGCTTAACAAATCCAGAAGCTACTTCAAGACTGCATATAAAAAATCTTGCTGCTGCTTCAAAAGTAACTATTGAAAGTGCAAATAATTCTGAATCTTTAATTAATTTCTCTGCTCAATCCTCAGAATATTCTATTGGATTTGTTCGTGATGGTAGTAATGTAAATAGTTTCAGATTTTGTGCTGCCGATAGTTTAAGTGCTGGGGAAGTCATGAGGCTTCAGGATGGTAAAGTTGGCATAGGTACAACAAGTCCATCAACTAAGCTGCATTTATATGAAGCCGATGCTGCTGATGTTACATTAAGATTAACTGCTGCAAATGGGTATGACCCTGTGTTTCAGATGTGCGGCCAAGACAATAATATAACCTCGGAAGGATTTGAAATTTGGTATGATAACGCTATTGGGGATGTACATCTTTCAACAACATACGCCGCTGATGCTGCCTCTATACATTTTCATACCAGAGTAGGTGCTAGCAAGAGTACATCAAATGAACGCTTAACTATTTTAGGTAATGGTAGAGTTGGGATAGGAACGGCTTCTCCAACCACCCTCTTATCAGTTGGTGGTGCGGGTTCCACTTCTGCGGCAAGTGGAATAACTTTTGGTGGAGATGCTCAAACTAATATTTATCGTTTTGTTGAAGATACTCTTAGAACAGATGGAGCCTTTATAACTACTTCTTATCTCAGATCTTTAAGTTATATTCAACTCTTAACTAATTTATATCCTGATTCTTTTACAGATACTTTAAATATTAATATTGGAAATACTGCTGCAAACAATTGGGAAACTGCAATTAAAATTAAACCCGGATCTTATGTTGGAATTGGAACGACAAATCCAACAGGTAAACTTCATATCGTCTCTTCAGTTGCTGGTGAAACTGTCCTTAGAGCAGACGGTACAAATGGAATTTTATTTTCTGTAAATGATGATCTAAGTGACTCTTTGATGTCGGTGAATAATTCCGCAGGTTTACCAGTATTGGAAGTATTTGCAGATGATAGAGTCGTGATGGGTCAGTATGGACAAAATGATTTTGTTCTTATAAATAATAAAGTTGGTATAGGCACAGCCTCTCCAACTACTCTGTTGTCAGTTGGTGGCGCGGGCTCTACTTTAGCAGCAAGCGGCTTAACTTTTGGTGGCGATGCTGTTGCTAACCTGTATAGGATATCTAGCTCAAGAATTAAAACCGATGGTTCTTTAGAGGTCGCTATCGGGATAATTTCTCCAACGATTACTTCTTTGAGCGGAAACATTGCTGCAACTGGTTCGACTCTCGACGCAAAGATCAATACTCTGAGTGGGTACTCCAACAACAGTTTTGCAACGATCCTTAACCTAGCTGCTACGGGTTCGGTCCTTGATACGAAGATCAATACTCTGAGTGGTTATTCCAACGCGAACTTTGCGACGATCCTTAACCTAGCTGCAACTGGTTCAACTCTTGATACGAAGATCAACACTACGAACACGAACCTAGCTGCAACTGGTTCAACTCTTGATACGAAGATCAATACTACGAACACGAACCTAGCTGCAACTGGTTCTACCCTTGACACTAAGATCAACACGACCAATACCAACCTAGCTGCCACAGGTTCGACTCTTGATACGAAGATCAACGCTACGAACACTAACCTAGCTGCCACTGGTTCGACTCTTGATACGAAGATCAACACTACGAACACGAACCTAGCTGCAACTGGTTCAACTCTTAACGCTAGGATTAATTCTCTAAGTGGTTATGCAGGTAGTACTTTCTTATCTGGTCAAGGAGTGGCTAATTGGACCGCTCGCTGGAACGGGGCTAAAGAATTAATTACAGGTAGTATTTATGATCTAGGAACTGGGATAGGTATAGGAACCACAAGTCCATCAACTATTTTAACCATTGCAAAAGCAATTGATGCAGCCGCATATGGATCTGGAACAAGAGCGATAGATTTTAAAATTTATTATCCCGGATTTGATACTAATACGGTAAAAGCAAGCATTTACGCTGGCGTAAGCGCACAAGGTACTTTAGAAACGACTAAAGGTTATCTCGCATTTTTAACTTCAGCTACTGCTGGAACTCAAAATTTAACTGAAAAATTACGCATAGAAGCAGATGGAAATGTCGGTATCGGTACAACAAGTCCTGCTGAATTGTTGGATATAGCTGCTAGCGCTGATAACAGTGCGGTTGCGGGTCCAAAAGTTAATTTTAAGAAAGGTGCTACAACTAAAGCTGTAATCGGTATTGGTGGAAATTACCTTGGTCAAGCCACGCAGACTGATGATTTAATATTTAGAAATGACGCTGGTAATATTTTGTTTGGTTTTGCTGGCGCAGAAAAAATGCGTATTGCTAGTAATGGTAATGTAGGTATTGCGACAACGCTTCCCGGTTATTCTTTACAAATTGGTCAAAATACTTCTGGTAATAATACAGACTATTCTTTGGGTATTTTAAGACATGGGACTTTATCTTTTCCCAGTTCTTGGACTTCAAATCCAGCATTTAAGATTATTGATCTCGTAGATGGTGGTCCATCTAATGTTGATATTAATGGAATTATTAATCTTGAATTGCCAAGATTCCAAGCATCAGATACTAATTCTGAAAAAGCTTCTCTTTTTACTATTACTTATGATTCAGCATTAGGCCCACTAAGAGTAGATGGTAAAGGTAATACTTGGATTGGCTATGATAGGACAGCTACAGGGATAAACACATCTACATTTTCGTCTTTAATTTATGGAGGATTAGCTGTTGGAAGTAATTATCAAACTACAACTCTATCTAATGGACAAGCTATTTTTGAAGGCAATGTAGGCGTAGGCAGTACAAATCCTGCTTATAAATTAGACGTTACTAATTCAATAACTTCTCGTTCTGCATTTAATTCTCCAAGATTTTCTAGCGCAGGAACTTATGTTTATGGAGTAACAAATTCTCCAACTTGGGTTATAGGGAACGGGAGTTCTACAAATAATAATGCAACCGCTCCTGATGGAACAACTTCTGCTGGTACTTATACCCTTTCAGCAACTTCAGCATTATTATTCGATTTATACCTAACAATTTCAGGATTAACAAATGGTAGAGTTTATACGGTTGGAATGTGGGTTAAATTAGGAACTGCTACTAATTTTTGTTTAGTAGTTAATAATACGCAAAATTGGAATACAATTGGAGGCAAAGCGTTTACGTCAAGTGACGGATTGAGTACTAGTAAATGGACGCACATTTCTTATACTTTTGCAGCAACTGCAACTGGTGCAATAAATCTGCACTTAGGATATAATCTTGAAACCGGAGTAACTCAGCAAACTGCTGGAACAGTTTTTCTTTGGAATATAGAAATGACAGAATTTTCTTCAACATGGATTGGAAATGTTGAAGATGAAATAAGATTACCGGGATCAAGCATTTGGACATCGAGGGGTAGTGTTGGCATAGGCACAACAGTTCCTGCTAATAAATTAACGGTAACTACATCTACTCAATACGACGGATATTATTTGAGAAATACTAATGGTGTAGTAGGAACGATGTTAGGAGTAAGTGCAACTAATGATGATGGAACTGTTGGATTATATAGTAATACGATTCTAAAAACAAATATTACTGCAAATGGAGTATCTTATTTTAACGGTGGCAATGTCGGTATAGGCGTAGCTTCTCCATCTACTTTGCTTGGAGTTGGTGGTGCGGGTTCCACTTCTGCGGCAAGTGGAATAACTTTTGGTGGAGACGCCGTTGTAAATTTATATAGACTTTCTGATTCTGTGTTAAAAACAGATGCTGCTTTTACTGCTGCTTCTTTGGCATCTTCTTCTTATGTATATGCTGCTTCGTATTTACAAACTGCTGGTGGACAAATTTATGCCGGGGCTCCTTATGGAGCTTTAACAGTATTTGTTGGAAATATTGCCCAAAATGCTTGGGAAGCTGGTTTATTTATTGGAAGAGGTTCTTATGTTGGTATTGGAACGACAAATCCAACAGGTAAACTTCATGTCGTTTCTTCTGTCGCTGGCGAAACTGTCCTTAGAGCAGACGGGACTAATGGCACCCTATTTTCAATCGTTGATGACCTCAGTGATTCGTTAATGTCAGTAAACAATTCCGCAGGCCTTCCAGTCTTAGAAGTCTTTGCTGATGATAGGGTTGTCGCTGGGCAATATGGAAGTGGAGACTTCGTTTTAATTAATAATAAAATTGGTGTTGGTACGAGTAACCCAGCAAATAAATTATCAGTAATTGGAGCCGCGAGCATTGGCTCAAATAGTTACAATGTATCTGCTCCAGCGAATGGATTAATTGTGGAAGGAAGTGTCGGTATAGGGACAACTTCGGCAGCTACTTATTCATCTAAAATAGCAGTAGAAACGAGTTTAACTAGAGGCTTAATGGTCTTTAATCCTGCTTTAGCTAATGCAGGAACATTATATGGATTAGGCTTCGGTTATGCAATGAGCAATTACGACAGTGCATATATTAGTTTTTATAAAGTTGGCGTTGGCGATACTTCTAATCGCTTATCTTTTAGTTTATGGAATAAAGATGACATCTTAAATATAAATGGTGCCGGGAATGTTGGAATAGGCGTAACGACTCCTGCTTATAAATTAGATGTTTTTGGAAGTTCTAGCGCGGATGTAGGAAGATTTTATAATAATGCTACTAGTTGTAATTTTTATGTTGGAAGTACTAACAACACAGCAGCAACAGACATTATATTATATACTAGCAATGGCAACGCTCAATTCTTTAAAAATAGAAGCAATACTAGTTGGGGCGGAGCAGATAGTTTAAATATTTATACTAGCAACGGAGCAATAGCATTTCATCCTGCTGGCGAGACAAATGCTGTATATTTTGCTAATAATGGTAGAGTTGGAATAAATACAACTTCTCCTACTAGCAAATTACATGTTGTAGAAACTACTCCTACAGGCTCAAGAATACAATTAGGTTCAATTAGCACTAGTGCATTAATGAATGCTAATTTGGTTAATGATTTTCTAATCTTAACTGCTCCATTTAATGCTGTACCAGCGTCTGTATCAAATAATAATGCAAAATGGGGTATAAAAATGGGTGGTGGTAGTGTTGATGCACCAGATGCTCTTGGAAAATCTGCTTGTATATATGCTGTTTCAGAAGAAGATGCTGTTGGTGGTTTGGGTTACAATAGAAAAGTTGGTCTTGCATTGCATACTTCTCCGTTTGATCTTCCTAGCGTAGAAAGATTTCGTATAACTAATATCGGTGATGTTGGAATAGGAGTGACTAATCCTTCTAATAAGCTTCAAATCTCTGGCGGCGGTATATCTTTCACTACTTCTACTGGATTAGCTGTTCCAATGATTGGGATTGTCCTTCCTACAAATATTGCTTTCATTGGGCCTTATAATTCCCCAGCAGATGGCAATTCTCCTACAGTGGTAGCCCTTAATCACGCAAGGTCTGTTCAACAAACTTGGTTCTATGCTAGTGGAAACATAGCAATGGTTCTTAATAAAGAAGGGCGTTTACATATTGGAAACAATAATAATGCTCCCAACTGCCTACTTTCTGTTGGGCCAAGCTCTTCTACTACTGCGGTTAGCGGAATGTGTTTTGGAAATGATGCTTCTGCTAATTTGTACAGAAGCGCCGCTTCGACAATTAAAACAGATGGCTCTTTATCAGTCATTGGAAGCGTTAAAATAGGTAGTGATTATAATTCTTCAAGATTACTTCAAGTAAAAGATGGTTTAGTGATTGGAAGTAGTTTTTATACTTTTGCTAGTATAGATGTTAGTACTACAGGGGATTTAATATTAACAGCCAATGCAAATCCAGCAAATCTCGGAGCTAATACCAATATTATATTTAAACATGGTACGTCCGCAGGTGGTGGCCCCCTCGAAAGAATGAGAATTGTTGGTGATGGTAATGTAGGTATAGGCGAAACAAGTCCTCTTCAAAAATTGCATGTGTTAGGGAATACGGTATTTGGAAATTTTGGGAGTAATACTTATAAATATAATTTATATTTAAGTTTTGATGCGGTAGCAGATGAGTCTTGGGTTAGAATATACTTGCCGCAAAATTATGTTAGTGACAATAATGGTGGAACAGTAAAAGTTAGAGTTTTATTTGCGGCAAGTCATGCATCGTTTGGCGCACACCAAGAATATCAAATTTCATATAAGACATTTTATCCGTCACCATTTTTAACTTTTAGTAAAATCATTTGCACAAATAAAACTTCAGATTTTGGTGGGGGTTCATATTATGGAGCTTCATCAACACCTGATGTAATATTTTATTCTAATGCTGATGATTATTTATATATAAAAATAAAAGGATTTTCTGCTACTTATAATAGAGTTAGATTTATAGAAGCGGAAGTATTTGGCAGAACAGCCGCAACTCCAACGATTACAACAACTACTGCGCCAGCATCTTCAACAGAATTAGTAAAAACAATTCAATTTTTACCTCAAGAAGGTAAGATATTTACTGCCGGATCTGTAGGCATAGGTACTACAAATACAGATCCACTATCACTAAGTAGAGACATAAATTTAGCTATAGTAACAACTGCAACTAATGCAGCCTTAACGCTTGTAGGTGGTGGAGCAGGTCGTATTGACTTTGGGGTTGGCGCTACAAGGACAGCAGGTATATACTCTGATTCATCAAACTATACTGAGATATTTACTTCTACAGCTTTACCTTTAGTATTTTCAACTAATAGCGTAGCAAAAATGCGTATCGCTTCAAATGGTAATGTAGGAATAGGCACAGATAATCCTACTGCTAAATTAGTTGTAATGGGCGACGACGTCCAAAATTATGCTAAATCAAGCGTTCCTACAGCAATAATAGCTGATGATGATGTAGAATTCTTAATCGGCACCACAGATAATATAGATGGAGAAGAAATTACTTTAAGAATGGGAAGTGTTTTAAATACATACTATGACAAGGGCGCTTACATTAAGGCAATCCAAGGTGCCAATGTTGATCGTTTTAAATTAGCTTTTGGTACTTCTGATGGCGCTGCTGCAACTACTAAAATGTCTATTGATAATGTTGGAAATGTTGGTATAGGCATAACAAATCCCGGAGACAAATTCCAAGTTAACTTAAATAGCGGCGAAAATATATTAGCTAATATTAGAAGCAATGGAGTTTCTGCTAATAATAAAGTGAGTTTTAGATTGAGCGAATTGGGAACTGCTGCTGCTGAGTTCTCTTTAGTAAGAGATGGAACTTCTTATCAGGCGAAATTACAAACAGTAAATAATCAACCTCTTTCTTTTGGAACTAATTCAGTAACGAGAATGGTTATTGATATTGCTGGCAATGTGGGCATTGGTACTGCGGTGCCAACGGTACAAACTAATTATAAAGTCTTACAAGTCAATGGAACAACTGCTGCGATCATTGAAGCGATGGTTAATAATGTAAGAATTGGTGGAATTGATTCAGATTCATCGAGCTTATATTTTGGTTCTATTGGTTCATTTCCTATTGTATTTAGAACGGCTGTAGTTGAAAAAATGCGTATTACGGCTGCTGGTTTGGTTGGGATAGGAACCGCTACTCCAACTACTCTCTTGTCAGTTGGCGGCGCAGGTTCCACTTTGCCAGCCAGCGGAATAACATTTGGTGGCGATGCTGTAACTAATTTATATCGCGTAGGAGCAGATATTCTTAAAACAGATGCTAATTTACAAATAGTTAGGTCTCTAGAATTGCGTGATGTATTTTATCATTATAGTAACATTAGATTTTTAAATAAAGCAGGAAGCAATTGGTTAACTTGGTTTACTAGAGATACTTCTGAATCTGAAGCAGTATCAAGATTAGACTATATTAGATCTATAAACACTACTAGCGGAGGAAATCTTGGAATAGGGACTAATACTCCTAGCGGTAAACTCCATGTCGTCTCAACAGTAGCTGGTGCAACCGTTCTTCGAACAGATGGTACAAATGGTACATTGTTTTCAGTAGTTGATGATTTATCTGATTCATTGATGTCTGTTAATAACTCTGCTGGTCTCCCAGTGCTTGAGGTGTTTGCAGATGACCGTGTGGTCGCTGGTCAGTATGGCAGCGGCGATTTCGTTCTAATTAATAACAAAGTAGGTCTTGGGACTAGTAATCCTGCTAATAAATTAGCAGTAATTGGCGGCGCGAGTATAGGTTCTACTACTTATAATACTTCTGCTCCTAGTAATGGATTAATTGTAGAGGGAAGGGTAGGTATAGGCAGCACAAATCCTAATTATAATTTAGATGTATATTCTCCAGCCTTAGATGCAGGTAGATTTTACAATAATCAAACTGCATGCCAATTAAGCCTAGGAAGCACTGCCAATACAGACTATGTAAATTTAATTTGGTATACGAGTAATGGTAATGCTCAATTCTTTAGAAATAGAAGCAGTGCAAGTTGGGGTGGCACAGATTCAATGAATTTGTACAATAGTAATGGCGGTTTTGGATTTCATGCTAATGGTGTAGCAAATAGCGTTATTATTACTACTGCTGGGGATGTTGGTATTAACAAGGCTGCTCCTACTACTAAACTTGATGTAGTCGGTTCTTTTAGAGTAGTGGGGACTACAAATGTTGGAGGAATTTTTGTTACTGGAACTAGCGCTTCTCAAGGTAATATTAGACCAGCAGTTAATAACGGCACCGTCTTAATTAGTGACGATAGCGGATCAAGCACTAGAGGGTTGACTGTTAGTAATGGTGGTGGAGCTATAATTAGTTCAGTAGACGCCAATTACGACATGTTAACTCTTCAAATCGGCGGAACAACAAACCATAGTTTCAATAAAGATGGAAATGTTGGCATTGGTGCTACTAATCCAAATTCAGCAAGGCTTCACATTAAAGGCAATGGCTCTGTTCCTGTAATAAGAGTAGAAACAGCTTTAATAGAAAGCCCAGCAGGAGGCACCGCTGGTAGGACCCTTAAAGGTTGGTTACCAATTATGACAGGTGCAGCAGGAACAGACAAAGTTTATATCCCATTATTCGGACCTTTAAATTAATAAATTTATGGAAGAAATAGAATACAAAATATACAAATACGAGTTATGTCCTAGCAATGACCCAAATAGAATAATCATTGGGTTCATGATCACAGACATTACTAATAACAGGTCTTTAAACGTAGAAGAGACTATTCCTTTAGTTGATTCTGCTGGTAAAGACGAAGAAGAAGTATGCCAGATGGCTTATGAAAGAGTTAAAGATACAATCGAAGCTCTAAAGCAAAAACTATTGAGTAAAAGAGACTCAGTGATAGGAAAAGTATTCTTACCTTCAAATTAACAATATAATAATAAAGTATGTCTGTCCAACATGCCAACCGAGGAATAGTAAAGAAAGATTTACAGTTATATTATAACCGCGAATTTCAAAAAAGTTTTAGAGGTGAAGCTACTTCTAATCTTATAATGAATCCTAGTGATGCGAATTATTACCAAGGATTATATCAAACTATAATTACTCCAAATGCTGCAATTGCTCCTGATGGAAGTAATAATGCATGGAGTCTTGCGTGGAACGGAACCGCTACTACTTTTAATTATTATAGTAAAAATTTTCCTATAGTAAACTCTACTGTTTATACCACTTCAGTTTTTGCTAAAGCTGGTACGCATGATGTAATTTGGATGGGTATTGGTAATATGTCGGGTGGAGAAAACGCTGCTAGTTTTAATTTAACAACTGGAGTCGCTACGAATGCAAGCCCCGCATCTGCAAGTTTTTCTATGGTTTATTATGGAGGTGGTTGGTGGAGATGTATAACTACTAACACTAGTGGATCTGCTGGTGCTACAGCTAGCGCTATGACTGTTTCTGTTGGATCTAATAGAGCAACATTAGGTACAGTTTATTTTTGGGGATTTCAAGCTGAAAGAAAATCTTATGCTACTACATTTCTTGACTCGTTAAATCCAATAAGAAATCAAGTAGCAACAAATTTATATTCAGCAGATCCATATGATGGTTTAGATTTTGTTACTACTTATAATTATCAAGGAAGTACTGGTGCTAGTTTTTCGGCTGTTACTGGAATAACAAATCCAATTAATGCTCCAACAGTTATACAATATAACACAGGAACATCTGGTTATCAATATTTTGCATTAACTAAAACTGGGTTAGCGTCTGGAACTTATACAGTAAGTTATTACGCAAGATTAGCATCTGGCGGGCCGTCGGCTTTAAATAATTCTCAACTATGGAGAGATAGTAGCGATAGAACGCCAGATGGAGACTTCAACCCTACCATTTATACTTATTGGAGAAGATTTAGAGCTACTGCTTTAGTTACAAGTGGTCGATTAGATTTTTTTCCAATACATAGCGGAAGTTTAACAGGTGGTTTTACAGTTTATTTTACAGGATTTCAATTAGAATTAGGCAATGAACCAACATCTTTTTCGCCAACAACAATTTCAACCGCAAATACTACTGCTGCGGGTGGTGGTTTATTAGATATAAGTGGAAATAATGTTAATGCTGATTTGACAAATGCGACGTTTAACTCTGCTGGATATGTATTTAGTGGATCTCAATATATTACTGTTCCATATTCTTCTAATTTAGATAGAAATGATTTCACAATAACAGGATATTGTAGAACATCAACAAATGATGATACTCATGATACAATAGTATCTAGAAATTCAGACGTATATGGAACTTCTAATGGTTGGAATATTAGTAGATTAAGAAACGGTTTAAGTTTGGCAAATTGTTTTAGAGTTATAATTTATGGGGATTCTGGGGTATCGATACAGCCACAAGGTCCGGCTATAGCCGATAACGTGTGGAGGCATTTTGCCGTTGTGGTTGATAAAAGCGGATCTAACACCGTTACGATATATATAAATGGCGTTGCTTATTCTATTCCTGCCGGATTACCAGCAGGTAATCATTATCCATCATCTGGCAGTCCGCCATTATATATAGGATGCAATAAAACAAATGCAGATCTATGGAATGGAGAGATTCCTCAAATATTATATTATCAAAAAGCATTAACTGCCGCAGAAGTATTGCAAAATTTCAATGCAACCCGTAAAACTTATGGAATATAAAATATGAGTACAGTAAATAATGGGCCGCAAATAGTTAGGAGTGGATTGGTTTTAGATTTGGATGCTTCTTATATGAGAAGTTATAGTCCAAATGTTATGCCTAATCCTACCAATATTTTTGCTTGGTCTGGAACTGGTAATAATAACTGCACTCTTTCTGGAGATACTACCATAACTAGACAATATGGTTCAATACCTTTAAAAATGGTAATGACTGGAACTGATCCTTATGTTGGAAGTTATAATAGTTCTATTTGGAATTTAGCTCCAGCAGCGTCTGGACAAACTTGGACTCTTAGTTTTTATGCCAAAGGAAGTGAAACATTAACTGGAAATTGTTATATCTTTGGAGCGAATTCTGGAGGAGTATATATTGAAGCTGCTGCTACATCTTTTACTGTAACAACTAGTTGGCAAAGATTTACGTTTACTACTACATTTAGTAATGCTTCTACGGCTTTTATTCAAATGAGATTTGGCGGATCAAGTGGACAAGTTGGAAAAACAATTTGGTGGGACGGTGTCCAATTAGAAAGAGCTTCCGCCGCAACAAATTTTAATCCATATTATTTTGGAAATGCAGTATGGAAAGATGTTAGCAGTAATGGAAATGATAGTTCATTAGTAAACACAAACAGTCAAAATTATTTTTCTACAAATGCGGGTTATATTGAATTTGATGGTACTGATGATCATGTTTCTATTAGTAGCCCAAATGCAAATACTAGACTACAAAATAATTATCAGACGGTTTCATTTTTTGTTTATATAACAAGTGTGGGGCCAAATGCAGTCGCATTTTTATATGCAGTTGGTGCAAATGCAAATGGTGTAGCTATAGGTTGGCTTGCTGATTCTGTAAGATTTTTTATTTCAAATGGCGCTAGTAATCTCAATTATCCCGTGAACATGACAAATGCTTTAAATACATGGATGAATATAACTTCTATTGTTGATAATATCAATAGAACGATGACTGTATATAAAAATGGTTCATTGGTAGGAACATCCAGTCAATGGTCCGCATTTACTCCTCCAAGCAGCACTGTTGCAATAGGAAATAATTCAATGACAGGAAACACTGGAGATCGTATTAAAGGTAGAGTTGCTAATGTTTTAGTATATAATAGAGCTTTAACCGCAGCAGAAATATCACAAAATTACGAAGCAGACAAATCAAAATTCGGATTATAATATATGTCAAAAATTTACTCTCCAAAAATTATTACGGATAGTTTAGTGATGTGTTTAGATGCATCACAAAATAAATCATATCCAACTGATTTGCCTGTAAAAAATGGATTGTTGGTTTGGTTAGATGCTGCTGATGACTCTACTTTTAGTTACAGTTCAGGCACAGAAGTTAGTCAATGGCGTGATAAAAGTGGAAACAATTTTCATGCAAATCAAGCTACAACTGCAATTCAACCATCAAGAAACACGGTGGTTAATAGTAGAAAAAGTGTAAATTTTACGTCTACAAATGGAGATCGTTTAAGAGTTAATAGTGGAATGGTATTTACAAACTCTGTAACTGCAATTGTTTTTATAAAACCGGGATCACAAAATTATCCATATGCAAATATTTTAGACCAAGATCATGGCATGGACGGAGCTAATGGTTGGGTTATACAAAGAAATAATGCTGCATCAGCTTGGCTAAGTTGGGTTGCTAATGCTGCTGGCGATACTTGGTTTAATCCTAATCAAATTTTATATGTTGATAATACGCCTCAAATTGTTACATTGAGAAAAGGGTCATCTACAGTTACATTATATTCTAATGGCACATCAAGTACAGATGTTGCTATAGCGGATCAACAAATACGTCAGGTAGGTTATTTGGGATTAAATCTAGGAAGTTGGAGAGCCGGTAATGAAATACATGGATCGTCCAGACATTATAATGGAGAAATTTGTGAAGTGGTTGTTTATAATAGAGCTTTATCTTTAACAGAATTAAAACAAGTCCACACATATCTTGGACAAAAATGGGGTATATCTAATACTGATAGAAGTATTACTGATTTAGCGGGGAATGATGATAATGGATCATTTGGTGGAGCGGCAGGTAGTCAAACAGTTGCAAATATGCCAGTTTATGATTTTTATAATAAAGGAACATTAAGGTTTGACGGATCTAATGATTATGTATTTTTATCAAATAGTCAATTAAATATTTCTTCTACAATAACAGTAGAAGTGTGGGTAAAATATAATGCACAGGGAGGTTATAACGCTAGAGCATATTCAGTAATTACTTGTAAAGGATATCCGTGGACATGGTTATTGGAAGATCAAAGTGGACAATTTAACTTTAGAATTAGTACATCTGTTAATTCTGACTCAAATGTAAATTCATCTTATTCACATGGATTGAATACATGGAATCATGTAGTTGGTACTTATGATGGTACGTCTCAAAAAATATATGTAGATGGAGTATTAAGAAACACTGTTTCGCTTACAGGTACAATAAATACTTCTTCCAATGATGCTCTTGTAGGTTTGTATAATTATGGAGATTATTGTTTAACAGGAAATGTTGGAGCTGTAAGAGTTTATAATAAAGCATTAAGTGCCACAGAAATTCTTCAAAATTACGAAGCTCAAAAGTCAAAATTTGCAAATACAATTGTACAACAAGGATTAGTATTAAATCTTGATGCTGGTAATATATATAGTTATGGCGGCGCAGGAACAACGTTTTATGATGTAAGTCCAACCGCTTTATCTTGGACAGGAAGTAATGTTACTTATAATTCTGATCCTGTAAAATATTTTAGTTATAATGGTAGTAATAGTTGGTTAGAATCATCTACTTCCGCAGCTTATGATTCTCAAACAATAACAATGGAATGTTGGTTTTATCCTACAACTTTAGCGCAAGATGGATTTTTATTTGAAAAGGGGCAAGTGAATGCTCAATATTCCATGTTTTTAGCCTTTGGCAATACATTTTATTTTAGAACGATATCTATATCTACTCAAGATTTGACTTTTACTTCTTCTACTTATTTAACAGCGAATGCGTGGAATCATATAGTCTGCACTTATGGGGCAGGAACAAAAACTGTATATGTAAATGGCGCTCAAAGAGTTCAACAAACTGGCTTAACAGGGACTTTGCCTACGGGTCAAACAAATCAATATATTGGAAAATATGGCGCAGCAACAAATAATTTTCCTTTTAATGGAAGAATAGGAGAATCAAGAGTTTATAATATTGCATTATCTGCCGCTCAAGTTTTACAAAATTACAATGCTACAAAAGGAAGATTCGGATTATAACGTGTAAAAAACATTAGAATAACTTAAATTTCAATTAAAATAAGAAAATGAATACAATATTTATCCCCGTTTACCCAAAACCATCTGGCGCGAATGTCACCAGATTGGACGTAGACTTTAATGACTTTGATCCGCATAATGGAATCAAATTTTCAGTAGTCCTTAAAAACCCACAAGATTTAAGCCTAGATAGGACTTATACTTGCATGTACGGCGATGATTGGCAGGATTGGCCCTCTGAGCAAACTGCCGAAGCTGACTATAATTATGTAAAGAAAGTAGTGCTAGATAATTTAGGCTATACTGAAGCTATTGCTCCATTTATTACTACCCAACCAGTAGATCAAAAAGTTATAGATGGGCAACCTGCTCAATTCTCCGTAGTCGCAAGTGGCGATTCTCCATTGAATTATCAATGGGTTAAAAATGGAACCGCTATCGAAGGAGCTACCTCTCCAGTTTATTCCATTAATTCAGCCGGGACTGGCGATCTAGGCTCTTACAATGTACAAATTAATAATCCAGTGAGTTCGATTGTCAGTTCTTATGCATCATTAAATTTCTTTCAAGCTCCAACCATTACATCTCAACCACAAAATCTTAATTTGACCGTTAGCGGATTTGGTGTTTTAAATGTAGGAGTAATGGGCGATCAGCCATTAACTCTCCAATGGAGTAAAGATAATGAGACCATTATTGGAGCAAGCGGAAGCTCTTTGATGATTGCGGATGTCAAGTTCTCTGATTCTGGAAGCTATTTCGTAGCCGCTAGCAATGTCGCTGGATCTGTTCAAAGTGATTTTGCCATTGTAACCGTTACTGAGCCTACTCCTCCACTTCCTCCTGAGCCAATGCCTACTGGAATTATGCCATAATTTTTAAAATATCTCTTCTCAAGCCCCGAAAGGGGCTTTTTTTGTGTAATAATGTGTATGAATTTAACAGGTACGCAAGGAAACTCTTTTTACAAGAGACTTGTAGCCCGTGATTCTGATAATAATATAATGAATTTATCAGGTTTCACGGCCTCTGGATATATAAGAGCTAGTTATGGCGCGGGATATACAAATGATAACGTTTATGTGCCTAGCTCTGGTATCTTATTAAATTTAAATCCACAAATAATCTCAGGAACAAATGGTTCCTTATATAGTAGTGGATATGTAGACATCGATGTAGGCAGAACTGGAATGGCAGCTTTACCCTCTAGTTATCTATTGTTTGATGTCCAAGTATTTTCAGGAGCAGATTATGCTCGCACTATTGAAGGTGGATATTTCATCATTAACCCAGAAATAACATACTAATATGAAAATCGTAGACATGGCTCAAGAACTTTATTTCGAATTAGGTCAGCCAACTGACCTTTCAGTACCAGCTATTAGCTACTGGCTTCGAAACAATATTGGTATCCTTAATAACAAACTAAATAAAGACATCGTTATTAATGACGCCACTTTAGAGCTTGACCCAAACCTTGGCGAAGCAGAGAAGTCTGTTTATAAGAAAATTTATGAATGCTACTTCTATGATTTAAAAGTCAAACAAACTCTAAATTCAATAAATAACGATTCTGTCCTAGAAGTAACAGATGGCGGCGGGACTGTCCGAAGAATCAACCGAAACGAAACAAGTAAAATATACTTAGATGCAAAGAAGACTGCCTTGACTGAATTAACTATGATGGTTAGTGATTATAACATTAATGATGTTGGCCCTCTTCAAATTGCTGGCGACGATACTGTCGTTGGCTCCTTTATCACTGATAAATATTATACACCTCGCCCATTCAATAGAGTTTAATTATGGCATCTTTATTAACAGACGCACAAAGAGCTAGCTTTGGATCAAACTACAATGATCTTTTTGATACATTGTGTGAGGATATTGTCATTTATAAAGAGCCTATTAAAAACATTGCTTCCATAAACGAAACTCCAGCTTTTGGATACCCCGGCGACGAATTGGCAGAAAGCGTAACCTATACTCCTGTATATGGTACTTACAAAGCAAGAATCTTCTATGGTAATCCAGAAGAAGATCTTATTGGTTTAGGTTCAGAGATTAAAAACCCAAAAGCAATTGCGAGAATCCGAGTAAAGACAGAAACTAAAGATTACATTGAAAATGGAAGCACTGAAAAGATAACTTTTGATGGCAAATCTTGGAATGTTCAATATGGTTTTGTTGTTAAAAGATTTATTGATGAACCTTATTATGAATACATGGTGAAAGAGTCTACATAATGGCAACCATAAATAAGACAATCTTAAATAGGGAAGTCAAAAAACTTCTCTTTAATAAAGACATTCAAAATTTAGCTTATCAAAGAGCCTTTAAGGAATTTGAAAGGATTAAAAAACAAGCTCTTAGAGAGTTTAATCAACACCCTGTTACTAAAGAGTTAGAGGAGGGGGTTGGTGCTTCAAACATTTCAAAGACTTTGCCCGGAACAAAAAGTGATGCAAATTTGTTTTCATTTATTGGGTTTGCAGAAGGTGCTAATCCAACTCAAGAAGTAAGGCAAATTTTAGAACAAGAAATCGATCTAAATCAAAAACCTACAGTAAGAAACATAGAAACAGGAATACAATTCAATTTCAAAGTCTTAGCTCCAACTCTTAAATCAATAGAAGCGGCGACTCCATTGCCTTGGGAAAATGGTAGAAGCTGGGTTAAGGGTATTGAGAGAGGAATTTCTGGCCTTGGTTACTACTTGTCTGGCCGATTCAAAAGTCCAGAGCCTAGCCAATCTGGCGGAGGTATCCAATCAAGTTATAAAGTCAGAAAAGGTTCTTTCGTTACTGTAGACTACTTAAGCGAGATATTAAGAAACCTAAAGGAAAAACTTAAATAATGAAACCCCAATTTGATAACCAAATATCTTCTTCGTTCCTAATGTGGTTTGACCATACTCTATTATCTAAAGGCGAGGCTTATTATAATGTCACAACTGCTTTCCCTGCCAACTCATCTTATGTCAATGGGTTCTATGCATACAATGGGCCTTATAAAGGATTAGTTTATGATACTTCTATATCTGGCGCTACAGTAATGACTGGGGTTAGTATTGGTGGAGCAAATTATAATTTAGGTCAAAACCCAGTTAGCGGTATTAATTATTCAGAAGGGCAAATCTATTTGGCTTCTGGGTCTCTTACTGTTTCAGGAACTTACTCAGTTAAAGAATTTAATGTATTATTAACCTCTCAGCCAGAAGAGGTTTTGCTTTTTGAGACTCAATACGTCAGAAGAAATAAGACCTCAACAGAGTCTTTAAAGTCAAGTCTTAAAGAAAATACTATAACTTATCCTGTGGTTTTCATTAAAAACAATAGCAGCACAAATGACCCTTGGGCTTTTGGCGGTACTGACAAAACGAAAATGGATTTCCGAGCAATCGTGATCGCCGATTCTCAATATACCTTAGATGCAGTTTGTTCTTTATTCAGAGATAGAAATTATGATAATGTTCCTTTAATTGACGCAACTTATAATCCTTTTAATGTATTAGGGAGTTTTAAAAGTGGAATAGCATTTAATTATGATTCTTTAACATCTGGAAAAGACTACTGTATGATAGATAGTGTTTCTGTCTCTAAAGTTGCGAGTGTAAGAGATATAGAGAGCAATCTAAATCCTAGCTCATATTATGGGCTGATTGATTTTGAACTGATCAAGTTTAGACAACCAAGACAAACATAATATTTTATGCCAAGAACAAGAGTAATTTACCAAAATGAAGCTTTATATGTTGGCCCTAGCCCAGCTACAAGTGGACACTATAAATTCGTTACGGGCGATAATGCTCCAAATGTCCCAACTCAAAAATTGAGTCAATTAGACCCTCTTTCTGTGCGAACAGTAAATTCAGGCAGCACTACGGCAAGTGCTTCTTTGGCGCAAATGACTAGCGGCTTGGCCGCAAATATTACTAATCTTGATCGTATTCAAAGTATTAATTATAACTTCAATATTACAAGGAAAGACGTAAATCAGTTTGGCGCTTTGGCCGCAATTGATAGAGTTATAATTGATCAGCCTACTGTTTCATTGGATTTTTCTTACTTTCAAAATAGCTTCGCTAATGAAAAGGAATTGGGATTCGATGTTAAGGCTCTTAAGAGAAGTGCTACTGTGAATTTAACTATTGTTGCTTCTGGAGACGATGAATACGGAATAACTGCGGCTTCTATTGTCGATGGCGGTCAAGGATATTTAAATCCATTTACATTAACTTTACCTCAAGAAGCACCCAATGTAGCTCCAGTGCTTTCTTTTGGTGTCGCAACGGGTGGTCTATTTGCTGGTCAAGCAACAGGAGTTTCAATAACTAACCAAGGGTCAGGACTTATTCAGATAAATAGTATTATAATTTCAGCCCCTGCTACTCCTACTAATGTTTCGGTTAATGTTGGAATTGGCGGCACAAGCGATGGTAAGAATTTCTCTCCAACTTTAGCGAATAACTATCCAGAAGGAACGGCTAGCGTCATAAATGTTACTTGTCTATCTGGAATCTTAACGAAAGTCACTGACGATAAAAACATGTTCGTTAGGACGGTTGCTCAAGGAAACGACGTAACAGTAGCTACTACTGGCACATTAGATCAAGCGATTATTGCATTTGGAAATGTTGTAATGAATAATTACGCTACAAATGGCGCTGTTGGAGACTTCCCTACTGTTACTGTCGGCAATGAAGCTAGGAATATTTCTTTTCACACAGGAGCTAATAATTTTAAATCTTCTGCGGCTGGGCAACGTTATCAATTACCTTCATTAGACTCAAATGGATCTAGAGTAAATGGAACATTCTCTTTGCCTGACTTTAATGATACGAGTAATTTAGCTAACAATGTTTCAGTATTTAAACCCGGAAGCATTGTTCTTGATTTAAGTCAATATGCTCTTTCTGGTTTTGGTATCGATACGTCTTCAGCTTCTTTAAATGCTCAAAGCTACAGCTTATCAATTGCCATGCAAAGAGATTCGCTAAAGAAATTAGGAAATACTTTTGAATTTTCCAAAGAAATAACTTTCCCAATTAATTATTCTCTTTCTGTAGATGTTTTGGTTTCTGATCTAGTTGTTGGAAATCTGCTAACTATGGTTACTGGTAAAGATGTTTCTTTCGATGTGTCAATTTCTCACATTAAGCCCGGAACAGAAAATTCTTCATTAGGAAGAATCACAGGAGCTAGATACACGGCCAAATCTACACTATTAGAATCTATGAGTTTTAGCTCGTCAATCGGAGCGAATAAAACAGCAACTTTAACTTTTGGAGGGCAAATGAGTTCTCCTCAAGACACAACTAAGGGTATTTTAATGCATGGAGATTATTGGATGCAGATACCTGATGTAATTTAATTATTTCTCAAAACTAAATAAAAAATGTAATAATGAATAGAATTTTAAAGGATTAAAAATATGTCAAGAAATCGTGTAATTTACCAATCAGAAGCGTTATTCAATACTAATGATAATATTGATGTATCAGCTTCTACACCATCACAAACTGGAGCTTTATTTGTTAACCAGTTTTCTCGCGTTCAATCTTGTAATTATAATTTTAATATTGCAAGAAAAGATGTCAATCAATTCGGCAATCTTGCTGCTATTGATCGTATTATCGTAGAGCAACCAACTGTTGGTCTAGATTTTTCATATCTACTTTCAGATATGAATAATGAAAAGAATTTAGGCTTTTCTGTTATAACAAGTCAAACTACTACCGCTGGCATTACTTCTGTCAATGCTGTTCAGTCTTGCTTATCTGGAATCTTAACTAGTGGCTTTGTAAATACTAAAAATTATTACGTTAGGACAGTTAATGAAGGTAATGACGCTTCTTCATTTGCGTCCGACGCTGCTCCAAATATCACTCAAGGAAATACAATTGGCTTAGGGAACGGTTTCTTAACTAATTATAGCGTAAATGCTGCCGTAGGAGATTTCCCAACTGTTTCTTCTACTGTTGAGTGTCTAAACATGAATTTTACTGCTGGAAATTCAGGAAATGCTCCCGGTGTAACTAGTGCTGGAGCAGTCGCTGGTGGAACCTTCGCTTTGCCACAGACCGCTACAAATCCTAATGGTGAAAATACATTAGGTAGAGTCTCAGCGCTAAGACATGGTGACATTACCCTCACTCTAACAAAAACAACTGGAACAGCTTATGGTGGTACTGATGTCACTACTGCTGCTGCTATCCAAAATTTCTCTATCTCAATGGGTTTAAATAGAACTCCATTACAAAAACTCGGTAGTAAATACGCTTTTTCTAGAGAAATCGATTTCCCAGTTACTATTTCTTTCAGCGTGAATGCTCTAGTCCAAGATCTCACCACTGGAAATCTTGTTGATGTAATAAATAATGATGCTACTTATGACGCTGTCGTCGTCTTGGGCGCTCCCGCTAGTGCTAACACTACTTTGGCTACTAATGAAGGCGTTGGATATGTCCTCAAGAGATTGAGCTTAGATTCTCAAGAGATCTCTTCTTCAATTGGCGCTAATAAATCAGTAACACTAAACTTCACTACTCAAGTTGGTTCTCCTCAACAAACCGATAGAGGAATGTTCATGTTTGAAACATTACCTCTCCAATAATAGTTAGAATATTTAAACTAAGCCCCAGCCTAAAAACTGGGGCTTTTTTATTTTTACAGCGTGTAAATACCATTAGGTAAAGGTTTTTCAAAGGTTATATGGTAATAGATATTAAGCTAAAAGAGTACGTCCTATTCAAGAATAGGCGACAAGTCGTAAATTTATATAAAAACTTCTTAATCTTACTTGAAGATTTAAAGGAAGATGGTTATAATATTAATGATGAAAAGTACCAACGTCTAAGAAAGAAAATACTAGACAGCGGCAACGATAGCATCAGAAATTTTGAAGAAGATCTAAATAATATAAATTTATAATGAAGACTACATACGAATTTGCAATTAATAAAGAAGGGCTTGTAAAAGAAACAGAAGAGTCGGTAAACGAAGAAGGACAAAAGGTAACTATTACCAAAGATGTCGTATCTCAAGTTCCTCATAATTACTTTATTAAGAAACCCACAAGAGTTTTGTTTGACGAAGCTGAATTATTTTATGGAGTTAGGCTTTCTGAAGGCGTTAAAGCTGGCCTACTTACCCGATCTTTGTTAAATAAAAGATACGTCGATGATGGCGGTATTTTAGGTGATAAAGCTAAAGGTGCCGAAGCAGATGCTTATAAAGACCTGTATGATTCTCAAAACGAATTACAGAGGCTTCTAGCTTTAGAAGAGAAGGATCGCCCAGAGTATTTTGAAACCAAGAAGAAAGAATTAGAAGAAAAAATTACTATTATTAAAAGCTCTTTGACTGATCTAGAAGTCCAAAAAGAGTCTCTGTTTGATAATACCGCAGAGACAAGGGCTCGTAATAAAGTAATAACTTGGTGGATATTATTTTTGTCATACTATGAGAAAAACGGGGAAAAACAACCATTTTTTGGTGAAGGAAATTACGAAGCCCGAATGAATAAGTATGACGAAATTTTTGAATCAGAAGACCCTCATATGATTAAAGTAGCTAATGCTTTTATTTATTTTATTAGCTTCTGGTACATCGGAAGAGCAACATCAAAGGAAGATTTCGATTTGTTAAAAATAGAACAAAAGATTTTTTGATCCCTTGGCGTAAATTAATCCTAGCCCCTGCGCGAGCGGGGGCTTTTTAGCATATGGATCTAGAAGCTTTTAATAAAAATTTAAAATCTCTTTATTGGGAAATAGTAAAGGGCTCATCTTCTTTTATTTGCAACAATAATCAGTATTACATAAAGCACATGTCTCCGAAAGATGCAGGAGAGATCGAAGTGCGCGAAAATCACTATTACGAAAAAGCTAGATCACAAGGCATACCCACAAATGAAGAAAAGATAAAAGAACTTATTAAAGAAAAAATCTATGACGAAAAAGACGATCAGAAAATAATAAACAATAGATTAACCCTTGCTAATTTAAACAAGACTAGACGCAAGCTCTATTTAACTAGAGACCTTGATAACATTGACAAACAAATAAAAGAAATTAATGAAGAAACAAGTCTGCTAGAGACTAAGAAAAATGATTTGTTAGAAAACACTTGCGAAACATACACTGGTAAACGGATGAATGAGTTTTACATTTATTATTCGGTTTACTCTGACGAAAATTGCCAAAATCACGCTTTTACATTAGAAGAATTTGAAGAACTAGATCAAAATGAGTTATTTAGATTAGTTGGTTCTTATTCTAAGTCTGCTCATAAATTTAATAATCATAACGTAAAAAGAATTGGGGTTAGCGGATTTTTCCTTAATTATTTTTATTTATGTGATGACAATGCTTATTTCTTCTATGGCAAACCTATTTGCAATTTAACATTTTATCAAGTCGAGCTATTTGGTTATGCAAGGTACTTTAAAGATTTAATGGGCAAGTCTACAGTTAAGCACCCTGATGAGTATAATGATAATGTAGACAAGATTATAGATTGGTATGAGTCTAGTAGCAATCTTGAAAAATTACACGAAGACAAGAACATGACTAACGGTAAAGAGACTGCTGTCCAAGCCGTTTCTGTCATGGGAGCCACAAAAGAAGACTTAAAGAAGTTAAAGCAAGACAACACTGGAAGCGTTTCTTTGGAAGATGCGGCGAAGAAAAAAGGTGGCTCATTAAGCTTTGAAGATTTAATGAAGTTGCACGGTGTTTAAG
>Ga0208307_1000157_pt1 | contig 18826 bp, 29 predicted proteins | sample Colrivmet1449B02_FD_187633 | JGI IMG/M metagenome (GOLD analysis project Ga0208307, IMG submission 187633) | Estuarine microbial communities from the Columbia River estuary - metaG 1449B-02 (SPAdes) (version 2) | ecosystem: Environmental > Aquatic > Marine > Intertidal zone > Estuary | place...
ATTTATCATACCTATCAAAGCGAGTGGCTGCGCCGATACACCTTTTCCTGGTCGCGCTTTTCTACGCTTTACGGATGTGGCTGCTTTTGCTTTCGAGCTAGTTTTTAAGCTCTTGCCCTTCTTACTATAAGTAACTGTTTTAGCTTCCCGGCTACTAGACTTTGTCTTCTTGGAAACCCTAGCTCCTTTAACGGTTAATAATTCTGAGACCACTACGTGTTCTGCTATATTAACTGCATTGTCTTTAATACTTATACTACCTTTTCTGCCAGCTATCTCAGCATTTTTAGCCCACTCTAGTAGTTGTCTTTTTAAATCTTTTTCTATATTACTCCAGTCAGTGCTTTCTGATCCTGGGTAGTTCTTTGAGCCTGCATCTAGTGATATTACAATATCTTCGTTAGGAGATAGAGTTAAGCCTCTTTTCTTTGTGCCTTTAGTATCAAAGACAGCAAGGATTTCTCCGTATTTATCTTCTAACTTCTTTGCCTCCTTTGACGAAGTAAAGTCTTTAAAAAACCGTGTCTTAGCTAACCACTTCATAGAGAGAGCTAATCGGGCCGCACCTACTGCCGTTTTGTTTTGGTGTAGTCTATGCGTTCCCTTTTTTATTGCACCTATATCTGACTTACCTGCTGCACCTGCAAACGACATGCCTGGGTTATTTGCTCTTTCCTCTTTAGCGCCTGTTAATTTATAATCTTTTAACTGTGCTTGTATGAAATTAACAGAATAGCTTTTTATACTATCATAAATGCTCTTAGTCTTTCTAGACTCCGTAAATACTATGACGTCAGGAGTATACTCTATTATAGTACCTTTGGAGTTAGATATAGATTCCCTAATAGAAGCCCAAGATTCTGAAACACCTGCCTCCCACTCAGCTTGCTTAATTACAGGAAAGTCTTTATCTTTATGCTTACTTAAAAGATTTTGGTATCCTTCCTTCCAGGCCTCTATAATATTAACTCGTTCTAGTGTTACTACCTGTCGTTGATCGTCAATTAAACCTCTAGCATAGCTGTCGTTTATAACTGATACCATTTCTTTTAATAATGCTTTGGTATTAGCTACGGCCATTAGAAGTTTTTATATAAGTCTAAGACTCGCTTAATATGATCTGGGAACGCTACGTTGTTTGTTTGAGAGCTAGACGTCTGATTTGTTACAGTTGCGCCTGCAAGAGTTTTACGCTCTTTGTGCTCATCCTTCAAATAGTAGGTAATCAAATCTATTACTGCGAGTTTTAAATCTGCTGGGCACTCTTCGTAGCCTGCCTGATAAGTAACACGTACAGCTCCTGGACCTTTACGCCAGTTTCTATAACCGCTGCCGTTAGTACGAATTAAAGAGTCTGTGCTCTCATCTAAGTAGTAATCATAATTATTAGTAGTAAGTAGTTCGTAGGCTGAATCATAAGACGAACGCTCTTCTACAGAAAATATAGTAAGTACAGGACTTTCTGTAAGCTGTACAATATTGGTATCCCAACTTATATTAATTGTTTCTGTTTTATTTGATACATAGTAATCTACTATGCTATTTCCACAATAAGTTTTTACTAATTGACTCACAGAAGGAACTAAATTGTTTAAGCGTAAATCATCCTTAGGAGAAATAATTCCCTCAGCTTCTTTATACTCTTCAATTGTAACTAAATTTGCCATGTTCTATAAGTCCATTAGTAAAAACTTAGGGGGCGAACCCCCTAAGTTTGTTACGCTTTTATTAAACTGCGAGGTCGATCTTAACAGCTGAACGATTACCTGCTGCGTCTGCAACCAACTCTTCAAAACCGAGTGATTGAGTAGCAACGATAACACGACGCTGGTTACCAACTTCGTAATCCTGCTCAACAGATACACTGCGGAGACGTGGGATACAGTAGTTACGCATGTTAACTGCGAATGCAGCTGGAACGCCTGCTGCTTCTGCACCGAAGCTGTCAGAAACGATAACAGGTGAGCCGTATACGCCGCCGATAGCACCAGTAAGCTTGGTAGCAATATCAGAACCTACATCGGTGATGTCAGCAAAGCCAGCATCTTCGATCAGTTCGTAGTAACGAGCCTGTGAAACGATATAAGCTACGTCAGATGGGTTGATACCATACTTGCCCATGTCCTTACGAGCAGCAAGCAACTTAGCTGCAGTCAGTACGTCACCGCCACCGATGCTCAAAGTACCAGCATTTGCAGTTGCGTAGCCGTCAAGACCAGTGATTGAACCAGAACCATTGATGATAGCGTTATCAACAGCGCGAGCGTGAGCACGAGCAACAGAGTCGATAAGCATAGGCATCAAGTTAACAAGTACTTCTTCGTCAACATGGTTGTCCATGAAAGTCTGGCTGATCAGACGGTAAGCATTCAGAACTACTTGAGATACTTTAAAGCCTGTGTCGCCAACAGTGTTCAGGTTACCGCCAGTAGCAGCACCAGTCTGGAAAGTTGCGGCTTCAACATCTGGTTGAATTGGCAATACAGTCGCAGCACCGTTCACTTTGATTTCGCGGAACAGACCAGCTGTACGCAGATTCAAAGTAATTTCTTTCTCGATCATACGAGAAACTTCCTGGTCGATGTCGCCGGCGTTGGTAGCATAGTCAATACCAGCTTTTTCCATTACGCTACGAGCGAAATCAGTGTTCATACCTTTGCCGGTCATAGTACCAAGCAGGCTAGCGTGCATGAACTCTTGGCCCCACTTAGATACGTCACCTTGCGCTTGGCGATCGCCAAATACACGCTTGCTGTTACGCATAGCTTCGATTTCGCCAGACTTCTCTTCGAGGTCTTTAGAAAACTTAGCGATTACTTCGTCAATCTTAGCATCTTTAGCAGCAAGTTGTGCTGATACGTCTGCCATAAGGGCTTCTACGCCAGACTGAATGCCAGTCTTAACGCGGATTTCTTGTGCTTCTACAAAAGAATCTTGCTCAGCTTTTGCTTTTGCTGCTGCATCTGCAGCGGCTTTTTGTTCGGCTTGCTTCATTGCAATTTTGGCAGCAGTTTCTTCAGCTACTTTTTTAGCAAAAGCTTCCAAGTCGATGTTTTGGTTATCCATTTTGATCTCCTGATCTGTAGATTTCTCTACGCTTTGCGGTGCGTCACTAGCTACGCTAGAAGTATTAACTTCGTCTTTAGCCAGAGACTGACCGGCTAGATCCACACGATTAGTGAAAGTTTTTTTGAATTCTTCGTACTCTGCAATAGAGTCGAAAGATTTCGATAGCGAAAAAGTAGCTGATTGATTGCAAGGAACGGAAACAACCGATACCTCAAATAACTCAGCATCCTTAATCATAAGTCCATCGGTTTCTTTAATATAATCAGCATCCTTGACTCTGAAACCGACAGAAAAGGCTCCAAGAACACCGTCTTTAACAAGTTCAGCAACATTGCCGGGGGCATTTTTACTGATTTTGCATTCTAACTCCAGACCATTAGGACCAGCTTTCATCCCGGTAGCACGACCGATAGGTCGATCATAGTCATGATTGAAAAGAATAATAGGGTTCTTTTCAAAGTTTTTCAATCCGCCTTTTGTCCAAGCCTCGGCTGAGATAGAGTCACCCGCGCGATCAAAGTCAGCTGTGCTGGCCATTCCACGAATCATGACAGAACCATCTTCACCCTCTAGGGACTTAAAGGTAGATGTAAGATTAAAAATTTTATCCATCTTACTTTTCCACTTTTACTGCTGGTGCAGGCTTAACCGTAGCCACAGGTTCAGGCTTTGGTTGGGGCTTAGGAGCAGCCGCTACTACAGGTGCGGGTTTAGGTGCAACTGGCTTAGGCTCCTCTTTCTTACCTATTAAAGCATAAAGATCGGGCTCATTTCTTTCTAACATCTCGGCCATGCGAGAGTAGTTACGAAACACATTACGAATACCCCAAAAAGTAACTGGCTTATCTTCTGCTTTGATATACTCTGCTTGAGTAAGGACTTTACCCTTCTCTGCAAAGTACATTGCTAAATCATGTAACGTTTTTTTACGTTGTCTAACATTAGACATTTGAATCTCCTGAATTTGAATCTGTATCTTTTGGTCTGCCACCCTCACTAGGGTTTCCGGCACTACCTGCGATATTGGCTGGTACTCTTAAATCACTGTGGCCTTCTATTTCATCATAGCCTAGAATCTTTCGAGCTTCGTTTGGTGTCATAATGCCTGTATTAACTAAGGAGGCAAAGTAAGAAGCTTGGTCTGCTAATTCTGGCTGAAGCGCCGGAATGTCAGTAACATCTTCTTTCACTACAAAACCAAAGAATCTTTCCATTGCGAAGTTAATTTTTCGTACAATAGGAAGTACAGTCTCTAGGTAGTACAATCTCATGTTTGGACGAATATTTGCATTGTTACCAGAGTCCAACAAAATAGGCGGAATTCCAATAGCTTTTAAAATAATTTTTTCGTTTTCACTAATAGCGGCTTGAAAGTCAAGCTCCTTGAAGTTTACATTTGAAATCTTGTCTACTTCAATACCGCCATCAAGAATAAGAGGTCTGCGACCGCCAGCATCTGGTTTATAGCGCGCCTGCCATGACTGAAGCATGCGGTCTTTAATTTTCTCTGACAAAGTATTAGGACTCTTGAGAACTAATCCTGGTACTGCGCCATTCTTAAAGAAGTTATCCTGAAATTTACGCATAGACATCATAAGCTGGATCGTACGTAGTGCGGGACTTAGGCGCGGCACACCACGATAGATAGAATAAAAAGAGTTCTCTTTGATGTGAATAATCTCACTAGGAGAGTAGGTGATACGCTCTTTATAAGTGTACTTCTCTACATATGTAGTATCACTTGCGTGGATAGTCATATCCGCAGAGGGTAAGTGATACAAGTGTACACCATCAAAATAAATAAAGATATTACCGTCAATAATCATGTCAATGATTAGGTTTCTACGGAATGTATTAATATCTTGGAAAGGGTTTGGTTCTATATTTAAAAGCAATTCTACACGTGAGCGTTTGATTCCTTTAACTACACTATTACCTTTAGTTGCGTCTCCTACGGTTGCAGGTATTTCTGCGCAATCGTCAACGAGCATATTAACTGCTCTGTTAACGATTTCTAATTCTTCGTAGGCCCGTTCATAGTTATAAATAGGTTCACGAGATGCTTCTACTTTACTATCGTAATAAGGCTGAGCCGGATTAAGCTTTTCGTAAAGCTCATCCTGGCTAACTGCTTTACTACTAAAGGGGTTATACCATGCCATGTTTTTCTCGTTGAATCTCAACCCAGTTCATTTGCTTTGTAGCAGTGCCTAAACTTGGATTTCTACCATAAAGGGAATGTAGAAGTAAATGATGTGAGTGACATAGAGTAACAGTATCATCGTATAACTCTTTACTCATATCTTCTATAAACTCATCTCTCCAGATAACTATATACTCATTCGTATAGTGCTCTGGTCTTACTCTTTCTTTTTCTTTTAACCACTTCGCTAAAAGCGGACTGAGGCTATAATAGTGGTGGAAATCTAGCTCCCTAGTATCTCCACAAATACGACATTCCGAGCCTTTGTTGTACTTTGATTTAGCTCTATCACGAATGTATTTTATTCGGTCTCTTTTCATTTCCATTTTTCAATACCAGAATTATATCGTGTAGCAGGTATATTGTCAAATACTATTTTTCAATAGGTATCACTAAAACCCGCTGTTGCTTGTTTGAAATGAGTATAAAGCATATCGCAAGGCGTCTGCCATATGCGATGCTCTATTATGTTTTGGCTTTTCTTTTGCCAGGTTTGGATTTGGATCCCATTGATATTGATCTAAAGAAGCTAATGTCTCTAAACATTTTTGATCTACCATTAGTCGATTATTATCTACAATAGCTGCCACGTGACTGATGCCGTCTAATACTGACTTTTTCGCATTGATAGTACTAATATCATACTGTTGTGCAAAGTCAAAACGTGTCTGCTGTGCTGCGGAGTCAATATAGATATAATCGATATCCCATTTATCAATCATGCGGCTTATCTCAGCAGCATGCTGTTCAGTTGTACGTTCTGCGTCTAAGTATTCATCTAAGAGGTAGTACTTTTCTTCGTCCCAGTCATATGCGATTACACAGAAGGCTGTAGGGTCACGATAACCAACGTCAAGGCCTGCGAACACATCCATTTTTGATAAGTCTAAACCCTCGAAGTTACCCGTACATAACTCATGATCGAATGGCCATACCTGACCTTCAAAGGTATTGAAGTCAGCCTCGTACTCTTGTTTAAACTCAGCTTCTGACATAGACTTACGTGCTTCATCAATATCTGATTGAGCCATACGCGGGTTATCTCGATAGGTTGCTTTAATAGAAACCCACTCTTGGAACTCCTCGCTAAAGCCTCTATCAAAGAACTCAGCGAACCAATTATTACGACCCCGTGGGGTAGAAATAAAGATTGCTTTTGAATTCGGTTTATCAAGTGTTGGTCGAAGTGCGACATTAAACGCATCACGACCGTCTGCCAACGCTGCTTCGTCAAATATAATTAAATCGTAGCTTCGACCAACACAAGAATCAACCTGGTTCACGGAGCCCATACGGACTGTAGAACCATTAGAGATTTCAATCACCTTGTCTTTTGCGTTATCTTTAGTGACTTCTAGATCAAAATGCTTAATCAAGTTTCTTTGTAAGTCAAAAGAGATTTGTGACAGTGCGTAGTTAGGTGACATAATAAGAATAGCACACTTAGGTACCAAAGATACAAGTTGTCCTATAATGTTTGCTATATACGTTTTACCTTGTCGTCTCGAAAGAGCTGCGCAAATAAAACGGTATTTAGGGCAGTTAACAGCATTAATTAATGCTATCTGCGAAGGAAGGGGTTCAATATTTAATAACTGAAGATATGGCTCTACAGGAAGTTTTAGAAACTTATCCTCAGAGGGGAAGTCTAGTAGGTAATCGCCGGTGATGTCCCGGCGACTGATTTGTATTGCCATATTATTATGTCTTGTCTAGTATTAGGTCGAAGGATGCGGTGGCATGAAAGTTATTTCCTGAAGTCAACGCTCTAAAATCAATATCGGTTTGTTGTATGAAACGAAGTGGTACGGTATAATCTTGGGAAACTGTAGACTGGTACAAGTTTACATCAGATTTAATATTAAAAGCGGTTTCTCCATAGTGGTTGTCTCTGATATATAGTCTGAAGGAAGCGTCGCCGCCCTTTCCAATACCTACAGTGCTTTGACACAAGTAACCATTATAGCCTTTTGGTATCGTATATACTGCCATTAGTGTTTGCCCAACACCTGTATCTATACGAGCAACCACTGTGCCTGCTCCTGAAACTGTTCTAGCGGTAATGAGTCCTGCGTTTGTTCCAGTATGATCATATATCATGCGATATATGCGCTTATATGTTTTAACAGTAGGAACTGTAGTAGTTCCTAACATAGTGAGAACTTCGCTTTGTAAGTCCCAGTTACTGTCAAGGCCGAAAATCTTAATAGTAGAAGTATCGGAGGTGCTGGTACTAGTTATATATAAAGTTACTGCTCCTGCGTCAAACTCTCCCCAAGGATATAAACCACCTTGAGACCAAATAGATTGAAGGCCTGAAGTGAGGTTAGGATTAGATCCAAACTTATGTTCGCTTGTGTAATCTCTTTCTGCCGCACGTGCAATGTCTAAACCGTATAAGCCTATCATAATTTAACCCCTACGCTAACTTTAACAATGCTGAAATACCTTTCAACAGTGTACCTTTTAACTCAATAGAGGCGCCGCCTTGTTTAACTGAGTGCGTATTCTCTAAGTCTTTGAGTATTTCTATATACTCGTCCTTGCTTACTGACCCAGATGTAAAGTCTTTTTCGAGGTCAACCAGCATAATTGCTACGGCAGACATCTCTTTATTATCGCTGTTTACTAGTTCAAGTATCTCTTTCATTAAAATCTCTTCATTATTGCGCTAGCAATATCTTTGCTTTGTAATTCAAGGGCCTTTTTCTTCAAGTTACAATATGGTGTAGAAAAAGATTCTTTATTATATAAGCCATTAGATGTTTCTTGCATAAGAGCAATAAGCTCTCCAATATCATTAGACTTCTTACTGTCAGAGTATAAAGCAAGTATATCAACTTGTTTCTTTAGTTCTAGAATTTGCGCTTTGTCTGGTGCTGAACAGTCTAACTGAGATACTTGATGACGAACCTTTACAGCAAGTAAAGATTCGTTATCATCATAAAAGCTTGGGATACTGCCACAAGCAGATATAAGTAATGCTGTTAAAACAAGAGCTAGTCTCATTTCTTACCTACCGCATCCGCTGCAAAGAACGCCGATACTAGTACTGCAATAGAGGCAAAATAAGTAGGTGCAATGTTAGCAATTAGTTCGGCAGCTTTGTCCATGCCTAGTAATGAAGTAATCGCAATACCCACGGGATAAACAAGTAAACCAATTAAGGAAAACCATGCCATCTTACGAATTGCATCACGCTGTGCATCTTTATCTTCGAGTTCTTTTCTTTTGAACTCCATATACATTGCGTGCTCTTCTGCGGTGACGCATCCGTCTCCATTAGTATCTGCTGGGTGATAGCCTGCTGCTTTTAGTTCTTCTTCCATTACCACTTTACCTTATCTGCCCAGTATGCTGCGGACATCTTGCCTTTTGCAATGTTTTTTGCATGGCGTGCTTTAAATGATGCGCGTTTCTTCTTCATAGCGGCTGATTCTCCAGCCTTGGGCTTCCCTGCCGTTTTAGCTCCCTGCTGGCCGAAACGAATAGTTTTTACCTTGGTGCCTACTTTGGCTACAACAATATGGGATTTTTTAGGGTGGCCCGGAGTGCGTTTTGGCTTGTTAAAGCCAGATACTTTTGCACGAGCTAGACGAGAGTCTTTCTTTTTTGCTTTACTTTTTCTTTTTACGGGCACTGGTCTTTCTCCTCTTTTTAAATCCGCTCTTCATAGCTGCGAACGCTTTAGGAGATATCGTAGACTTTTTCTTGCTGCGACTGATACCTAGTTTCTTTCTTGCGTTAATATTTGCGTATAATCCTGGCCTACTCGCTTTCTTCTTCGGCATCGTCAAGATCCTCTAACCACGAGCTCAAAGGTTTTAGCTCTGCTTGGGGCATAGGAAAGCCCGCTGCGACGATTGCTTCTTCTTCTGTTTTGAACTTATGTAGTTTACCGTTTGAATCTCTCCAACACCATTGACCACGTTTTTCATAAATCATTTATTTCTCCCTTTATCCTAGGTTAATTTATCAGTACGGCGAATAAGGCTGCTAAAGCCGATCCTACAATTACCCATGTTAGCTTAGTGATAGTATTTAGTGTGACTGCTCCATCTGCTAAGCGTCGATCAATATTATCAAGCCGCTCTTCATGCTCGTCTAAGGTGTCGAGAATATTCATTCGAGAGGCTTCTAAATTAAATAACTTCTCTTCTGCACGAGCGAGTGCGACTACAGTGTCAGACAGTTTGTCTATTTTCGTTTCGATACGATCCAGCCGAGCTTGATCGGCTGCGAGGTGTTGCTTTAATAAAGACTCTAGGTTACTCGTTTCCACTTAATAATTTTTCCATTAACTTACCATAGTTCCCTTGACCAAATGGCATAGCCTCGTTAATCTGAACATTTGTCTGATTACGTATGCTACTAGCATTTTGCGCTTTTTCGATTTCAGCCATTGCTTTAATCTCATCCATACGCATTTTGTGAGCCATCTGCAGAAGGTCGGCAAGATCTTTAGAAGAGTATACGCCAGTTTCCTGAGCCTCGTCTAGTTTACTTTTTATCATCTCATCTAAGAGACTCGCTATATTATTCTTATTCCTGTATCCCATATCGAGATATACGGTGTCAATATATCTTTTAACATCTCTCTTATTGAGTATATCTACTACCTTATTCTCTGCGACATTCATATAATCGCAGACAGCACGAATGTTGCCGTACTGTAAGTAGCAATTAGCTATCTCCAAGCCTTCTGGGGAAATTGTGGTTATCTCTTTACTCATGGTTACATTATACTTTTATAGGGTTTGATTGTCAAGAACTTTTTTTGTAAGGTCAATCTGACAAGGGGTTATCTAAGGCTCTTTGCAGTTTAGCCTCTAGACGTTCTTCTAGCTCTTTCATGTCTCTATCAGTGTCTGCTTTTAAGGAGTCTCGTTTTGTTTCAAAGCGTTCGTTTGCCTTATCAATCATTACTCGTACTTTCTCTTCTGAAGCACGTACCTGATCTTCTACACGATCTGCCTGTTTTTCGATTGAGATAATATCATCTCGAAGACCAGACTTAATATCTCGTGTATATTCAATTGCTTCATCTAGTTTAGTTTCAATAACATTATTACGTGCTTCGATAGCGCCTACATCTATGTTAGCTACTATCTCTTTCATATCCATGTAATCTTTGTAGAACTCGAAAGCGGCCCAGGATGAGCCACCAAGAGTAGATAATGCTGTCAATACAATCATCATCTTTCCTCCTCGGAACGTCATTCCTCCAATTTCAAACTCTGCCATTGTTATTCCTCTACGAACTTTAACTGTCTTAAGTTATTTAATTCTTGTTGTAGTTTATAAACTTCAAGTCTTTTCTTTTCAAGTTCAAGCTTATAAAGAGTATTACAATTAATTCTTTCTTTCGGCCCGCCAATGGGTATTGTGATTCGGGCGTATACACCGACATCTGCTACCTGAGGCTTCAGCTGATTCTGTATTACCTCAGTATTGTAAGGGTCAAACTGGTTTGGAGTGTTCAAGAGGCCTACTACCCCAAACTCTACATTTGTAGAAGAGCCTATTGCATTTGAACAGTCTAAGTCTCCGGCTCGAAATCTATCAGACTGATAAGTCTGTGGAGATTGTGGTATAGCCACATTTAATGAGCTAGAGTCTCCCCAAGCTGCTGTACTTGCAAGTAGGCATACAATTATATATTTTTTCATTACTTTATCTTCGAGCAGATTTTAGAGGATACTATCGTAGACTGTTTATAGCCTTCTAGCATTTTTGACTGAGAGCATATGTATACAGCTCTTGTTTTATCGAGGCTACGAATATACACGTCTATAGACTTTCTATTCAGGTAACCTATTTGTACAATTCGACTATCTGTAGCAAAGGCTACTTTGTTCCAATCCTTATCAAAAACTCCAATTGAATAATAGCTTATATCTTTTCGAGTATTAAAGAGTTCCATTTTTGTAGTTAAAACTCCTTGAACATAAGAAGGTTTTAACTTTGGATAAGTAGGAGTAAACTGGTGGCCCATTACTGAGCCACTCAGAAATACTAGTAGTATTAAAGTGCTACGCATTCCGCTTCTACTACGGAGCTATATGTTCCGGACGGGAAAGCTTTATCAAAGCCATACTTTGCAATAGAAGTAATATCAAACCAGACACTACCCGCAACGGTAAGATCGAACTCAGTAGTATTATTATAGACACGCTTATTAGTTTCAAAGGCTGCCATTGATGCATCACTGACTTCACCAACAACTGCAGACCCGTCCCAGTTCACTGTATCGCTAAGCGCGGGGCTAGCAGAGAATTCATTTGGAATAGTGATCGCCGCTTTATAGTTGTTTGCACTAATAATATCAAAGCGAATAACTGGAGGAATACCACCGTCAACTAGATCGGTGCTAAGGATATTGGGCGTAGGGTTACCGTAGATACCGGGGGTGTCTGTAGTAATTACACATTTGGATGCTACAGTTCCTGAAATTGGAACTTCTGCAAGGATTGAGCTAGATGCGAGTAATGCAGCAGCTACCAGTGTTTTCTTAAACATAAATTATCTCCAGTGCTATTTAGCACTCTTTGAATCATATTGTGATTCAACCATCTCCTCATGTAGTAGTTGTTGAGCAAGACCTATTCTGCGGCCTTTCTTGTTTGATGGTAGTTGCTTATCCTGATATTTAAGAGTGTCGGCATAACTACCTCCGGGTATTGATGAATAATAGCCTACAGGCATATAATTCATCGAAAATAGTGCATCTGCTTGTGCAGTAGCTTGAGCATCTAAGATAGCGGTATTTACACCACCAAGTAGCTCTTCGAGCTTTTCTTTTTTCTTTTCGCCTTCTCGTGCTTTACGTTCGGCTTCTTCCTCTTCTTCGATCTCTGCTTTTCGTGCTAACTCTGCTTGAATGAATTCATCGCTCAAAGGATCAACGTAAGAGAATGTATCTTCGTAGTTTACTGGAGCTACATAGCCAATACAGGTTGGATCACTCTGTGGATCAAAACAGCTATCATACCGATAAGTATAGACAACAGTTGGATCTTCTACAGTTCCGATGCCTTCGACTTCAATCGACCCCGCTCCCCAGCTTTCAAGAGGAACATCACCTACAGATATGGCTTTGTTGATTGTGTTACCTGGCAGGCCTGACCAATCATCTGTAGATCGAAAGATATACCCTGACCCCGCTGCGTTCTCATTCTGAACGTGTACAAGCATTGGGTCTTCTGTTACTTTATCTACGCTATAACGATATATTACTGAACCTACGGTTAACCCTGCCTGCTGCGGCAAGATATTAGTCATTACCCAGTCGTAGCCACTAGTAGGGTTGGTTGATCCAAATACTACCTCAGAGGAGGAGTAAGAGGAGTAAGCTACCAACACCAGCGGTACCAAGTAGTGTCTTTTTCGTAGTATCATCCATATTCTCCGCTTCTTCACCGCCTGGTTGCAGTTCGGGATTAGTTGCCCATCCAGCCTTTGCATCTGCTCCAATCATACCATCATATGGGCAAGGTGTTCCAGCCATCATCATTGCATCAAAGACGCGCTTGTCTTGACACATCACTGAAACTGCTGCTACTTTCATGCCCATGTCATATAACGTCTTTGCATTCTTCAACTTCTCGCAATTCATATCACGCATGGTAGTACCTGCGGAAATACCCAGTATCTGGGTTTGCACTGCACCCGCTACACCTACAGTACATAAATCAGAGTTTGATATATTCATTGTAGGTGTAATTGCTGAAGGCGGTGGCGACTTCAAAGTTGTAGTAGACGAAGACGTCACATCGCTTCGTGTAGTCGAGTCTGTGACGATAACGTCATCCTGTGCTACCGCTAAACAAGAGAGTAAGGGTAGAACAAGCAAAAGTTTTAAGTTTTTCATTAGAGGTACCTTTATTTGTCCTAGTATATCTTAGCTGGGACAAAATGTCAAGTTATATTTTTTCCTAGGATGGTTCTACCGGCCAAGACACTAAACTTTCATTAGTTACTATTATATTAGTTATATCTCTTAGCGCTGTTCTGTAAGTAAGCCATTCTGCTTTCTTCTCATCAGTTAGGGGCGCGTCATTAAGTTGAGTCCAATCTGATTTATATAATAAAGCATTTCGTGTTCGACGAACTGCTAACATTGCTTGTAGTTCTACTATTTCTTTTTTCGTTAATGACTCTACCCACTCTCCGTTCTCCCAGACGTGCCAGTCTGTTGGAGGGGCTTCTCGGTACAGCCAACCCTCTCCACCCCAGTAGTGGGTTATAGGATCACGTAAAAATAAGGAGTCTACACGTATATTACCATCCTCATCTACCGTATTATGGTCGGGTTGAGTTTCTGAGGTTCTATACTGATTTAGTATATTTCCGTTTGTATCTACTGTTAATTTATAATTCATACGCCTGCTCCGAATTCTGCTACTGCAAAGGGTGCTTTGCTTGTGAGTGCATCTTCAGTATAGAGAAATAGGTGCGCTGCTTGAGAGCTTGTCCATACTAAAGATATGTTATTATTTGATAACCATTTATACTTTACATTCCATTCTTGGTTGGTACCTGTAAACTTCCATTGATCTGTGCTATTCATTAAACACCATCTTTTAACACTTGAAGTAGTTAAGCCTCCTAATGCATATGTAGTAGCTGTTCCAGGTGTTCCTCCGGCCCACCCCACAACTAAAACTATTTCTGCTGGTCGTGCTCTACTATCGAAAGTTGTAAAAGAAGATAAAGAACTACTTGGAGTATATTGCATCGTATCATCTGTCTGGCAGAGTACTCCGTAGTTGGAAGACCCCGCAGTATACTTTGCTGTATTGTTTATACCTCCAAACTCTTCTCCGCTGTTACATATCATAATCTCGAATGAGTTAGTGCCATTCGCTCTCAGGTTATTTGAGAGATCGTAATCCTGAAGCCAAAAACCTGTTGCATCTCCCCAAATAGCAAACTGCCCTGTATACCCAGAAGATAGAGGCCTAGCATATATAAGCGGTTTGGCATAATACTTATCAGTTTCTATAATTGTGCGAGAGGCTGAAGGAAAGCGAAAAGACGAAACATCTTTGTCAAAGTTCCATCGGCGGTATTGATTAGGGCTAGTACCATAAAGAGTGAAGTCAGCAGACTGAAAAATATAATCAACCCCGTTATGTACCATTCTAAATTTTTGCGCGTCTTCAGCACTCTTGTAGCCACCGGTATCGCTTTCATAGAAAGCCATCTGAAAGACGCTTGAGTATGTCGCAGCAACATTTGTCCAGTATAAGGCGGGCTTATCTACATCCTGATCTTCACCCCTACAGTAAGCAGGGACTGATGTTTTAGTAGCAGGCGATTGACTATTTGTTGTTGTGTAGTATGCGGAACCAAGACTTACGTAGTTATTTGTATCAAATACTCGCTCGCCTAAGGAATTATCTACAACCATGCCATAACTCATAACGCTTTACCTATTGTATATATTTGAAAATTACCTTGCTCACCATCTAAAGAAGTACAGGGGCGAGGATCACCGAAAAGAGTTGTACATGCGACTGTGTAATATGCTCTTACTTGTCCGGGAGAAACATATTCCCAAGTAAATGTTCCTCGACCTCCAAAGATACTAAACCCAGTATCAGTGATACGGTTGAAGATATAGTTATTGTCTAAGTCTGCTTGAGACGTTACGCCAGGTAAGGCATAGTTATAGTATGGGCCAGGTTCAGCTGTCGATGAAGTAGGAGCAAGGTAAAAACTTATATTATCTATTTTAATAAGGGTCGCTACGGGAGTGCCCGAGTCAAGAACTAGGTTATTACTAGAGTCATACTGCTCATAGCCATAAGTCTCTTCGGATGGAGCAGTATAAGTACTTACTGTGCCAGACAGGCTCGCATTTTTAGCAAAGTATGCTTGATAGACAGCTACATTGTATGAGCCCGTACCGCTTGGAGTAATCTGCCACACTTCGGTAGCGCCTGTACTCCCACCATTACCACTCAGCTTAACTGCAGTACAGTTTGTAGGCGTAACAGTAATGCCATAATCAAACTGAATCGTAAGCTCAACATTATCGATTGTAGTCAGATTTTGGGTAGCACTTGTCTGAAAAGGCAAGTTAATTGTTTTATAGTAAGTAGCCACTACTAGTCTGCATGCCTTGTGACAAAGTTAACCCGCATTTTTGTAGGCTCAAAGTACTCAGCTACGATTTCTTTTACCGTCTCAATGTCGTATTCCTTGCAGGAAAATACATCGAAGTATGCTGTACCGTCTAAATCCATAAAATGTGCACAGATATTTGAAGTTGTAATTAGTTGCATCAGGCTGTACCCTTGTTTCGGGTCTCCTGGAAGTAGGTGCTCGATAATAGGCTCGCCGAAGGCAACCATATCGATACGCTCGACTAAGTCTTTAATAAAAGTGTAGATTGCAGTACGATCTGAAATATTTGCATTACACCCGCTACAGTCTAGCATTAAATGATAACCCCAATATGAACTCATGAAAATTCCTCCTGTTAGAATATAGCAATTATATGCTAACAGAAGAAAAATGTCAAGAAATTTTTTTGAGTCGGTGAGTTGAGGGCAGCATATGTGCAGGTCTTATAGTGCTAAGAAGGAATCAAATACCTGCTTACCTAACAGCGGGTGCACACAATTCCGTAGAACCTGACAAGGGTCGTGGTTCGTGCCGTAATATAGTTTTTCTTCAAAATGTATATCTAGCCAATCCTGTAACGACTTCTTTCCCTTTAAGTTCTGCATGTTTATAAAGCTGGCAGGGCGTGATACATCTTCCGCTACGATCGGAAAGTTCGACCAGAAGTAGTGGCGTCCTACCACACAAGTAGGTGGTATTAAAGGTTTGTAGTAAGGTTTGACATTCTCTACTACCCAGTACCCTTTATAGTACGTTTGTAGAAATATAATCTGCTGATATAAATCCATCTCTGGATACTTTGGGGCGGTTCTTGAGTTTGCTCTCGCCATTGAACTATGAGACTGGCATGGAGGGCTGCTCCAAATAAAGTCAAACTGGTCATAAACCTGTGGCAGTAGTGCGTGGGCATCTTCTACAAACATGTCGTCTTCGGGGTGTAGCTTTTCGTAGACTGCTGCAATTTTCGGGTCAGCTTCGACTGCAACAACAGCCACATCTTGCCATAGCTTTCTGTTGCCTCCAAGCCCCGCATACAAATTTAGTACATTTAACATAATTTTTCCTTGTTTTCGAAGTGTATATTATACTGCGATTTGGGGAAATTTGTCAAGATTTTTTTTTTTATATTACATCGTTTTCCGTTTTTTTAAAAGTTGTACGTGAGGAGGTGCGCGCTGGGCGGGCTTATAACCAAGTCTTATAACCCCCCACCTGGTTATGCTTTTTTATTCTAAAAAAACTATATACAACCTCGCTTATACCTGTATAATAGCACCATGGACAACAAAGAGGCACTACCCATGCGACAGGTTCTTGACTATACTATAAAATCGGTTTTCGTTCTTGCCATTGGTGCGCTTGTAATTAGCGGTGGATTTTCCTTGCTATTACAGTTGCCATAAACTATAATTCAATTTCAAACTTAAAACAAAAAAGGTAATAATCATGGCTTACACTGAAATAATGAATGCAAAAATCACCGCGGCCGCTCCTCTGGATCTGGCAAAAGCTCACGCTCTCGCGGCAGAATTCGGCACGGTATCTTATCGCTCCGTAATCTCTAAAGCTAAAAGCCTCGGCCTAGTATACATTGCGAAAGCTCCTGCCGCTAAAAAAGCGAAATCTAATGAGCCAAACAAGGCCGCAATCTTGCTAGACATTCGCTCTGCTCTGGCTCTGCCAGATCGTGAGGGCGATCTAACGAAAGCAGAATTGGAAACTGTTCTGGCTAACATTAAATAATACTTGACCTATAGAGTGAGCCGAACTATACTATCGGCTCACTCAACGGAGAATAAATTATGATAACTTTAATCGCATGGTCTGGCTCTTTCATGATGGTTGGCGCGTCCTTTATGATGGGCGAAAATCGTGGGCTGATGCTCGCAATCGCTGGACTTACCTGTTTGACTGTTCAGGCAATTCATACCCGCCAGATTAATTTGATCGGCTTGAATATCGCCAGCATGATCGGCTTTTCTTACACTTTGATGGGAGCATAATAGAATGCAGACTTATATTTTTGACCTAGATCATACGGTTATTGATTCAACACACCGCCAGCTTACCAAAGCGGACGGCTCTCTGGATCTGGCTCATTGGATCGAAAACAATACGCCACAAAAAATTGCGGCTGATAAATTGCTCCCATTGGCTGACACTATGCGACAGCGTATCGCTCAAGGGCGGGAGGTTATAATCTGCACCGCTAGGGTAATGGGAGAGCATGACTACCAATTTTTAAAGGATCACGGTTTATTTGTTCCAGTTATTCTAAGCCGACCAATGGGCGACAGCTCACCCGATTGGATGCTGAAGGAAAGGCTGTTGCGACAATATGCCAGCGACACTGGCAGATCTTGGGCACGCTTTTGCCTCTCTGCTGTAATGTATGACGACAACGAAAGCGTGGTAAAAATGGCTTATCTTAACAACATTGACGCATACAATGCGATCGCACTCAACAAAATAATGGCGGCATAATCATGAAAAAACACACTTATTTAATTGTAGATACCGAGACGACAAGATACCAAACGGTCGCGGACTTTGGCGCGGTTGTCATGACTCGGGACGGCACAATCGTTGAGCAATTCGGCGCAATGGTTTCTGGACACTTTGGTACAATGCCGCTATTTTCTGACCCTAGCGCAAACCCTGACGACTTCTGGTCAGAGCAAAGCGCAAAGCGTAGAGCTAAACACTATGACGACATGCTCGAATGCGGTGAGCGCTCTATATCGTCACCCGCTCTTATTAACAAATGGTTGGAGCGCGTTTGCGGCCAGCATGATCCCGTTTTAACTGCTTATAATATCGCTTTCGATTTTGGCAAATGCCGCAACACAAAAATAAATCTCGGTATTTTCGGCTCTCGCTTTTGCTTAATGAAGGCCGCGAAGCGACATTTTGTGAACGAGGAATATATGCAATTTTGCGTTGAGAATCACCGCTTGACTCCTACTGGCCGCCCTAGCACTACGGCTGACAGCATGGCGACTTATATTGTCGGCAATGATCTTGCACGTGAGCCACACACGGCTTTAGAAGATGCACGGGACTACGAGGCTATTATTCTCGCCAAAATTCTCGAAACTACCACACGGGCTAAACTTCTGGAGATCGGACGATGAGCATTAAACCACAGAACGAGGCGGAGCTACTCCGCCTTAAATTCCAAATGGAATTGATCCGCACTATTTGCCCAATACTGGCAATCATTTTGCAGACAATCGTCATCATCAAAATCTTCTAGGCAAAAATCATGCCAGGTTCTAAATGAGAACCATTCTCATTTGCAAATGTTCCACGTGGAACACGCTAAAAACCAAAAATCCGCAAAAAGCAAATTTTGCGGATTTTTTTATTTTCAAAAAATCGTAAAAAAAGCTTGACTTTTTTAAATTTTTGGCGCGGGGGCGC
>Ga0208307_1000168_pt1 | contig 18344 bp, 28 predicted proteins | sample Colrivmet1449B02_FD_187633 | JGI IMG/M metagenome (GOLD analysis project Ga0208307, IMG submission 187633) | Estuarine microbial communities from the Columbia River estuary - metaG 1449B-02 (SPAdes) (version 2) | ecosystem: Environmental > Aquatic > Marine > Intertidal zone > Estuary | place...
TTGTATAATCAATACCGTCGCCGCCTTCATTTAAGAATTGTTTTTTACTATTTTCTAATCCGCAAATGATAGTTTCCATGTCGCTGCCCTCATTAACGAGGCTGATTGCAGTGTCTAGCCCTTGGTTGTAGGCTCCATTGAAATTCTGACGCGAAGATACGTCATACAATGTCCAACTGTCAAGACCTTGTTTTTTGAAATAATTTCCAAGGAGCAGGGCTGCATCCTTGACTTCTTGAGGGATTTCTGCCCACAAATTAGGATCTGGAGTCATAATTAAATAAAATCAACTTCACCTTATTCACTTTAATACCACATCTTTTTGCAATCTTATGTAGCGGCATATTATGCTCAAGTCTAAGATGCAATACGTTCATTATTATGATTAAGTCTTGTGCTTTTTTACCTTCGTTATAAGCACTGCCATCTTGAGAATAAAGATTATAGAGTTGGACTTCGTTCATTCTTCTTTGTTCATTTCTTTCAATTCCTTAGCCAATCCAAACAAAGAATCAATTTCAGTAAAAGTACCACTAGTGACACAATGTTCACTGAATGTTTTTTTGTCAAGTATATAGCACAAGGCTTTAATGTTGTGGCTTAAAGTTACAATTTTTAATTTATTTTCATCTGTCATTTTCATATTAGTCTTTCTTCTCCATCTTCTTCACTTCTGTATCAGTAAAAAAACAACTATCTCCTTTATCATCTACAAAAAACTCAAATTCACATCCTTTAACCTCTCGACGAATGCCGAGGTATGTTACGGTTTGTTTCCTACCAATAATGTCGGTATGAATGAATTTATCTCCCGGTGTTGGTTTCATATATCTTTTATATTACCTGAAAAATAATCCTTGTTACTAATCACTCTATCACACACTTTACATTCCATCGAGGAAATAGTTCTGCGACTCCAATGGCAGGTATGCTTCTCGCCTTTGACGTAGAGAGTGTGATCGTTCCCACAGTTTTGGCAAGGAATTTCTTCACTATCTTTGCAACAAAAGACGCATCTGTATTTCATATTATTAGGACCACTTTCTATGCTCTTCATGCACTTCTTCTACGCCATCATAATCGTGAATATACCATTTAATATCATCAGGTACTTCAACAACCTTTAATTTAGAATAACGTCCATTTGCTAAATCACCAAGATGCTCGACAACTTCTACAAGAACTGGATCATTTCTTTCAATCTCCCACTCACCGAATTGATTTCCATCTTTCTTTTCGTCTAAATAATAATGAATGATGGTTTTTATTTTTTCATCTTGTTGGGCTATGATGTTAAGCCCTTTTTTATCACCATATAATAGAACAGCTTCTTCGCTAAGGCGGAAGTCGCCGTGTTTTTTATTAATTACTATTTTCATTTTTCTTTGAGGGCTGTTTGGTTTGCTTGCGACTTCCGGTGATTTCATAGACTCCCCAGTCAATCTTATTTATTCCAAAGATGTAATCTTCAGGGATAGTCAGATAATGGACTTCAATGAAGTGCTTGATTGCTCTCTTAGCGTTGTTGTCTGAGTGATAATGCTTGCCGACAATCGGCGGGGCAAAGTTAGTGGGGCTTTCGCTCTTTTTCAAGCCTTTTTTCTTCGCCATTTTCGCCGCTTCCTTGGCGAGTTTTTCTTCTTTGATCTGTCTAGCGAGATGATTCTTAAGGGCAATGCCGCGAAGTGGCTTGACAGGTTGAGGTTTATTTTCGTTCTTCTTTAAAGGATTTCCAATGAAATCAGTTTCATTTGCAAAACCTCTACGTTTTTCCCATGCTTTGAACTTTTCGTTTATCATCGTGAAAGTTCCTTGCGGGATATCTGTTCCGCCAACATCCCACCATGCGAAACTCTGTTTGATACTTCCTTTGTATTGATCGTTCATTTTAGTAAGTATTTTTAGTAATTAAGTATTTTATTTTCTTGTGTATCGTTGTAATTATAAACTACGCCGTCTCTGGTGCTGGTGATTTTTGCAGAAATTAAATCTTTTCTAACAGACTCTATTAGATCCATTGCTTTGGTGAATCCCTCTCTGTCGTGAGGGAACTGGAGGATACGAACGCTGGCATGAGTGTCAAGTTCCAATTCATAGCTCAAAAATATTTCATTCATCACAAAAACAATTTACAATTAATAAAACCGCAAGTATCCCAATCGCCACAACAGGTGGTGCAATGTCTACCCCCAACTTAAAGTGGAGGACGTAGGAGGTCAAGCAGGAAAAAAGAAAAGTTCCTACGATCCAAAATAAAAGCCTTGACTCTTTCATGGGTTAGGGCATGATTCTATACTTTTTCAGCTTTTCCTCGTACTCTTGGATCTGAGATTTTAGTTTTTTAATGGTCTTCTCAGATTGCTCTGCATGGTCGCAGACGAAATAAAGGTCAGCAGTTAATTGCGCTGGCACGATTTCTGCTTCTTCCATTGTCTGGTCATTCTTGCCGGTGCGCCAATCATTGAAATTACGCAACCTAATTATCACTTCTTTAATCATAATAAGTATAAACCGAAAAGAATCACATACGAAACACTATTGAACTTAATGCTTTATATGTGACTCGTTAAAATCTTACTTGACTTTTGGCTCTCTGTCTGAAACGCTGTGCGTTTTCCGCTTCTTTACCGGCTGCTCATAAGAAGACCTGTAGAGGCCACCTTGTGCGTCTTTCCAAGCTTGAAAGTCCGCGAAGAATTGCAAGGTTTGCGACATCTGTAAAGAAAAATCTGTAGAATGATAAACTACACCGCCAGAAGGCTTGTCAAATGGCTCGCCGCACTTCAAGTTCTCAAACCAGCGCATCCAGCCATCACTGCCGGGAGGATACTTTTTGCTTGTTTCTGAATCAAAAAGAGGACTCAAAGGAGACCCTTGAGGATACTCAGCAGTAGCATGGCAACTATAGCATGAACTCATTGCATTGTCAAGGGGTCCATTTAGTCTGCCGTTCCAGCCTAGGTGAGTAGGCGGAAGCTCTTTGGGATCTGGATTGATAATTGTTTCTTTGAGATTGGTATTAATTATTGTTACGGTTGGGTGAGGATTTGACTGATTAATATTGTTGGTGGGATCTTGTCCCCACATTACGCCAACGGGAATTAAATTATTCCACTTGTCAGCATTATTAAGTTGACCATTGTACTGGAAATTGCCAAGCACCCAACCAGAGGCAGAATTAGTATCTCTTACCATCACATCCATTTGAGTCAAAACGACCTGAATCTTTGACCTTGACAATGGCGCATCATTGAAAACATAATTCCCATAAGCATCCCACCAGATGCCATTAGTTAGGAAAGCCACTTGAGACTCAGCGACCTCCTTGGGAAAAGAAGTGAACAACAATTTAAATAAAACCGCACCATGCTTAAATCCGCCATTCATCTTATTAACGTCAGGATTCTCATGGTCTTGCCATACTTGACCAATCGTATAGCCAGCTATATTATTATAAAACCCAACCGCCCAAGCACCAGCGGTAGAATAACTTTGATTGGGGCCAAACTGATTAATTCCAACTGGAGCTTCTCTTGTTAGGCCGTGATAACCTTCTCTACCGTTAGCAGAATAATGTTGAAATGGCATATGATACCAATTACGGGTTTTATTATTCTCTACTCGGAAATCAACTCCAGTATTGCCCTCGTAGCAATAAGATCGGATAGAAAGAAGGTACTTGCGCCAATCTTTCTTATAATCAATATTATAAAACTCTGGCAGTTTATTCTTAGGAAGAGTCTTGGGGTAACTCTGACTTAGCTTAAAGACTTCACTAGCGTTAGTAACTTCGCTAGGAGGAGCCATGTATCCAAAGTCTGGAAATGGCTTTTGCTTTTTTGGCTTGATTGAGAAGGCTAGACAGAATACAGCAATTAGGCTGACGATGATTAGTATTGGTTTCTTCATAATTCGAATGCGGAGATAGTATGCTCGAAAGGGTTGCCTTCGATACACTTAACTAATCTTAACATTTCAGCAGCAATTTCTCTAATTTCTTTTTGTGCATCAGGCTTGTTACGCAAGTTCAAGAAATGATAAAAAGACCGCCAATTGAACATCACATCGGCTTGAATTTGAGAATTATAAGCCTTGAAATAACGAGCCGATTCCTTAGCTCGCTTGCGGCCTAGAGTTGGCTCAAGGTCTTTAACGCATTGATGATAAAGAGTATTGCCAAGTTCAGTATAATGCTCAAGAATAGTAGTCCATTTATCGTTTTGTACTCCTAAATTATTATCACTATTAAAATTAGAGGTAATACCTTCCCAATCATCTGGGATAAGATACTTGTCTTCCTTTATCTCCTTGTACCTAGCAGATTCACCATTAATACAAACGCCAACCCTATGCTTTAGAAGATGAATGTGACTAGCAATATCAGTATCAACTAAAAAGTGAAGAGAAGATTTCTCAAAAGGAGTATGGTGTCCCGCATCAGCAAGCATCTTAAGGAGTTTAGGAATTCTATTAATTTTATCTTCATTTAAATCTCGGCTTGTAGAAGTCCAAGCTGAACAAGCGTGAACTTGATCGCTGCCATAATAGCCAAGTAGCTGCACTTTGTTATCGTTCTTGTCGTTAATCATGTTTAAGAGTTTTCCTAATTTCTGCGTGAATTTTTTTGTTAACTTTGCAATTACAACTATCCATCTTAGAATTACCGGGGCCAATTAATGCCCATTCCCAATTGCGGCAATAATGCCAGCCTATACTTATCTCTTCAGAACTTAATAAATCGCAATCGAATTTGTCTTCCACAGATCATCCTTTGGTTTTTTGATTATAACGCTACTAGCGAATTCATTTTCTTTCGTATCTAACCAGTGTATTTTAAAATCACCATTCTCATCTCCTGCCATTTCTAGCATTCGATCATTAACATGAAAAACGATACCTTCAACGTGGAGTTTATTCCTAGGTGTGCTAGTTCCTAATCCAATGTTGCTTGATCCTCCAATGCCAAGATTGCCATGTTCATCAATTCTTAAAACTTCTCTACTGAGTGATAAATCTTTTGGCGGTTGAGGAGTCTCTTCTGCTTTGATTAGAGATGGCGCGGCAGAAGCAGCGACAAAGCCTCCGAATAGAGTCTTAAAAAAACCTTTGCGGTCCATGCTCATATTATATCAATCTTCTTGCTCTTCAGCAAATTTTTGTTCAGGATGATACACAAATTCTGGGCCATTGTATCCGTATCCCGTGTCACCAAAATCATTATAATCATCAGGGAATTCGCCATCATAGATTAAATCTTCAAGATATTTATTTCCTTTTTGATCAACACCGTATTGAATTTTTAATTTGTTTGGGTCAAACTCAGTGAAATTGTTCCAGAAATAGACATAATTAAATTTCATGTCGTGCGACCACCAGATATTTACTTCGCCTAATTTATCTGGAGCCTCCGGTACATAATTAGATCTGCCGCCTTTCTCAAATTCAAAATCTTCCCAATTAGAAGTTACAAAAACAGGCTTCTCATCATTAGAGATGTTGTCATCGCCTCCTAAGTAAACATCAATAGAATCTCTCTTGTCATTGTCAAAATAAGGACAAGTCTCATAAACGTCGCCACCCCAATAACAATCATCGCTTTCTTTGAAAGCTTCTTCAAATTGTTCTTGTGTTTGGTCGGGAGTAGGGCCGGGAATGGTGTCTTGACTATATTCCATAGTTCCACGCATCCAAATTTGAATCTTTAACATAAATTAAGCGGTTTTCCAGTTAGAGTTAGTGCTATCAGAACAATTAATAGTATAAGTTACATAAGGGCTAGGGTTGCCCCAAGGATAAGGCACAGTATACGGTTGATGATTATAACCTAAAATGCCTTTAAGTTGAGAATAGAGGTCACTCGCTTCTTCCATTGATAAGGTAATTTCTTGATCTTTTATTTTTAAATTAACAGAGACAGTAACAGATGGAGAACTCATACTGTATTTTATCTCTTAATCCTATAAATCAAAGAAAATATTTATCTCTTTAGTTTAAAAGGCTTCAAATGTTTAATTTCTAAATTAAAACAATCCGCTTTAAATCTAAATCCGCAGTTTGAAGATGGGTCCAGTTCCCCTTCTTTGTAGAATTTGGCTTTATCATAGAAGTCTTCTCTCTTTATGCCTCCCAAAATCCAGCATTTACTAAAATCTTTTAGTATCCTAACGAAACCATATACCTCGCAGTCTTGTGAAGTGTTGTAATTCGCCACAGAGCAGTAATAACTAGGGTCTGGCTTGCTTGTGCATTGCTTTGTTTTGACATCTACAGTCCTGCCATTCCTTACCAAATCGTAATCATAAGTATTAGCCCTATCTGCATTAATATAATCAGCGACGATTATCTCTCCAAGGATACCATAAGCATTACCTTTGCCTTCAAGGATAGAGTTGTTAAGGACTCCAATTTTCTTAGCTTCTTCTTTAGCAAAGACAAGCTGAGAAGGCGTTGGAATGATTTCTATGATATCAGTCATGGATATCTATGTGTCGAGCGTTAAGTTCATCATACAAAATTGTATGAATGGTGTCAAGAGCTTCGCTTACATTTTCAAAATCATTACCGTGCTTGCGGTAGCTTCTTAATCTTTCAGCAAGATGACAAATCACTGCATACATATCAGCAGATTGGTTTGCTATTTCAAATTGTTTTTGATCTTCAGGAAGATTGAATTCTAATGTTGCTTTCATATTCTAGAAAATTCTCCCATTAATTCTTTAGTTTTTGAATCTCTTTTAATCACAGCTTCTTCAATAGTGTCAAATAACCCAACAAAAATATCTTTACCATCTACTCGTATCGCGCAACGATATCTATTAGATTTTTTAATGAAAGAAATATTTTTATGTCCAGTGGCATTATTTCTTTGTCTTTTACGATTAAACTGATTTTGAGACGCTGACGCAAGCCTTAAATTTCCCGCTGAATTATTTAATGTATTTCCATCTATGTGATCTATTTGTTTATCTAAAAAATCAGTAGTATTATTGTGTATAGCGAATATAATTCTATGGACTGGATATTTTATATTATTAAGAATCAATCGAAAATATTTTTGTAAAGAAAGATACCCACAAGATTTGTCAGCAAATTTTGTATGCCAAGTGCGCCAATTAGCTGAATTTTTAAAATGATTCAATGGCCTTTTAGAAACCCACCTAAGGCCGCTGGTAGCTAAAGGATCTATAACAAAACATTCTTTTAAGAAATTTAAATCTGGAAGAGGGTTGATTGTTTTCATTTTTGTTAAGCTAATGTAAAAGATGTTACTTTATAAGCCTGTTCAATGTCTTATAAAATAACTATGAAATATCTATTATATACGATACTCTTAGGGTTCTCGCTGACATCCTCAGCTCAAGATGCACCCAAAACACCAAAAAGTCAAGAAAGAAAAGGCCCTCCCAAGGAATTTCTTGAAAAATACGACACGAACAAAGACGGAAAGTTAGATAAAGAGGAGAGATCTAAGGTTTCCCAAGAAGACAAGAAAAAGTTTGCGCCTCCTCGCAGAGGACCGAATGGGCCTCCTCCCCCTCACCGTCGCCCTCACAAAAAAGACTAATAAAAAACCCACAGATTTAACTCTGTGGGTTGCTTATTTATAACAATAATTATTAAGCAACAGTGCTTGGGTCGTTATCAGAAGCGGCCTGTAGGCGATCTGCCTGAGCATTGATCAAGTCTGCGGCGGCTTGGATAGCCTCCTCAGTAGGATGTGGGGTATTTAGCACCTTTACGGCTTCATCAGTGATTGAAGATAGACGGGTGATGGCTTCTTGTAGGTTAGTTAGTGACGACATAATATGATGTATTTGTTTTTGCAATGACGATTGTCTTTCTAGGATTTCTTTCATCTGTTCATTTTCACTCAAAAATATAGACTTAAAAGTCCTCAAAAAAATTTTCATCATCATAATATTATACACTGTGAGGCTGGTCATTAAGTTACAAAAAAGTTAAAATGCGCAAACCTATAGAGATTTAACCAAAAGAAACATAAGGAATTTTTATTTAAGTGTAATGGGTTTTAATGAAAAGGTTTTTGATTTTATTTATGGGTTTATTGTTATCTGGTTGTTTTTCAACAATCAAGCCTGCAAAACAAATAGATGACAATCAAAAAGCCATAGCTAAAGAAGAGAAGAAAGTAGACGCTACTGTAGTAGAGATAGAAAAGAACGACAAAGGCAAAAGAATACAAACCTCTACTCTGGCTCAAGGCATTCAATACTCTCTTAATCAAGTAACTAACCCTCCAATTCAAGTAGATACAGCAAAATCTTTAAACGAAAGAGTCGTTTCTATCGTTGGCTCGCCTCACATAGACGAAATAAACAGAATAAAAGCTACAGTAGATTTGTTGAATTCAGCAGTAGAAGAAGAGCGGAAGAAAGGGCTAGAGCTACTTGCTAAAAGAGACGAGTTAATTAATAAATTACAAAAAGAAAAAGTAGAATTGAACGAGCAATACGATGACCAAATTTTGCAATTAACCGATAAAGCTAAAGAAGTCGCCAAAGAAGCAGATCAAAACAAAGCTGTACTAGATTCAATGAGTGGAATGTTTGGTCTCAACGCTGTGTTTTGGGGATTAAAGAAGTTCGTTTTCAGTGCTTTGACTGCGATACTTATATTTACGGTAGTATTTGTTATTCTTAGACTACTTGCGACTGTAAATCCTATTGCTGGTGCTGCGTTCTCAATATTTAACATGTTAGGGTCTTCTGTAATTTCTATTATCAAAACGCTAACTCCCAAAGCTTTTGAAATGTCCAATTTCGCAACAAAAGAAAACGTAGAACAATTTAAATCTCCTCTTGTCAAGATGGTAGATGTAATTCAAGAGCTTAAAGAAAAGCAAAAAGACTCTCCAGATAAATCATATCCATTATCAGAAATATTAAAGAGATTCGATAAAGAAATGGATAGTCATGAAAAAGATTTAATAGAAGAAATATTAAGAGAACAGAAGTGGATAAAATAATAATATAACGACTTTCTGAATTTATATTTAAGAGTGTAATGAATGCAAAAGGCGTAAAAAGCTTATATTATAAAATATAACAGTTTATTCTTTTTTTAAAATAAAATATACAAAAATATGGCAAGCACAATTCCTTACGATCCTTCTTTAGTTCTGGGCAACCTAGTAGACCCAGACAACATTACAAATTTAAAAGCTATCGCTAATGCTCAACGACCAGTTGATGTAGCGCAAGATACTTTAAATGATACTATAAGAGCAAAGCAAAAGCTCCAAATGACTTATGACGAATTAGCTAATTTAGGATTAAGCGAAGATCAATTAAAGCCTCTTGATGATCAAATGACTAATCTTAATGCTGATTTGAGTAAAAATGCGACTGATTACGCTGCGGCAATTTTGGTTTCGCAAAAAGCTATTGCTGATGGTAAATCAAAAATCACTACTATTAACGAAATTCCTGAAAGCCCGGTTGATTGGAATAAAACTGGTATTAAAAAAATTGAATTAAGTTCAAACACAATGAACATGGACGTTCAATATATTCGTAACGAAGACGAGGCTGATGGTACTAATGCTCATGCAAGCAATGTCGCTGCTAGTGTTTCTTCTGCGGTAAACAGTGTTTTCGGATTCAAAGCTTCTGCTCAAGTAGCGGGGAGCGTTGCGAATTCAACATTATCAACTACATCAGCACATAATATTGTAGGAACTTTGGTTATTACTGCGGCCTGTACGCATAAAATGGCAACTGAATTGGCTCCTTTTATTTTGGACCCAGAAAAAGCAATAAGCGCGTGGAATAAAACATTTTCAAAAGACCCTATCCCTTCAGACCCTAAAGGTATTTCTTTATTGATAGATGATAAAACAAGTACAAATGTGTTAAGTTTATTGTCTGGTAAAACTATAGGAAGTTCTTTTGTTGGTTTAGTTCATTTCGAACAACATGAAAATACTAACTCATCTCAAACTTCAAACGCTTCAACCAAAGCGGCTAATGCGGAATTTCAATACGGCGGCTGGTTTGCTAGTTACGAAGGGAAATTCGGGGTCACTAAAGATGTTAGCGATAGTGTAAAAAATCTATTTAGTAATTCAACTGTGACATCGCATTGCGCTTTAATTACTATGGGTCTTATCCCTAGTATTAAGAGTAATCTTATTACAACTACAGTTAGTAAGTTACAGCCAGACGCAAAAGAAGTAATGGATCAATTGTCTGCTATCCAAGGCGCAACTGACTCTATCACTACCACTCAAGGTTCAGCCGCGTCTAGTGCTAAAGCTGGGAGCCAGTTTATTGAATTGAACAATAGTTATATAACTAACGTTGTTTCTAACTTAGGCGTTATTGAAAACAATAATAACAAAGTAATTGACACTAACTCTTTGATGACCGCCTTTGACGATTACGTTCAACAAGCAACTAAAGGTGAAGACGGCGTTCCGATCAACTTCTATTTGCGCGAAATCACCAAATCGGCTATAGCTAAAGCATGGATGAAGAAATTTGACCCATTGCAAAGCTGGCAATTTAGCTCAGCGGATGATGCTGAAACTGGAGTAAACAAAACAGCTTAAATGTAACATAAATATTGTTATAAATTAAAAAAAATATCTACACGATTTATGGAAATCTATTCTCAAAAAATAGGTTTCCATGAATCTAAAAAACAGTGTAAATACATGTACTTATGCCAGAAGAATATCGCCAAAATAGCTACGACGCAGTGTTCTCCAGAATGGAAGCTAAATTGGATAAAATCTCCTCTGACGTAACAGAATTGAAGGACAACAATAAAGAAGTGCAGAAAAGAGTTGCTGCTTTAGAGTTTTTTAGATATTATTTGGCAGGAATTGTGGCGGCAGGAGGAGCGGTGGCGGGCTACGTTTCCTCTAAGATTATCAAAAGTTAATCAAATTTACTTTTTATTTTAGGATTGGGGTTGAGAGATTTCATAATTTCTAATCTTGTCTTTTCAGAATAAGAAACCCAATCTCTGATCTGCTCCCAACCCCTCCCGCAGCCCTCGCAAACTCCGTCTTTTAATTTACAATATCTAATACAAGGAGTAGATATTTTTTCCATAATTTTTATTACACTTATTAATCTCCTTTTTCTATTCTATAACTATCTTCATCTAAATGCTGAGTGCTAAATTCGAAGAGTTCAGTATCTTCTAGGGCTTGCATTTGATGCTTTAGGCCTACCGGGATATGGAAATAGTCTCCTTTTTTGAGAACGATGCTGGAAGAAAGAGACATTTCTTCATGCCACCCATAATATAACAAAAGCTTTCCACTTTGGATGTAAAAGGTCTCGTCTTTAATCTTGTGGTAATGCCAACTACATTTACGATCTTTAATAAAATAAAGCAACTTCCCGCAATACTTTTCATTATTAACGATCCATTTCTCAAAACCCCAACCTTTGGGAACAACATGAAGTTTTTCTTGCATTACTTTACCTTTCTCAATACTTTGTTGTATTTAGTTACTTTTTCTTTTAGTAATCTATTGTGTTCATTGAGTTTGACGTACTCGTCATCAACTAAATGGATAAGATCCCCGATTTGAAAATCTTGGCCTTCTTTTAGCAATTTATAGTTCTTCTCTTCTTTTGCAGAAATTTTTGTCATATTTATTGGTTTATCGTCTTGCATATTAAGGCTTTCTTGAAGATTTGCTTTCTATGTCCTTAATGGTGCCGTATTGATTAAAAACATAATCGAAAATCCAATCTTCGGATCGCTCTTTCAGATTAAGTTCGGAAAGCAGATTGGTGTATAGTTCATTCTGCTCGATTTGCATTTTGCTTATTTTAACGCGAGTTTCTTTAATTAGTTCTCGTTCTTCAGGTGTAAATTTCATATCCATAGTGTGTCGTAGTATTTAGCGAAAAGAGCAAGGCCATTGTTTTTTCTATCGTTAAGCTCGTTGGCTTTTTCCATATATTGTTTCCAGCTTTCTTTCTCTTCTATGGTTTTTTCTGAATTAAAATCAAAATCTTTTCCCTTAAAAGAAAGACTCTCTGGCAATTCACAAAACTTATCTCCATCAATAATATACTCAAAAGCGAAAATCATTTCGTCCAGAGCGTCATTCATTTCTTTTACGCCTTTTTCTTCAGCGGTTGTTTGCTCCTCACCTTCTAACAGATGAAAGTCGTCTGGCAAAAAACAACAAGGAATTCCAGTTTTGCCCTTCTTCTTAAAATACTTAAGCCGAGGCAAGGCGAACAGAGCAATATTATATCCTAAAGAATACACATCATCGTCAGAAACCCCATAGCGAATCTTCTGGTATTTGCATTTTGCCCACCATTTAATTGCTCTAGGCCAATTCTTGGCTCTCCAGCCCCATCTGAAAGGAATAAGGTCGAGCAAGAAATCTACATATTTATTGTAGACATAGTCATCATTAGAGAACATATCGTTTAAAACTTTTTCGTTTTCTTCAGCTATCTTTCTTTGTCTAGCGACCTCCTCTGGAGATCTAAAATCAAATTGTAATTGTTTGCTCATATTTATTTTACTCCTGCTGCGGTATATGTCATGGTGATTTCTTTATTGTCAATCAAAATTTTACGATTAGATAAATGAGCTTGTGCGACTTTATCTTTGTTTTCACCATTGTAAGCAACGGCGTAATGATTAGCTATCAACCATTCATTAAGAATAACATTATCTTTTGGGTTAATGACCTTGCCAAGTAAACGGCCAAACTTCTCTTCGCTGTCGCTTAGGACGGTCTGAAGAATAACTTGGCCTTCGCACTTGTCAATGAATTCTTTTACTTTTTCTTTGCTCAAATTTCCAAAAATTTTTTCTGTCTTGTCAGATGTTCGGCTTTCTGGGGTGTCGATGCCAAGAAGGCGCACATTTTGATTAGATAATACTACATTAAAACCAAGATCAAGATCAACATTAATAGTGTCTCCATCTATAACTTTATTGACTTTTGCGTGATATTCGAATGGCATATGTTATATATCTTTATAGTTCTTTGTTTCAAATTTTCCATTTGTTATTGTCACCCATTCATTTAAGTCAGTATCGATGCAGTAATTGCCTGTATTTCTCCACTCAGTGACTTTGCCGCTTTTGCGATAGGTGTGTCCAACTATTTGTTTCAGTCCTTCAATAGGGGCGAATTCTCGATCAAAATCAAGCCAAACTAAGCCGCCTTTCTTTTCTGTTCCTCCTCTAGCTTTCCCTGCACCATAAAACCAATGTAATTGGTCTGTTCTTATCTTTATGTTGGCATCATTTGCTTGATTCGCAAGATATTCATATACATCTTCATTATTCTGTATTGTTGGAGGCAAAAAGTGATTGCTTAATCCTGCATGTGTACATAAATATTCATCTATAAAAACAAACCATTTGAAGCTGTCAACTACTTTATTAATATCTTTGCCGAGAGCTTCTTTGATTATATCCCGTTTCCGGTTTTCATAACCAGAGCAATAAGTGTATTTATTATTAAAAAAGTAATGCAAGTCATGATTGCCAAAAAGAGTTGTGTTATTAGGTTTAGATGAAAACTCTTCTCTAAGTTCTACTGAGGCGGAAGCGCAATCAGCGTCAGAATCCAAAAAGAAACTATCAAACCAATCCCCAAGGCAGATATTGATATCGGCTTTTTCATGGGAGATTATTTTGGTAAATTTTTCAATGTTTTGATGAACATCTGAAAAAATTAAAATCTTATTTCCTTGACTGTTTATTTTCATTGTGCTTTACAATTTGCCCATTTTTATCGCTATACCATACTTCGCCAATATTAAACTGATAGATCAAACTTAAGCATCCGGGGCAAGGTTTGCTCATATTTAATTTATTTTTTCTGTCAATTCTAAGAACTAACATTTTATAATCTGCTAAGTCTTCTTTGTCAACTTTTAAAACGCAATCAAGTTCAGCGTGAATTCCAACGTGGCCTTCGTGATAAGGATGTTTCGAAATTTCAGGATGAGTGCGCCTTTTGTTGGTGCCAATTTTTTCTATAGTATTTGATTTAATTAAAAAAGCGATATGGCTAGACCTCATTTCCCTGTTAACTGGGCAAAGATTCTTAGCTATTTGGACTGCTCTTTTTACCACCTTCTCTTTCACGAAAAGCAACTTGGGACGCTAGAAAGGGTTTGTCAAATTTTTTTAAACCATAATTTTTCTTGGTTGAGAATTCGCGCTTATTTATTAGAAAAAACATCTAATTTTATCAAAATAATAAAATGAAAGTCTTAGGTCATGCTACTTATGTTGGCAATAGCGGTTATAATTCTCATTGCCAAAATTTTTTCAAATCTCTTAGCAAAACGCATGAAGTAAAAATAAGAAATTTTACTGTAGGTAAAAATTGGAAAGGCTTGCAAGACCCTGACCCGCATGGTGGAGACGCAAATGAATCAGATAAAGCTTTAATAGTTCAACAAAGCTTGTGGGAGGGCAATGTATTAAAAGATTTTGATATATATGCGGGATTGAAAGGTTACGCTCACGATGTGAACGTCGTGCTGGCTGAAGTGAATCATCATTATTTTTATCACAATTATTCTGGGCCTAAAATAGCTTATACAGTTTGGGAAAACACAACCTATCCAAAAGATTTTTTTAATAAATTAAAAGAATACGATCAAGTTTGGGTTCCGTCTAAGTGGCAAGCTGAAATAACAACTAAGCAAGGCATAGCGGCAAACAAGGTTAAAATCATTCCAGAAGGAGTAGACTCATCTTTATTTTATCCAGAAGATTTAAAATACGAAGATGATAAATTTAGATTTTTAATTTTTGGAAGATGGGACGATAGAAAATCAATAAAAGAATTAATAGAAGCTTTCAAGAATATTTTTTGGCAATCTGAAAAAGTAGAATTGGTGGTTTCTGTGGATAATCCTTATTCTATAGATGGAATGAATTCTACAGAAGAAAGGTTAAAATTTTATAATATTGATGCTAGTAATATAAAGATATTACATTTTCCAAGTAAAGAAGATTACGCGAAATATCTTAAACGTGGTCATGTTTTTTTATCTTGCGCAAGGTCTGAGGGATGGAACTTGCCTTTAATTGAAGCTATGGCGTGTGGGATACCAAGTTTGTATTCAAATTGCAGTGGTCAATTAGAGTTCGCCCAAGGCAAAGGAATACCAGTTAATGTAAAAGGAGAGCAGCCTGCTAACCTATCTGCTAACAGTTATTCTAAAAATCAAAACCTTGGAAATTGGTACGAGCCAGATTTTAAAGATTTGGAAAGTAAAATTTTAGAAGTATATAATAATTACAATTTTTATAAAGCTGCGGCTTTGAAAGACTCTGTTCTTATAAGAAATGAATTCACTTGGGATAACGCAGCTAAAAAAGCAGAGCAAGCTATAAAAGAGCTTTTTATAAATAAAAAATTCAAAATCAACGATCTCGGGCAATCTAAAGATGGAATAAGTATATATTACAATTCAAACACAGATCATGATGTAAAAATAAACGCCAAGATTATTGATGAGTATACTGGTTTTGTATTCTATGACCATTCATTTTTTATAAACAATAAATACAAATTCCATACCAACCACGCTTACCTATTACCAAATCAAATATTTAGGATATACGATTTTGAAACTAAAGAATTGTTATTAGAAAAGAAAACAAACGCAAATCATATTGTAGATTTAAAAAAATTAAAAACAGAAAATAAAAATCTCATAGACCAAATCCCTGAAGATTTTAAAACGCATGGTTCTTTGGGTTTTAGTTTTTTTGAGATATACAACAGACAAACTTATTCATTCAAAGACTGTAAAATTGAAAAAGGAGATGTTGTTTTTGATCTTGGGTCTTGTTTAGGTTTGTTTTCTCGATACGCATTCCAAAATGGAGCGTCGGAAGCTCACGCTTTTGAGCCTAATAAAGAGTTGAAGGCCGTTTACGCCGCATTAAATAAAGATTTTAATTATTTTTACTGTGATAAAGCTGTGCATTCTAAGCCTGTCAGTTTTCTAAAAAAAGAAGACTTGCTCGGCTCTGAAGTTTTAGAAGGCGGAGTTTCTGAATCAAATATTAATTTAAATGATTATATCAAAGAAAAAAATATAACTAAAATAGACTACTTAAAAATAGACATCGAAGGCTCTGAGTATGATTTATTTGAAACTCTAGACGAAAATTTCTTAGCTAATAACGTAAAAAAAATAGCAATAGAATACCATTCTAATTCTGACAATAGAATTGTAAAGATATTAAACAAATTAAGAAAACTGAACTTCATTTGCGAATTTGAATACGCAGGAGGAGAGTCTCAAGAGCTTGGAATGCTTTACGCTTGGAAGGTTTCAGGGTTTAATTTTGAAGCTTTTTTTGGGAAATATAGAGATTTGCTTACTAAATCAGGATATTCTAGAGTAAAATTTTATGAATATGTTATCCCGAAACTTGTAGCAAAAAACAAACCAATTTATATCTTAGAGACAGGGGCTATGTGGTTGCCTTTGGAAGATAATTCTGGGGCTTTCACTCTAGTGATGGCAGATTTAATCAAAAATGTTACTGGCGGAAAGATTTATTCTATAGACATTTCTCCGATTAATATAGAGAAAAGCAAAAAAAACACCGAAGGATTCCATGAGGCTATCGAATTTGTTACTTCGGATTCTATAGCTTATATAAAAAGCTTAAGCGATGAATTCGCGGCGAGTTTAGATCTTGTTTATCTAGATTCTTATGATTTTTCGTTTCCAGACCCCCATCCTTCTGCTCAACATCATTTGGACGAATTAGAAGCAATATATACAAGATTAAATGACGATTGTGGCGTTGGAATAGATGATAATTTTCTGCCAAATTGTTGGGTCGAGTGGAATACTTATGACGGAAATGGTTCAACAATAAACAAAAAAAGATTTGATATTGTAGATAAACCAAAAGGCAAAGCTGAATATTGTGATCCAAAATTAATAGGAAAAGGCTGGCGAAGATTTACAGAATTTGATGATTTCCCAAATAGCAATCTCTTTTACTATGAAAGACAAAAATTGGCAAAGGAGAAAGTCAAAGAAATATTAAATGACTTCTACGATAAAAATAAAATTCAGAAACCTAAAACAAAAAACTTTCTAAATTATACTAATATAAGCAATTCTGCTACAGGATTAGGCGATGCTGTAATTTTAAATAATTTATGCGACTCTAAATTTATACATAGTGAGTTTGCGAATTTTGATGAGCTTCAAAAATTTAACAACAAATATAAAAAACAAAATTCCAATACGTTTTTTGACATAAACTCTTCTGGTTATAACAATTATGATTGGGATGGGGGCCATTGTATCCAAAGATTGGAAAAAGCATTCCTAGGGAAAAGCAATTTAATTCCTAGACCGTATATTAACAAAGAACATAATCCAATAAAAAACAAAGTCATGTTGCATTTGAAAGGGAAAACAAATTCTTTACATGAGCCTTTGCAAAAATCAATATTTGAATTTTTAAACATTTGTGGGTATGAAACTGTGCTTTGGGACGATAAGTCTTTAACAAATTCAATAGAATTGATGTCTAGTTGTGAGTATTTTGTAGGAATGAATAGCGGCCCAATGCATATTGCTGCTGGGCTTGGCGTGAAATCTGTAATTATTTTAAATAGAGAAGATTCTTGTAATATATATTTGCCCAAAATAGAAGAAGCCGATATCCCAGAAAGCGAATGGCTATATCCTCAAAATATTCATTTATCAATACTCAACGATAACGAACTGATAGAAAAGTTTTCTTTACAAAACTTAAAAAGAGCCTTAGGCGGAAATCTTTATCCTTATTTTTCTCATGCCTATATAGTAAAAGAAGATGTTTTTAAATGGAGATTTGAAAAAACCACTAATAAACTAAACTTTTCTTTCAGTCGAGACTATGAAAACGCAAGAATAATTTTAAAAGAAAAAAATAAAAATCTAAAATGTTTTGATTGGCCCGTCGGGAATATTTCTAAAGATATGCTTTATCATATTGTTCCTACTTCTAATTTAAATTTGTTAGATATAGACTTCGAAGGGTTTATTTTTTCTATGTATTTGAATTCTAGTTTAGAATTTGAAAAAGAGATTTCGATTAGAGACCTGCATTCTATTCCTCAAACCAAGTATTTCTCTGATAAAGAAACAGATTTATCAATTATTGATTCTTTTTATATTCAATATTCAGATTTTTATAACAATAAATTTTTGAAAAGTTGCTTAGCTGAGAAAAAAGTAATCGTAGATGTTGGTGCGAGTTGCGGGTCTTTTGTGGATATTTGTTTGCAAAATGGAGCGCACAAAGTTGTGGCTTTGGAGCCTTCTAAATCTTTTCGAATTTTAAATAAG
>Ga0208307_1000186_pt1 | contig 16996 bp, 33 predicted proteins | sample Colrivmet1449B02_FD_187633 | JGI IMG/M metagenome (GOLD analysis project Ga0208307, IMG submission 187633) | Estuarine microbial communities from the Columbia River estuary - metaG 1449B-02 (SPAdes) (version 2) | ecosystem: Environmental > Aquatic > Marine > Intertidal zone > Estuary | place...
ACTGGAATAGCAAAACAGATAGTCATAAACTCAAATACGCTTCACAAGGCTGCGTTACTTACAGCAGCGATAAAATTGTGGGCGTAGAATTAGAGTTCAGAGATTATCCATATAAAATTGACGATTGCCAAATGAATCCTCGTATTTCAGTTAAGTTAGATTACGATGATTTTAATAAGAAAATGGATTATGTTTGTTTTCAGAATCTGAAATATCAAGCAATAGTTTATTTTGCGCCTGACTCATGGAATTGCAGCAGAAACTCTAAGAAAATTAAATTTTAAAATTATGCCCTCTGGATATACAGCAGACATATATAATGGTGAAAAAGTAACATTCAAGGACTTCGCTCTAGGTTGTGCTAGAGCGTTTGGTGCTTGCGTAATGCAACGCGATGATCCTGCTGACATAAAGCCAAAGATTCAACCAGAAAAGTCTTATCATACAAAAGAACTAAGGAAGCTAAAGAAATTCAAAAAGCCTACTGAAGCTCAATTTAAATCTTATGTTAAGAAAACAATAGCTGATAATAAAAAGAGTATCAAAGAAAAAAACGAACTAAAAAAGCGTTACTCTGATATTCTTGAAAAAGTTAATAATTGGCAACCGCCCACTAAAGAACATGAGGGGCTAAAAAAGTTCATGATTGAACAGTTGACTGATTCAAGGAGTTTTGATTGTGGTGGACTTGATCATTACGAGCATGAACTTAAAGTTATTTCCGCTATGACTTACGAAGATTATGTGGCAAAAAAGCTCGCAGAACACAGTAGATCTATCGAACGTCATAAAGAATACGAAGCTAGAGATATTAATAATATTAAACAGCGTAACAAGTGGATAAAAGATTTATACGATAGCCTATGAAGAATATCCTTTTAATGATACTTGTAGAAATACTTATAAATTTTATTTCCATGTTAGGCGTTTATTATTTGTGGAATTGGCTTATGCCGCAGTTAATAATGGCAAAAGAAATATCCCTGCTCCAAGCATGGGGTATTAGAACTTTGGTTCAATTTTGTGTGTGGTTTAGGAGTCCTGATAAAAAATGAAAGCGACATTCGATTCAGACGGTTATCCAACAGATGAAACGCTGGCTTTAATCAGTTATTGGTATAGAAATAATAACTGGGAGCCTGAATCATTCTTGGCCTTTGCTGAGACTGCTTTTAATAAACATTATGGAAGATGGGAGATTATTAATGATTATAATAAACTCTCGGCTTTCAAAGACAAAGAATTCAAAGCGTTAGAAATTGCTACTGGCGGCTGGAGCGGCAATGAACAAGTGATTAACGCTATGGAAAAGACTCCTTTCTGGAGCGTCTTTTGGAGAGCTTCTTTTTCTGGAGGTTTATATGTCTTAAAATTACAATAGTGTATGAACATCTCAGAGTTTGAAAGACACAAGCCCGTGGTGACAATGCACAAAATAAACGATCTCATTAAAAGAATTGAAGATGAGAAATATAAGACAGAGCAGCTTTACAAAGACAGAATTATGTCTTTAAATACTATACATGAGCTTCTCCTGAGTGTCAAAGACAGCTTTAAAAAGGGAGAATAAATTTACATTCTGCCCGTTGGAGGTTATAATTTTTTATGACTTACCAACAGGCAATGTATGTTAAGCAACTCATTAAAGAGAGAAACCCGCTGCACAAGGTGGCGGAGCTATTTGTTAATAGATTTGGAGCTACTGACGAGATTCCCGTAAAGGGGACTCGTCATAAGTTTTCTAATCTTGATGGTAATGATTTAAAAATGTCCGCTGAATCCACTCTCAAAGAGAAACTATAATGGAAAAAGAATTGTATCTTAAAGATAAATATCCTGTTGTATCGGATGATTTGAAGTTTGATGGCAAGAATATTATCATGCCTTCTTACTATGCTGGTCTTATTTCTGAATACCTTGCAAATGTAGATTTAAAAAGCGCAAATTTTAATGATGCGGATATGCATGATTATTTAGCGTTTTGTAGCTTCTTTGAAGCTGTTGTGGATTACAAGAATTCTGGGAATTAAACATGAAGATTCTTGTTACAGGGGGATTTGGCTTCATTGGCTCTTCTCTTATTAAATATTTAAATTTTAAAAATCAGACAGATATTGACATCTGTGAACCTAGAGGAGCGTATGAATCCAAATGGCAAAATGTGGTTGATCTTAAATACAATAGAGTACTTGATGTAGACTATTTTAATAATTCTGTAGTATTTGATCAATATGATGCAGTAATTCATCTTGGTGCCAACTCTGCTACTACTCAGTCAGCCGATGCATTTAACTGGGAGAATAATATATCTTTCTCCACAAGATTAATAAAAAGAATAAATAATTCCAGCAAAAAGCCAGTAATAATATTTGCTTCTTCTGCTGCTGTTTATGGAAATGAAACTGTTAACTTCGCTGAATCAAATGAAGTTAAGCCTACTAACTTTTATGGCTTCACTAAGTTAAGAGTCGAAAAGGAATTGCAGGAATTAAATAGTATTTTTTCTAATATTTACTTTTTAAGGTTCTTTAATGTATATGGAGGACGAGAGCAGCACAAGGGCGGTATGGCAAGTCCTATTTATAGGTGGCTAACTTCTTTAGATTCATCTATTGAACTGTTTGAAAGCTTAAATCCTAACTTTCCACAGGGTCAAATGAAACGTGATTTTATCCACGTTATTGACGTTTGTAAAGTTATATGCCATTGTATTGATAACAGAAGAAAAGGAGACATTTACAACGTTGGTACGGGAGTAGCAACCAGTTGGGAAGATGTAGCTCAAGCAGTATTTAAGGCAAAAGGTATTGCAGATGGGAAAATCTTATACAAGAAGATGCCTGTTAATTTAATAAATAATTATCAATACTATACCTGTGCCAATATTGATAAACTAAGAAACCAACTTAAATACGAACATCAATTCTTAAACATAGAAGAAGGCGTTAAAATGACATACGATAGAATAAAGGAAATTTATGGGAATGTATGATAGTATAGATTGTCAATATCCACTGCCAATGCCAGAAGACCCCAAAGGGTACGCTGGCTCATACGGCTTTCAAACTAAAGACTTTGAGTGCGCTTTAGATATTTACATTATCGATAAAGATGGTCAACTATCCATTGAGTGTCGAGATACAGAATGGGTACAAGGAAATCCAAATGGCAAAAGCTTTTTGGAGAAATCAGGCTATCTTAAAACTAAAAAGACTTGGCTTGAGCCTTTAAAAGATACTTGCACTATTCAATTTTATGATTACTGTCACTCTAATAATACTGATTATGATTATTGGATTCAGTACGTTGCTACCTTTGTCGGCGGCAAGTTAACTGATATCAAATTGCTTAATTTTGAAGCCACTTCCAATACTGAAAGAAAGAAGAGCGACAAAGAATTCTTCCTTAGACTAGAACAAAGGCGTGAATTTACCCAAACTTGGCGTTATAAATACATCTATGGACCTTATAATACTGTAGTAAGAGCAGTAGTAAGAGGGTCTACTAAATGCCTAACAAAGCTAAACAGCCTAATCCAAAAGCTAGAATCAAAGATAAAGATCTAAATACTAATTATAATTGCCAATCTTGTAACGAAATAGTTAATGGTAAATATACTACTTGTCCAAGATGCGGCAATTTTAAATCAGATGGTAAAGCTAGGATAGACTGGACTCCTACAAAGCCTCCCAAAACAGATAAAGAATTAAAAACACATTAATGAGCAAAGGAATAATACTATCAGGAGGAACAGGTTCTAGACTGCATCCTCTTACCATTGTTGTTAATAAACAATTACTTCCTGTTTATGACAAGCCAATGATTTATTATCCCTTGTCTACTCTAATCTCTTGTGGCATTACTGAAATCTGTATCATCTCTAGTCCAGACTATCTTCCTTTGTATGAGAAATTACTAGGAGATGGTTCTAATTTAGGATTAAAGATTTGTTATAAAGAACAACTCGCGCCTAAAGGTATTGCAGAGTCTTTTATCATTGCTGAAGATTTTATTGGTGATGATGGAGTTTCATTAGTTCTTGGTGATAATATCTTTCATGGCAATATTAAAGGTAAAAACCCTCAACAAGGCGCACTTGTCTTTGCTTATGAAGTGGGAGATCCTTCTGCTTATGCTGTAGTTGAATTTGATGATGATGGTAAAGTGCTATCACTAGAAGAAAAGCCAAAGCAACCCAAGAGCAAGTATTGCGTTCCCGGCCTGTATTTCTTTGATAATCAAGTAGTTAATCATGCTAAGAGTTTGCGCCCATCAGCCAGAGGAGAATTAGAAGTTACAGATTTGATTAATATATACTTAAATAATAATCAATTATCTGTTGTTAAATTCCCAAGAGGCACTGCTTGGCTAGATGCAGGTACTCCAGATACACTCTTCCAAAGTGCTGCTTATATCCAGTCTATTCAAGAGCGTCAAGGCGTAAAGATTGGTTGCATTGAAGAAGAATGCTACCGCAAGAAAACAATAACAAAGACTCAACTAAGGAAAATTGCTGAGTCTCTCAAGCCTTCTGAATACAAGAATTATTTATTAAAGCTATGAATGTTTTAGTTACTGGTGGATGTGGCTTCATTGGAAGCCATTTCATTGAAGAGATTCTTAATAATAAAGAACTTAAGACTCTAATCAATGTCGATAAACTAACTTACGCAGCAAATGGAAACCTGCCCTTCGGCGGCGATCCAAGATATAATTTAATTATTGAAGATATCAATAGTCCAGCTATCCTTGATATACTAATTAATAATCAAATAGAATACGTCGTTCACTTTGCGGCAGAGAGTCATGTTGATAATTCTATTGACAATTCTGATCCTTTCATCCATACTAACATCAATGGTACTCATAACTTATTAAAGTGTTCAGTAAAGTATGGTAAGTTAAAGAAATTTGTACACGTTTCTACGGACGAGGTATTTGGTTCACTGAGCTTCGATGCTCCAGCATTCAACCTAGACAGCCAATACAGCCCAAACAACCCCTATTCAGCCTCCAAAGCTGCCAGTGACCTATTGGTCAGGTCGTTTGTCAAGACCCACAAACTACCAGCAGTAATTACTAATTGTAGTAATAACTTTGGCCCTCGCCAGTTCTCTGAGAAGCTAATTCCAGTAGCAATCAATAAATTAATCAAAAGAGAACCTATTCCTTTGTATGGAAATGGTAAGAATATTAGGGATTGGATCTACGTCAAAGACCATGCAAGAGCTTTGATGGGCATAATGATTCAATCAAATCAAGAAAGATACTTAATCGGCGGCGAGAATGAATTGTCTAATTTTGAATTACTAAATCACATTGCTAACTTATTTTGCGAAATTTCTAGTACAAAACTAGATTGGCAATGGTTTAATTATGTAACAGATAGAAAAGGCCACGACTTACGTTACAGTATTAGTAATGATCATCTAATTAAATATTATCCAGATTTTCGGTTAACTAAATTCAATACCTCAATGACAGACACAATCAAATACTATATTAACAAACTATGACTATAGAGTGCTGCGGTTGCAATAAGAAAGAAACATTCAAAGATACTAAAGAAGCGTGGATGAAAGGTTGGGACTTTGTTAATGATAAATTTAATAAGTCTCAGGTAGTTTGTGACACTTGTATACCTTCTGAAGCTCTTCAAGTGGTATATAATAAAGCTCGCGGGGGAGATTTATTTAATATAGTTTTAAAGGATTAAACGTCTTTGTTAAGATAAGGGTGAAATAGTATAGTATAGATAGAAATAAGAGACAGAAAGTGTTTAATAGTGGAGAGAATAGTGGTCATGGTATTTACTGTATTTTCTATGAGAAAACAGTAGCAAAACTAGGCAGATCCACTCTCTGAAAACAAGGCAAAAACTCTGGTTTTACTGGGGTTTTTGTCTTTTTTATTGACTTTATAAGAATACTAAGGATAGATAGAGATAAGATAGGCAAGATATATAGAGAGTAATAGAATAATAGAGTAATATAGAGGAAGATTATGTAATATTGTATGGTAATGATGGGTTTGCCAAAAATATAATTACTAAATAATACTAATTGGCCCCGAAAATCACAAAAAAACGCACTTAAATGGCAATTTTGTCAGATTTTTCGCTCAATAATCATTATTTTTTTTTAATAATCATTAAATTTTGCCCTCTCCCTCGCGAAATAACAATAAATTTGTATTTACCCCTAGGCAAAAGTTCATTTTTATATAAACCCCTAGGGAAAAGTAAACAAAACTCCCTATCAAATTAGAAAATATGCAAAAACCCCAGCAAAATGGCACTTTCCGAAATAATGATTATTATTTGGGATAGTTTTTGGCGAATTAAATTGTATTTTACCCTAGGGAAAAGTAAATAATAACTCATAAGGTTATATAAACCCCTAGGAAATAATAAACAATTTTGCCCGATTTGAGACTAAATAACTAAATGATAGCGGATTTTGCGCGATTTCAGACTAAATAATTAAATCAAATGAAGCCAAATAATGCCAATGACAGAGTAAATAATACACTTGAGTTTGTTTATGAGAATAAAAATATTACCAAGTGGCGAACAATTAATGCCATCAAAGAAGATAACGAGTACATCTATGGGTTTGATTTGGAGGATGATAATGATTACAAAGCCTTCAAGAAAAGCAAAATACTTGGCGGAAAAATTTTCTCTTTTCGTGGTTGACTGGGTATGATGTAAGGTGTAGGGTGTCCGTGTTCTAGGGTGGCGCAATGGTAGCGCAGCGCACTGTTAATGCGTTGGTTGGGGGTTCGAATCCCTCCCCTAGAGCCAAAAAACTTTCGCAAAAGGGTTGACGAAAGTGTAGGGCAGTATAAATTGTCCCTGTTCTTTAGATGCGTTCGTAGCTCAACGGTAGAGCATCGGCCTTTTAAGCCGGTGGTTGTGGATTCGAATTCCACCGGACGCACCATTTTCGTTCTTTATAAGCTTTGAGCGGTTGATGATTTATATCTAATGTGTGTTAGATATATTTGAGGAATTATTCCTTCCCGCTCAATTAATTTGAGTAAAGAAGTAGATTTTATCTTAGAGTGATATAAGATAAATTTCGAAGTGATTGGAATTACACTTTACTCTATTTTTAAGTAAGATAGTAGAAGATATTATGAATCGCATAATAACTTTGAAAGTAATTGGAATTACAGTCTTACTTATTCGGGCCAGTAGCTCAATTGGTTAGAGCAGGGAACTCATAATTCCTTGGTTATCGGTTCAAGTCCGGTTTGGCCCACCAGCTTTTGTTCTTTTAAATTTGATGGTCTCGTAGCTCAGTGGTTAGAGCAGTCTGTTTATAACGGTCAGGTCGTGGGTTCAAGTCCCACCGAGACTACCAAATACGCCACGGTGGTGAAATGGCAGACACAAGAGACTTAAAATCTCTAGATCCTAACAGGTCGTGCCGGTTCAAGTCCGGCCCGTGGCACCAAATTTGCAGCAATGAGGACAGTCGTTCAAGCGAGACGTAGCTTGGGGTGCTGGAAGTTTCCGGTATATCAAGCGTCTGAGTGACCTGATCTGCAAACAAACAGTGCGCCCAAGGGATAATGTTTCAAGTCCCCTTACACTGCGACAACAATGGGTTGATTTAACGTCCTCGTAGCTCAGTTGGATAGAGCATCCGCCTTCTAAGCGGATGGTCGCAGGTTCAAATCCTGCCGAGGACGCCAACTTTAACAAACACTTAGTAAATATGCAAAAAGAGCAGATATTCATTGTGCAGGAGTTCATTAATCGCCATGCTACTAAAAACTTGTGGAATATTAGTGACAAACTTTATGATCTAATCGGCGAAATAATTGAAATCGAAAAAAAATCAAATGCAACTCTACCCGCCGCACAGCATGATTCTCATTAAGAAAGAGGGGGAAGAATATTCCCTATCGTATTTCCGATATGAGGAGCTTGACATAGAGCAATTCGTCAAGTATGGTTTGGAGAGTTGGGAGATAGCCCAGCTATTCGGTGGCAATTAACCCCTTTTAAATAAGTAGAAGTAAATTAAAGGTAAAGAGTATATTCTAGATTGTCTGCTTGAATAGGTCTTGTTGTTGTTATTCATACTGATACCTGCGCCGTAACTCATAAAATCGGGGCCTTCTACTTATTTTTTCTTTCTTATATGCAAATCGAAACTGAGCAGTCTTATTCTTTTATCTTGCTATTATTCTTATTTGGATTGATGATGATTAAGATTCCCGCCGGTTTTGCATTGATTGGAATTTCTTTATTTTTTCTGTATAAAAAGCTCTCCGGTAGCTAGTATATAGTGTATGTCATTAACTGATACACTAAATAATACTGCCGGTCGTTTCACTACCCTAGTCGTTGGTTCTAAGAAGGAGAACACCACGTTCTGCGCTCAGATCCTATCTGCATCTAATAAGACTGTTTCTTTCTATGATGTGAATGCTGACGCTGATCGTCGCGTTCCTGTTAGTAAGATTCTTTCTGTTAAGTCTGGTAAGGTTAAGTACGTTAAGGCGTAATAAGCCAAATAATAACAGCCCATTAGTTAAATAACTAGTGGGTTTTTTTGTAATTGGGGATTTGCATAATGGTAGTGCAGGAGTCTTTGAAGCTCTTTGTGGTGGTTCGATTCCACCATCCCCAACCAAATAATAAACACTAGCCTCCTAAATAAAGGGGGCTTTTTTATTGCAAATATTAAAAACATTACCAGCAAATAAGCCAAATAATACCAGTTATTGATTGAAATATATAAGGAGATAGATAGTAGATGAGATAGTTTGTCAAGGATTATTTTTTTGATAATGATAGTTTTTGGATTTGGGCACCCCGGCACAGGAAACTATGGGTCCGAAAGATTCTGAAAAAAAGTGCGAAAAGGACTTGCGGCTGATTTGATTGCCGTCTAACCTCTGGTCCGTCAGTTAACACTTAACATCAACACTGCACTTATGACCGAGATCAACGTCACCCCCGCCACTGCCACCACTCGCGCCGATAGCTTGCTCGACTACACGGTCGAGACTATCCCGCTCCTCACCCCTGATGGCGAAGCCTCTGGCTGGCTCGCCAATCGCCGCACCGACAGCAAGCAGGTGCTTGGGGTTTGCACTGAACGCTACACCCTCGTTCAGAACCGCTCCCTGATGGATACCGTCGAGAACGCCTTCGCCGACAACAAGTTGGGCGAGTTCACCCGCAAGGAGTACTCCATGCGCGACGGTGCGCGGGTGTACGTCCAGTATGACTTCAAGAACCAACTGGTGAAGCTGCCCAAGGTTGGGGATGACCTTGGCTTGCGCCTGATCCTCAACAACTCGTTCGACCGCACCTGTCGCGTCTCTTTCGAGATGGGCATCCTTCGCCTCGTTTGCACCAACGGCCTGAAGACCCTTCAGGATGAGTTCAGCCTCACCCAGAAGCACTCCGACAAGCTCGACGTTTCCCGCCTTGTGGACGTTGTGGCTGGCGCGGTCGAGGGCTTCAAGGAAAGCACCAGCGTGTTTAGCCGCTTGGCTGACCGCTCCATCAAGCAGGATCAGGGGCACACTATCCTCGACAAGCTCACCAAGGCCAAGGTGATCGCTGACCGCAACACGGACAAAATCAAAATCATCTGGAACGACCCCTCGCACCGCGAGGACAAGAACCGGAGTCTCTGGAGCCTGTACAACGCCGTCACCCAATTCACCTCGCATCAGGTCGAGCCTACCTCATACGAACTGGCGCAACGCATCAACCGGGGCACGTTGGTCGCCCTCAACAAGGCCAGCCTGATCGAAGCCGAGTTCAAGAAACTCGCCAGCAACTAACGCCAGATCGCCAAATAGAAGCAGCACGGGGCATCCTACGGGGTGCCCCTTTTCGCTGCCCACGATAGTTTTCGGGTCTGGGGTGCCAGAATAAAAAAACTATGAAAAACCCTTGCAATCTCATGCCCACGAATTACTATTTCCCCGATGACAAAACGTAAAACGGTTAGCCTTGAATCAGTCAAACTGAAAGCCAATCACTTCTTTTGCACCAGCAAAAACGAAGCAATCATTCAACGCAGAACTCTCCAGTTCTTCGTGACGGACCTGCTGATGGAAGCAAAGCAATACAAGGGTTTCAATTATTTACATAAACATCATGTCGAAGAAGGTTTGACATACGGTATCGAATGGGACGAAACTGGCAAAGAGAAAACATTCAAAGACGAATCACGAATCTTCTTTCACTAATATGCAATTAAATATGTACAAAAGGTTTTTAACTTATCTGATTCCTGCTATTCTTTTAATTACTTTGGCTATCTATTTATCAGAATTACCTAAATAATAACAATATTAAAGACAAATAAGCGAAATAAGCCCCGATTTGATAGATCGGGGTTTATTATTACATTCTGATAGTTTTTGAAACTGGACACCCCGGCGCGAAAAACTATTGAAAAACGCAACAAAAACGTTGCGCTGGTTTGCCCTTTGCGTTAACCTTTCCATGATGAATCTTGACCTTGCCCTTGACCTCGTTGGTGGACTCTCTGCGCCCTCAAAAATGCCGTGCCGTTCCTATTCAATCCCGGCGCAGTATTGTAAAACAGGCGCAAAACTAGTATCCGTCAAGAATAGCGTTTGCTCTAAGTGTTATGCATTAAAGGGTTTTTATAATATGCCCAATGTCAGAAACGCTTTACAAAAACGATTTAACTCTATTAACAAACCCGAGTGGGTTGACGCTATGACTATTGCTATTGCTGGAAAAGAAACTAGTGGCTATTTCCGGTGGCATGATAGTGGAGATATTCAATCTGTGGAGCATTTGAGAAAGATTTGTCAGATTGCTATTAATCTTCCTAGTATTAAATTCTGGTTACCCACTAGGGAATATTCATTTGTTACTCAATACAAGAAACAATTTGGTGATATTCCTTCCAATCTCACTATTCGCCTTTCTTCTCTAATGATCAATGGCAATGCGCCTACTGGTATTGCTAAGATATTAGGATTAACTACTTCTGGTGTGTCTAAAGATAATTCGTTTACCTGCCCTGCGTCAAATCAAGACAATAAATGTTTATCTTGCCGCGCCTGTTGGGATAAATCAGTTAAAAACGTTAGTTACAAATTGCACTAATGATTATAGCAATACTTGTAATAGTATTAGTTATAGGAATAATAACAGAAAACAATAAAAGAAAATGACGCAAGAAAAGCAGATAGCAAAACTAGAAAAGCGAATCACTAGCCTAAAAGAAATGAAAAAGAATATTAGGCTATTGAATAACAAACGAGCAAAACTCAAATTGCAACTAGCGCAAATTAGAAAAGGTCTTAATACTATTCGCGCCAGATTTGTCAGATACAAAAACATTAAATAATACCACCGCAAATATCAAATAAAGCACCCTCTAGTGTTTAACACTAGGGGGTTTTTTGATAGTTTTTGGATTCGGGGTGCCCGGATCTGGAAACTATGAAACCCCGCCCGAAGGCGGGGTGATGTTGCTATTGTATTACCAAGCTTTCCACATAGTCATCCAAGCCTTACAAGCCGCAAGTGTGCCTGTACTAATATTGTGTTTGTTACAGATTTCACTATCACTAACACGCTCTTTCAAATCCGCATAGACGGCACTCAATTCGCGTTTATTGAGAACCAATTTAGTCTTATTAGTAGTGACCTTATTGTCTTTCTTTTCGTGAGTGATAAAGTCTTTGACCTGCAAAGAACGTATTGGTAGAACATTCATGTCATTACTGACACAGATAGTCATCATAGGATTATGGTTTGACACATATTCAAACGACCAGACTAGTGACAAACCAAGCTCTATTGCCAGAGTCAACAGATAACATTGGATAGCATATCCTTTGTTGTATTCGTTAGCCGTATTGATAACAATCGGGCTAATGTTACTATCACACCGCCAGTGAGTGTTAAAAGTGAAAATGAAAGTAACTGTTCTGTCTTTGGCGGTTTTAATCAAATCAAGATTGTGTTCTGTAGGATTACCACAGAAGTCAAACCATGCGAAAATGTTTTTTGATTTGAGAGATTTAACACTATTGGCGTTTATGTATTCGTTTTTGTATGTAACACCAGAGCAGTTAAGTATATAAGCACTAGTCTTATTATGAGGAAAGAGAGTAGAAACGGGGCGCAGGTTGCTTTGATATTGTTGTGAGTCACACTCAAAGAGTGACATTTCGAGAGAGTATTTATTCTTAAAGGTATCGCCATAAGCTTTGTGATTTATCACATATTTCTCAAACTCCCACGAAGAACCGGGGAGTGATATGACACTAATGTCTGTTTTGTTTTGTGCAAAAGCGTCGTAGGCTTTGCAAACGAGGTGGCGGATAGCGTTTTTAACTGTGTTATTCATACGCCCCAACAGTAGCCCTTGAAAGTGCAAGCGTCAATGGAAATGATCACTTTTCTTGCAAGGGATAGTTTTTTCCTTCGGGGTGCCCGATTCCAGAAACTATGAAACCCGCCGAAGCGGGTGTGATTTAATTTCTTTGTATAATAGTCTTAAGGGCTTCTTTTCCTTTTTCTATCGCATGGATATCTAAATGATACAATTTATGCCAGTCTTCATGCTTTAACGCCATTAGCTCTTTGATACGGCGTTCTGCGTTATTTAATGCCACACGAAGATCTACTACTTCCTGTATTGTTATCTTTAGTTCTACGCTCATGCTGTTCTTAGGTTATTGTTGAATCTATAGTAATTGCCAACGCTTTTGAGATAGTAATCGAAGTCTTTAATCAATTTGTAATTGATAGAGTATTTATAATTCCTTTTCTTGGCTTCGTCAATGAAGATAGAAGCATCACAGTCTTCCTCTAAGTAAGCAAAGTCTCTTGTTCTATAACTATACTCTGATATTAAGATATCAATATTCCAGTCTTCAAGCAATTTATGAGGAACACGAAGCCAACCGTGGCCGGGGTCAGAAAGAAATGTGAGTTCCATTTTATTAAAAGATGATATTGTAAACCACAGTAACACTAACAACAGTAGCAATGGCGAGTAATGTAATTACAGTATTTATGATTCTATCAAAGGTTTTGTTGCTCATATTATTACAAGTGTTTTTTGATTTTATTCCAGTATTTATCAGTATCTTTTTTGCGCCAATTAGGACCGCCATTATGCAAGCGAGCCAAAGTCTCTATGTCATTATTGGCAAAGGCTTTAGGCTCATATCGCATAAAGTAACGCTCACAGACCTTACGGGCGACCGCAGGGTCATACACCTGAGTATGGTTCCCTTGAACGCCAGCGTCAAGAAAATACATTGGGCGAATTTGGTAAATGCCAAGGGCAGTTTCCTTGGTGTTAATTGCCTTGGGATTGCCTGAAGATTCAACTTGGGCCATTGCGCGAAACAAGTCTTCCTTGGTGCCGTGGTTGCGGCGGGAAAACCCAAGGGTTACAAGGGCGACGACAAATAGAGACAAAGTGATTTTGTTCATGTGAGAGAAAATATCAGATTCTTGGAGAGTGTCAAAGATTTTTTTTCGATTTGATAGTTTTTTGATTCGGGGAGGTCAATTTCGGAAACTATGAAAGCCCCGCCGGGGCGGGGTTACTGTTTATTTAAAGTTTACAATACTACGTCCACTCTGTAGTAGTATAATACAAATCGGTGGAACTTTTGCGCCTGTATCTAAAAGAGCCTTTATGTAAGTACGCTCTGCAAGTTTTCCGCTTCTGGTATCGGGCTTTATACTATCACCCATCCATTCTTTTAAGTTAGCTTGTATCTGTTGAAGTGTGAGGTCTTTCATGTTTATTTATTATTAAATGGCCGCGAGGGTTTCAAGTTCAGAGTAATTCACGCCTTCCTTGGGTTGCCAGTACAAGTCACGTTCAATGGTCATCCCAAGCGGTCCCTTGATTGCTTCCAATTCTTCCACAGAAGCGATCCCGCCCCATTCAACGCAACCCATGCCCAAGTCAGCGAACCCGTAAAGGATGCCACCTTCGATTCCAGTGATCAACCAAGTAGCAGCACCCCACGGGGTGAAAAGCTTGCAAATGGGGACCATGCCGTCAGAACCGGCCTTTTTGAGTTTTTCGGTGAGTTGTTTCGTCATCAATTTCATCGGGGACAAGTTAATGGAATCGGTGTTGATTGTCAAAAAGAAAAATCGTTTTTCATAGTTTTTTTGTTGGGGGTGCCCATTGCCCGAAACTATCGAAAGGATTCGCGTCTGTTTCATGAGGGTCAAAACCCAAAAGAGAACAAGTCTTATTCTCTTAGAAAAAACCCTGCCGCAGGATCTCCCTGCGTACCATTTGACGCGAACCCAATCTAAAAAGCGGTGTTTCTAAAGGTTCAACTAACCCGCCGCAGGGTCTCCCTGCGTACCATGCCGCTTGTGCCTTAACCCGCCCTCACTTCGACTTCGAAGGGGGCAAAATTTGTTTGAAGTGAATCAGACCACCGGAGAGGTCACGAATCAACTCGCGCTCCACACTAGTGATCGTTTTCTTTCCCGTCAAGCGGTAAATGATGTTTGCGTCACCCTCATTGGCAACGTACTCGCGCAGGTTGCCGTAGACTTCGCGGTTGTAAAATTCAATTGTTTTGCTCATGACCCCTACAGATTAAACTTTGGCCCGAAAGAGTCAAATAAAAAACCAAAAATCTTTTTCTTCGCGGGGCGCAGGGGATAGTTTTTGCGTCTGGGGTGCCTGAGTTTCAAAACTATGAAACCCACCAAAGACGGTGGGTTAATCATTAGATTGAATATATTAATTGTTTTCTTTGAATATTCAGATTGTGGATCTTTTCTTTTGCTTCATTGGACCAATTGTCAAGATTTTTAATGATATCGTATTCGATTCTGTCTATTTCTTTATTAGGGAGAGAATATTTATTATCACAATCCCATGAGAAATCAATAACTTCTAATTGATTATTAAACTTGACTGAAACAGAGACATTGATAGAACCAACTTGAAGATTATAAATTTCTGAAGCAAATAATCTGTTTTTCATGCGAAGAAGATAGCAGATTTGATTGAGAAGTCAAGGATTTGATAGTTTTTTCTTTCGGCCAGCCCAAATCGGGAAACTATAAAGCCCCGCCGAAGCGGGGCTGTGTTTTTTCAGTAAATCATCTTGACTTTTCCCCAAGCCGAGTCGTCAAGGACTTGGTTCAACTTGTCAATGGTTTTCTTCTTCTCTTCTTCGCCGATGATGCCGTTCATGAAGTAGCGAACGTCGGAGCGATAGGCCATAAGCTGGACGCGCATTTCCAGAAAAATGTCTTGACTGACTTGCACTTGGGTTGTGGGGACTTCGGCGACGGGAGTTTCCTCCGTGGGCGCAATGGCGATGAGGTCGCGGAGGTCGCTGGCGGTGTCGATGTGTTGGTGTTGATTCATGACGGGGACAAGTTATCAGATCGCTGGCGGTTGTCAAAAAATATTCCAATTTGACGCAAATAAAGTGCAAATAAAGTACTTGACAGGGTTTGTCGCCTATGCTCCACCATAGTTTTCGCTTCTGGGGTGCCAACAAAGAAAAACTATGAAATACAAAAAAAGTCATTGACTCTTTCTCGCTCTCTGCTACCTTGGCACCCTATGGATAAATCAAAATGGATTGAGCAACTGAAGCAACTGGCGGAAGATAATTATAATAAAGGATATGGTTATCAAGTCTATGTTGAATGTTATGGTAAAGAAGATTGGGATAGGTTTATTTCTAATTTGCCAACTTGGGAAGATGCTTTAGAAGTATTTCATTCTGTTGCTGATATCAGAACAGAACAAAATGATTCAGCTTGCAACGAAGTCTTTTAAATATTATTTAAATAAATAACAAATAAAGCCCCCGTTATACTACTATAGCGGGGGTTTTCATAGTTTTTGGATCTGGGGAGCCCAGATTGGGGAACTATGGTTTAGGTATGTAAATTGATCAAAAATAAATTTTGACATACTAAGTGGGTGTGCTAAGGTCTTATCGTAAGTTAATACTTATTTAAAAACAATATGATTGAAACTATCGAAAACGAAGAAACGGAAACTCCTTCCACAATGCTGTCATATGATGAAACATTCGCACTCTTCAGCGCGATAAGCCAAGACATTACTCTTATGACAGAACGGGTAGATTTTTATAAACAGCGTCATGATCATCTTTCAATAGAAAGTCTGGAGTTTTGGAGTGTGCGTTTGGACAAGCTGGTTAGTGTCAAACAAAAGCTAAAAACAGGATTTCAAATTAATCCGATGTTTACAAATATCTGGTGAAATAGTGCAAATACAATAGCCCTGTTGTAGTAATACAATAGGGTTTTTATAGTTTTCGGATTCGGGGAGCCCAAAACGGGAAACTATCGATTAGGTATCGAAAATGGTCAAAAATACTTATTTGACAGGCAATGGGGGTGTGCTAAGATTCAGTGTCGGGTCGTTCTCATTTATAAACACAACATGAGTATTAATACAGAAACCACAATCAAGTTTAGTGATTTAGAGGAAGTAATTATCATTAACTCTGGAACCGCCAATGCATATGTCGATTCCGCTTTTCACAAAGGATGGGATCGCGATTTGACAGAAGTGGAATGTGATCTTGTCACAGAGTTCTATCAACAAGAGCTTTATGAATTGGCTTTGAGCCGTTGGTAATATTACTATGCACCTCACCCCTATTATCAATGGTTCTCTAAAGAACACGTTTATCAATGTCTGCAATTTTAAAATCAATTTGTTTGGTAGTGATATTCCTGTAGAGGTTCTCTTTGATTCTGAGATTGATGATGATAATATTTCATTTCAATTTGTTTGCATGGTTGCTTACGACAAATCAGCGTTTGATGCTGATTCTATCACCGAGATAGATGAGTACATTCTCACCAACGCTATTGACAAATGGAATCAATACATAAATGAACCATAAATAGTAATACCACAAGAGACCCGCTGTAGCAATACGGCGGGTTTTTTGTTATTCAAATGTTATGCAAATAAGAGCCAAATAA
>Ga0208307_1000201_pt1 | contig 16116 bp, 14 predicted proteins | sample Colrivmet1449B02_FD_187633 | JGI IMG/M metagenome (GOLD analysis project Ga0208307, IMG submission 187633) | Estuarine microbial communities from the Columbia River estuary - metaG 1449B-02 (SPAdes) (version 2) | ecosystem: Environmental > Aquatic > Marine > Intertidal zone > Estuary | place...
TAGCTCGCAAGCAGGTTTGGCTCGCTTCGCTTCGTTTGTTTACGAAAGCAAGTCAACGGGTGAGGTTGCCCGATACACGATTCAGTTAGGTTTCTCATACAGGAACTGCCTAGAGAGGAGCAAGCTAGCTCTGGAAATCGAGTCAGCTTCCCTTAACGGTTTAGATAAGCAAGCGGCAGATGAATTGCTGAATAGCTTTATTGCTTCCCTTAACGGAACACAAGAGAACTATACTAAACAAGATATCTACGTTGATGTAAGTGATTCCTCTGGCAAAACTGTTCAGGGAATTAAACGAAACATTAATGACAACTCAATTCAGATTTTTGGTTTACTACATAGTAAAGTCCAGATTTCTCCCCCTACTATTGAAGACAAACCAGTTAAGTCTCGCCCTCTCACTATAGCTAAAAACAAACTACGAAAGAATCTTCCTGTTGGTAAGTTCAGGGAATTCGCTTTGGAATACCTCAATGTTGTTAAACTAAACGGAGAAACTTTAGAACTCGCCTAAACATAACTAAACGGGAGCGGGCTAACCCCCGCTCCCTAACTTCAACAATTAACTAAACAAAAAATGAACTATCCTGTCAAAAACGCCCTACGTCAATTAGTCTGCAAAGTCTACGAAACTGCAACCAAAGACAAACAAACAATCACAACTGTTTCACTACCCGGTGATTCTTGGGAGTTTGAGCATTTTGTTAATGATAACTATAACTTCCGTAAGTGGTTTGGCAATCCAATTAAAGAGATAGATGTTCATCTCTTTGAGAGAAACAAAATAATCTTTGATACTAATCAAGGAACATCCAAAGACTTTACTGATACAGGTATTTTCCATTACTATAACATGGAAGTCAAACATAACGATTCAGATTTCTTTCCAACAGAGAGCGAATGTGTTTTTACTTGGTTTGATTTCTGCGGCAATCCTAATTTCTTTAATCTGGATTACTGCCATGGCAAAACAGCAAAGCAAACTCACTTACTAACTTTTAATCTCGCTTGGCGTTGTTCAGACAATATCCCAACAGATATCTTAACTGCCTGTAAATACCAAACCAAACAACAAGCAGTTCTTGATTATCTGCAAAAGGTTATTGATACAGAATACAAAGAGTTTAGGTATCAGATTACATTTTCTATCCCTTATACATCTAATCACACACCAATGATTCTTATTTGTATCACTAATGATATCGGGGTGATTATTGAAGATTATGGTCTCTGCCAGAAAACAGAAAAGCTGCCCGATCCCCCTGCTCTCATTAAAGTTAAAGCAGATAAGAAAGAGATCTATTCTGATTTACTAAGCGGCATGAGTGACAAAGAGGCTATGAATAAGCATTCACTTAAGACAATGCAGTTATCGGCGCACAAAGCATGGTTAACTATGTGGGGCAAATGGTAGTTTAGTTTAACTTCCTTGGGGTTAGGACAAAAAGCCCCTCTTTTAATAATATGAATAACTTTTCCCAGATACTAGAGAAACTTGACGAAGTAGATATCAAATTAGGTTTAATTAAAGATCCTGAAATAGCAGATGTTTTGATTGAATTAACTTTCGCTCTTGATCTAATAACAGAACAATTACAAATATTGAGCAAGAATAATAAATAAAGTAATAATAATAACAGAGGAATAAATAATAAAGATCTAATAATAAGGCTCAGCCAGCCAGCCCCGGCCAGCAAACCAGCCAAGATAACCAGACAGTTAAGAGTAGTCAAGAGGCAAAAAAAGGCGAAAAAAGAGATTGAGTTTCATAAGAGATTGGTTATTCTGTAGATGTTCTTTGAAATCCCGTTAGCTGATTCCCGCTGCCCCGATTGGGGACCAGCGGGTCATAGCCTTGTGGCATCGGCAAACGGATTGAAAGGAACGCAACCTATGGCTAGAAACACAAATCCCCACAGTGCAGACTTCGGCTTCCCTGTTTCGTTGGAACCGCTTCATACGCAAGACGGAATCAATTCCGGTTTGTTTGGAACGGTTAGACGAGACGAGACCGGAATTCGGGTTTTCAGCTCAGCGTCGGAAAATTACGGTTTGCTTCTCAACTCAACCTTTGTTGAACAGATAGAGGAAGGGATTGTCAAAGCTGGCTTGTCTGGTTTTGAACGCGAAGCTTTCGTTTATGATAACGGAGCGCGATCTGAGTTTCGTTGGACGTTCAAAAACAGAACAATTAAAGTTCCTCAGGTTGGTGACGATATGGCGTTTCGGATAACTGCCCGAAACAGTTATGATGGAACGTGGAAAGCTTCGTTACTTGATTCGGTTATGCGGTTGGCTTGTTTAAACGGAGCGGTTCGTTCTGAAAACGGATTGTTACTGTCTAAGAAACACACAAGCCGGTTAGATGTTTCGGTTATCGTCGCTGGTTTGGAAACTATGTTAAAGCGTTTTGACCAATGGGCTTGGGACTTAGACTTGCTGGTCTTGCAACCTGTGGAGCAGGCAAAGGGCAGTCACATTCTGAGTCACGCACAGGAAGACGGAGTGATCTCAGGAAGCGTCAGAGACGGCATCCTAGGCTTCTGGAACGCTCCCAGACGGCAGGAAGACCAAGACCGGACTTTGTATAACCTGTGGAACGCCGGAACGGAATACACGACCCACGTTCTGGGACGGGAACGGAATCAATATTCCCAAACAATTAATGCAAGGTTTACAGATTACATTCTTGGTTTATCTAGGAATGAGGAACTCTTAAGAGAAGCTTCAATGCCAATCTTAAACAATTAACTCACAGACCGGGGACGATAAATCCCCGGTCTTTTTTGTTTGAATAAATAATCAAATAATAATAACGCCAGAACAAATAATAATAATCAAATAATAAATAATGCCAGAATAATAAAGAATAATGAAATAATAATAAATAATAACCTAATAATAACAGGGGCAGCAGGGGCGGGGCAGGGGCAGAGAGAAGGAGCCGGGGCAGAGGTTTCCCAGTTACTTAAAACAACTCACTTAGTTACCTAAAGAAAAAGCTTCACAAACTAGATATCCATGCTAAATTAATCCTGTTCTTTGAAATCCCGTTAGCTGATCCCGGTCCCACTTTCAGTGGTTCCGGGTTGGGATTGTCCTATCGGTGAACGGATTAGAAAGAGCAAACAACTATATGGCACGCCAAACGACTCCTCATTCCAGCAACTTCTCGTTTCCGGTGACTCTGGAACCGCTGACCGTCGAAGGTCACGATTCTGGTTTCTACGGTACGGTCCGCCGGGATGAGGGATTCCCCCGAGTTCTCGGGGTTGCCGGTGAACGGTACGCCCTGCTCCAGAACGGTGATTTCATCAACCAGATTGAGGAAGGCTTCAAAAAAGCTGACCTCAGCGGGTTTGAGCGCGAAGTCTCGGTCATGGATCACGGTGCGCGGTGTCAAGCTCAGTGGACCTTCAAGAACCGCACCATCAAGGTACGGTCAGTAGGTGATGAGATGGCGTTCCGAGTTACGGCTCGGAACTCTTATGACGGTTCTTGGAAGGTCAGTCTGGTTGACACGATTGAGCGGCTCGCCTGTTTGAACGGTGCGGTGCGGTCAGAGAAGGGAATCATGCTTCAGGGGAAGCATACGTCTCGCCTGAACGTTGACCGCATCGTGGGCGGATTGGGAACGATGCTTCAGCGGTTTGAGACTTGGGCTCAGGACTTGGATCTTCTGGTTCTTCCCATCACTCAGGCTCACGGTTCCCATATCTTGAGCCATGCTCAGGATGATGGGATCATCTCGGGATCAACCCGAGACGGGATCTTGAGTTTCTGGAACGCCCCAAGGCGTAAGCAGGACGAAGATCGGACCGTGTATAACCTCTGGAACGCCGGTACAGAGTTCTTCACTCACGTTCTGAAGAAAGAGCGGTTTCAGTATGCTGACACCGTCAACGCCGAGTATACGGGTTGGATGATGGAAATAGGCCGAGACAAGGACAAGCTCTTGCGGGTGACAACCCCGCTGGAACTAGTGAACAACTAAACACAAGCCGGGAGCGTAAAAACTCCCGGCTCTTTTCTTTATTAGTTAGAAGGATTTCACTTTATGCTAATATCGTTAATTATTTTGGTAATAATGATTTATTTCATCTTTAGTTTGCTCGAATAATAATAAATGATCGAATAATAATAACTAGAACAATAATAATATAACAAATAATAATAAATAAAACAAAATACACCCCCAGAGAAAAAAACTATTCATTAAAAAAACAGGGATCAATACTAGGGGGTAAAAATTAAATAAGAAAAACAAGTTGATTGATTGGGTTTATTTATTTAAATTGGTATCGCCATGTACATAACAACACCTGAACAAAGCAAAACCGAAACGGCCCTTGCCAAGAAAGGGTTCCGTTTCTCCAGTTGGATTCCGTTTCAGCCAAACGCTGAAAACCAGCCGTCTGAGGGAACCGAAACCCTTGGCACCATCGTGATGGTGAAACGAGCCACTCGGTTCTCTACTGAGTACCGGGAAATCGAGCCGGATGGTTCAATCAACTAACCCCCAAACCCAAACCCTATGCGTTGCGAAGATTACCCCTGTTGCGGTCACGAGTCCGGTGACTGCCCTGTTGTCGATGAGAACGGCGCGGAACGGTTCCGTTGCGTCAAGTGCTGGGATCTCATGCCCCCGAAGCAGACCAGCGCAGTTTGTCGCCCATGCTATTATGGCGGCACCTCTGAATGGGATGACGTCGAGTCTGACCAAGGCGACTAATAACAGGTAACAGTTGCAGACAACCCCCGGTTAACAGCCGGGGGTTTTTTGCGCCAAAATGGCCCATGTTTTATCCCTCAAACAAAAGGCGTTTAAATCGATTCTGCCGTGCTCAAAAGGCGTTTGGCTACCCCTACACCGGCTCGTGTCACGTTACCGTTATTCATTGGCATTTATGCGTATTTCAAATTTCATCAAAATGCCCCTACAAGGCGTTTAAACCGTGCCAAGTTTCTAGAAAATGAAATATAGTTGCAGAAAAATGCACTTGGGTGCCGCTTGGCATATTTCCTGAATCCCAAGAATCGTGCCAGTTGCAAATAATAACATTAAATAATACAATAATAATAACGTAATAATAAATAATAATAAATAAATAACCTAATAATATAGCGCGGTTTCTGTCTAGGCGGGGCGGGGCTTCTTGTATTTGGTTTATCTATAGGCAGGTAGGTTTCTAATCGAAAAGAAAATAGAAAAAACAACTAGTAAAACAGCCGATCCATGTTAAATTGATTGCAGTCCGAGGGCGTTCCTCGGACCGCAGAAAACCAAAACGCCGGTTCAGCAAACACTATGAAATCCCGTTTAACAGAGTCCCAAAAGGAGGCCTTGACCGAGGCTCGCCAAGCCCTTTATGACCAGCAATACGGCTTGATCCAAAGCATCACCCGCATTCAAACGAGCATCGATGCGGCCATCGAAGCAGGCAAGGAAGCCGACGCCTACGACAAGGACATCCTGGTCGAAGCCAAGGCCAAGCTGGCCACGGCGGTCATGGCCCGAGAGACCCTTACCTTCCTTTATTAACAGAGCAAACCACGGAGGGCCCTTCGGGGCCCTCCTTTTATAATAACATTAACAAATACAATAATAATAATAATAATAATAATAATAATAACATTAATAATAATCGTAATAATATAGCGTCTTTATCCTGTGCCTAGGCTTCTCGTGTGCGTGTGCTTGTGTGTGTGCGTGTGTGATCCGAGCAGCAAAAAACAGGAAAAGAGCTATTCAAACCGGATAAGTATGCTAAATTGATTGCAGTTCGAGAGCGTTTCTCGAACAGCAGAAAACCAAAACGTCGGTTCAACAAACACTATGAAGATCGTAAGAAGCCAAGAAGAAGCTCTCAGCAGAGCCACCGCCCTCTTGTCCACCGAACTCTACGAGATCGAAAGAGAGCTCAAGTCAACCTTGGCCACCATCGACGGGTACGCTACGCAGGCTGAAGTGCCAGAGTATCTCACGCAGTGTGTGGCTAACTCCAAGCTCAAGGTGGCGGACCTCACCATGGCCAGAGCAGTCCTTTACGACATTTCTTGGCATGGAACCAAGGAGGCTCCCAAAGAATAACCGAAACAACAACGGTGGCTCCTTCGGGAGCCACCTTTTGTAATAACATTAATAAATAGAACAATAATAATAACATTAATAATAATAATAATAATAATATAAATAATATGGCAGTCTTTCCTATTCTCTTGGGGGTATTTATAATTGCAATGATCTTAGCCAACAGAAGAAGATAGGTGTTTATTTAACTGATTTATTCTATTGTAAAACGGGCAATCTGAAGTAATCTAGGAATCGCATGAAGCACTTAACATTATCTCCCTACCGCGCCGGAATGAAGGTCTGGGTTTCCATTCCTCGTACCGATGACATCGAACACCGCGCTATCGCGGGCATGCTGTTTGCAGATCGCACACAGTACTATTGCTGGGGCGAAGAACTGCCAGAACACCGTATCGGGCTGGAAGGCCTGGTCTGTGCGTCCAAGATCTCCGGGTTCTTCCGAGATCTGCAGGATCTCCACAAGCGCAGAGACGGTGTGCGAGTGTGGTTTGAAGCGACAGACTGCCCGTAACACCATAACACAAAAGCCTCTAGGGGACAACCTTAGAGGCTCTTTCGTTTAAATAATAAAGAATAATAATAGTAATACTAATAATAATATGTTCATCCTTATTCTCCTCTTCTTTATGTTCTATGTCGTAGTTAAGCTGACAGACTAGGAAAACCCACTAAAAGAAAACACATAAAAGCTGTTGTTTATTTAAGATCCTGTAGTAAATTGAATGCACCTCGGGCCAGTAACCCGAGTGCCGAAAGTAACACTATGAGATACGTTCAACTAGAAGGCGGTTCCATGACTGGCAAGGCCATGGACATGGAAGGCGAATGCAATCTGTGCGGCACGGTAGCCTTGTCAGAATTCGTCGACGGCGCAACACGTATGGGCCCATGGGCCAATATGTGCCTTCCCTGCTTCAAACGCGTAGGCAAAGGCCTTGGCGTGGGCCGTGGGCAACGGTACGCGATCATCACTGACGTGTCCGGTAGCATGTCAATCAGAACGCAAGCGGCACTGGCCCACGCGAAAGCGAAAGCCGACTGGTTCGCCTAACATTACATTTAACACTAACCCTCTGTAGAGATACAGGGGGTTTTTTGTTTTAATAGAATAACAAATAATAATAGAATAATAATAGAATAATAAATAATAATATATATAGTAGTATAGTGGTGTGGTGTGTGTGAGCGTGTGTGTGTATGCGGGTGCGCGTGTGTGAGAGCTAAGGTGTGTTTATACTGAAAAGAAAATAGGAAAAGGTGTTGTTAACCAGGCGTTCTGTGGTAAATTGGAGACGTGCAAAACACAATCAACGAAACCACCGCCACCACCGCCACCACCGTGACCCTCAAGCTGGCGAATTACGCCAGCAGGAACGACTGCAGCCTGTTGGCTGACGCACAAGGCTACTTGTGCCTCCTGAAGAGGTTTGTAGACGAAGACGGCAGGCGAGCCGTCAGACTCGCTCCCAGTGAGCGGGCCTACCGCCCAGAGTCAGAGTGGCTTGCCGCGATTGCGGCAGGTAATGCGGGCAGAATGATCGCTTGAGTTAAGCGGTTCGACACAATCCTCCGTATACCAATACGGGGGATTTTTTGTTTATATACAACAAAGAATAATAACAATAATAACAATAATAATATATATAATAATACTATTGTATTACTACACGCATGTGAGTGTGAGAGGGTGCGCGGGCTAGTGTGTGTACGCCCAGGTGATTGTATACCGAAAAGAAAACAGGAAAACGTGTTGTTAAACAGGGATTCTGTGTTAACTTGGAGACGTGCAAAACATCACATTAGAAACCTCCACCTCCACCCCCACCAACCCCCATTGGGAATTCATGGAGGATGGGTATCCAATGACCGCCACGTTCCCGATTGCCGGGGGTACGTGTTCGATTCGCTTCCTCGTCAATTGGCATTTGACCGAGAAGGGTTGGGTTGAGATTTGCTCTTTGGAGCCTCAACATCCAGTTAACGGCATTGTCTGGGCTGCTTTCCTAGTCTGGGCTGAAGGGCAGAAACCCGAGTGGACCCGATGGTTGGACGGCATCATCGAAGACCTCCGAATGGCGCAACATGACGACATGATGCGCCAGTGGTGAATTAAGCAGTAAATTTTATAGGGTACCCTACGGGGTACCCTTTCTGCATTTACCTAAATTTTTTACCTAAAAAAAACCCCCCGGGGCCCTTTCTTCAATCTCCCCTCACTCTATTAAACTCTTCTAATAAACCAAATTAAAAAATCCAGGGCGGATATTTTTTCTTATAGGTCTATTCAGTTGCATCATAAAAAAACAAACACACACCCCACGTTTTTAATTATTTTAATCCTCTTAAATAACAGAAACAAAAGTAAAAATAAAAATTTCCACGGGGCTTTTCTTCTCTAGGGGTCTTTTAATATATAATCTTTCAAGTAAATGAAGAGGAGGCGTCCTCGCCGCAAAAAAATTTGACATCTCGGATAAAAGCTCCCATAATAAAAAGCTATGAATAACATATTCAAAATTGCACTATTAATTGCAACCCTAAATATTTCGGTTTTTGCCGAAACTAACACAATTACAGCCGCGATTGACGCGGGCTACACCTCAAGCTACCTAGTTAACAACCTTGTGCAGGCCAGAGATGCTGCTGTTGCTGGAGTAACACTTGGAAAGACCTACGCGGGAGTAGATTTCTCCCTTAAGGGTCAGTACCTTCCGATTGCTTCTGGCACAGACTCTAGCCATTGGGGCCTTGGAGCTGGCAAGTCATTTGAAGTTCTAAAAGGGCTAAGTGTTCGCACAGAAGCTGGCGTAACTCGTCACCAAACGGGGCAAGCCCTAATTCAAAACTACACAGAAGTTAACGCTAGAGTTGCTCTTGAGAATAGTTTCTTTGTTCCTTATGTTAAGGGTATCTACAATGTCGAGCTAGAGCAATCCGGCGCAACGGTTGGTATGGAGAAGCGTTTTTCTTTATATGAATTTAACTTTACTCCTGCTGTAGAGTATACTATGCTAACTGATGCAAAGTCATATGCTGCTAAGCTTGCAATCTCTCGTAACATCTGGAAGAACCTAGATGCATTCACTGAAGTAGCTTATATCAAGAATGACTTCTCTACTAGTAATGTCAATTTTGCCCTAAAGGAATTTGATGGTCTAGTTGGAACTGGCGGTTTGCGCTGGACTTTCTAATTTAATACAATTAAGTTAAATCAGCCCCTAGGTTTAAAAACTTAGGGGTTTTTTGTTTATGTATATATAATACGTAATGTCAAAACAAGACAAATCGCCAAAAATCCTGCAAAGAGACAAGTTCAAGGAAGATATGAAGATCAGAGATCTTAATTGGACAGAGAAACAAAAAGAATTCATAAATATCGCCCTGAATAAGGACGTAAAAATGATGTTTATTAGCGGCCCCGCCGGATCGTCCAAGACATTATTGAGCATCTACTGCGCGCTTCAGTTGATTAAAGACAAGAGAGTTAGTGATATTATGTATATTCGATCTCCAGTAGAGAGCAGCGATAGCAAAATCGGCTTCCTACCCGGAGACGCAGACGAGAAGCTAAAGTATTACAACTTACCATTTGCAGATAAACTAGAAGAGCTCTTATCTAAGCCATCTATTGAGTCCCTTAACAATCAAGGCAGACTTCAAAGCCATCCATTGTCATTCGTAAGAGGTATGAGTTGGAATTGTAAGGCTATTATTCTTGATGAAGCTCAGAATTGCACTCAAAAAGAAATAGTTACCCTTATGACAAGAATTGGAGAGTTCAGTAAGTGCTTTATCCTTGCTGATCCTGATCAATCGGATTTGGCTTTTGGCAAAGCTGGTGGTTTCGAGAAGCTTCAAAGTATATTCTGTGACGAAGACAGCAAAGAAAGGGGCATTTACTCTTTCCACTTCACTGAAGACGATATCAAGCGAAGCGATCTGGTAAAATTCATAGTCAAAAAACTAAAAACCTTTTCTCCAGCCTTGAGAGTATAAGTATTTTGTTAATGTTGCCGCAAATTTACGCACATTTTTTTCTGTTTTGTCCCAAAAAAAAGCATGAGCAAATTCTTCGATAGTAACAGACATCTCTCTGCGCGGCAAGAGGGATGCTTCTATCAGTATTTTGGGAAAATCATTGTCTGGAGAATCGCACAAGCCCTCTGCTTTGTCTCTAGCGGGGATCTTAACCTTGTCTACACTATATATTACTCCTTTATCAGTTTTAAAATTAAAACTTTTAGTGTTTTTTTTAGGCATAAGCATTATAATTATTGATATGAAAGCATATTGTCAAAAATGTGGTTCAGGAACAGAGTATTCTTTTGATAAGCCAAAGTTCTGCGCTTCTTGCGGCACTGCTTTGTCTGTATCTCACGCCTCGAAAGTTCCTAAGCCGCCTATTAAAAGACAACCTCAACGTGAAATTACACCTGATAACGATGAGGAGGAAATCGGCGAAGCGAGAATGCCAGACAACATACACAAGCTAGATGTAGAGATCGAGAGTTCTAGTAATAGAAGAGTAAAACTAGAAAATCTAATGGGGACTCAGAGCCAAGGATTCGAGCAAGAAACTTCACAAGGAATAAAACTTAATAAAAAAGATGTCTTAGAATCCTTCAAGGTTGAAGCTGGATTTTATCCATCGCGGCAAACCATGAATGAACAAGAAGAATAAAGAACGATTTGAAAAGTCATTCCATTTGATTAATTCTGAAATAAATAAAAGAAAAAACAAATGGACACTCTCAGCCTTAAATTGGATCGACTTCGAAGACGTCTCTCAGATCATTAGATTCCATATATTTAAAAAATGGGAACTATATGATAGCAAAAAGCCAATGCTGCCTTGGGTAAATCGTATCATCTCTAATCAGATTAAAAATTTGATAAGAAATAACTACGGAAATTATGCTAGGCCCTGCCTAAAGTGCGCCGCTGCTATTGGAGACAATGGGTGTCGCATTTATAAAAGTCAAAACGACTCCTGCCCAATGTACAAGAGCTGGTATAAAACAAAAAAGAACGCTTATGACTTAAAGATGGCCGTTTCAATAGAAGATCACTCTTTCGAAATAAATAATCAGCCTTGCAACTCATCGGACATGCAAAGAGCTTCAGAGAATCTGCACATAAAGATGAAAGAAATACTAAAGCCAATCGAATGGAAAGTATATGAGCTCTTATACATAAGTAATAAATCAGAAGAGCAAGTATGCAAGCTCTTAAATTTTAAATACGACAAGAACGCTAAAACCGCTTACAACAAACAATTGAGAAATATCCAAAAATCAATAATAAAAAAAGCAAAAGAATGCTTGGCTAATGGAGAAATAGACCTATGAATGAACTAGTATTAAATGAAGATCAGCAAGCTCTAATAATTAAAACTTGGAACGACAAAAAAGAAAATCCTCCTAGCCTACAAGAGTTAACTCAATTAGTTTTTCCAGAAATACCAAATATAGATGGCAGAAGTCTTTATGGTAAAGCTGTAAAGAAGTTCCTCGCCTCAAGAGACTTAAAAGTTAAGACAAAGAGCGAGTACACGCCAAAAGACAGAGTAGAATTTACTCAAGAGCAAAAAGATTTCATTACTAACAACGCCTCGATGATGACGGCTGTAGACTTAGCCAGATCTTTGTTTAATAATTATACTCTTAGCAATTTGTCTATAGAGTCTAGGAGTGTGGAGGAGTATTTGGATACTTTGCCCAAGCAAGTAAAGGCAATCCAGACAGAAGAAGAGCTACAAGGTGATTATAAGCCGCCTAAGAATCAAGAGAGGGCAATGGTCCGAGTTAATAAATACGTTCTCGATGGCATAGATAAAGACAAGATAAGCGCAAAGCAAAAAAAAGAACTAACCTCTCTTATCTCTTATTTGCATACTTATAGATTTTTGCATCAGATTGGTACTTATGTGGAGCCTGTAGATAGGGAATTGTTCGAGAGCAGTTTTATTAGATACGCATATGATAAATCAGACTTAACCCAAGAAGAAGTTGATCAGTATATTATATTAGCTACAGAAGTTGTAATCTCTTCAAATATTCAGGAGACGATCCAAACTTTACAAGAGCAGATAAATATGGAAATGGACTCAGGGCAAAAAATCCCTATGGTTCTTGTTGAAGCGGTTACTTCCGCCAGAACAGAATACAATCAATGCGTTGGGCGTCAGCAAAAACTACTGAATGATCTAAAAGTAAAGCGAAGCGAAAGAATGCAAAAGCAAGTGAAAGACAACGCTTCTATTCTAAACCTTGTGCTAATGTGGAAAGACGAAGAAAGCAGAAACGAAATGCTAAAAATGGCCGACATGAGAAGAGAGGTCTTGAAAGACGAAATTGGCCGCTTGTCATCTATGGATGATATTAAAGCAAGAATTTTTGGGCTTACAGAAGAGGAGGTCTTAGATGGTTAAATGTAAAATTTGCAATGTAGAGTTTGAAACAGATAAATCTTTTCATGGGCATCTTAAATCTCATAAACTGAGAATGGTAGAATACTACCAAGCTCACGAACCGAGGCTCGATTTGCTTACTGGAGAATTAATAAACTTTAAAAACAAAGACTATTACTTCTCTAATGACTTTAACAATAAAGTCTCGATGAAAAAGTGGCTGAAGCAACAAACTGAAGATGCTCAGAAAGATTATTTAAAGAAGTTCCTCTCACAAAGAAAAGAAAAACACAACTTAAATTATGCCCCTACGGAAGTGGAGCTACGCTCTATTACTAGCCCTCCCTTGCCTTATTATCATAGCCTTTTTGTTGATTATTATAAACTTTGTAGCGATATGGGTTTTAAGAACAAATACGAATACCCAAAAGAAGCTCTGAAATACAAAATTAAAGACGGTTTTAGTATTTATATTGATACCAGAGAGCAGATGCCTCTAGTTATCGATTACCCTACCGAAGTTAAAGGCTTAAAATTTGGAGACTACGCTATCAATGATCCGGATAATAAATGCTACATAGAAAGAAAGTCTATCTCTGATTTTATTGGCACAATGAGCGGCGGCTACGAAAGATTCTGTAGAGAGATTGAGCGTTCCATAGCAGCAGAAGCAAATCTAATTGTATTAATAGAACGGCCACTCCAAGAGTGTTTAAGCTTTCAATATTTAAATTATGTATCTAAGAAAATTAAAGTTACTCCAGAGTTTATTTTCTTTAATGTAAGAGAACTTATCCAAAAGTATACCAATGTGCAATTCTTGTTTGTCGACGGCAGAGAAGAGTGTGTGAGAGTAATGAAAAGAATATTTTTTAGTGATAAAGAATATAAAAAATACGATCTTCAATTAATGTACGACTTAAAACTATTGTAATATGTGGCACGAAACAACCAAATACAAAAAAAAGACAGATAATTACAATGAGATATTTAAGCAAATCCAAGGAGAGCTTGGAGACAAAGAAGCTAAAATCACATTGATTAAATTCCTTCGCCAGAATCTTTATATTACAACTTATCTGTTAACTGGAATAAAACTTTCGCCTTATCAAGAAATAACTTTGAAAGGGATGTTTAATAGAAACTTTTCAATGTGTGTTTGGGGCCGTGGTTGCGGCAAGTCATTTATCGCTAGTATATACTGTGTGCTACAATGCATTTTTGAACCAAATACAAAGATTCTTATAGCTGGTCCTACGTTTCGTACAGCTAGAGCGATATTTAATAATATAGAAAAAATGTCTGAAACCAAAGGCGCAGAATTATTGCTGCAAGCCTTCGGGGCTAAGAGCAAGAGAAACGATCTTTACGAATGGGACATAAATGGTGGGTCGATCAGGGCTATTCCACTAAGCGGCGAAAAGATTCGTGGTTTTCGCGCCAATATTCTAGTTCTTGACGAGTTCATGCTCCTGCCTGAAGAGATTATTAAAAATGTATTGATGCCATTCCTTGTCGCCCCGCAAGATATGAAGAGGCGTATTGATATCCGCGAAATGGAAGACTTGCTGATTAAAAAAGGCAAGATGAAAGAAGAAGACAGAATGGTATTTGTAAATAACTCAAAGATGATAGCTTTGTCTTCTGCTAGTTACACATTCGAAAACTTATACAAGACTTATCAAGAGTGGATAAATCAAATTACATCTCCAGAAAAGGGAGAGTCTTCTTATTTTGTTTCTCAATTTGGATTTGAAGCTTTGCCGGCAGAGATGATAGATAAAACAATTATTGAAGAAGCTCAAAGTGGAGGCACTTCTCACTCATCTTTTCTTAGAGAGTATTGCGCGCAATTCACTGATGGTTCAGACAGTTATTTTAGTGCAAAGAAAATGGAAGACTGCACTTTAAAAGATGAGTACCCTCACACTTTAATCAGAGGAACTCCAGGAAAAAAATATATTGTAGGGATAGACCCAAACATGAGCGATAGTCCAAATGCTGATTATTTTGCTATTGCTGTTATGGAATTAGATGAAGAGACCGGGGTCGGGATACTTGTTCATACTTACTCTGGTCTTGGCAACTTAAATAATCACGTTAAATATTTTGGGTATTTAATGACTCATTTTGAAGTTGTATGTGTTGTAGCCGATAATGCTGGCGCAGACATATTTATAGACACATGCAATCAATCCGAAGTATTTAAAAATGCAAAAATAAATATTAAACTATTAAATTTTACAGCAGAAGCAGAAGGCCCAGACTACGATATGCAAGTCAAGAATGCTAGATCGCAATATAATCTATCGGAAAAAAGAATAGCATTCAACCAAGTATTTTCTTCGAACTTCATTAGAAAAGGAAACGAATATCTTCAAGCGTGTATTGACTATAAGAAAGTTTTATTTGCTTCTAGGACTTGTTCTAATGATAAATTTTTTAATGAATCAATCGCCTGCTCTTTGCCAAAAGAATTAATATTTTCAGGAGATAAAGAAGATTGGAGTAATTTAGATTTCTTAGAAAATCAAGACGACTTTATTTACCAAACAAAAAAACAATGCTCTATGGTAGAATACACCACTACTTCTAGAGGTATGCAAAACTTTGATTTACCTCAGCATTTAAAGCGAGGTTCTTCGGCCACAAGAGCTAGAAAAGACAACTATTCTGCGTTTATGTTGGCTAACTGGGGAGTCAAATGTTATAACGATATAATGAAACAAAATGTAGAAACTGACACATTTACTTTTACTCCGGTAATGTTTTAGTGTAACTTTAATATAGTATGGCGAATTTAGTCAGAAGGAAACAGGTAGATCAAGTTGAGTTTTCCGGCTTCTTTGTTGAAGTCGGAAATCAAAACTATTATCCAGTCGCTTCTAATCCTTCTGGATTTCTTACTCAAGCTGGGCTTAACACAGCGACGGGTACACTAAATACAAAAATAGATAACTCTTCTGGATACGCCAGCTCAAATACATTAGCGACAGGTCAATACGCTGCTATATATACTAATTCTGTAAGCGGAATTTTAGACGCTAGGCTAGTCTCTTCAGGATCTAATTTAAGTGGTTCTATTACCTCTTTGAGTGGGTACGTAAATACTGTAAGCGGAAATCTTTCAACTACCATATCTGGTACTGGAGGCTTTTTAAATTCTAAAATTAACACTCTGAGCGGTTATTCTACTTCTTATACTAACACTGTATCAGGAGTACTAGACGCTAAGATTACTGCGTCCTCAAATGCGTCAACTATAACCAGCATTGTAAGTGGAGAAAATTTTCAGTTTACTGGAAAAAAGATTTTTAATTCAGATTCGACTTTTCAAAGAATAAATTTAAGCGGAGTCGGAAAGCCAAGTTCTATAGCAATAGTTGCGGCTTCTGGATCAGTATCGATAGTAGGTTCCGGCGGCGCATTCATATCTTTTATAGAAACTGGAGTAACTAACTCTTTGTACTCTGTGGCTGATTCTGCTGGGCTTCCGATGCTGGAGTTATTTGATGATTACACTTTAGTTCTTGGGCATTCTAGTAGAAAATCAATAGTATTAAGTGGTATCTCTGGATATGTTTTATTGCCAAATTTACCAACTCAAACCCAA
>Ga0208307_1000213_pt1 | contig 15508 bp, 18 predicted proteins | sample Colrivmet1449B02_FD_187633 | JGI IMG/M metagenome (GOLD analysis project Ga0208307, IMG submission 187633) | Estuarine microbial communities from the Columbia River estuary - metaG 1449B-02 (SPAdes) (version 2) | ecosystem: Environmental > Aquatic > Marine > Intertidal zone > Estuary | place...
AGCAATAACGGAGGTAGTTCCAGTAGCAGTAGTCATCTTACTTTTTGCTAGCTTTTGAATCTTTTCCATTCTTCTTCTCCTGTTTAGCGTTTTGTATGGCTTGCATAGTGGAACTCAAAGAACCAAACGGATCTGCTGCACCAAAAAGATCAGTAAAACGAAGGCGACTTGGATCAGTTACTACATAGTTATATGTAGGATTTGCTAAGTTCTGGTCAGAAATAATAGACTCAAGGGATCTACGATCAAGATATTGATTTCCTACAATACCTTTATCCTTGAGAGCTTCCATAGTTTGCCAAGGAGTAGCAGAAGTAAATTCTGGCCTATAATCTGACCAGCCACCATCACGCTGACCTGAAACAATCATCTCATTGGAGTTGGTAGAAGATAAATTTGGCTCTATTAGATTATTTCTTTGCTGCCTAACTATAGCATCGCCAACTCTTTCTCCAGCAGAAACCATTCCAAGATCACCACTTCCAACTGGGAGCTGATTTAATCCAGCAATAATACGTTCTGCCGAAGGTTGCTGAGCAATGGGAATATTTAAATTAAAAAGTTCGTCTGGGTTTGCGTAGAAGTATCCAGAGTAAGATGTTGCAAAAGGATTTTCAGATTTAGTTCTTATATTACTGCTCATTACTTTTTGATCCTGAGCAAGCCTTTGTAAAGATTCTTTTAACAGTAATTTAATTTCTTTACTCTTGGGAGACTTACGCAATGCAGCAAGCAAATCAGCATAATCTTGCTTTTCTTCAAGAATAGATTTTTCTTTAATGCGTGGTTGCCATAAACTAACAGGATCTGCCCATGCTATTCTTCTATTAATACCGCTTTGAACTTGCTGCCTAAGTGACTCAACAGCTTTCATATTCTCAACAGTATAATTATTATAAAGATTCTCTCGGGCATTATCTAGTTTTACGTTCAAATTAGTAATGACTTCATCAAGTTTAGCTGATGGGTCTTTAATTCTCTTGCCACTGGGAAGTATAAGTTCCTGAGAATTTTTGCTCAAATGTTCCCTGTAATAATCCCTGACAGAAGGAGATTCTGCAACATACGCTGCCCCTGTGCCTTGCCAGAAATCTCCTATACCAGCACCTTGTCTAGCTGGATCAAGAGTTGGAGCTTCAAAGATCCCACGAGAAGAATGGAAAATTTTTCTTGTTGGGGTAGATCTTTCTAGTGGATGACTAGTTGTACGAAATGAATTTAAAAGTTGCTCCCTTAAAGCTAACTTTTCGTCTGTATAGCCAGATGAATTTTGAAGCCATTTTGGAAGGGCATTCCTAGCAACAGATCCACCAACTACCGGAGCAGAACTTAGAATATCCGCACCAACCCTCATTCCACTACCAAGACCAGCACTAAGAACATCTAGAGCAAGATCTCTCTGCGCCTGTCTTGGCGCTTGAATTTGTTCATAATCAGAAAGAGGAACCTGTCTAAAAATACTTTGGTCAGCAAGAGTCTGAAGATCAAGTGCTCGCTGCTTATAAGAATCTACAAAAGACTTTCCAATGTCCTTTGCCATCTTAGGCAGCTTATCAGCAGCAACACCCATATTTGCAGCTTGTCGATCTTCTTCGATCACAGAAGGTGGAAGACCACCAGCAAAAAGCTTGCGAAGAAACTGCTCAAAAGGATTCATCCCACCCTCGTATATCCAGTAATTGGATTGCGCATCGACAAGAACTTATCTTGTGTTTGCTTTCTACGCTGAATAGTTCCACGATCTATTGCTGCTCGCCAGAATTCTGGACCGTAGGCGAGAGCATCAAGGATATGATATGAAGAGCCTAGTCCAAACTGATTATACTCTTCATGCAAAGCTGTTTGATCTTTATTAAAGAAGATCTGCGATGCATTAAAGTATGGAACAAGTCCCATTACGCGAGCATCTTTCTGCCTTTGTCCAGTCTTTGCAGGAATAATATTAAAGAAAAGTCCTCTGTGCCGCATCTCAGACTGCAACCAATGTCTGTATAGACGAGAGAAGAGCACTTCTTCAATAACAACTGCTCTCAATCCCCAACGCTCAACTGCGTCGAAGACGCGAGCAATCATTTTGTCTGGTGGGATTGGACCGCGGTGCGCGTCGAGGACAAAGATGTTTGGCTTGTTAGATACGTAATCGGAACCTGTGATAATCCATCCAGCGTCCCCTTCAACTGCTGGATCAATAAAGAGGAGTTTGTCGAGTTCGTCAACGTGTCGCTTGATTCGCTCTGTTCCTGTGAACCCAACGAGCGTTTTCTTCCGATCATCCAACCAATTGAAGTGACGAATCCACGAAGGATCAAGATCACGAACTTCTCGAAAGTCTGGCGCATTGAGATAGTTGGAAGTCCAGATCTTTTGGTTCTTCTTGAGTTCTTCTAATGACTCAAGAGTGAACATCTCTGGAAAGATGGGATCATATCGCTGAGTATCTGGATTGAACTCTACGACTGATCGAATGTATCGAGGAAGCTTCTCACCGAACGTGTCCATTGCATGAGCGTAGACATCTTCATGGTCATAGCGAGTTCCTACAAGATCAAAACCATCTGTCTTTGGTGTGACAAGGAACGGTTGGAGTTCGTCAAACCATTGCAATGTCTTTATGCGAGCTGTCTTTGAGTCTCGTGCTTCAGGTCCGTAGATGTCGTCAAGCTTCAAACGATTGTAGTGACGACCCTGAGCTTTCGTACCAACACCCATTGTTTCGAATGTTGGCTCTTTCCATGTCGCAGTGCGGTTGAATTCTAGCTGCGATGTATTCACTCGTCGAATGCGAGATTCGGGAATGATATCGGGAAAGAGAAAACGAAGTGTTTCGTTAGATAGAACCCAGTTCTGGATTTCTCGAAGAATGTTAGACGCCATTGTATCCGTTTCATGGATAATGGCAACACGAACATTCGGACCTAGATTCCTAGGATAGGGACAGATTCCAAGATCGTCAGGTAGAGCGATCTGAAGTCCATCCATTGCAGTAGCGTATGTAGTCTTACGATGCGAACGTGGAAGAAGAATGAGTCGATTCTTTGACTTCTCGTGCTTCTTCAACCATGCAAAGAGATGACGAAAGACTGGGTAGTCTGAACGAGAACCCTCACTATCCTCACTTGGAGGAAGAAGAATTCCTTGAGCTAAGAAGAGTAAGTCCGTCTTTGCCTTTACTCTCAGTTCCAGAAATTCCTGCTCCGAGAATTGCTCCCGCGCTTTGTCCAACGGGAGGTGGAGATCCGAGATATTCGACATTTTCTGGAACTTCGATTGAGTTCAAAGATGGAGCAGAACGTAGACGCGAGAGTATGTCAGGAGAAGTATTGACAATGTTCTGTACGTTCTGCTGAATTGAGATGTTCTGCTGTGTCTGATGTGAAGGAGCTTCTAGACGATTGACAGTTTCAAGTGTCTTTCGTGTAGCATCCCAAAAAGCGAATGGTGACGTGGCTTTTAATTCCTCATTTGTCACAAGCTCCTGCATCTGAGAAAGAGCAGCCTCTCGAATTGCAACAACCCTCTCAGAAGCATTCGCATTGATATCCTTAAGTGCTTGGGATTGAACCTTGCGAATGATCTCAGATGCTTGTTCTGTATTCAAGATGTTCCGAATATGCGTGTCTGTCTTTTGAAAACGGACACGAAGTTCGGGAACCGACATTCCAGAAGCATGAAGGATAACTGCTTCGGTCATCCAAGGAGTCCAATCCTTAACAATGAACGAAGCAAATCCACTACGATTAAGAACTCTTCCGGCTGCTCCAGCCATAATTTCCTCTAGGGTATTTTCTTCAAACGAGTTCGCATCTTGGACATAAGACGCTTATTGTATGTCATTTTAGCCTTGGGAACACGTAGCTTTGGTTTAAGAATAGCATACGCATTCCCAGGTTTCTTTGGCTTTCCAGCCATTAATACTTGCCCATCTTCTTCGCAGCCTTCTTCGTCGTCATCATCTTAGCCATCGGGCAATCCTTCATCTTGCAGTTCTTTGCTTCGGCAGCAGTCTTGCCACACTTCATGCACTTCTTCATAGCCGGCGTCATTTCTTCTTCCCCTTTTTCTTTTTGGATTTACCTGCTACGGAAAGCGCAATAGCAATTGCTTGCTTTTGCGGGCGACCAGCCTCCATCTCTTTTCGGATGTTAGCTGAAACTGTTTTCTTAGAGCTTCCCTTCTTCAGCGGCATCGTCAGCTTCCTGAGAAAGGGTGATTACCCATGAACTATCTTCTTGCTTGTCGAAGCTGCAAGTCTTCCCAGATAGCCCCTTCTCTTCGATGATGGAAGAAAGCTTCTCAATTGCAAGATTGTTTACAACTTGGTGCTGCTCGTCTGCCCAACTGACAACTGCTTGAACGAGAGCCTGTTCAGTCTTGGAGAGTGTAATGGTCTGCATTTAGGTTTCCTTTGTTGTGTGATTAAGTATTAAACGCGAACATTGTCGACAGTCGTGTTGTACTGGCCTGCAATGAGTACTGCTACCTGCGCACGTGACATCTGGGCAAATGGATCAAACTGATCCTTCGAGTACTCGTGACGCTCAAACGTACTAGTTTCTGCCCCGCTTTCTTCTAGTTTTACAATACTTACAGAAATGCGCGTTGATGAGTTCGGTGATATGCAAATACTAGTAACAGCGTAAAAGGGATAAGTCATATGATTGTATAGAGTTAACAGTAAACAGTGAACGCTCCACTGTCGTATCCGGGATCTGGGTACGCAGCAGAATTTGCGTACACTGCGACAGGAGAGTAAGCGGGACATGATCCGCCTTGATCTACTGGTATATACAGAGTTGCGGATCGAGCACTTCCGCTAACGGTTACAGGACTAACGGGGTAGTAGTTGTAAGTATCGCCCCCGTCAAATGAGACATATTCGTCGGCATAAACAGTAAAACTTGGGGGGTTTGAAGTACCAAAATCCCAAGTCACATTAAGTCCAAAGCCGCTTGCGGATACTGAAGTGACAACTGGCTTCCAAGGCTGCGTGATCGACTGAGCATATGGTGTGCTAAACCAAAGTCCTTGTCCAGCAGCAGCACTGGCTCCAATTGAATTTGAGATAGCGTACGAGTTGGTTCCACCGGGATTAGAAGGTGGAGTGTCGCTGTAGTATCTTGTGCCGCCGTATTCTATGTAACCAGGCTGGTATATAACAGTTCCATCACGTGTAATTTTAAATCTTTGAAAACCGTCAGCATACCAACTCATATCCGTCGTACTACCGCTGAAAGTCAGACTATTCCAATAAGTTTGCGGCGGCCCCGACCACATCGTAACTGCTGTAGATAGTGGAGATTCTACTCCAGCGCGTGTTAATGTAAACTGTGCTGAATATGACGCTGCGGCAGAAGGAGTAGACCACGTTGTTTGACGAGTACCAGGTTGTGTTACGCCAGACAAAGAAACAGAACTTCTAAACGTCCCGTTTAGATACAATGATAGCGTGGTATTCGCAGCTTCTGGGATATACACACTTGATGTAATCTCTGAAGTGCCCGAGCCTACCTGTGATACACTTGTCGGAGCAAGAGGTATTACCTTTGCTTTGCCCGTCATGCCAAATCCACGACGAGATGCTCCCCCAAAACTTCCTGAGATGGGTGTCATATTAATTACTTAAATTGTGTCTGTGCAGCAAGCATTACATACGTTGGCGTTGCAGCTGTTTTAATGATTGTATATGTGTATGTATCAATGCTGTTGATATTGCCTGATGTTGGCGCGGTACCGCCTTGCCATTTCGGTGTCACGCTCACTCCGTCAATCTGATGCGCAGTTGGGTAATATGCTGTTGCGCCGGTTGTTACCATAAACGCCACCGTGATCGACTGCCCCACAGCTAATGTGCTGTTCAGTGTCGTGCCACTATTGCCGCGTATGTTTGTCGTCCAGTTCGCAGTGGCGTTGCTGGTGTAGTACAGCACCGCTTGAGTAAGCGCATCGTAGGCAATGACGCCCGTTGCTGCGGTCGCACTGATCGTTGCTTTTTCGAGCGCCTGCTGGATCGTGGTCGTTCCTGCCACCGTCAGCGCCGACAGCGATCCCACGCTGGTCAGGCTTGATCCAGTCACGCCACTGGCAAGCGTAGTGCCTGTTAGCGTACTCGCCGCCGCCGTCACCGTGATTGCAGCGGTACCGTCAAAGTTAGTACCATTAATTGCACGAGCAGTTTGCAACGCCGTCGCGGTCGCGGCATTACCCGTTGTACTACCACTTGCTCCAGTGACGCTGCCCGTAATCGGAGCCGTCACCGTTAGCGCAGCTAATGTACCAACACTAGTAAGCGATGATGCAGTAACACCTGAAGCAAGTGTAGCTCCAGTCAATGTGCTGGCAGCAGCGGTAACAGTAACATCAGCTGAACCATTAAAAGATACACCGTTAATATTTCTAGCTGTTTGCAGGACTGTCGCAGTTCCAGCATTGCCTGTAGCACTTCCACTACTTCCTGTAACACTACCTGTAATCGGATTCGTTACAGTTAGATTTACAAGAGTTCCAGTGCTAGTAAGACTTGAAGCGGTAACACCAGCAGCCAGCGTTGCGCCAGTTAGAGTACCAGCATCAGCCGTGACAGTTATATCAGCCGTCCCATTAAAGCTAACGCCGTTAATGTTGCGAGCCGTTTGCAGAGCTGTTGCGGTTGCTACATTGCCCGCCTCGTTTGCCAGCGCCACCCATGCGCCGCCATGCGCCTGAAACATCTTACCGTCAGCGTGACTATGCGCGATGGCTCCGTGATACGTAGTCGCGTTTGGGAACGCCGCTTGATTCGCGTAATAGAATGGAATGACATTGCCCACTGTCGCGCCTGTGAGCTGTCCAGTCAGCGTCCCGCCCGTGAGCGGCAGCTTCGTCGCGTCCTCAACCGTGATCGCAGCCGTGCCGTCAAAGTTTATTCCATTGATCGCTCGCGCTGTTTGCAGAGCCGTGGCTGTTGAAGCATTGCCAGTCGTGCTGCCGCTTGACCCCGTAACGTTGCCCGTGACATTGCCTGTCAGTGCCGCTGTTATGGTACCAGCACTAAAGTTACCACTTGCATCACGCGCAACTACCTTAGATGCTGTATTTGCAGAGGTGCCATCAACAGCAAAGGTTACAGCAGTTGAACCATCAAACGTTCCACCAGTAAGATAGGTTCCAGCAGTAAGAGAGAATGTAGTAGTTCCTCCTCCACCACCTCCTCCACCATTAACCCAAGCTAGAGTTCCTGCACCATTCGTAGCAAGAATCTGTCCATTCGTTCCAACAGTAGCAGGCCAAGTGTAGGCAATACCGTTGAGCGAAGTGGTGCCAGAAACAACAATAGAAGAAGCTGTGACTGCACCAGCAGAGAAGTTTCCTGAAGCGTCACGAGCTACAATCTTAGAAGCAGTGTTAGCCGAGGTTGCATCTACAGCGAACGTGACTGCACTACTACCATTAAAAGTACCACCAGTGAGATACGTTCCTGCCGTGAGCGTGAAACTAGTTGTACCAACTAGCGCAATCCACGAAAGAGTTCCAGTACCGTTGGTAGAGAGAACGTAGCTATTTGTGCCAGCCGAAGCAGGCCAAGTGTAAGCTACACCATTAAGTGAAGTAGTACCTGAAACACCAAGACTACCAAGTGTTCCAACAGACGTAAGACTAGAAGCAGTTACACCAGATGCAAGAGTAGAACCAGTCAGAGTTCCTGCGGCAGCAGTTACGGTGATGTCTGCTGTACCGTCGAATGCTACTCCGTTGATGTTCCGTGCAGTCTGAAGTGCCGTTGCTGTGCTAGAATTACCAGTGAGTGCAGCAGTAACAGTACCAGCCGTAAAGTTTCCAGACGCATCTCGCGCTACGATTGCACTTGCAGTGTTTGCGTTGGTTGCAGTCGTGGCGCTATTACTAACTTTACCAGCAGTACTAATTGTAGCAAGCTTTGTATCAACAATTGCAGCTGACGCATTAATGTCTGCATTGACAATTGCGCCGTCAGCAATCATAGCACTCGTTACAACTCCCGATGCTATTGTTGTTGCATTTCCAACTGAGGTTACATCACCCGTTAGATTTGCGTTAGTTGTTACTGTGCTTGCATTACCTGTTAATGTTGCTGTGATTGTACCTGCGCTAAAATTACCAGAAGCGTCACGAGCAACAATTGTAGAAACAGTATTGGCATTTGTAGCAGTAGTCGCAGAGTTCGCTACCTTACCAGCTGTGCTGAGTGTAGCAATATACGCATTGGCAATTTGTGTACCTTGCCATGTACCAGTAGCAATAGTGCCGAGCGTGGTGATGGCATTTAGAGCCAGCTTCTTTGTCTCGCCACTCTGTACAATAGGAAGAACTTCCGTTCCAGCTAGCGCACTAGCGGAAGTAAGTTCACTAATCTTCTTGTCTGCCATCCTTGTATTCTCGGAAAGAGTAGTTACTCAGAAATCCACTGCTTCGAGATCTTGAACGTCCGATCAGCTGCAACAGCAGAAGCAGCCTTGAGTCGGAAGTAGCGAGAACTCAACATGGCATTATATTGAATAGCTTTAGTAGCAGCAGGTACTACAGTGTTAGCAGTCTCACTTGCAAGAGTCGCCCAAGTGGTTCCATCAAAAGAAACTTCAATAGTAAAAGTTATAGCATCAAGAGTTGCAGGACTCTGAATAGTCAAGAAGCGCGCATCTGAGTATTCATAATCAGCGTAGATCGCGCGGGACGTTGTTTGTCCCGAAAGGATTACTGCATCCGTGAGGGCTGCATACATGTGTGCTGACATACAGATTCCTTTTCAAGGGGTGGTGTGCCGCAGGATTAGGGAAGTGTATGGAAGATGCAAGCATTTGTCAATGTGTGCCCCTTTTCAAAAATGGTGCAGAAATTTTTCTAGCGTCTTTATATATATGGATGCTCTATGTTTTCCCCCCTCCCCTCCCCTGCGTATAGTTGCTGAGCGCATTATTGCGTAGCGCATTATTGCTTATCGAATATCTCAGCACTGAGAAACTCAGCGGTGAGAGTCTCAGCAGTGGTGAATGTCCTGCTTTGAGCCTGTCGCATTCGATCTAAATGAGAATGAAAATTCATTAAGGCATGAGTCTCAAAATTAGGACAGTGCTTCCCATTCGGGACAGTGTAAGTCTATATACTGCAATGAGTTATAAATGTGTACTATATTTAGGACAGATAGGTGTCCTCAGAAGTGGACACTTTCCCATTAATGGAATATGGAAAAATGAGCTAAGTCTATATGTTGCAACAACTTAGCTTTTCTCATCCGTCGCGGCACGAGATGTGCATACCTAAGGCTTGAGCCGGAGACTGTAGCTCCGGTGCTGTTTGACAACCTAGGGTGTGTTCCGTTTAACGTGCATTTCCGCGCGACTCTGAACACTCAACTAACAGGAAAAAATCATGCCGCGTAAGAACAAGAACAATCGTCGCACTGCTGCTGAAATCGTCGCCACCTTCACTCGTGAAGATATCGTCGCCACAATTTCAGAGCGTAACGCTCTCGCCTCCCAAGTACTGAAAGTGACACAAGTACTAGAAGGAATGAAAGCTGCGGGCATGGCTGACGAAGCTATCCAAACGGTACGCGAAACTTTAGACCAAGGTGCGATGCTTCGCGTTAGCTACCTTGAACTCAAAGTAAAGCGTGCAGCAATGGCCATCACTCGTATGCAGGGTTACAAGCACTGGCGTAACATCGTCGAAACCAATCTAGAATACATTCCGTCAGTATCGGAAAAAACAGCAGTAACACTTTCAACGCTATAAATAACACACCCTAGGTTGTTAAACACAAAATTGCACACCATTTTTGGTGTGCTTTTTTGTTGCCTTATTCCATGAATGTAAAAGCATTTTTTATCCTGCAATGGATAACATGGAAATTCTAAAGTAGTAGGACGACGAATAAATATTTAATTTTTAAGAGCTAGGATATCAATGCTGTCTAATTCTCATTGGCCCTAAAATTATATGGAAAGTAACCCCCTTTTATATCCTACAGTAGGGTACAGAGGAGGATTCAAGGATTGAGATTCACTTAGGTTCACCTAGGTTTAGGAGATCGAAGGCACCTAGCCTTATATATCCCGAACCGTTTCAGTATCAAAGAAACTCTGTAGGCCATGTATCCTAACCCCAACAAAATAAGGAGAAACAAAACAGATGCGTAAAAACTGTAGAGAAGCCATGATTGCATGGACTTCTTTCAAGACAAAGAAAAGTGCAAATTCTATATGGACGCACGACGGTGTACTGTATTCATATGGTACAGCACTAGCAGTAGGACGATACGATTCTATTGTACATAAGCGTATCTTTTATCTAAACCTTACAAAATACAGTGTCACTACGTCAGTTCATCAGAGTGCTATTTACGTTGCTTTGCGTAGGGCTTATCCTGACGCAATCTTTGTGATCTTTCGAGATCTTCCGTTTGGAGTACAAGACCTCAAAAGTTTATATCCTAGTGATGAATACAACTATACTATCGAGGAGCGTGTAGCATGATAAACTATATTGTAGGATGGAATATGCCAGGATATCTTTCTGAGGATGAACCAGCAGAATTCAAGAGATTTGAAGAAGCAAAGAACTATATTATCCTTGAACTGTTTCGTTATATGCATGAACTATACGATGCAGGAGAACTAGATGATGCAGAAGCAGAACAAGTAGAGATAGAAATTAATCTTCTGAAGAAGCTAGAATATAAGTTTGCATTCAAGCTTGGTAAATATCTTTTCTGGATTGACTAGATAGCTAGTAACATCTCTACGTTTGTGTCAGACAACTAGTACGGTGCAACTCCGTAACGTAGATTCCCCGTAGTACCCTGTAGCATAACTCAAGGAGGATGTATGCATTACAAGATTCGTAACACAGAGCATAACGTAGAACTCCTGTATGAAACGGCGAAGGAATGTCATTTCGCTTGTTGGATTACTGTAGGAGAAGATTTCGTAGTATGCAACGATTGTATCAGCTATCCTCATGAACAAGTAGGACTAAAGAATGCGCTCGTATCTGATTGTAAGGAAGCAGCAGAAGGTCAGTGCGTAATCTGTAACTCAGAACCTAACATGGGGTATAAGTATGAACAAGATTAACATCAGCACCATTGGACTCTTTTATACAGTAGAGTATCAGAAAGTTTTAAAGACTGTAAACGGGCACGATATTATCTTCGTGTCTACACCATCTCATGGTGGTGCATATGTTCCTAATGAATTGCTAGGATTCATTCCATTCAAGGAACAGCAAGAAGCCGCACGATGGAGTAGGTCTGTAAATTGGTATGAAGAAGATTGCTGCATCATGTCAGTAATCAAAGCGTTCAACATTCCAACAGAGGTATAAGTATGACAAAGATTAACATCAGCACCATTGGACTCTTTTATAATCCAAAGACTCAAGATGAACTCTTTGATTGGATTGAAAGACTCCCTACTTCTGAACGTGTAGCTGCTACTACTGCATATGGTATGACATGGAACTATCTCGCCACAAAAATCAACGAGGCTCAAAAAGATGACGATCATCTATCTGAATCGTAGTATTCTCAGTGGGAAGGATGGAAGCATGGAGTTTCCACTATCAGAAGAAGAATTCAACAACAGCTACAATGCATGGAAAAGCGGTATGTTAATTCAAGAAGCATTTCCTACGCTTACAACAGATCAGCGAGAGTTCCTCATGACTGGTATCACGCCAGACGAATGGACGCGAGTCTTCGGAGAGGAAGAATAAGCTGGTCCCAACGCGGGAAGCTGGTCCCCTTGTCGGTTCGACTCCGAGCGTTGGATTTCTTTCGAAAATCTTACCTTAACCCCTTGATTTTTATGGTCCAATCTATTAGATTGTACCTCATCCAGTGCAGCGCATCGCTGCCTCCGTCCGATACCGGATTGTATCGGGTTTCTGTTCCTACTAATTGGAGCAAGTATTATGAAGCGCACGTCTTTTGGTCCGGCTACTGTTGAATCGGGTAAGAACAAAGGTCAGGCTCGTACTCTTTCGTTCGCCACTGGCATCTCTACCGAGAATGCTAATGGTCTTCCGATTGAAAGCGGTAAAGTTTCGCTCGCAATCTCCGCTGCACAGCCTACTGTTGTAACGTTCGAGACTGCTGACGAAGTTCGTAGCACCGCTGGTGCAGAGTTCGATACGTTTGTTGTAGAAGCTGCAAACGCTCGTGCTGTTGCTATGGTTCGTGCAAAGCTGACTGGTGAAGCGCGTAAGCTTACGCTTCCTCCTACGGATGTTGCTGGTTGGGTTGCGCAGATTTCTGAAAGCATCACCGCTGAACTTCTGTTCTCTGTGCAGGAGCGTTCTAGCAAGGGTCCGAAGGGTCCGCGCGGTGTTAAGGCTGAACTCGCAAATCTTGCGAATGCTGCAACTACGATGTCGAAGGAAGATCTGCTCGCTGCAATCGCCGCGCTCGCTGGTCGCTAATCTTCGAAACGGTACTGGCACAGTGTACAATCTCGTATGCTGTGCCAGTATTGTATCTAACCCATCCTAATCCAAACGGAGTGCAGTCCTATGGATATATTCGAGCAACTAGCAGAGACACTACCAGCATTACAACGTAGTGTATCAGTACTACATGAGAAAGAATGCATCAACCTAGGCATTCCTTGTACAGAAATACAATGTATAGTCGATGCTTCGTTAGATAACGGAGTACGTATAGAACCTGGGTCATGTCCAATCATACGCATTTCCGCAGTGTGGGCATTTCAATGTGTGTTATCGCACGACAGTGACATCATTGTTCATGCGTTGCGTAGAGCTTTGCGTGTTGGTCATAGTAAACTTCGTTGGACTCTATCCAACAACAAACCTAGGTTCGCAGCAGAGTATATTCAGAAGGCTCGCTCCTTCAGGCTTTGCAATCCAGAAACTTTCTCTCTGCCTGTACAAACCTTTCGTACTAGACTCACTGTTACGATGACTGATCCTATGACGGGAGAAGTAGAAGTGCGTGATCATGTACGAGTATCAGAGATACAAGATGTACAAGTAGAGATGGCACACATTCTTACAGCAAGAGTGTATGCTCATGAACAAGTTGCTGATCTTCTTGATACGCTTCAAGCACATAAGCTTGCAGCACAAGAGCCGGCAGAAATTGAATCAATTGATATCCTACAAATCACTGCAACTCATACCATAGAGACATATAATTATGCAGACGCCAAGTGATCGTCCAGTTGATGTACTCGTAAATCTGTTAGAGAAGACGCATCAGCTTCGTGTAACGTGGCGTCCAGATCTTAATTCAACTGTATCTCCTAGTGGTTTAGAAGGATATCGTTGGCTGCACGATGGTCGAGGCTGGACTATTCCTGCATTGTCAGGACAACAGCTTCTCCCTTTCTTTCGTGAGAACTTCCCAGACTATCGTGTATCATTCGATAAGGGATCAGCACAACTCATTCACGAACAGCTACAACGAGAAGCATCAACAGCGCATCTTGCATTAGCAGAAGATGGTGATGTACCAGATGTTCTTACTGTAAAGCTCAAGCCTTTCCAACGTGCAGCACTAGCGTATCTACTTCGTGGTCTTCCACGCAAAGTTCTCGCACTAGATACAGGCTTAGGTAAGACAGCAGTAGCTTGTGCATACAGTCGTATTCGTCAGGCTCGTACACTGTGGGTTACAAAACCCGCACTCGTTAACAATCTTGTACGAGAGATCAAGAAACTTACAGGACAGAATGCGATTCGTTTGCTTGGTACTGGTCCATCTCAGCAAGCAATTCAAATCCTACAAGACAAGTCATATCAGCATATCGTAATCACATACGATTCATTGTCTCGCTCCTTGCTAGAAGACTCCGATGCTGGTGTATGCACTTCGATGTGGGGACTTGCCATCTCTGCTTCTCCCATTGATCTACTCGTAGTAGACGAAGCACACAACGTAAAGAATCGTGAGACAGGTAGGTGGAAGGTTCTCTCTATGCTCAAGACTGTTCCATCTGTACTATTCCTCACAGCTACACCACTAGTTAATAACGGACTAGACTTCTTTTCCCTGCTCAACATCCTAGATCAGCATACATTCGGATCACCAGCAGAGTTCACTCGTGCGTATCTTTCTGCGAATGGACGACAAGTTCTTGCTCCGCGCAAGATGCAGAAGGATCTTCTTCCTTATATGTTTCGACGCAAGAAGCTAGATGTTCTCAAGGATCTTCCAGAGAAAGTACGACAACACCATAGCGTACAACTCACAGAAGAATGGAGAGATCGTTACGAATCTATCTTGCATGGAATCTATATTGATCTTAATGGTAACAACTTCGATGTACCTGACATGGTACTCGCACAGATCAATCGCTTTCGACAAGTAGTATCACAAGCTAAGGTAGTACACACAGCAGAACACGCTATGACTCTCGAAGAGTCTGGTGAGAAGTGTCTCGTCTTTACTGCATGGAAAGAGACTGCTGTACAGTTAGGTAAGGAACTGCACTGCGATGTCATCACTGGAGATGTACCACAAGATGAACGCACCAAGATGCAGGATAGATTCAACAACGAGCATCATGTAAAGCATCTCGTACTTACACTAGATGTTGGCAGAGAAGGACTCAACCTTACTGGTGCAACAGCCATTGTCTTCAATGACTTCGGCTGGAATCCTATGATTCATGATCAAGCAGAAGGTAGAGCATGGGGTAGATTAAATGATCCGCACGGATGTCTTGTGTACTATGTATCCGTAGCAGATTCAATCGACAGCTTCATGATGGAAACTCTTGAGAGAAAGCAAGCACTCATTGATGCTGGCGTCGAAGGACAGAAAGCATATGCATCTTCATCCGTATCTCTTCAACACGAGTTCGTACAGTATCTTAAGATAAACGGATATAAATAAAACTTGACCGTCTGATCCCAAGGGTCGGCGTCCCTTTCCTTGCGGCTGCACCCGCTATAGAGGAAGGTGGATCGTCGGCCCTTGGTGATACCTAGGAGCTACCCTATTTCCTAGCCCTTACCTTGCCCTTACCCGCTGCCCTTAGCCCTTATACGGGCAGAATTTTGCCCCTTGACATCCTGCTGCCCCCTGACTAGGTTGTACTCTCGGCCACCCACATACCTGAACATAAAAAATATGCAAACATTTCTGCCTGACTCAACATTCAAAGCTTGTGCAGAAGTTCTAGATAGTAGACGACTAAACAAACAAAGAATAGAATGTTTACAGATTTACAATGCGTGTACAGGTATGCGACACAAAGCAGATGGTACTCAAGTAGGTCCAGCTATAGGTTGGCGTACTCATCCCGCTGTTAATATGTGGAGAAAGTACGAAGCATTCCTCTGTATGTATGCAGTATACATCTCAGCAGAATGTGATGCGCGTGGCATTGCAGATAACAATAATCTCAAGCAGTTCTTTTCAGATAGAATATTGCGCCATGAGTTCAAGGTACCTCGATGGTGGATCAATGTACCAGAGAGGGAGAAGATAATTCATACACATAGATGTAACCTAGTACGCAAAGACTTCAAC
>Ga0208307_1000216_pt1 | contig 15307 bp, 12 predicted proteins | sample Colrivmet1449B02_FD_187633 | JGI IMG/M metagenome (GOLD analysis project Ga0208307, IMG submission 187633) | Estuarine microbial communities from the Columbia River estuary - metaG 1449B-02 (SPAdes) (version 2) | ecosystem: Environmental > Aquatic > Marine > Intertidal zone > Estuary | place...
TCCACAATCGCCAGCAACATATACAATATTAGGAAATATTCTTTTATAGGTAATATTATCCCTATCTTTAAAGAACCTATCTCTTGTAGATATTAATCTACTGTATGCTCCCGACCTAGGATTATATATATTATTTTTAACATAATCTATTCCTAATACAAATTTATAAGAATTTTCTACCCATCTATTCATATCACCTCCTTCGCCACACGCCAATTCTAATAAAGCATCTTTATGTTTGTTTTTAGAATAGAGCATATTCTTTATTCCTATATTGTGAAACTGTTGCATATTATAAGATAGTAATTCTTCTCTAGGAATATTACGTGAATAATATATATCATTTGATTGTAATAAATCATTTTCTAAATCCATCTTTAATATAGGAGCTTTTCCTCTAATAATACTTTCTGTTACAGGATTATGGATTGTTCCCCAAATATTAAGAGCAACAGTATTATCGTTTGCTGTTTTAGATTTTTCACCTGTATTATATATTCTAGTTTTATCCTCGCGAATTCTCATAGGTATCCATCGCATTGATGGAATAATAGTATCATCTAATACGTATCTAAATTCTACTATTTTATCTCCGTCAATTAATTCACCACTTTCACATCTAGCTTCCAGTTTTGAATTCAATCTAACATAAGACTTTTCAACACCTTCAGAATAATGTATATTAGGTTTAAATAATTTAAATATATACCTTTCTTTATTTTTTTCCCTTATCATTTTTCTATATTCTGCATTATATACTTCTTTTAGCGCATTATTAATAGTATAATTTTCTGATTGTTTTGTATTGTAACCTACATATAGGGAAATCTCTCTGTATCTTATTCCATCAACTGATATTATATTTCCAAATTTTGCTAGAAAATCAATTGTATTTTGTTCAGGAGGTTTCCATTTAAATACCTTATCCCATTTTACATTATCTGTCATTTGTACAGGTTTATTTCCATAATGAGAATATAGACCAAGTTTTGCAGGAGTAAATATAAGTCCATCTATATGATAAGGAAACTTTTTATCATTACTTAATATATCATCACAATCTTTCAAAATATTATCGGTATATCTATGCTCTTTTACAAAATAATCTATAGAATTACTTGAAGATTTCTGTTTTATATATTTTTCAGTATTTTTTAAATACTTATATCTGCTATTTTCTTTTACATCATTATCGATAAGTTGAAGATTAGTTATTTTTTCTCCTCCATAATAATACATATCGAAGGCAGCAAACAATCCAATAGAAGGATTATCTAATCTATTGACACACGAAATATATTCGCCGTCTATTAGAGAATTATAAAGTTCTTTTGATGCTTCTAATCCTGTATCAATTACCATATAAGTATTATTTATCAAATAAACCTTTCCAACATTATCTATAAACATTAATAATCTTTCTCCGTCAGCTTTTTCAGTTACTGTATATTCGGTTAATATACTAATGTTTGTATAATCATCTGGTTCTATTATATATTTCTTTTCTAATGTAACAGGTTTAGGTGTTAATAGAGGGGGATTTTTATTATATCTATTGTACTTATAAATATCTTTAGATACAAGATCAGAATATTTTTTAATTATATCATTTTGTTGTTTTTTAGATATAACTAAATGAATTAAATATAGCGCCTGTTCCATCTTGATAATTGATTGTAATATAATATCTTGAGAAGCATTTGTTATATCTATATAAAAGTCATATCTATGAGAAGATTTGATGATTTTTGCACTATTCAAATTATAATATAAGTCGCTATCTGTAGCATCATAAGATTCATATTTACTACATTTGCAAACATTAACAATAAATTTAATATTTGTTTTAGTATCTGTATAAGTAAATCTTTTATTAATCTTAAAAAATTTGCGCAAATCTTTCCAATTTTCAGGAATATTTTCCTTAGAAGTCGGTTGATTTGTTGTTGTTAAAAATAGTAATTTAGAATTAAATAATTCACTACATTCATCTTTCGCCAATATTTTATATTTATGCATCAAATTGTCAGTTTTTATGTATGTAGGATTATGTGAATATTTTATAATATTAGTATCACCAACTATCTCCAATAGATTATCATCGCAAAATATTTGTAAATTATGTTTTTCGATATTTTCTACATAATCTTCTGATTTCATAACATTTATAAAATTAGTATATTCATTTTCACCCCATTCACCTACACCTACAAATTTTATAATACATTCTGCGTTATTTTCTTTTACTAATAATGCATGTTTATCAAGATATGAAAATATTTTATCATCTTTAAATATTTCCATTATGTATATTCTCTAATAAATATAGATATTATAGATTTTATATATCAATTTTTAATATATAAATAAAAAAATGATATATTCATATAGATTAATAACATATTTATAATGTCTAGCAAAATGTTTATGCCTATCAAATTTAATACTACTATTATTTTGGTTCCAAATGAATTGACAAGAGATTTTGATAAAACTATTATTAATAAAGTGAAAACAACGCTAGAAAATTGTTGTAGTAAACATGGGTATATTAAAAAAGATACTATTAAAATTATTAAAAGATCTGCAGGTTATTTTAAGGAGTCTCACTTAAACGGAAACATAGCATTTGATATAAGTTGTATAGCAGAAATTTGTAATCCTTCGCAAGATTCAATTATTAAATGCGAAGTCAAGGCAAAAAATAATTTAGGTTTGAGAGCAATTGGAATGTATGAAGATATGGCAATTTTAGAAGTTATTATTCCAAAAATTACTTCTGGAATACAATCTGATGTTAATATTGATAATATTAATATAGGAGATATTGTAAATGTTCAAGTATGTGGTAAAAAATTCACTCTATATGATAAAATGATTTCTATTATTGGTAAGATAATAAAGGAAAAAGATAGTGTTATTGAGATTAAAGAATTAGACGAAGATGACGATGTATCTATAGAAGAAGAAGAAGATTCTGAATTAGATGAGACAAATTATGATGGTATTGAATTATTTAATGAGGAAGATGAGGAAGATGATGAATTTAATGTATATAAATCAATTAGTGAAAATAAAAGTAATAAGACAAGAGGAGGTTCTGCATTTGACGATGAAGAAGAGGAAGAAGAAGAGGAAGAAGAGGATGAAGAAGATGAAGATGTCGAAGAAGAGGATGAAGATGTAGATCAAGAATATGAAGAATATGAAGACTATGAATAATGATTTAATTATATAAATATATTAATATATTATTATGTATAATGAATAAAAAAGATTTATGTAAAAATATACAAAATAATGTAAGTAAACTTACTAATATTGAAATTATTGAATTATTTAAAATAATATTAAAAACTGGAGAAAATTATACAAAAAATAATAACGGTGTTTTTATAAATCTCAATTGGTTAAATGACGAAACATTAGATAAAATTAATAATTATATATCTTTTTGTATAAAATCACAGAATGAAATTACTAAATATGAATTAATGAAAAGTTTATTAAATGAAAGTATAACATCAAAGGAAATAGATATTAACGAAAAAAAAATAGAACCCGATATAATAGATAATGGTTTACGGCAAAAATTTTCTTCAAGTATGAAATTTTATTTATTAAAAAAAAAATTTTTGAAACAGAATATAATTTCTGTAAATGTTCTAGAAAACGAATTAAAATACGAAGATTATGTTATAACATAAAAAATGATATATAAATTAAATGATATATATACTTAATTATGATTAATATTTTAGCAAATAAACTACCTTCTGTTACTGATGAAAAAAATTTAATATGGAAAAATAGTGACATTAACCTATATAATAAGTTTAATCAAACTAATATGTCAAGTATAAACGGTATTATAAAAGATGTTGTATTATCTGAAGTATCAGCAGCTATTAAAGAAAAAATCTCAGTAAAAGCAATTTTACCTTCTTTAACTGAAGAAAAGAATTTGAATTTAGTAACTATTGAAAATGAAGTAATTAATGCATCTAACCGCCTATCAACTGAATTAAAAAATATTCCTAAAGTATTAAACGTAATTCCCGTAACTACTGCTGCAACTACTGCAAATACTGCAACTACTGCAAATACTGCAACTACTGCAAATACTGCAACTACTGCAACTACTGCAAATAATGTTAAAATTACAATTAGTTGTCCTAAAGTATTACGTGTAAAAGAACTAAGTGATGTTTCTAAAAAAAATACAAAAAAACCAAATCCTATTAATATAATTTTAGAAGAATCGGCAACATGTGATATTTATAAGAATGATGTTAAAGAAAAACTTATTTCTTTTGTATCTTCAAATGAATTTTCAAAAGTGTTTGGTATTACTAAGAGCGCCGAAATAATGTCAGGGATAGTAAATGAACGTGTAAATAAATCTGTTGCATTGTTTATATCATTCCTATTTGATAAACGCGTATTATATAATGAAAAAGAGATTACGTATGATAAAAATAAAGAATATATTGGAATTATTAACGTTTAATATTTGGTTTATATACTGGGAATAATATTAATCTATTTTTTTTCATTAATTCTTCAGCAATATAATTACACAAAAGTTCCTTATTTTTCATTTTTGTATTATCATTATCTAATTGATTAATAAATTTATTAAGTTCTGTTATATTCCAATCTTTGCATTTTCTTCCTCTGCCCTTATCAGTATCTGTAGAAAATATTTTTACAATATTTTTAATTTTTTTGCTTTTCTTATCTTCGTCTGGTAATATAAGACCGAAAGGCATTTTTTCTAATTCCATATTTACAGGAATAGTTTGTATTTTATATCTGTGTTTCTTAATTTCTTTTAATTCTGTTTCGGTTATACCTACTTTATCTATTTTTTTAATATCATTATATAAAATTATATCATTATTACTCATATCTTCTAAATTATTATTTGTATTATATATATTGTAATAACCAATAAAAATATTGTCATTATATTTATAAGAAGGTAATTCTGTTTTTTTAATTAATACTCCTTGCTTATATAAGCAATCCGCTATATATAGAAGAGACTCTTCGTTTTTATCTTTTATATCTTTATAATTATATAAAATATGATTAATTAAAATTTGTAAAGAATTTGCATCTAATAAATATAGATAAATTGTAGTTTTAATAATATTTTTATAATCTATATTTATTAATTTAATAATTTTTTCTATATTATCTTGAGATTTATTAGAGTTAGATTTACTTTCATCATCGTCTTTAATTATAATTTTAATTCTATTTGAATAGTTTATATTATCTATTTTATTTAGTTTAATTCCGTCTTTATAGAGAGTTATATAATAATTATTTATTAATATCTTTGGTTTAATAGATTTATTTATGGTATACATTAAAATATCTTCATCCATATCAATATCTTTAAATAATTGTTCCAATGAAATATAATATATATTTTGTTCAATATACTTTTTCAATTGATTTCTTATCTCAGTTTGTCCCCTTTTTAAAAGATGTTTATATATCTCACTTCTATATCCTGATTTATCAACCTTTATATTTTGAGAACACGTTGGTTCATATTTTGGATTATCTCCAAATTCATATTTAATACGTTTTCCTTGAGAAGTTTCTAATTCAACTACACCTAATTGAAATAATGATTTTGGAAAATAATTAATATTTTTCATAAGTACACAATCTAGTGCATTATTTGATATTATATTGTCTATTTTTTGACTTTCTTTATACTTTCTTGTAGAAATTCTCAACGCATGAATATCGATAGTTTCAATTGTCATATCATCATTAGCGCTAGCATGCATAAAAACAGTAACATTTCTTTCTTCAAAAGGTAATTTTTGATGTCTACAATTTCTAATTCCGCGACCAATAATTTGTTCAGGTCTATTAAAGTGATACCACGGTTCTATTAAATGTATTTCGCGAGCATTGAAAAAACTTAACCCTTCGCTAGCGACAGGTGTTATTAAAATAATTTTAATATTTTCTCCATATATATTTTTATCATTGTTTATTACTTTTATTAAATTATCAATAGTAGTTGAACCCATAATTTCCTTCTTATCGCTAGTTAATATACAGTATTTAGGATGTTTAACTCCATCATATACAGGGATATCTGTAACTATTTTTGGATTTTGCAATATATTATTTGCACCATATCTATTATATCCTAAATGTTCTAAACATATTGCAAATGGTATAATACCTGAATATAAAAATCTAGAATATATAATTACGATACCCTTAGATTTTCTTATGAAGTTGCACATATTTAAAAATTTTCCCGAATATTTTCCTAAATTTTCTTCATCAGGGTATAACGCATTTTCATATTGTGTATTATATTTTACAAATAAAGGGTCTTTTTGTGTAGTTTTTGTAAAAAATGTATAAAATCCTTTTTCACCTATACTGTCATCATATACAATATTCATAGGTTGTAATAATCTCATATTTTGATTTTTATTATTAACACTTTCCTTTTCTTGTGTATTATCTTCTTCGGCGTCTTCAAATTCTTCATCAAATGAATTTATTTCAATATTATTTAAATTAACATTTTTCAATTTTTTTATTTTTTTATTTTGAAATGTACCTAGTTTTGAAATAATTATATCATCCTTTATATTTTTTAACCATGATAATTCATCCTTTGGTATATTTTTATTTGAGGGGTCTTTTATAGGAACTTTTTCTAATATTTTTACTCCACTTAGAGAAGGATTTAATTTTAATGCAAATGTGAAAGGATTTTTGCCTTTTAAATAAGATATGTAATTAGAAGACAGTTTTTTAATTAATTCAATTGCGTTATCATCTAGTTTTAAATTAATATTACTATTAAATATTTTTTTATATTTATCCAAAATATTTTCTCTTTTATCATTAATTAACATTAAGTTAAAAAGGTCTAATATATCTCTAGGTTCATTATACATAGGTGTTGCAGATAATAATACTAATCTATTATTAATGCCTTTTCTCAAAGTTTCTTTTATTTTTAAATAGGATTCCTTATCATTATTATTTGTACTTCTAATATTATGAGCTTCATCTATAATTATAACTTTATTATCTACAATTTTATCCTTATATTCCTTGTCAATATATTTTGAAAAACTATCATATGTAAATAATTTATATCTTTTTTTTAAATTTTCTTTAAAACGTTTATTTAAATTAACCTTATCTTCGAACATTTTTTCATCAATATTTAATAATTTAATATAATTATCTCCGGTACATTGATTTGTTAAATCTTTTAAACTTTTAAAATCCATATCAAAGATTTGTCCTTTAAAATTTCCTTTTAAAGATTGAGGCATAATAACCCATATAACAGGTTCGTTACTTTCCATTATATTTGCAGATAAAATCAATTCAGCAAGTGTAATAGCAGAACATGTTTTACCCACACCTACACCGTGATATAACAATACACTTCTATAAGGTGTCCTATGTGACATATATTGACTTATGAAATATTGATATAATGACAATTCTAATTTTCCACATAATTTATTTGCCAACTTATTAAAATCATCTATACTTTTAATTATTGGAAATTTACCTATTTTATGTATATAAAATTCATTATTACTTGCTATTTTTTTATCAAAATTAGAATCATTTATATCGGGATAATATAAGTCATTATTTGTCTTTGAACTTGACTTAGAAGAAGACTTTAAAGTAGACTTTGAAGTAGACTTTGAAGTAGACTTTGAACTGGTCTTTGACTTAGACTTTGAGTTTGTCTTTGAACTGGTCTTTGACGTAGACTTTTTCTCAATTATTTTTATATTTTTTAATGGATCCTTTTTAGTAATTATTTTAATACATCTTCCAGTTATTTTATCTCTAATTTTTCCATTCTTACATTTTGCTATACATATTTTTAATACAGGGTGTCTTTCTTCGTTCTCTTTACATTTATTAATACATCTACCAGTTTTAGGATTTAATTCTTGATCATCATTGCATATTTTTTTTAATTTTATTAATTTTTTAGGTTTTGCTTTTGGACATAATCCAGTTATTTTATCTCTAGGACCTACTTTGCATTTAGACATACATATATAAGTCAATGGATGTCTTTCTTCGTTTTCTTTACATTTCATAATACATCTACCCGTTTTTGGATTTATTTCTTGATCATCATTACATATTTTTTTTAATTTTATTAATTTTTTAGGTTTTGCTTTTGGACATAATCCAGTTATTTTATCTCTAGGACCTAATTTGCATTTAGACATACATATATAAGTCAATGGATGTCTTTCTTCTTTTTCTCTACATTTATTAATACATCTACCAGTTTTTGGATTTATTTCTTTTCCATTAGGGCATTCTTCCATTATTATCCTATTTACATCAGAGATTTATTATAATTAATTATACTATTAGCTTTTTTAAAAATTTTAATTCTTTCTATATTATGATTTTTTATATGATTTAATACTTCCTTTTCAGAAAACCATTTCAAAGAACGTATTTCTCTAATTTGCTCTATACAATTATTATCTAGAGAAATTTCTGCATTATCATTAATTATTTTTGCAATATAATATACATGTTTGTATAATATATTATTAGTTCCAAAAAAAATTTCTTGAAAAGGTATTATAGATGTATCTATTTCTATGTCAGTTTTATTTAATTGCGTCTCTTCGCAAAATTCGCGTATGGCACAATCAACATCACTTTCCTTTAGTTTTTTTCTACCTTTTGGAAATCCCCATTCTTGCTCTGAAATATTATTATTTTTTTTTGTAAATAATAAATTTTTGATATTATAGTCATTCATAATAATTTCAAATTTATTTTTTGATTCTATATATTCTTTTGTATGTTTAAATGAACCATGATTTAATTGACACCATGTATAATTCCATATTTGATCAAATGTATTACTTAATAGTATTTTTTTCTCAGAATCAGTCATATACTCAATTAATTTCATAATATATTTACTGTCTTCTATATTATATTTTCCCCTTACAAATTCCATAAAAGATAAACTATCCTTACGTTGTATCATAATATATTTAATATTATCATTAACAATTTTATAACAGATTATTCCAAAACTCATTATTGGATGAGGACAATCCTTATATAAATGACCATTTAATCCGCAATTTCTACAACATTGTGGACGGAAATAATTATTTTTCTTACTATTTTCATCGTATATTTTTTTCATTATTTAGAAATATCAACATTAATATATAATATTAAAGATTTCTTAAATGTATTTAAAAATCTATATTATAATTTATAAAAATAAATATTTTGCAATCTAGAATGGAGATAATTTATCACTGCTATCAAAACCATCATAATTAGAAACACTATTATTAGGGGTTTGTTTATATTCAGAAGAATAGTCAATCGCAGGAGTATTCGCAATATCTAAAGTTAAATAATTATCATTTGTATCAAAACCAGATAAATCAGATGAATTTTGGGGAAATGATAACATATTTCCTGCAGCAACATTGTGTTTAGGTTCGCTGTAAGAAGGGGGTTGTTTTTGAGATAAGGAGGGTTGTTGACTCATAGTATTAACAGACGGAGATTGAGATACTTGCATATCTTGCATCTCATGCATTACAGAAGGGGATGTATGAGATGTTGTGTGTACAGGAGGTTTTTGCGAAACTTCTTTATAACTATTCTCTATTAATAAATTCTTAGCATATATATTGGCATCGTCTTTATTAACTTTATTTTTCTCATTTGAATAATCTAGTCTATCATTTGCCATTTCAAAATTAGACATTGAAATAAGCATAGATACTATTATCATTACACAGTATAATATTATTATTATTGCTATAAACCATGCTAATAACCAGCACCACCAACGAGTAGTGCTATTTCCTCCAGTAACTATACAAGTTAACTCAAACAGAGACATTAATATAGAAGGGACAGATATTATTAATATAAATATCACAAAGACAAATCTTTCTCCAATAGGTATTTTACTTCCTGTAAATAATATTATTAAACACAGTATTATAATTGTCATAAATAGTGCAATTCCGGCATATTTTGATTGTTCAGAACCAAAAAATATATCACTTATATTTATAGTATCTCTCTTCATTATTATTATATATATATTCTATTATCATAGAAAGAAAAATAAAAATTGATAATCATATAAATATATAGTAGTAAAAGAATAGTAGTTATGGGTATTCCTTATTATTTTTATTCATTGACAAAAAAATATCAAGATATTTTACACAATAATAAACCAAAAAATACAGATATTTATTGTATAGATTTTAATGGAATTATACATAATGTTGCACAACAAGTTCTTAAAATCTATGAGAATAGTTCTACTCAACCTAATGAAAATGATATTGAAGAAAAGATTTTGGAAGGTTTATGGAAAAAAATAGAAGAATATATAGAAACATATGGTGCAAAAAAATATGTAATATGTGCTGACGGCGTTGCGCCTATGGCAAAAATTATACAACAAAGAAAACGACGCTATCTAACTATTTATAGAAATAAAATAGACGCTAGTCATATTATTAAACCCGTTTGGGATACTAATGCTATTACGCCAGGAACTTCTTTTATGAACAATATGAATACTTATATAAATAATAAAATTCGATATTCTACTTATAATATCGAATTTATATATAGCGGAAGTAATGAATGTGGGGAAGGAGAGCATAAAATCTTTAAAAAATTAAAAACATTATCAAAAAATAACGAAGACATAATAATTAATGGTTTAGATGCAGATTTAATTATATTATCATTAATATCACATATTAAAAATATTCATTTAATGAGAGAAACTGTAGATAAATTTAGTAAAAACATTGTATATAATTATTTAAATATTGATAAATTAAGACAAGCAATCTTAAAAGAACTTAAAAATTTATGGAGTTTAAATGATAATTATGAAGATACTGATATTGTAGAAAGTTATTGTACATTATGTTCAATCCTTGGAAATGATTTTATCCCGCATCTGCTAACTATTGATATTAAAACGGATGGTACAGATAAATTGATTAATATTGCAAAAAAAGCAATTGAAGAAAATGGTCTTTTAGTGTCAAATGGAACTATTAATTATGAATGTTTGAAATATATATTTAAATATTTATCATCTACAGAAGATAAAGACATTTTTAATATATGTGAAAAATATATTAAAAAAAACGTATTTAATACTTCACAATTACCTAGTGATAATTACGCTATTAAAAATAAATCATCTCTATGTCATACAATTTATAATAATAGCAGTAATTGGCATAAGGAATATTATAAGGTTATATTTGACAACAACATAACATTAGATTCTTCTGTTATTTATAATTCATGTAAAAACTATATTACAGGAATTTATTGGGTTTATGAATATTATAAAGGTAATAATATTGATTGTGAATGGTATTATCCGTATAATTATCCACCTACACTAAAAGATATTAGTAATCACGCAATTGCATATGAATCACCTGTAATAAATGCTACTGAAAATTATATTGAACCATTTATGCAACTATTAATTGTTTTACCTAGAGAAAGCATAAAACTTCTCAATAATAAATATAGAAGTTATGTTAGTGATAAATATAATGGATTATATCATATGTATCCGCTAGATTATGAAATCCAAACATTCTTAAAAACACATTTATGGGAATGTGCTCCCATATTACCGTTAATAAATATTAATTATATTAAAAAAATAATATCAATGAAATCTAACTAATAAATATATAATTAGTTTATGTTGTAAGTTTCATAATTTCACTTATCTTATTTTTGTCAGTATTTGACATATAATACCACGATTTCTTTTCAGGGTCCCATTTGCATCCTAATTTTTTTACATTATCTTTGTTTTTAAAGGGTATTTTAATGTACACTTTTGAGTTATCTAAAATATTTTCTTCTCTAGAATCACTTTTCGCAGCTTTTTCTTTAACTGTTTCCTTTTCAACAGAACTTAATACTTCAAATTCTTTAATTGATTTTATATTATCTTCATTTAAGTTATCTTCATAATACCATTTTTTATTATTCATATCCCATTTTGCACCCAACTTTTTAACATTATCTTTATATGTATAAGATACATTAATATAATTTTTTGCAATATCATCTCTGGGTTTTTTATATTTTGAAATTTCTGTATCTTCGCTTAAACTACCATTAACTGCCATATTTGCCAATTTATCAGCCTCTCTATTACCAATAGAGTGTTTATCTGTTAAATCTGTATGAGCTTTTATATAATGAATATTAATTGTTTTTTTATTTGGATTATATAATTCATAAATTTTTTGCAATAATTTTAAATTAGGAGGCACTTTATCTTGTTGTGTTTTCCAATTGTTTTTTGCTAATTTCGAACCATATGATCCTGAACATTTGATAACATACTCCGAATCGGTATAGATATCAATAATTTTTTTTTCACTAATTTCAGTTTTCAATATTTCCAATGCTCTAATTAGCGCTGTAAGTTCTCCTGTATTGTTAGATTGTTTTCCTTCAATATTTCCATATTCATTTCTGCTATCATTGTAATCGAAAAACACCCCATAACCTGCTTTTGCATTAATTTTTCCATTATTAATGCATGAACCATCGATATATACACAAGTATCTTCTGTAGATTCCATTTATTATGTATTATTATATAATTATAATAATAATCAATTTTTATATATCATTTTAACTTCTATATCATTTTCATATTCTATGATAAAATTGTTTTTTTTATAAAATTCTATTAAATAATCTGTATTATATTTATTTTTATCTACAAATAAATGCAAAGGTTTTTCCAAAACTTCTTTAGATTTATTTATTAAATTTGTTGCAATTCCTCTATTTCTATAATTAATATTTACACATAATTGGTTTAAATAATTATCACTTATACCAACAAAACCAATTATATCACTTCCAATTATGTAATATATAATACTACTATATGTATTAAATCTGTTTTTTTTAAAATTACAATTTAATAATCTAATACATCTAAATATTTCATCTTCACTTAGTTCTTTAATTAATTTATATACAATCATTCTTATAGTAATTAATAAAATAAAAAATATATAATAAAGAAGATTTGATATACAATAATATAATTATTCCAATACTATTTTATTAATAGTATTATATATATCAATATATTTTTCAAAAGATATTAGACACATATTGAATTCAAAACTTTCTAATAAGTTATTTTCAATAAAATACTTATGTCTTTCATTGTTAGGAAGAGATGCTATAATTAATGCTTTTTCCTTTGTAATACCTGCTCCAATTTTTGGAATATTATCGCTCTTATCACCATAAATAGCTTTAAATAACAAATTAATATTCGCATTATTATATCCGCGCACTTTTAATTCTTTAAATTGCATATTATAAATGAGTACATTTGTATCAAGCAATTGTAGAAAATCGTTATCATTTGTTATAATGATAATTTTAGAATTAATTTTTGTTTTAATATTTTTATGTGTTAGATAAATAATATCATCTCCTTCCAATCTATCTGAATGTATAGATTGTAATCCTAATTTCTTGATATATTCATTAAAAATACTAAAAATATGCTTGTTAAAATTGTTTTTTTGATTTCTTGTTGCTTTATATTTATCGTATAAGTCATTTCTCCATATATCACTTCTCAAACAATCATTACAAAGTACTATATTGTTCTTATTAGTCTTCCATATTTTACATATCTTTTTAATATCATTATCTATATGCTTATAGAAGGCATTAATAAATATTTGATTATCAATATTTTTATTTACATCAATTTCAATATAATCTTTTTGAAACTTATACCATCTCATTGTAGCAAAATATCTATGAAAAATATAATAACTACAATCTACAAGTACAATATTATTATTTTTATTTAATCTAATAATATTCATATACTTTATTATTATTCTTATTTATTTAAATAATTAATCAATTTTTATATTATAATCAATCAAATGTTATTCATTAATTCGACATACCATAATTTTGCATTAGACATTACAACTTTAAAATTTTCTTTATCCTTCTTAATTTCGTGCCATTCGTTTTTAACATTATTAAAATTTTCTTTTTTATTTTTACTAATATCCTTCAGTTGATTAAGACGATATTTTACAAAGATATTGTAATCAGTAGACTTTTTACTCTTATCTAAAATTTTTGATACATCAATATTTGCAACAAGAGATATATTATTTTCTACACTAGGATTTTCTTCATTTTTACTACTTTCAATAATAGCTTTATTCGAATTCATAATACTTACAATTTTCTCGTTTAATTTATTATTTTCATTTAGTTTAGGTTCTATATTATTTATAACAGGATCTTCGCGAGTAATTCTAATAATTGTATCATTCTTTACCCAAACCTTTTTGTTATTTTTAATATCAACAACCCAAAGTTCTTTGTCATATCCTTCCATTACTGAATTTATTTCATAACCTTCTGCTGACAGTCCAAAATGCAGTGGCGATAATTCTGTTCCTGTGTAATAGTGTTTTGAAGAATTAATGCATGGTTTTTTGACGGAAGTCATTCTTATGTTATAATATAATATTCACTTTAATCAATTTTTTATATAATAAATTAAATATGTTTAAATATTTTTATATTGTATGAAAAATTGATTTTGTAATTCACATAAAATATTTATTATTCTCATGTGTTTTTTCGACGAATTAAATAAACAAATTGAAAATTTTATTAATAAAAATAATTATAATGAAAATATTGTCAATGATATATATGATGCTGAAAGTGACATAATAGATATTTATTATTCAAAAGAAAAATTATTTGAGAAGGAGTTAGAGAACATATTTAATAATTATTTTTCAAAATACGAACGATATTCATTTGAAGTATTATTGATTACTATTTATAATATATATTTACTAAATAATATTAAAATAAATAACTATTATTGTAGCACATTTAATATTAAAAATATTAATATAGAGGATTAATAGAATTCATATGTCAGAAATAGAAAAAAAGAAACAGAAGGCATTTTTAACATATAAATTTCTTCAAAAGTTTTCTTCTAAATTTAATCCAGTTTTTCTAACTTATATTAAAGTAGCTTGGATAATATGTCTATTTATAATTTTATATAATTGTGTAATCTCTGTTATTATATGGTTAATTAAGAAGACATGTTTTAAATGGCTTTGGAAAGCTGTTGTTGGCGATGATTCTAATTGGATTTCTTATGGGATTGGAA
>Ga0208307_1000229_pt1 | contig 14616 bp, 10 predicted proteins | sample Colrivmet1449B02_FD_187633 | JGI IMG/M metagenome (GOLD analysis project Ga0208307, IMG submission 187633) | Estuarine microbial communities from the Columbia River estuary - metaG 1449B-02 (SPAdes) (version 2) | ecosystem: Environmental > Aquatic > Marine > Intertidal zone > Estuary | place...
AGGAGGTACGGGCGCATGATGAAATGGGCTGGTCACCAAAAATTGAGATTCAGTCTCAACAGTCAAATATGAAACTGAGTCTCAGTCTCATCTCAATCGCATCGAGCCTAGGTAAGTGTTGAGTTATTTAGGTAAATGAAGGATTTTACCTGTCCGCGATGCCCCTCCTAATCGTCATTCCGGTCCGCAATGAGGAGCGCCGTCTGGGGCCGGGCTTGGCCCGTCTGGCGGAGAGCCTGCAGGCTAACGGCTGCGCGGACGCCCTGATCGTGGTTTCGGACAACGGCTCGACGGACTGGACCCGCTCGGTCGCCATCGAAGCGTCCGCGAAGATCCCGTATCGCGTCGTCTATCATCGGGCGTGCGACCATGGCGACAAGGGTGTCGCGATCTGTTCCGCCTGGGAGTCGGCGCCGGAGGGCTATGATGTCCTCGCCTATTGCGACGCCGACATGGCCACGGATCCCGAAGCGCTCGTGCGTGGCTATCGTCTTATCGCGGAAGGGAAGGCTGACCTCATCGCCGGCTCCCGCTGGCATCGCGACTCGCAGGTCGTCGGTCGCTCGTGGAAACGTTCGCTCATCTCCGCGACGCTTTCGTTTTTCTGGCGGATGCTGCCCGGCGCGCGCCTGACCGATCCCGGCTGCGGCCTGAAGCTCGTGCGTCGTTCCGTCTTCGCGCAGTTGCAGATGCCGGCCGACGCCCGTGGTTTCTCCTTCGGCGCCGAAGCCTTCGTCCGTCTTGCGCGCGCCGGTGCCAAGCTCATCGAGATCTCCGTCAAATGGACCGACGACGACGCCGGTCGCATCCGCCTCGGCAAAGCCGCCGGCGATTACGCCCGCGCGTGGGGGAGGCTTGTTTGGAAGAATTGAGGACTGAATAGAGGACAGCGTTGAGGGCTGAATGGAGGACTGAGTCGATGACTGCATCGAGGACAGATGACGGATGGCAGAATGCCCGACACCTGAACCTGTACCTGAGAACCCGTACCAGATACCTGATGGCCGAGACCCGGGACCCGAAAGTGTTTCTAATTGCCCAGCCAACTATCCGGTCCCCGGTTTCCCCTAGAGTGATGTCTCTCTGTCTTGGGTAGGGTTGAGCGCCCTCGCTCAACCGCGGCTGACCATGGGTGGTCAGCCCTACCATGAAATAAGGTCCGCACGCAGTGCTGCCCCTACCAATATTACCTAGCCCTAGCCCAGGCCCTAGCTCTAGCCCTTACTTTGCCTTATCTCTGTCCCTTCCGCCGTTCCGGTCCCCTCGGCTTCTGGGCCTGACGATCATCATAGAGACGGAAATCGACCTGGCGTTTGAACCGGTCCACGCGGTCGACGGTCACGGTGATGACGCCGCCCGGCATGAACTTCCGGCCGGTGCGGCTGCCGACGAGCATGTTGCCGCGGTCGTTGAGGCGGTAGTAGTCGTCGGTGAGCGTCGACATGTGCACGAGGCCGTACGCCTGCGAGGCGTTGAGCTCGACCATGAGGCCGTGCGGCTTCACGTCGGTGATCGTGGCTTCGAACGGACGTTTGTCCGGGCGGGCGGCCTCGCGTTCGAAGAGCTCGAGCAGCTTGATCTTCACCGAGTCGCGCTCGGCTTCGGAGCTGTTGCGCTCGGTGATCGAGATATGCTCGCAGGAGCGCGTCAGCTCGCTGAGGCCCGGCGAACGGAGCGGCTCCTTCGGCGCGGAGCGCACGCCCTGCTTCTGGATGAACGCGTCGAAGATGCGGTGCTCGAGCAAGTCGGAGTAACGGCGGATCGGCGACGTGAAGTGCGAGTAATGCAGCTTGGCCAGGCCGAAGTGTCCGTCGGGCGACGGGCGGTAGCAGGCCTGCTTGAGCGAACGCAGGAGCTGGATGCGGATGGTGTAGCCGTCCTCGCGCTCCTTGAGGCTGGAGAGCAGCTTGACCATCTCGGAACGGTGCGTGAGGTCGCCGACCTTGAAGCCATTGCCGGCGAGCTCTTCGCGGAGAGCCGCGAGCTTCTCGGGGTCGGGATCGTCGTGCACGCGGTTGACGTGCGGGATCGATGCCTTGTCGAGGGCCGTGGCGACAGACTCGTTGGCGAGGAGCATGAACTCCTCGATCAGCTGGTGCGATTCGTCGTGCTGCACGACCTCGGTGCGGTCGGCCCAGCCGTCCTTGTCGCAGTAGATCTTGATCTCCTTCATCTCCAGGTCGAGCGACCCGGCGCGGAAACGTTCGGCGCGGAGCACCTTGGCGATGTTCCAGAGGTCGTCGATCATGCCCTGGACCAGGTCCAGCTCGGCGTCGGTGAGTTCGGCGAGCGGGCGTCCCGGCGAGCCGGTCTGGTGGGGCGGCGGCGCGGGCAGGGCGCGGAGCTGGTCCTTCGTCAGGTGCTGCAGGAAGCCGTAAGCCTGCTTGTAGGTCAGGCGTTTGACGCTGCGGATGACCGAGTTGGCGAACTCCGTCTTCACGAGGCGGGCTTCCGGCGTGAACTCGCAGATGACCGTCTTCACCAGTCGGTCTTCGGCCTCTACGAGCGAGCACAGTCCGCTCGAGAGCGCGTGCGGGAGCATCGGGATGACTGTGCCCACGAGGTAGGTGGAATTGCCGCGTTCGCGCGCCTCGACGTCGAGGGGCGAGCCGGTCTTCACGTAGGAAGACACATCGGCGATGTGGATACCCACGCGGACGTTGCCGCTAGGCATGCGCTGGACGGACAGGGCGTCGTCGAAGTCCTTCGCGTCGTCCGGATCGATGGTGATCGTCGGGATCGGGCGGAAGTCCTCGCGGCCGACGCAGTCGGCCTTGGTGACGACCTTGCCGAAGGCGTTGGCCTCGGCGGCGACCGCGGGCGGGAATTCCGGGCGGAGGCCGTAGCGGCGCAGGATGGCCAGGTATTCGGCCATCGGCGTGTGGGTGACGCCGAGGACTTCGGTCACCGTGCCCGTGGGGCTGAGGTTGCGGCGTTCCCAGGCGTCGAGGCGCACGACGACCTTGTCGCCGGGCTTGGGCGCGGGCGTCAGGCCGGCGCGGGCCGGATCGCGCACGATGATCTCGCGGGAGACGCGGGGATCGTCAGGGACGACGAACCACTGGAGGCGATTGTTGCCGATCGTGCCCGTGAGCTGGGTGAGCGCGCGCTTGACGATGCTGACCACCGTGCCCGTGCCCCAGTCGTCGCCATTGCGGTCGCGGCGGTTGGCGTTGAGCTTCACCTGGACGCGGTCGCCGTGGAGGGCGACGTGCGTGTCGTCGGCGTCGATGTGCAGCTGCTCGCGCGGGGGCGAGCCGGGGACGGCGTCGAAGACCACGCGGGCCGAGCCGCTCGGGCGGAAGAGGATGGTGCCTTCGAGGAGCTGGGCGTCGGGCTTGCGGGCGCCGGATCCCTGTCCGGCGAAGGGCAGGGCGAGCAGGTGGCCTTTGACGGTCACGACGGCGCCGGCCTTGATGAGGCGCGGGATCGTCTTGCTGAGGCGGCGGAGGTCTTCGCGCGTGCCGCCGAGGGCCTGCACGATGGCTTCGAGGCGCATCGGCTTGTAGCCGGGCCGGGCGAGGAACTTCAGCAGGACTTCTTCGGCGCTCATGCGCTTTCGTTCGTGCCTCCGAGCAGGCTGCCCAGGTAGGGCATGAGCTGCTTCTTACGGCTGACGATGCCGGGCAGGTCGAAGATGTCCGGCGGGCGTTTCTGCGGGTAGGTGATGGCCTGCACGACCTCGGCGTCGCCGCGGATCAGGAAGAGCGAGCTCTGGGTGTCGATGTCGGTCACGAGGAGGCAGGAGAAGTTCAGGCCGTTCTCCTTGCGGTAGGTCTCGAGGGCTTCGAGGAGGGCGTCCTCGCATTTCCAGAAGTTCGTGAAGCCGAGTTCCTCGACCTGCGAGACCGAGAAGCGACGTTCGCCTTCCCGGTATTGCTTGCAATCGGCGCGCACGGCGGCGGCGGGGCTGAGGGTCGAGAGCACCGAGCCGGCGTTGAAGATCATGTCGGCCAGCTGGCGCGGATCCGCGTCGGCGATGCGCGCCAGCCACTGGAGCAGGTCGGCGTCGAGCGGCGTGGTCGTCGGGCTCTGGAGGAGGAGCGTGTCGGAGATGATGCCGCACATCATCAGGCCGGCGATCTGCGGCGTGGGCTTCAGGTCGGCGGTGCGGAACATATCCGCCACGATCGAGCACGTGGAGCCGAGCGGGCGGTTGATGAACAGGATGGGCTGATGCGTCGGCGCGTTGCCGAGGCGGTGGTGGTCGACGACCTCGGCGATCTCGACTTCGGCGGCGCCGTCGACGGCCTGGGAGAGCTCGTTGTGGTCGACGAGCACGAGCTTGGCGCGCGGCGGGTTGATGATGTCCGACTTGGTGAAGACGCCGAGCAGGCGGCCGTCCTCGTCGACGACATGACAGATCAGCGCCGGGTTCTGGACGATGCGGCGGCGGGCCACGGAGAGCTTCTCCTGCGGCTTGAAGGTGAAGGCGTCACGCTGCACGAGGCCGCCCACGAGCGTGGAGGCGCGCACGGCCCAGGCGGTCGTGGCGCTGTCGGTGTCGGCGTAGGCGACGGAGACCTTGGCGGCCTTGGCCCGCTCGAGGACCTCGGGGCGCATGCGGTGGCCGCCGGTGACGATGATGATGCGCACGCCCATCTCGATGGCGCGCAGGTGGACGTCCGAGCGGTCGCCGACGACGATGACGCTCTTGTTCGTCGGGATGCCTTCGACGGTCGCGGACTTGCCGAAGGAATCGAGTTCCATGGCGGCGACGCGCACGTAGAGCTCTTCGACGCTAGCGGCGTCGTAGGCGACGACCTCGGTGCCGCCGATGGAGCGGATGATGGCGTTGATCGAGCTGGTGACCTTGCGCATCGAGGTCGCGCGCTTGGGCTTCGGGATGAAGTAGTCGCCGAGGCTGAAGATGGAGACGTAGCCTTCGAGGCGGCCGTCCTTGCCGACGACCGGGAGGGCGCGCACGTCATGCAGGTCGAGGAGCTCGAGCGCGCGGGCGCACGTGTCGTCGACGCTGACCTTGAACGGGTCGCGGTGCATGATATCCTCGATGCGCGGGATGACGTCGCCCACGAATTCAGGAAGCGCCGCGCCGAAACGGCCGAGGATCGCATCGATACGTGCGTTGGAGTTGCCGCAGCGGGCGGGCTTGAAGCCGGTCTGGCCGGAGGCTTCCTGGAAGGCGGCGTAGGCGAGGGCGGAGCAGATGGCGTCGGCGTCCGGGTTCTTGTGGCCGATGATGTAGGTCGGTTGCACGGAACGAAGCGAAGGGAGCGGGGGAGGGACGGACATGGCAGACGGCGCGAAGGCGTAGGGCGTTTGTAAGGGCGGGACGCTGGGGAGGGAAGATTAATGGGGTAATGAGCGAGAACGACGTGGGTAGGGCTAGGGCTCGTGCTCGATGTCGCTGTATCGTGGTAGGGTCGGCACTGCGTGCCGACCTAGGTGTTATTTGTTTCCAGGTGGCAGGTGGCGGGTGACAGACAAGATGAACTCAAGGGGAGATCGGAGACCGGATAGTTGGCTGGGGGCAGAAACACTTTCGGGTCCCAGGTCTCGGCCGTCGGGGGCCTGGTGCGGGTATTCGGGTTCAGGTGCAGGCTCAGGTGTCGGGTATTCTGCCATCTGTCCTCTGTCATCGATTCAGCCCTCTACTCAGTCCTCAACGCAGCCCTCCATTCAGTCCTCCCCCTTGCCTTTCCTACCCCCACCCCTATCCCTACCCCTACTCCCATCCCTTCCTCTCACATGTCCTCCCTCTTCACTCCTCTCCAAGTCGGCGCCCTGACGCTGCCGAACCGTATCCTGATGGCTCCGCTCACCCGTTGTCGCGCCGAGGGCGCCAATGTCCCGACGGACCTGATGGCGGAATACTACGCCCAGCGCGCCGGCGCGGGCCTGATCATCGCCGAGGCCACCACGGTCTCGCCTCGCGGCCATGGTTACCCGAACACCCCGGGTATCTATACTGACGAACAGGTCGCCGGCTGGAAGAAGGTCACGTCCGCCGTCCACGCCAAGGGCGGCCGCATCTTCCTGCAGCTCTGGCACGTGGGTCGCATTTCGCACCCGGATTACCAGCCGAACGGCGAACTCCCCGTCGCCCCCTCCGCCATCAAGCCCAAGGGCCAGGTCTGGACCGGCAAGGAGATGGCCGACTACGTCACGCCCCGCGCCCTGCACCTCGAAGAGATCCCCGGCATCGTCGCCGAATACGTCCGCGGCGCCCGCCTGGCCAAGGAAGCCGGCTTCGACGGCGTCGAGATCCACAACGCCAACGGTTACATCCTCGATCAGTTCCTCCGCAGCGGCACCAACACGCGCGAAGACGGCTACGGCAACTCCCTCGCCGCCCGCGCCCGCCTGACGCTCGAAGTCGCCAACGCCTGCATCTCCATCTGGGGCTCGGACCGCGTGGGCATCCGCCTTTCGCCCGGCGGCGTGTTCAATGACATGTCCGATGCTAACCCGACCGAGACCTTTGGCTACGTCCTCCGCGAACTGTCCAAGCTCGAGCTCGCCTACGCGCACGTCACGCGCGTCACCGCCCAGGACATCGCGCATGGCGCGACGACCGGCGTCGGCCCCAAGGAACTGCGCAAGGATTTCAAGGGCGTGCTCATCACCGCCGGTGGTTTCGACCGCGCGCAGGCCGAGCAAGCCATCGCCGAAGGCTGGGCCGATGCGATCGCCTATGGCGTGCCGTATCTCGCCAATCCGGATCTCCCGCGTCGCCTGCAGGAAAATCTCCCGCTCAATACTCCCGACGAAAGCACCTTCTACGCCTCCGGCCCGAAGGGGTATACGGATTATCCGACCGCGGGCTGAAGCCTGCGGAGGGCTAGGGCCAGAGCTAGGGCTAGGGCCAGAGCTAGGGCTAGGGCTAGTTGATTAAGGTAGGGGCAGCACTGCGTGCTGCCCTAGTTGTATCGGGATGACACTTCGCTCAAAGGGAGACCGGAAACCGGATAGGATGCTGCGGGCCTGACTTAGGTAGGGCGGTCATTGCCATGACCGCCGTTCGCATCGGCATCTTTATCGAACCGGGCAAGATCACCGATTGTTCCGACGACCGTCCACCCACTGACGTGATGGTGATCACGTCCATACTTAAAACCCCAGCCAATCATCCGGTTTCCGGCCCCCCTTTGAGTGTCCTTCCGTTGTCTTGGGTAGGGTTGAGCGCCCTCGCTCAACCGCGGCTGACCAAGGGTGGTCAGCCCTACCTCGATGCAAGAGACAGGCCGAGACCTGGGACCCGAAAGTATTTTCACCCCAGCCAATCAACCGGTTTCCGGTCTCCCCTTGAGATTATAAAAACAAAAAAGGACAGCACGTGGTGCTGTCCCTACCAATTTTACCTAGCCCTAGCTCTAGCTCTAGCCCTGGCCCTAGCACTGCTCTCAGTGATGTCCGCCGGCCTGCTTCTCCGCCTCTTCCTTCTTCTTGTCCCACTTGTGGTGGCCGTCGGGAAGGGTGCCGCCGAGTTCGTAGAGCTTCACCTTGTTGTTGACCATCGATTCGCGCGAGGTGCCGGTCATTGAATACTGACTCTGGAGCCAGATGGCTTCTTCCGGGCAGACTTCCTGGCACAGGCCGCAGTAGATGCAGCGGAGCATGTTGATCTCGAATTCCTTCGGCGCCTTCTCGACGTGGGCGTTCGTGGCGTCTTCGGAGATCTCGCCCGGGGTGATGCGGATGGCCTTGGGCGGACAGACGAATTCGCAGAGCTGGCAGGACACGCACTTCTCGCGTCCATTGGGGTCCATGACGAGCGTGGGCACGCCGCGGTAGTTCTGCGGGATGGCCGGACGTTCTTCCGGATACTGCAGCGTCACCGAGGGACGCACCATGTTGTCCCAGGTGACCTTGAGGCCCGCGAGGATCTGCGGGAGATAAGTGCGCTCGGCGAGGGTGAGCGGACGGCGTTCGACGACTTTGATGGCCATGGGGGTGGGGGTTATCCGTTGATCGCGTACCAGGCGAAATAGACGAGGAGGTTGAGGACGGCGATGGGCAGGAGCACGCGCCAGCCGATGCGCATCACCTGGTCATACCGGAAGCGCGGGATGGTCCAGCGCACCCAGACGAAGAAGAACAGGAAGAAGCACAGTTTGAGGAAGAACGTGCCCACGCCGATGAGCGAGGCGACCCAGCCCGAGCCGATGGTCGGCATCCAGGGCAGGACGTGCCAGCCGCCGAGGAACATCAGGATGAAGAGCGCCGAGCCGATGACCATGTGGCTGTATTCGGCGACGAAGAAGATGCCGAATTTGAACGCGCCGTATTCGGTGTGGAAGCCGCCGACGAGGTCGGTCTCGGATTCCGGCATGTCGAACGGATGGCGGTTGGTCTCGGCGAACACGCAGATCAGGAAGACCAGCGCGGCGACCGGGTGGCAGAGGATGTTCCAGGCGCCGTCCTGGGCGTCGACCATCGCGACCAGGCTGAGGCCGTGGTCCTGCCCCGGGACGGAGGTCGCGAGGAAGACGGTGAGCACCGACAGGCCCATCGCGAGTTCGTAGGAGATCAGCTGCGCGGCGCCGCGGACGGCTCCGAGGAAGGGGAACTTCGAGTTGGCGGACCAGCCGGCGAGGGCGATGCCGTAGACGCCGAGGGAGCTTACGGCGAACATCAGGAGCACGCCGACGTCGGCGCCCTGGGTGAGCGAGACGGCGTAACGCTTTCCTTCGTGGAAGAACTCGCCGAATGGCAGCATGACGAGCACCGCGAGCGCCGGCGCGAGGGCTACGATCGGAGCGAGGACGTAGTAGGTCTTACGGACGTGGCCGGGCAGGGCGTCTTCCTTGAAGAGGAACTTGCCGCCGTCGGCCGCGGGCTGGATGAAGCCGCCCTTCATCAGGAAGGTCCCGAGGAACGGGATCCAGCCGATGAGCGGGTGCATGGTGCGGTTGGGGCCTTTGCGGCCCTGGATCCAAGCGGAGGCCTTGCGCTCGAGGAGCACGCTGTAGCCGGCGATCGTCATCACGATCAGGATGAGCGTCAGCCCGCGCGCGGCGGTGTAATACCAGGCCGGCGAGAGGATGAGGTCGTGGAGGAGCTGTTCCATGTTCGTCTGGGCTTAGGCGACGGCGACCGGGGCGAACTTCAGCAGCTTGCCTTCAGGGAACTTGTGGGCAGCGAACGCGGCGCCGTCGAGCTGCACGCCCTCGGCGGGGAGCAGGCGGCCGTCGAGGCCGGCGAGCATCGGGACGTCGGCGGAGAGCTCAGCCCAGACCGCGCCGGCGTCGGCGCGGGCGAGACGGGCGAGCACGAGCGCGTCGGGCAGCACGCCGGTCGGGCCGGGGACGGCTTGGGCGAACGACTGCAGACGGAACTGGCAGTTGATGAACGTACCGCTGCGCTCGAAGACCGTCAGCGCAGGCAGCACGACTTCGGCGGCCGCGGTGGTGACGTTGTGATGCGTGGCGAGGACGACGCTGCGGACTTTGGCGAGCGCCGAGGCGGGTAGGTCGAGCATCGCGGCGTCTTCGCGCACGATGAGGACGGACTTAACCTTGCCGGCTTCGATGTCGGCCGCGAGGGCCTTCAAGTCGGCGACCGGCGCGCGGTCGGTGAGACCGGTGACGAGGGCGCCGCGGAAATTCGGGGTGCGGTCTTCGGAGACCAGGAGGCCGTCGCCCTTGCCCACGTGGGCCGGGATGTAAACGGAAGCGTTCTTGGACTTGGCGAGACGGGCGAGGAGGCGCTGCTCTTCGACGGACATGTGCGCAGAACCGACAATCGCCAACGCGCCAGCGGACAGGGCTTCGGACGCAGCGGCGAAGGCGGCTTCGACCGTCGCATTCTCGTTCTTCACCGTCGCATTCGTCACGCGGTTCGGCGCGTCGACCGTTTTGAAAAGTTCGCGGCCGGAGTCGGCCATCCACGTGTCGTTCACGGCGTCGTTCTGGCGCGGCGTGATGCGGTAGATCTTGCCTTCGCGGGACCAGACGACCGTGTTCGCGCCGGCGGAGGATTCGGTGTCGATGCTCGGCGTCTGCTTCAAGAACCAGACGCGCATCTTGAAGCGGAAGTCGGTGCTCGTGAGCGCGCCGACGGGGCAGATGTCGACGGTGTTGAGCGAGTAGTTGTTATCCAGCTCGCGGCCCGGGAAGCAGGTCAGCGTGTTGAACGAACCGCGGTTGACGAAGCCCAGGACGGGGTCCTTGGCGATCTCGGCGGAGAAGCGCACGCAGCGCGAGCAGAGGATGCAGCGTTCGTCGTCGAGCGTGACGCGGGGCCCGAGGCGGGTCTTCTTCGGCTTGGCGTTCTTCTCGTCGACGTAGCGCGAATAGCCGCGGCCGTATTCGGCGGAGAATTCCTGCAGCTTGCACTCGCCGGCCTGGTCGCAGATCGGGCAGTCGAGCGGGTGGTTGAGGAGGAGCATCTCCGTCACGCCTTCGCGGCAGGCCTTGACGCCGGGCGACTCGAGGCGGACGTGCAGACCGGGGGTGACGTTGGTGGCGCAGGCGATCGCCGGCTTGGGCTGCCAGCCGATCTTCGGCTGGCCGTTCTCCATCACCAGCTCGTTGGTGGCGCGGTCGCGCATCGGCGAGCCGAGCTCGACCAGGCACATGCGGCAATTGCCGGCGACCGGGAGCTTGGGGTGGTAGCAATAGTGGGGGACTTCCTTCCCGATCTTGCCCAGGGCATCGACCAGATTGGCGCCCGCAGGGACTTGGTGTTCGACGCCATCGACATTGATGGTGACCAAAGAAGGTTTGTTGTCCGTGACCATGGGTCTGGAAAGTTAACCGCAAGTTAGGTGACCCCCCACCTCCCGCAAGGGGAAAGGCGGGAAATTGGGCTCCTATTAGGGGTAGGTCGGCCGGAGGACCGGAGGACACGAGGGCCAGAGGGCCGGAGGGATGGCTTTTAGGTAGGGACAGCACCACGTGCTGTCCTCTGTATCGGGTAGGGCGGGCTCTCCGAGCCCGCCGTTGGGCCGATGGAGCTGCGAACCTCGCTTGGCGAACGGACGCGACGCAGTCGCGCCCCTACCTCGATACAGCTTGGGGCTGCGTGCTGGGGTGTTTTTCGGTTTGCATCACGTCACGCGGTTAATTTCATCTCCTTCAGGTGTGTAGGCCGACTCGCTCGGCCGAGATATCTCCCAACGGAGCGCGAAAGCGCTCCGTTTTCATTTGGGGCCTTGAATGTATAGCTCTGCGTTACGACGAAGCAGGGGAAGGCCAAGCCGGCCTTCAAATGTGGCCGAAGGGGCGACTTCTTGTTTACTCAGGTATGCCGAAAGGTCTGCTAACTGCAGGAAATTGCTGTCACGTGAGTCCAGTCCGAACGGCAGATCGACAATCGTGCCGGCAACGTCGGCAGGCAGTCTTCTGACCAGCTCTCGCTTGGGGGCAGTTCGATGGTCGTCGCAGATGACGATCAACCCATTCGCAGGGCAACGATTGTCGCCTGCTCTTCCGTCGTTAGCTTTCGCCAGCAACTCGGCCCAGGCATGCCTGAAGACATCTTCGTCATGGCTCGCTTTGTCTGCGATGATCCGAATCGGCCTGATATGATTGGTCTTTCTAAGAAAGCCAACGGCGTGAAGCGCGCACTTGATTTTTATCTCCAAGGGGAGGCCGAAATGCATTCCGTTCTTACTTAAGAACTCCGAGGCGTGGAGTTCGGCCTGTTGAGGAAAGCCGAATTTATCTTCCAGCCGTTGTCTCATCGCCATGGTCGCTCGTCTAGCCTGATGCCAATAGCCGTGATGGATCAGCAGTCCGCAGAGGATGAAATGGGCGCTGGACCCTCGTTTCACGCCGGTATCACCACTCTCATCCACGTAGAGGAAATGCATGCTGTATCGCAGGGTCGGCCCTGATGCCGCGCAATGTTGTCGAGCTGAGGTCGTTTCCTGGGGGATTAGTGGGGCGCGGGGTAGGGCGGCCATTGCGTCCCGCCCGCATGTCTCTATTTCGTTTCACAACCGCTAACCGCCAACCGCCTCCACCTGTTATGGGTAGGGTCGGGACCGCGTCACGACATAGGGGGCTGGGTTAGTTAGGTGGGGCGGTCATTGCCATGACCGCCGTTAGCCGACGTGCGTGGGGTAGCCGGGCAGCGTCATCGTGCGTTCCGAACTCCGTCCGCCCACGGACGTGATGGCAATCACGTCCCTACCTCGTGCCCTCGGGCGTGGTGTAGCCCCGCCCCTACCTGGCGTTCACCATGCGGCGAACGCTGAGATCCAATCAGGGCATCGCACGGTGCTGCCCCTACCTGGACGCCCGCTAGTGCAATTAGCATCATATCTGAACAATAAAACAGTCCACAATCCCGATGGCTTTATCAGATTTTATGCGAATCATCATTCCTATAAAACCCGATGCCGACGCCGAAATTCGAGAAAAAAGCCGTCTTTGAGCATCTCGCAGACGGGATTGAGTCGCAAATTAGGCAGGAAGGGTGGAAGGGGCTGCTGCCTTCGGGGCGCGACTTGGCCAACCAGCACAAGGTCAGTCTCCCGACCGTTCAGAAGGCCATCGCCCTCCTCCTGGAGCGTCAGGTCTTGGTCAGTCGTGGTGGCAAGCGCCGCCTGGAGGTCGCCCCCGGGGTCTCCGGTTCCGCCCGAGTCGCCGGTCGTCATGAGGTCCTCGTGCTTTCGACCCAGCCGCTGATTTCATACGATGGGTCCATCGCCTTGGGCATCCACCAGCTCGGGGATAATCTCAAGTCCAAGGGCGATGGCTTCCGGTTCGTCGACCTGAGCCATGTTCAGGGCGTCGAGCGCCGCAAAGCCGCGCATGCCGAGATGGTCAAATCGCGCCCCACCCATGTCATCCTCATGAAGCCGGACGCGCCGCTCTTCGCCGGCGTCTCGCGGCATCCGGTGAAGATTGCTTCGATGTTCGGTTCCTTGCGTTCGAAGCGCGTCACCTCGCTGGGGGTGATGTATGGCGACCTGGTCGATATCGCGCTCAAACACCTGATTCCATTGGGCCATCGTCACTTCCTGATGCCGTTCTTCGCGCGGAAAGCGAAGCTCCGCGAGTCGATGGCGGCCATCGCCCGGATCGCCAAGGAGCAGGGCGTGCGCATCGAGGTGAAGCTCACCGCGCAACCGCTCACGACCGATAACATGGGACGTTTCCTGGGCCCAGGATTGGAGCGTGGCGCGACCGCGGTGATCTTCCCGCAGTGGACGGACTTCATGCCGGCCATCGCTTTCTTTGCCGCGCGTGGGCTAGAGTTTCCTCGCGACCTTTCCGTCGTCGCGCTCGTCGGCAATGCCACCACCCGGGTCTATGCCCCGCCGGTCGCCTGCTGCCTCAGCTCGCCGGACAGTATCGCCCAGCAGGCCGAAGTCTGGGTGCGTTCCGAAAAGGTCGAAGACGAAGCCTATGTCTCGGTCTATAAGCGCACCTGGGAATCAGGCGGATCAATCGGACCGGTGAAGTCGAAAGGGTAGGGTCGGCGGTTGGCGGTTGGGAGAGGCAACGCTCAAAGGGAGACCGGAAACCGGATAGGATGCTGTTGCCTGGGGTAGGGTCGGGACCGCGTAACGACATAGGTGTCTTGGGTAGGGCGGGCTCTCCGAGCCCGCCGTTTGGTCGATCGAGATGAGAAGCTCTCTTGGCGAACGGACGGCTCGGAGAGCCGTCCCTACCCACTTCGACAAAATACCATCGATTCTGACCAATATTTACGGCCACAAGGACTCTTTTGTTTTGTATGGTATTAAGGAGGATTCCCGGCGCTATGTTTCGCCCGGTTTTTTCCGCGGTCCGTCGGCCGTTCTTGCTGGCGGCCGCCACGTCGATCGTCGTCGCAGGATGGTCGCTTTCCGCGCAGGTCGCGCCGACGCTCGAGCCGGTGCGCATCGACCAGAACCTGCGTCCGGCGCCTCAGCCGAAATCGGTGCCGCGCAAGGAGCTCAAGCTGAATAATCAGCAGCTCGCGCCCAAGGAGGCCGCCGCGCTCGCCTTCACGTTCAAGGAACTGGTGTTCGAGGGCAACGCCGCCCTGACTTCCGAACAGCTCGCCGTACTCTGGGCGCATAAGGTCGGCGATACGGTCACGGTCGAAGAGGTCTTCGCCTTGGCCAACGCGATCACGAAGCGTTATGCCGACGCCGGTTACGCGCTCTGCTTCGGCGTCGTGCCCGAGCAGGACATCAAGGACGGCAAGGTGCGCATCGTCGTCGTCGAAGGCTTCGTCAGCGGCCACTCGCTTGGCGTGGTCTGGCCGACCGGTCGCGCGAAAGGCGCCGTCGACGCGCAGGTGCAGCGCATCCAGGGCTCGAAGCCCTTGCGCTCCGACGTGCTCGAGCGCCAGGTCCTGCTGATGGACGATCTCCCGGGTTGGTCCGTCGGTTCGGTCCTGTCCGCCTCGCCGAAAGTCGTCGGCGGCTCCGACCTCGCGTTGGAGTTCACGCGTGAGCCGGATGTCTACGACGTCAGCTGGAATAACTTCCTCCCGGGAGCGCTCGACCGTCAGGTCGTCGGCGCCGCCTGGTCCGGCTTCGGCCATCTCGACGGTTCCGATGAGCTGTCGCTCGGCTATTACCGCAGCCCGCAGGGCGACGCCTACCGCAGCTTCAACGCCTCGGCTTCCACGCTGATCGGCACCGACGGCGAACGCCTCGGCGTCACGTTCTCGCAATCGGACAGCCGTCCGACGGATCCGTTGCTCGTGCCG
>Ga0208307_1000250_pt1 | contig 13406 bp, 15 predicted proteins | sample Colrivmet1449B02_FD_187633 | JGI IMG/M metagenome (GOLD analysis project Ga0208307, IMG submission 187633) | Estuarine microbial communities from the Columbia River estuary - metaG 1449B-02 (SPAdes) (version 2) | ecosystem: Environmental > Aquatic > Marine > Intertidal zone > Estuary | place...
CGCAACCACGCTTAATCTCTCATTGAGCTGGCTTAAATCTAATTTGGTATTAGCTATTTTATTTGGCTTTATCGGTGGGCCTGTAGCTTATTTTGCGGCAGAGCAATTAAATGCTGTTCAACTTACTAATCATTTTTCAATATATGCTCTAGCGCTTGGTTGGGCGATCCTGACCCCGGTTTGTTTATACATTGCCCAAAGATGGAATGGATTTCGCACATGATATATTTAAATGCATTATTTATTAATATCTTATTTGCTTACTTTGGCTGGCTTATCAGCCTTAAAAAAAATAATGTTAATCATGTTGATATTATGTGGGGTTTATTTTTTGTATTCAATGCACTTTATTTTTATACAGCATTTGCACCATCATTAAGGTCTGCTTTAGTTCTTTTATTAGTTTTTTTGTGGGGGACTCGCCTTGCGGTTTATCTGACGATAAGAAATTGGGGAAAATCAGAAGATGCGCGTTACTTGAAAATTAGACAAAATAACGAACCTAATTTTAGATATAAAAGTGTATATATTATTTTTGGACTTCAATCCATTCTTTCATGGATAGTAGGATCGATTCTCTTTATTGCCATAAAAAATGATCATCCTTTAACTGGGTTGGATATATTAGGTTTTTCATTGACGCTATTTGGAATTGTGTATGAATCAATCGCTGACTATCAATTAATGCTATTTAAGAACGACATAAAAAATCGCGGAAAGCTTCTACAATCAGGGTTATGGAAATTTAGTCGTCATCCAAACTATTTTGGTGAGCTTTTGGTGTGGTGGGGTTTTTTCATTACGACCCTTGTAACAGGGATTCATTTTAATTTGATAGCGCCCCTTTTTATGACCTTTTTAATCTTAAGGTTTTCAGGCGTGACTCTTCTTGAGGCTAATCTCATTAAAAAATTTGATGAGTACCAAACTTACAAGAAAAAAGTAAATACTTTAATTCCTCGATTCTGGAAGGCATAATATGCGATATAAATTTACTCTATTAATAGCATTTTTTTTATTACTGAATGGATGTATGACTCAAGCCCCCATCAAAGCAGTTCCTGAAGTAAATTTAAAGGCATTTATGGGGCCATGGTATGTTATTGGCCATATTCCAACCTTTATTGAAAAAAATGCATTTAATGCCATTGAGTCTTATGAGTTAAATGAAGATGGCACGATCGGTACGACCTTCACTTTCAATGAGGGATCTTTGACTGGGCCGATTAAAACATACCATCCTAAAGGTTTTGTGGTGAAAGGCTCTGGCAATGCTTTATGGGGCATGCAATTTATATGGCCTATCAAAGCACAGTATAAAATCGTCTATTTAGACCAAGATTACCAAAATACTATTATTGCAAGAGATGATCGTGATTATGTGTGGATCATGTCACGCCAAAAAAAGATAGATCAAGATACATTAAAAAACTTAGTAAAAAAAATCGAAGATGACGGTTACGATATTAAGAAAATACGTTGGATCGAGCATTCAAATTAATGATGCGTAAACTTTTTAAAAAATTATTCTACTGGTTTGATAATTCTTTTCTTGAAGAAAAGTATGCATCAATCACATCTGGCAAGGAAATTGATTGGATGAGAGTGATTCCATTCATTCTTCTTCATTTGTCTTGTTTATTAATTGTGATCGTAGGATTTAGTTGGACCGCTTTTACAGTATGTATATTTCTATTTGCCATTCGCATGTTTGCGATCACAGGTTTTTATCATCGCTACTTTTCTCACAAAACTTTTAAGACCTCTCGTTTCGTTCAGCTTCTTTTCGCCATGATTGGTGCTACTGCTGTGCAAAGAGGCCCTCTCTGGTGGGCGGCTCATCACAGGGGCCATCATATGCACTCAGATACGCCGGAAGATAAGCACTCTCCCAAAGAGCACGGATTTTTGTGGAGTCATATGGGATGGTTTCTAACCAAATCAAATTTTGTGACCAATACAAAATTTATTCGAGAACTCATAAGATTTCCAGAATTACGAATCATTGATCGGTTTGATCTTTTAATGCCTTTAGCATTATCTATCGGCTTATTTGTGATTGGCCATTATCTGAATCAATATGAGCCACAATTAAATACGAATGGGTTCCAATTATTAATTTGGGGATTTTCACTCTCTACAGTGATGCTTTATCACGCTACTTTTCTAGTGAATTCTGTGGCGCACCAATGGGGGAAAAAGAGATATGAAACTAAAGACACGAGTCGCAATAATTTTATTATTGCAATTTTGACCTTCGGCGAAGGTTGGCATAATAACCATCACCACTACCCAGGCTCTGCAAGACAAGGGTTTTATTGGTGGGAAGTAGATTTAACTTATTATATTTTGAAATTTCTATTAATGATGGGCGTGATATGGGATGTTCGCACTGTTTCTGACAATATCCGAGAATCTAAAAAGATAGAACATCTTCATCATTAGTTATGAAGATAGCAATTATAGGATCAGGTATTTCTGGTAATACACTTGCTTATCACTTAAACCCGCATCATCAAATTACACTTTTTGAGTCCAACTCAAGAGTGGGTGGACACTCTCATACCCATGAAATCCAGTTGTTTAGCAATAAGTTTCATGTAGATACAGGTTTTATTGTCTTCAATAAAAAAACATACCCTCATTTTTTAAATCTCTTACATGAACTTAAAGTGCCATATGAAAATAGCGCTATGAGTTTTAGTGTCAAAGATAGCCAAAAAGATTTTGAATATAACGGAACAAATTTGAATACACTTTTTGCGCAAAGAAAAAATCTTATAAGCCCAATCTTTTATAAGATGATCAAAGAAATCCTTCGATTTAATAAAAGCTCAACATTACTTTTAAATAGCAATCAAGAAATAAGTTTAGGTAAATATCTTGATCAAGAAGCCTACTCAGATTTTTTTAAAAAATATTATATATTGCCTATGGGTTCTGCAATATGGTCATCAAACTATAAAACTATGATGGAGTTCCCTGCAAAATTTTTTATACGCTTTTTCGATAATCATGGCATGTTGAATGTTAATGACAGGCCACAGTGGCTTACCATAACTGGTGGTTCAGTGAATTATGTGCAAAAGTTGATTGCATCTTTTGCGAGTAAAATTAAACTCAATGAAAAAATTCAGTCGATTGATAGGAAAAGTGATCATGTGGTAATTCAATTTCACGATCGTGCTGAAAAATTTGATTGGGTATTTTTTGCATGCCATAGCGATGAAGCATTAAAGTTAATTAAAAGTCCTACTCAAGATGAAAAAAATACTTTAAGAGCAATACCCTATACAGATAATGAAGTCATTTTGCACTATGACGAGAGCTTTATGCCAAAAAGGAAGCTTGCATGGGCGGCATGGAATTATCATATTAATCAAAACATTCATTCACCTGTATCTCTTACATACAATATGAATATTTTGCAAAATTTAGTAACAACTGTGCCAATATTAGTGACATTAAATCCACAAGAAAAAATTAATAAGAAGAAAATTATTAAGAAGCTCTCCTATGCCCACCCGCAATATAGTTTGCAAAGTATAGGGGCCCAATCAAATTACCATCTTATTTCTGGCATGAATCGCACTTCTTTTGCTGGGGCTTATTGGGGCAACGGATTTCATGAGGATGGCGTCAAAAGTGCCTTAGATGCGATTCAGCAGTTTAATAACTTGCATGGGCTATAGAATGAATGCCATTTATGAAGGTACACTCAAACATACGCGGACAAAGCCTAAAAAGCATGCCTTCGAGTACCAGATCCGCTTGCTTTATCTTGATTTAGACAATTTAAAAAATGTATTTTCAGATAATTTTTTTTGGAGTTATAACCGTTTTAATTTTGGCTGCTTTTTGAGATCAGATTATTTTGGGAACAAAAAAACTAACTTAAAAAAATCTATACAAGATGAAATTAGAAAAGAGCTTCATTTCAATCATCAGGGCAAGATATATTTACTTACAAGTCCACGGTATTTTGGGTATTGTTTTAATCCGGTGAGTTTTTATTACTGCTTTAATACAAAAAACAAGTTAGAAGTTATTGTGTCGCATATTACTAATACGCCTTGGAATGAAAATCATGCTTATGTTCATGACTGTAGAAATATAAAGCACCCGATCAAAACTTTCGAATTTAGTAAGAGTTTTCATGTATCACCTTTTATGCCTATGGATATTCAATATCAGTGGAGTTTTAAGGAGCCAGGGCAAGAGATAGCAGTGTCTATGAACAATATCCATGATAAACAATATATTTTCAATGCATCCATGAGACTTCAAAAAAAACCATTAACGACGCAATCACTTACTTTTTTACTTTTGAAATTCCCTCCTGAAACTTTTAAGACAATTTTTTCAATTTATTGGCAAGCTTTATGTTTGAAGATAAAAGGTATTGCTTTTTTTTCACACCCCTAAAATTTTAATTATGACCATGAAAAATCTTTTACATCATTTTGCGAGATCACTTGTTTTCAATCAGTTAAAGAAAATAGATATAGGCCATATCTCTATCCAAGAGGGGGATAAGAAATTTTCTTTCGGAAGCAAGGGAAGTTTAAGTGCTCATATAACTCTCCACGATCCAAGATTTTATGGGGCGCTTGCTTTTGGTGGCTCTATAGGTGTTAGTGAGGCTTTTATGCAAAAGTTTTGGTCTGTAAATGATTTAACAAAGCTTATTCGTATTATGGCGATCAATCAAAATGCAATGGATCAGTTAGAAGGCTTATTTAATGTTTTTCTGAAACCCATTCTTAAATTCTTGCACTTTCTAAATCAAAATTCGGTTAAAGGAAGCCGCGTTAACATTTCTAAGCATTACGATTTAGGTAATGATTTTTTCTCACTATTTTTAGATGCAACGATGATGTATTCGTCCGCAGTGTTTAAAAATCCCCAAGATTCTCTTTATAAAGGGTCTATTCATAAATTAGAAAAAGTATGCCAAGGGCTTGAGTTGTCCACCCGAGACCATGTGATTGAAATTGGCTCTGGCTGGGGAGGCTTTGCCATTTATGCCGCGCAAAATTATGGATGCAAAGTCACTACTACAACTATTTCAAGACAACAGTTCCTTTATGTAAAACAAAAAATTAAAGAATTAAAATTAACGCATAAGATTACGGTGTTACTTTCAGATTATCGGCATTTAAAAGGTCGTTATGACAAATTAGTCTCTATTGAGATGTTAGAAGCTGTTGGCTATCAGTATTTCGACACCTATTTTGAAGTGTGTGCTGATTTATTAAAACCTCATGGTATTGCATTCATACAAACTATTACAATTGCTGATCAACGCTACGAAAAAGCCAAAAGATCAGTTGATTTTATTCAAAGGTATATTTTCCCTGGGAGTTGTATCCCTTCTCTGACTGCTCTGCAAAATAGTATTGCGGAGTCTTCTGATTTGAAAATTTATAATGTTGAAGATATTGGTGATCATTACGCTAGAACGTTGGCCTTGTGGAAAGAGGCTTTTTTTGCCCATATAAAAGAGGTCAGGGCTTTAGGATTTGATGACGTATTTATTAGAATGTGGCACTTTTACCTGGCTTATTGCGAGGGGGGGTTCAAAGAAAAAGTTATCAGTGATATTCATCTTAAATTGGTAAAGCCCGGATATCGTAATTAATAAAATAAAAGGCCTATTTTCTTGAACTTTTAGGCATTTGAGAGCATTATATTTAGTCGCTTGATGAAAATGTTAAGGAAAGCAAAATGATGAAAAAAGTAGTTTTTTTAATTTCAATGTTCATTATAAGCAGTTTCGCAGCTTTTAATGCTCAGGCCGAAACGCCTAATCATTTAGATGGTGTTATAGATAAATACTTCAAAGGTAAATCTTTAACTAAAACAGATGACATTACTTTTGACGTCCCTAAGAGAGGGCTAGATGGTACTCAAGTCCCTTTTAATTTTACAGTGAAGAAACAATATAAAAAGATTTCAGTAGTCGTTGAAGGTAATCCGCATCAATTACCTGGCATCGGATCCCTTGCATTGACGATGCACCCTAAAACTGCGCCATTTACTTTTAAAACTCATATTCGCATGGAACAAGACAGTTATGTGGATGTGATCGCAGAAGATGAAAATGGTAAATTTTTTTACAATCAAGTAGCAATTCGATCAGCAGGTGGCTGTTCTGCCGGGACTATTTATGACGCCGATGCGGTGTCTAAGGAAATTGGGGCTATGAAAGTGTTGCATACAGATAATAAAGCTTCTATCTTTATCAAACATCCTCAACATAATGGATTTCAGGCTAACTTAAGTAATCACACAGGACTTTTTATCTTGCAAGAGTGGCATTTGAGTTATGTAAGTGTCACGGATAATGAAAAAGAAATTTGGAGTGCTGAATTTGGTGGGGGCAGTACCTCTGAAAATCCATTCTTTTCTTTTGATTCACCAAAAATTAAAGGTGATTTAAAAGTCATAGCAGTTGATACGCAGGGCAGAAAATTCTTTAATAAATACTCTAATAATAAATTAATGTAGATAAAGATTCAGTCTTCGTTTTTTTTAAAAGGCCACTTTTTTAAGTGGTTTTTTAATTTCAGATCTAATGTTAAAATGCATTTAAATTAAGGAGATTATTTTGAAAAAATATTTAGCGATATTAGCCCTTGTGATTGTGGCGGTTCTGGTTGGTGCAGTTTTATTTTATGGCAACGATTATAATCATAAGGATAAGCCAGTGATTGTGGACTTTAAAAAACATAATGAAGTAATGAGTGGTTGTATGAAAACAGCCTTAGCAAAACATCCTGGTGCGATTATAGGAATTGATATGGAAACAGAGGATGGTCGACCTATATTTGATATTGATATTCAAGGTGCTGACGGTAAATATTGGGAAATTGAATGCGACGCAGAATCAGGGATAGTCGTTGAAGATAGTATAAATAAAGATTAATTTTTTATCACTAAAAAGCCACTTTGTAAGTGGCTTTTTTCTTTTTATCGAGGTTAGATAAAAACTCGACAGATCTTTTAGCGTGATGAATTTAAAGTATTTTTATCACCAAGGAATTTTTTTGCCATCGTAAGCAATAAATTGACCCGTAGTCTTAATTGAAAGTTTATCAATTTGACGTTTCATACCAGTCACACTCTCATCCACATCAATGAGTCCGTTCGGTCCTCCCATATCAGTTCTAACCCATCCTGGATGAAGCGTAATAAAACTCATGTCGTGAGGCTTTAAATCAATGGATAAACTTTTCATCACCATATTAAGTGCAGTTTTACTTGATCGATAAAGATATTCACCACCACCCGAATTGTCATCAATACTTCCCATCTTGCTTGTGAGTGATGCTATCTTTTTTAACTCGCCTTTTTTAAGGTGGGGCAGAAAAGCCTTTACCATTTTAAATGCGGCAAGTGTATTAATTTTGAAAGCATTAAGCCATGCTTCATAGTTAATATGATCGAATGAGCTATTGGGATAAAGGCCTGCATTATTAATTAAAATATCAATAGGTTTTGTTAACGTTTTAGCAAATTGATCAATTGATAGAAAATTTTCAACATCGAGAGTGTGAATAGAGATATTTTCAAAAGAGGCTTGAAGTCGATGAAGGTCATCTTTTTTATTTATCTTTCTGGTGCAAGCGATGACTTCATAATTATCTAAAGCATACTGTTTGACGAACTCAAGGCCTAATCCCCTATTCGCCCCAGTGATAAGAACTGTATATTTGTTGTTAGACATAATAAAAAATATGAAATGATAAAGGTTTATAATAAATCAAAATCTTTAGGATGTATTGTCATGTTATTAAAAAGATATTGGATATTATTTCTACTCCTTATTACAAATTTAGCTTTCGCAGGCGAGTTTGGTAATTACTGCCTCTTAAGTTTGTCTGAAGGGAATTTCCTTAAAACTGATTGCTCAGTCAATTCAAATTATCAAGGTAAGGTTTATTGCTTTGGTAGTGAGATGAGTAAAGATATCTTTTTAAAAACACCAGATGAGCTTATTAAAAAAGCTGAAGTTTTTTACGAAAAAAATAAAGAAGTTGACCGTAAAAAAATATCTCAAGAGGATGTCCTGAAACAAATCAAGAGTCCTGACTGTGACTTTTCGAATAAAGATTTAGGCTATCTAGATATGAATGGCTTAGATTTGAGCCACTGTAAAATGCTTAATACGAGTGTCTTTGGGGCCAATCTTATAGGCGCTAATTTAGCAAACAGTAATATGCAGAGAGCCTATTTGAATTTAGCGCGTCTTGAAAAAGCAAACTTTTCAGGCGCTAACTTAACTGAAGCAACCATCTTTCAAGCGATTTTTGGTGATACTAATTTTAAGGGTGCTAATTTAACAAGGGCCCGTATGATTGGCACATTGGGCGCGGTCAATATGTCAGGCGCTACCATCAAATATGGTCAATTTGGTTTAGACGTCGGCAATCAGCCGATGGGACAAATGAAATTTGATTCAGTGGGCGGTAAATTTTATAAAACAAATTTTGAAGGCGCTGATTTAAATATTGCGAGTTTTTTATTTGGTGATTTAAGGGAAGCAAATTTAAAAAATACGAATATGTATCGTGCTGATCTGAGTCAAGCAGATTTAACAGGCGCTGATCTTACAAATGCAAATTTAACGGATGCTATTGTAGATGGTGCCATTTTTACCAATGTTAAAGGGTTGTCAACAGTAAAAGGATTTTCAACAGTCAAAGGTAAATGCTTGGATTGTGGGATGCCTTAAATATTAGCGATACCTAAACTTATACGAATAATAAAATATGCAATACGGGATTTTATTCTTTTAACTAAGTGTGATTTATCCCAGTCTTTTAAGAGAATCTCAGTGCCCCCCAATCGAATATCTTCTTTGATCTTTTTCTTAAGTTGAGTTGCAAAAGATTTATCCCATATAAAAATATTTGCTTCTCGAGCCAACAAAAGGCTGAAAGGGTCGATATTAGAAGATCCTACAGTCGACCAAGTGTCATCAATCACTGCCACCTTGCTATGCATAAAACTTTTAGTGTATTCAAAGATGGTAATACCTTCTTTTAAAAATTTCCCATAAAAAGCTCGTGTAGCATTCGATAAGAAATAATCTATTTCACCCTTTAAGAGAAGTGTTACCAATACACCTCGATGAGCTGCTGCAATTAGAGCTCTCTCAAATCTCTTGCCTGGAATGAAGTAAGCGTTTGCAATAAGTATTTCATCTTGAGCATTTTCGATGGCATGTAAATAAGCTTTTTCAATATCTCTTCTATGGCGGAAATTATCGCGCTCTATAAAATTTAGTTTTGTGCCATTCGGATACTCTACTATTTGCTTGTATAAATCTTTTGGAATAAATGACTTTTCGAAATGTGACCATGACACTCTTTTCCAAAGTTTTACCATACTTCGGCTGATAAGATGAACGACAGGCCCTTTTAGTTGAGCTGCATAGTCAATACGCGGCGCTTTTCCATTAGGCACATGCATATCGTCAATAATGTTGATGCCACCGATATAAGCAATTTCATGGTCGATTAAAATCATTTTGCGATGAAGTCGCCTTAATGAAATGCGCTTCATTTGATAGGGTGCAATTTTGGGGTGATAAAAAAGGAAGTAGATTTTTGAAGCTTTGATTTCATTAATAACTTTTAGCGAAAGATCGCGACTGCCAAATCCATCCAGTAATAAATAAACCTTAATACCTTTTTGGCTAGCCTCTTTAAGTGCAGTTAGCACTTTCTTGCCCGTCGCATCATGGCTAAATATGTAGGCTTCTATAAAAATACTTTTTCGGGCTTTTTTGATAGATTGAATAACGGCAGCAAAATAATCTTTACCGTTTTTAAGCAATTCAATCTTATTTCCTTTGATGTAATAAGGCATAGCACTTTATTTTAAGCCATAAAAAAAGCGCTTGGGTTTAAACCCAAGCGCTTTTAAATGAATAACTAATTCTAAGCTTAGTTAACTGCCGCTTTAAGTGCAGCACCTGCTTTGAATGTTGGAGCCTTACGTGCTGGTATTTTAAGTTCTTTACCAGTTTGTGGGTTACGACCAACTCGTGCAGCGCGTTTAGAAACTTTAAAAGTACCAAAACCGATGAGCGTTACTACGTCACCTTTTTTAAGTGCTTTAGTGATAGCTGCAAGTGTTGCATCAATCGCACGACCAGCGTCTGCTTTTGTTGAACCTGCTGCTTTTGCAACTGCTTCGATTAGTTCGCCTTTATTCATAATTCCTCCAAATGTAAATTAAGATATGTAAGACCATTGAAATGACAGCGTCATAGAAGGTCTAGGCGTACTTTGCATTGATTTTTAAGCCTTGTCAACAGTCATATTCAATTTTTTTCGCAATAGATAAGGGTTCTATCGATATCTACTTAATTAAAAATAAAGCTTTCTTTTCATTTGATTCTTGTTACAATATTCAAATGAAAAAAATTGTTCCTATTCGAGGCGGTAAAAGAGCAGGCGCTGGACGAAAGTTAGGCACCGGAAAATTTGGTGAGAAGACAACTTTAGTCAGAGTGCCAGAAAGCCAAACTGCTGTAATTTCAAATATCCTAGAGGCTTACGCTAAAAGGAAGATTCAAGAAATTTCTAACGTAGTATCGATTGATTTGGTGAATGAGGTGATGACTAAAACTAAGATTCCTTTATTTGAACACAAGGTGCCCGCAGGGCTTCCATCCCAAGCAGATGATCATGTTGAGAAAAGAATGGACCTTAATGATTATCTTATTCGAGAAGCTGATACGACCTTTTTTGTACGTATTAAAGGAAATTCGATGGATAACGCTGGTATCCATGACAACGATGTAGTGATTGTAGATCGATCTCAGGAAGCTTCTATTGGCGATATTGTATTGGCATCATTAGATGGTGAATTTACGGTCAAGACTTTAGCTAAAAATAAAAATGGCTCTCCTCGCTTAATTCCTGCAAACGAAGCATTCAGCCCTATTGAAGTTTTAGAAGGGGTTCAGTTTCAAATATGGGGCGTAGTAACAGGCGCTGTGAGAAAATTTAAATAAGTCTAATTCAATTATAGGTTTTAGGATTCAGTTGAATATAGCTTTGTTCAAGCTTGAGTTTAACTAGCCAGCCTTCATAAAAAATTTCACTAAGTTCGGGATTAATCAAAAGTTTAAAAGGAGCCTTTCTACCTCGGTAAGTTAATTTTTGACCTTCAGTCATCAGATACTTATCCTCTTTGCCCTGGCTGTCTAATATACAAATCGTTTGTTGGCCTTTTGAGATGATATGGAAGTAATCGCTTTGCTTCAGTGGGTCTGTAGGGGATGAGATTTGTGTAAGTGGTTTTGAAACTGTTTGCCCACACATTTTAATTGCAACATCTTTGATCTCCCTTTTATTTTCTTCTGGTTTTTTGATTTGAATGGGGAGTGATTCGCGTGCTTCTGATGTTTGTTCACCGGGTTTAATTTCATAAGTCGCAATATCGTTAGGGAGCGATTCAATATTGGGCAAATCGACTTCTCGCCCTTCAAAGTTTTTGTGAGCGACAGCATATTTTTGATATACGCCAATCAAAAAGTTAGAAATAAAAAGGAAAGTAATGAAGTAAAAAATATACCGTACTCTAATGTGTGTTTTTGCCCACAAAAAGAATAGTTTTATTTTTGATGATAGAAAAAGTATTTTTTTATTCGACGGATGCTCACCCATATCAACATCTTCTTCAATTTCCGGCTCAGGCAGTAACAAAGACTTTGCTTTATTTTTCTTATGTTCAATAACCGTATCAATATCCAGCTCAAGAAAGGCTATATATTTTCTAACAGAAATCAGTTTGATTGAGGCAGATACAAACCCATCTTTCTTATTTTCTTCCATCGAGGTGATGTGTTTAGCGTTTAAAGTTAACTGACGAGCGACATCCTCCAGAGAAAGATTTAAATCTTCCCGCGCCTCTTTTAAAAGATGACCATGGATAATAATTGAATCGTTCGACATCTCATGACTTACGAAAGTAAAGATAAAATAGTATCCTAATAGTAGTTTTTTTCAATCATTACTCAAAGATATAGGGGGCTGAGTAATGATATGATTTATCCAATTAACGATAACCAATGGAGCTTGCATGAAAATTGAAGAAATTCTAGAGAAAGTCGTATTCAAGAGTCGCTGGATTCTAGCACCTATGTACTTGGGTTTAGTGGGTGGTCTCTTATGTTTGTTTGTAAAATTTGGGCAAGAATTTTTTCACATAGTTATGACCGTAGTTGACACGCCAGAACGAGAAATCGTTTTATCTATACTCGCTTTAGTTGACATGACGCTTGTGGCCAATCTTCTCATTATGGTTATTTTTAGTGGGTATGAAAATTTTGTCTCTAAAATTGATGTGGACAACCACGAAGATAAACCTCATTGGATGGGCAAAGTCGATTACTCGGGGTTAAAACTTAAATTAATTGGTTCGATTGTAGCTATTTCAGCGATTGATCTTTTAAAAGCTTTTATGCATGCATCTACACCAGGCCAAATTTTAACGAATACGCAAATGGCATGGATGGTGGGTATACATTTGACCTTTATTGTTTCAGGCGTTCTTTTTGCGATTATGGATAAAATTGCAGAAGATACACCGCATCATTAAACAAAATCGATATGAAGGTATTCAAATCATCAGATGCTAATGATTTAATTCAACTTCATCAAACTAATCAATTTGCTTTAGCAGAAAAAAAAGCGAAAGCTTTATTAGAAGATTTTCCAAAAGAACTAATTTTGCATAATGTCCTAGGCGTATCTTTAGAGGCACAGAAAAAATTTAAAGAGGCCGCAGATAGCTATCGTAATATTTTAAAGATTCAACCACAATTTGCAGAAATGCAATTTAATTTAGGTTCTGTCTTATACCAGATGGGTGATAGTGAAGGTGCAATTCTAAATTATCAAAAAGCAATTCAGATTAAACCCGATTTAGTAGTGGCTTATTTTAATCTTGGCATAGCTTATCAAAGTCAATCACAATTTGAAAAAGCTTTAGGCGCTTATAAAAAAGCGATTGAATTGGAGCCAGGCTTTTATGAGGCACATGGCAGTTTAGGTACTGTCTATTTGGTGCAAGGTGAATTTGATGAAGCCATTAAGTCTTTTAAGCAATCACTCAAAATTCAAGATCACGCCCGAGGTCATTTTAATTTAGGCAATGCATATCGTAATCAGGGGCATTTAGAAGAGGCTATCCAGTCTTACCGAAAAGCGTTAGAGAAGAATCCGCAAGATGCTGAAGTTTGTTCGGTCATCGGCGATGCGTTATGGCACCAAGGTGAAATTGTGGAAGCTAATCGTTGGTTAAGAGAAGCTATATCAATCAACCCAGAAAACCCAATCGCTAACTACAATCTTGCAACATTTCTTCATGACAATAAAAAATTTCAA
>Ga0208307_1000254_pt1 | contig 13188 bp, 9 predicted proteins | sample Colrivmet1449B02_FD_187633 | JGI IMG/M metagenome (GOLD analysis project Ga0208307, IMG submission 187633) | Estuarine microbial communities from the Columbia River estuary - metaG 1449B-02 (SPAdes) (version 2) | ecosystem: Environmental > Aquatic > Marine > Intertidal zone > Estuary | place...
GCTCATCCTGCTGGGTCGAAACGGTTACCGCGAGGTCCTCGGCCCGGCCTCCAAGGCCGCCGTCGCGCGCCTGCTCATCGCCGCCATCGCCCGCCTTGTCGCGGCGCGCTCCGCCTGACCATGGCCCGTCGTCGCTTCAGCCCCCTTGACCGTGTCCTTGGCCGCATCGACGACCTCGACGCCCAGAACCTCGCCATTCTCGCCCGCCGCCTCGAACGCGAGCGCGACCTCATGGAGACGGTGCTGGATACGCTCCGCGAGGGCGTAATCGTGCTCTCGCACGACGGAGCCATCGAATACGCCAACGCCTCCGCGGTCCGCCTCCTCGGGGTCAATCCGGACGACGTCGCCGGCGCCGAACTCCGCCGCCTGTCGCCCGACATCGCCCAGGCCCTCGAGTTGCCCGAGACCGTCGGCGCCCTGACGCGCGAACTCGAAGTGCGTTATCCTGAGCCCCGTCTGCTCACGCTCCATCTCGCACGCGTCGGCGAGCAGCATGGCGCCGAGCGGAGCCGTCGCGTGGCCGTCCTCAGCGACGTCACCAAGGAACGCGTCCAGACCGAGGACCGCGTCGAGAGCGAACGCATCGATTCCATCGTCTCCCTCGCCGCCGGCGTCGCCCACGAGGTCGGCAATCCCCTCAACGCGATCGGTATCCACCTTCAGCTCCTCCAGCGCGAAGCCGCCAAGCTCGGCGATTCGCCGGCCGCGGAGAAAGTGCGCAAGGCCGCCGAGGTCTGCCAGGGCGAGATCAAGCGTCTCGACGGCATCGTCCGCGATTTCCTCGGGGCCGTCCGCCAGACGCCTCCGCACCTCACCGATACCGACCTCGTCACCGTCGTCGCCGAGGCGACCGGCCTCCTTCGAGAGCAGATGGAGCAGCTCGGTGTGCGCGTCTCGCTCGACGTCCCCGGCGAACTTCCGCTCATCCTCGGCGACCGTAACCAGATCAAGCAGGCGCTCTTCAACGTGATGAAGAACGCCCTCGAGGCCATGGACCGCGGCGGCGACATCCATGTGAAGCTTTCGTCCGACGACGAGTGGGTCGTGCTTTCGATCCGCGACACCGGGGTGGGCATCCCGGCGGACAAGCTGACGCGCGTCTTCGACGCCTATTACACCACGAAAGCCTCCGGCGGCGGCATCGGCATGCTCATCCTCCTGCGTATCCTCCGGGCCCATGGCGGCACGGTGGACATCCAGAGCACCCCGGACGTCGGCACGACCGTCATCCTGCGTTTCCCCCTCAAGCATCGCCGCGTCCGCACCTTGGAAGCCCCGAAGGCTTGAAACCCGTCGGTCTTCTCGTTGTCTTAACTTTATCCCCATGAAGCACCTCGCTCTCTGCCTCCTCGCTCTCCCCGCCTTCGTCCTGGCTCAGGATAAGGAGCTCCCACTCGAACTGCCTAAGTCCGTCGCGCTCGGCACGCCGCGTCCGGTGAAGATCAACAACCTCGAGCCGGTCTCGTCCGCCCCGCGCAAATTGCCGAAGGTGCCCGCCGCCGCCGTCAATCTCGCCAAGGGCGCCAACGTCACCTCCTCCGCCCGTGAGGCCGCCGCCGGCGACTTCTCCTACGTCACCGACGGCGACAAGGGTGGCGAAGAAGGCTTCGAAGTCGAACTGCCCCGCGGCCATCACTGGGTCCAGGTCGACCTCGCCAAGTCCGCCGAGATCAGCGCCATCGCCGTCTGGCACTTCCACCGCGAGCGCCGCGTCTACTTCAACGTCGTCGTCCAGATCTCCGACGACGCCTCTTTCAAGAGCGGCGTGACCACCGTCTACAATAACGACTCCGAAGGCGAGCTAGGCCTGGGCAAGGGTAAGGACTACTGCTACTACGAGTCCAACGAAGGCCGCGTGATCCCGGTCGCCGCCGTCAAGGGCCGCTACGTCCGCTTCCACTCCAAGGGCAACTCCGCCGGACCTTCGAACGATTACATCGAAACCGAAGTCTGGGGCGTCCCGGCCAAGTAAGGCCGGACTTTGCTTGAATCGGGCGGCCTTGCCCGCACCTTGAAGCCGTGAAGGTCATCCGAGCCAAGTCCGCGGGTTTCTGCTGGGGCGTAGAACGCGCCATCGATATCGCCCGTGAGTATGCGCAGAAGGGCCGCCACCCCGTCTACACCGACGGTCCGTTGATCCATAATCGCCAGATGATGGAGGTCCTGACCGGCGAGGGCATCCGTGAGGTCGGCGATTACCGCAGCGAGACCAAGCTCGAGGTCTCTCAGTCCACCGACGCCGGGGCCGTCATGGTCGTCCGCGCCCACGGCATCTCCCCGGAGCGTCGCGAATATCTCAAGTCGCTCGGCATGGAATTCCGTGACGCCACCTGTCCCGACGTCGGCATCATCGCTGGCAAGGTGCGTATGCATGCGCGCAAGGGTTACGCCACGGTCATCTTCGGCGACCCCAAGCATCCCGAAGTCATCGGTCTGCTCGGCTACGCCGAAGGCAAGGGCCACGTCATCACTTCCCCGGCCGAGATCGCCGCGCTGCCCGACCTCGGCGCGCAGGTCTGCATGGTCTCGCAGTCGACGATGTTCACCGACGAGTTCGAGCGGCTCGCCGCCTTGCTCAAGGCCCGCTTCCCGGGTGCGCTGATCTTCGATACCATCTGCGGTGCCACCAAGGACCGCCAGGCGGATATCCTCGAACTGCAGAAGCAGGGCTGCCAGGCCATCGTCGTCATCGGCGGTCGCCACTCGGCGAACACCGTCAAGCTCGCCAAACTCGTCGAGATCCAGGGCCTGCCTTGTTTCCACGTCGAGACCGCGGCCGAGTTGGACTTCGCCGCCTTGGCTCGATTCGGTGTCGTTGGCGTGACCGCTGGTGCTTCGACGCCCGCTTTCTTGATCGACGAAGTCTGCGTGCGTCTGGAAAAGGCCGCCTAAGCCCGCTTGGGCCCGGTGCGGCGTTCCAATTGACGCATAAAATTATCCCCCGACCGCTCCCTGCCGACTTGCAGGCTGGGGCGGGTCGGGTAACTTGAGTCTCAATATGAGTCCTCTCGTCACCGTCCTGCTGGTCGTCCTCTTGGTCATCGTCGGCGCTCTCGTCATCGCCGCCATCTGGGGCGTGGGCATCTACAACAGCCTCGTCGCGCTGCGTAATGCCTGCAAGAACGCCTTCGCCCAGGTCGACGTGCAGCTCAAGCGCCGCTACGACCTGATCCCGAACCTCGTCGAGACCGCCAAGGGCTACATGGCCCACGAGAGCGGCACTCTCACCGCGGTCATCGAAGCCCGCGCCAAGGCCACCCAGGCCAACGTCCGTTTCGCCGGCAACCCGAACGACCCGGCCGCCATGCGCGACCTCAGCCAGGCCGAAGCCGGCCTGAGCGGCGCCCTCGGCCGCCTGATGGTCGTCGCCGAGCAGTATCCGCAGCTCAAGGCCGACACCACCATGCGTTCGCTCATGGAAGAGCTCACCTCGACCGAGAACCGCATCGCCTTCTCCCGGCAGGCCTTCAATGACGCCGTCCTGTTCTATAACAACGGCCGCGAAGTCTTCCCGCAGATCTTCATCGCCAATGCCTTCGGCTTCCAAGCCGGCGAGTTCTTCAAGATCGAAGATCCGGCCGAGAAGGTCGCCCCGAAGGTCTCGTTCTAAGCGCTGACTTCGGCCCATGGCCGGCACGATGAATTTCTTCCGGGCCCAGGATGAGGCCCGCGGACGCACGACCAAGCTGGTCGTGCTTCTCGTGTTGGCGATCGTGGTGCTCGCGGGCACGCTCTATGCGCTCGCCGTGCTGGGTCAGCATAAGCTCAGCCGCCGCGGGGAGCTCGACTGGTTCCAAGGCGACCTGTTCTTCTGGACCGCGGGCGTGGCCCTGATCGTCATCATCGGCGGCAGCCTGCTACGCATCGCCGAGCTGTCCAAGGGCGGCGGCGCCATCGCGGAGCGCCTCGGCGGACGCCTGCTCACCGCGAATACCGCAGACCTTGCTGAACGGCGATACCTCAACGTCGTCCAGGAGATGGCGCTGGCCTCGGGCCTGCCGGTGCCGCTGTGCTACGTCATCGATGGCGACGAGACCATCAACGCTTTCGCCGCGGGTAATTCGCCGCAGGACGCCGCAGTCGGCGTCACGCGCGGGGCCCTGCGCAACCTGAACCGCGACGAGCTCCAGGGCGTGATCGCCCACGAGTTCAGCCACATCGGCAACGGGGACATGAAACTCAACCTGCGCCTCATCGGGGCGATCGCCGGCCTGACCGCGCTCGCCCAGCTAGGCTATATCTTCTTCCGTCTGGCCGGCCATGTGCGGGGAAAGAACTCCGCGCCGATCGCGTTGGGCATGGTCCTGGTCGGCGTGGTCGTACTGCTTATCGGCTCGGGCGGCATTCTGTTCGGCAAGATCATCCAGGCCTCGGTCTCGCGTCAGCGTGAGTATCTCGCTGACGCCTCCGCGGTCCAGTTCACCCGTAATCCGCTCGGCCTCGCCTCGGCGCTTCGCAAGGTCGCCGGGCTCTCCGGCGCGCAGCGCGAAGCCTCTTCGGCCGAACTGGAGGCCCAGCACATGTTCTTCGCGGGCTCGGCCGGCTTCCTCGAGTCGCTCTTCTCCTCGCATCCTCCGATCGACGAACGTATCCGTCGCGTCGACCCCGCCTTCGACGGCCATATTCCGGACGTGACCCCGGTCGCCGTCACCGACGACGAACCGGTCTCCGGCCTCAGCGGTCGGGCCGTCGCGACGCCTCCGCCGCTGCCGACTTCGGCGCGGGCGGTGCCGACGGACCTGCAGATCCAGGACTCGGTCGGCTTCCGCGGCGTGATCCCGGGCGCTTTGCGCGCGGCCTCCGAAGATCCGGTGAGCGCGATGGCCGTCGTGCTCGGGCTTATCCTGCGCCATGATCCGGCGCAGCGTGCCGCCCAGCTGGCCCAGGCCGAAGGCCTTGCGGGCGGTGAGGTCGTCAAGGAGGCCCGTCGTCTCGATGCTTTGCTCCGTGGCGTCCCGGCCGGCTCGCGCGTGGCCTTGCTCGACCTTTCCATGCCCGCCTTGCGCCAGCTCTCGCCGGCACAGGTCGCGGCTTTCCGCAAGGCGCTGGAACGCGCCGGCTATGAAGCCGAAGACGGCTTGATCGTCCTGCTCATCCAGGCGTCGATGCGCCGCTATCTTTCGACCGACAAGAATCCGCCGAGTCGTCCGGGTGATCTCGCCGCCGCCTGCGGACTGGTGCTTTCCGCGGTCGTACAGACCTCCGGGGAAGATGCCGCCGCGCAGGGCAGGGCCTACGTGCTCGGCGCCGGCTTGCTGGGCATGCCGAACTTGCCTGCCGCCATGGTGCCGACCGCGCAGGTCGATCTCGCCAAGGTCGACGAAGCCTTGGCCGTCATCGCCGGACAGACCGTGCCGGCCCGCCGTCAGTTCGTCCGCGCCATCGGCGCCGCCATGCTGCACGACGGACGCGCCGAGCCCGCCGAAGTCGAGATCGTCCGCGCCGTCGCCGATTCGCTCGGCATCAGTTTCGCGACAGGAATCAAAGCCTGACCCGAGAGTATCGAGTATAGAGTATTGAGTATGGGGGGATAAAACCCCGATACTCGATACTCCAGACTCGTGCCCCCTGGCTGTAGGCCGAATGCCTCAGCCTGCGATCAGCGACTCGCCGGTCATCTCCGCCGGCTTCGGCAGGCCCATGAGGGCGAGCAGGGTCGGGGCGACGTCGGCCAGGCGGCCGGTGGGGCGGGTCTTGAGGGCCTTACAGCCGGCACCGTAAAGGATGACCTCGACGGGGCTGAGCGTGTGGCGCGTGTGGGCGCAGTTTTCTTCCGGCTCCCACATCTGGTCGGCGTTGCCGTGGTCGGCCGTGACGAGGGCCTTGCCGCCGACCTGGTCGATGGCGGCGAGGAGGACGCCGAGTCCGCTGTCGACCGCTTCGCAGGCCTTGCAGACCGCGGCGAGGTCGCCGGTGTGGCCGACCATGTCCGGGTTGGCGTAGTTGACGACGATGAGGCCGTATTTGCCGGAGAGGATCGCGGCTTTGGCCATCTCGGTGACGTGCGCGGCCGACATCTCGGGCTTCTGGTTATAGGTCGAGACTTCCTTCGGGCTCTGGGCCATGCCGCGCTCTTCGCCGGCGAAGGCTTCCTCGCGGTAGTCGTTGAAGAAGAAGGTCACGTGCGGGAACTTCTCGGTCTCCGCCGTGCGATACTGCGGGATGCCCTGCTTGGCGACCCACTCGCCGAGGATGTTCACCATCTTGGCGGGCTTATCGAAGACCACGTTAGGGCAGAGGCCCTTTTCGTAGTTGGTCAGCGTGGCGTAGAAAATCTTGAGCAGCTTCGCGCGGGGGAAGCCCTTGAACTCCGGATCGATGAAGGCGCGGGTGATCTCGCGGGGGCGGTCGCCGCGGAAGTTGAAGAACAGCACCGAGTCGCCGTCCTGGATGAAGGCCGTGCCCTTGATGCGGGTGGCCGGGACGAACTCGTCGCCGGTCGTATTAGAGTCGGTCGGCTTGTCGTAATAGGCCTGCACGGCTTCGGCGGCCGAAGCGGCTTCCGGGGCCGGGGCGCCGGTGAGGGCGTCGTAAGCGGTCTTCACGCGTTCCCAGCGGTTGTCGCGGTCCATGGCCCAGAAGCGGCCGGCGACGCTGGCGACCTTGCCGATACCGATCTTCAACAGTTCGGCTTCGAGCTGTTTGAGGTAGCCGAGGCCGGAGGTGGGCGGGCTGTCGCGGCCATCCATGAAGGCGTGGACGAAGACCTTGGAGAGGCCTTCTTCCTTCAGGAGGCGGAGCAGGGCGTAGAGGTGGGGCAGGGTGGAGTGGACGCCGGCTTCGGAGCAGAGGCCCATCAGGTGGACTGCGCCGCCGGTGGCCTTGACGTTTTCGACGAGGCCGCGGAAGGCCTTGATCTGGCGCATGCCCGCCGGGTCGGTGAGACCCTTGTCGATGCGGACGATCTCCTGGTCGACGATGCGGCCGGCGCCGATGTTCTGGTGACCGACTTCGGAATTGCCCATGATGCCGACCGGCAGGCCGACATCGAGGCCGTGGGCCATGATCTCGGTGCGGGGCCAATCCTTGGTGAGGCCGCGCGAGACCGGGATGTTCGCCAGCTTCACGGCGTTGAACTTGTCATGCTTGGGGTCGTGGTTTTCGCCCCAACCGTCGCGGATCACCAGAAGTACGGGTTTCATAAGTGGATAGGAGGATGAGATAGGGTGATTTAGGGTAAGGTGGCAAGGCGGAGGGAAAGGGAATCAGAGAGGGCTAGAGCCAGGGCTCGGTCTAGGGCTAGTCCTGACTCCAAACGGCTTTCTGGCCCTAGCTCTGGCCCAAGCCCTAGCCCTGTATTGCACGTCTGCACCTTTGCACATAAAAAACGTCATGCCCCGCATCCTCCTCGCTCTGCTCGGATTGGTATTTTGTGCCGTCGCTTCGGCCGCCACGGTCGAGAAGCTGACCATCGACGGTAAGTCGGTGACCGTGAAGGTCCCCGCGCAAGCCGCCCCGGGTAAGCCTTGGCTCTGGGTCGGTGAGTTCGGCGGCCACCTGAAGAAGCTCGAAGACGGCCTCGTCGAAAAGGGCTGGTACGTCGTGTATGTCGGCGTGAGCAATCAGTTCGGTTCCGCCCGCGCGATGGCGACCTGGGAAAAGGTCTACGCGGAGCTGCGTGCGCAGCGCGGGCTCTCCGCTAAGCCGGCGCTCCTCGGCATCTCTCGCGGTGGACTTTACGTAAACGCCTGGGCGCGTCTGCACCCGGATCGCGTCAGCGTGCTCTATCTCGACAACGGTGTATGTGACATCCGTTCCTGGCCGGGCGGCGTCGCCCTGACGCACCAGAGCAAGGGAAGCGCGAAGGACTGGGCGCTGTACAAGACCGAGTTCGGTTATGCGAATGACGATGAAGCCAAGGCCAAGTCGCTCCAGCCGGCCGAAGGCCTGCTCCCGGCCATCAAGGCCGGCGTGTTCCTGATTTCTTGTCACGGCACCGCCGACAAGACCGTGCCGTTCGAAGACAATGCCGCACACATCATCAAGCTCTGGCAGGACAACGGCGGCCGCATGAAGCTCTGGGCCAAGGAAGGCGGCGACCATCACCCGCACGGCCTGCCGGATGCCGCCCCGCTGATCGAGGTGCTGACCGCCGAGGCTAAATAATGGTAGGGCTGACCACCCTTGGTCAGCCGCGGTTGAGCGAGGGCGCTCAACCCTACCAACACAGGCACCTAGGTCGTGACGCGGTCCCGACCCTACCAGCTTACGCTTCGACCCAGCGTCCCTTTTCCTTGATGAGGTCGACGAGGCGTTCGACGGCTTCTTCCTGCGGGATATTGAACTTCACCGGGGTCTTGCCGATGTAGAGGTTGATCTTGCCGGGGGCGCCGCCGACGTAGCCGAAGTCGGCATCAGCCATCTCGCCGGGTCCGTTCACGATGCAGCCCATGACGGCGATGGTGACGGACTTGAGGTGGCCGGTGCGTTCCTTGATCTTCAGGGTGGTGGACTGGATGTCGAAGAGCGTGCGGCCGCAGCTCGGGCAGGCGACGTATTCTGTCTTCGTCTGGCGCATGCGCGCGCCCTGCAGGATGTCGTAGGCCAGTGTCAGCGACTTGGCGGTCGTGGTGGGCGTCTCGCACGAAAGGAAGTCGCCATAGCCGTCGACCAGCAGGCCGCCGGCGAGGATCGAGGCCTCGAGCAGACGCGATTGGAATCCGGGGTCGATGAGCACGGCGTTGGCGACCGTGGCGCGGATCCAGAGCGGGGCCTTGAGCTTCGCCGCGGCGGCGCAACGGACGAGTTCGCGATAGGTGCCCGTCGCGTGCAGGCCTTCCTGCGGCTGCGAGGACGTGAGGATGAGGCGACTGGCCGGGATCGCGGTGAGTTCCTGGGCGAGCGTGGTGAGCGTCGGGCCATCGAGGTCGACGGCGAGGAGCGCGTCGTGCTGCGTGACCGCCTCGCCCCAGGCTTTGAGTTCAGCTCCGTCGGCCGCTGAGAAGGCCTTCACGACCACCAAGCGGCTGCCGTCTCCGTCGAACGGGAAGTCCGCGGGGGCGAGGCTGGTCTCGACAAAGAGGGCGGGGACGGCTTGTCCGAGGGCCTTGCGCAAGGAGCGTAGGCCGGCGGCGTGAGCAGGGTCGTCGAGGCGGAGCAGCAGGCCTTCGGCGCGGACTTCGCGCTGGGCCGCGTGGGCGTCGAGGAGTTCCTTGGCGGCGGCCTGCCAGTCGGCGAGGCCGGCGACGCTGCGGACGATGACGCGCGGCGTTTCGGCCGAGCCGGCGAGGCATTTCGATGACAGCTCAACGGTCTCCGTCGCGCGGCGGGTGAACGAGAACGGATCGACCGGGTCGGCGGGCAATTGGACGGACGAAGCGGCACCCAGTTCGGCCAGGGCTTCAGCGCGGCGGACGATTTCACGACAAACCGGGATTTCAAACCACGGGTCTTCGGTCAGCGAGACGCGCACCGTGTCGCCGAGCCCATCGGCGAGGAGCGAACCGATGCCGATCGCGGACTTGATGCGGGCGTCCTCGCCTTCACCCGCCTCGGTCACGCCGAGGTGGAGCGGGTAATCCATGCCGAGCTCGGTCATGCGGGCGGCCGCGAGGCGGTAGGCCTCGACCATCACCTTCGGGTTCGAGGACTTCATCGACAGCACCATGTCCTTGAAGCCGTGGGATTCCGCGATGCGGATGAATTCAAGGGCGGATTCGACCATCCCGTTCGGCGAATCGCCGAAGCGGTTCATGATGCGGTCGGAGAGCGAGCCGTGGTTGGTGCCGATGCGGAGCGAACGACCGAGTTCCTTGGCGCGGAGCACCAGCGGCGTGAAGGCCGCGTGCAGGCGCTCCAGCTCCTCGGCGTAGGCCGCGTCGGTGTACTCGAGCACCGCGAACTTCTTCTTATCGGCGTAGTTGCCCGGGTTCACGCGGATCTTCTCCACGTGTTCGACCGCCTCCATCGCCGCGGACGGCAGGAAGTGGATGTCGGCGACCAGCGGCTGGGTGAAACCCGCCGCCCGGAACTGCTGGCGGATCTCCTTGAGCGCGGCGGCGGCCGCCTTGTTCGGGGCCGTGATGCGGATGATCTCGCTACCCGCTTCCGCGAGACGAATCGCTTGGGCGACCGTCGCCGCGACGTCCTCCGTGTCGGAGGTCGTCATCGATTGCACCCGGATCGGGTTGTTGCCGCCCACGCCCACGCCCCCGACGTTCACGACGCGGGTGAGGCGGCGGATCGTGCGATGGCGGGAGGGACGATCGTCCGAGGGCATGGGGTCAACTCAACCCGTTTGCCCCCGGAGGTCAACGAGCGTCAGAAATCCCAGCGCCAAGTCGACGGAATCCACTGGTAACCCTTGCGTCCGTTCGGGACGACCACGCCCAGGCCGGGCCAGGGGAGGTGGAAGCCGTAGGCGCGTTCCTTGGTCGCCGCGATTTCGGCGAAGACCTTCTTACGGGTGGCGACGGCTACTTCCGGGTTGTGGTCGAAGTCGATGAACCAATTCGGGTCTTCGAGCATCAGGATATGGTTATGAGCCAGATCGGAGAGGTGCAGGAGCGACTGCCCGTCGGACTTGATACGGTAGATCGCGTGGCCGTCGGTATGACCCGGGGCGGCGAGGATCGTGATCGCGCCGTCGAGGATCTGGTCGCCGTCCTTATGGAGGACCAGGTTCGGCTGCAGCGTATCGAAGGAGTTACGCACGCTCTTGATCATGCCCTTGATATCGTCGGTGCGGTGTGACTTCGAGAAGTCGGGTTCCTTGCCGCGCCAGAATTCGACTTCGGTCCGCAGGACGTGCAGGGCCGCGTTGGGGAAGAGGATGCGTCCCTTGCTGGTGAAGCCGCCGATATGGTCGATATGCGAGTGGCTGAGCAGGGCGTGGGTGACCTGCTCGGGTTTGATGTCCACCTCCGGCGAGGTCATCGCCTGGGTGAGCCAGCCCCAGGTGTCGCGTTCGACCGGGCCGAAGCCGGCGTCGACGAGGATCACTTCCTTGTCCTTACGCAGGAGCAGGATGTTGATGTAGAGGGTGACGTCGTCGGGGCGTTCGCCTTGGTCGACGAGCGCCTTGGTCATCGCGGCCGTCTCGGTCTTCGGGAACATCTTCTTCGTCACGCAGTTCTTGAAGGTGCCGTAGCCGTCGCTGATGGACCAGGCCTCGAACTTGCCGATGGCGAACTTGTAGATGTAAGGGTCGGTGATCTTCTTGCGGGGCAGGGCCTTCGTTTCGGCCTTCGCGGCATCGGCGGCGGAGAGCGCGGCGGGGATGCTGAGGGCGGCAATGGCGGCGCCAAGGTTGCCGAGGAAGTTGCGACGGGAGTTTTCCGGGAGGGGCTTTTCCATGGGGGTATGCGGGGAGATAAGGTGCAAACGTGCAAAAGTGCAAACGTGCAAAAGACAAGTAAGGGCTAGGGACAGGGCTAGGGACAGGGCTAGGGAGGAGCTAGGCCAGAATTAGTCTGTCCCTGACTCTGGCCCTAGCCCTGGCCCTGCTGAGCCTCCGGCTCAGCCTACTTCTTCACGCTGAAGTCCTGCGGCTTATAGACGTGGCGTTCCAGCAGCTGCTGCTTGAGCTGGAGTTCGCTGTCGCCGGAGCAACGGCGGACGTCGTGCAGGATGATGTAGGCCATCAGCGAGAGCAGCAGGGCCATGAAGGTATACTGGAGGATGATGACCGCCTTGTTGCTCAGCAGTCCCTTGGTGAAGCGCTGGATGGTGGCGATGAGCATGTGGCCGCCGTCGAGGACGGGGATCGGCAGCAGGTTGAGTACGGCGAGGTTCAGGTTGATCAGCACCGTGAACCAGAGCACGCGGCGGATGTCCTCCGACAGGTTGTAATAGGTCTTCGTGATCGAGATCACCGAGGCGAGCTGCTTCACCTGGATGTCCGAGCCACGGTCGAAGAGGCGGCCGAGCGTCGTGAAGGTCGACTTCACGATGCCCAAGCAGGTCTCCCACGGATTGCGGTAGGCGAGTTCGGTCTGGCTCACGAAATACGTCCCGATCTGGGCGTGCTGTACGGGCTGCTTGTCGACGGACTGCGCCTTCTTGAGCGTGAGGTTGCCGGCTTCGCCGTTGGCGCGCTTCCAGTAGAGCGTCAGGTCGCGGGGCGTGCGACCGACCGCCTGCACGAGACCGTCGAGCGAGCGGACCGAGACGATCTGGTCGCGGCCGTCGACCTTATCGATGATCGTGCCGATCTTGAGCGTCTCCGCGAGGGCGGGGTCGTCGGGTGAGATGCCGAGTACCATCAGCTGGTCGCGGACCGCCTCGGGATCATTGCTCAGGAGATCGCGGGTCGCGGGGACGAGGATGAGGGAGTGGCGGCGGTCTTCGCCGTAGGCGATGATGCTGACCGGATTGACGGTCGTCGTCACCTGCGGGGTGATGACGACCTTGGCGGAGACGCCGTCGGCCCGTTCGACCAGGAGTGTGCGGGGCTTGGCGCCGCTCTTGCGGAGCAGCTCGCGGAACTCGACGGTATTGTTGAGCGGCTGGCCGTCGATGGACAGGATGCGGTCACCGGATTTCAGGCCGGCCTTCTCGGCGGGCGAGCCCGGCGCGGGCGTGCCGACGATCACCGCGGTGCGCGGCTGGAGTCCGGCCACGCGGACTTTGTCGCCGGACTGCGAGTTCACTTCCAGACGGGCGGGCTGCACCACGAACTCAAGCGTCTCGCCGCCGCGTTCGACCTTGAACGTCGCGGTCGGATTACCCTGCGAGTCCTTGCGGTTGCCGAGCATGACGGCCTCGCTGATCTGGTTGAAGTTGGTGACCGTGGCGTCGTCGACCGAGAGGACTTTGTCTCCTGAACGCAGGCCGGCTTTGAAGGCCGGGCCCGGGACGGTGTTGCCCAGGCCGAGTTCGGCGAGGTGACCGGAGCTCGTCACGACCTGTTCGGGGACGTAGCCGATCACGGTGGAATTGCTGCCCGAGGCGACGGGCATGCCGGTGACCCAGAGCACGCAGGCGAGGGCGAAGGCGAAGATGACGTTGAAGACCGCGCCCATGACCGAGACGATCATCTTGTCGGCGTAGGAGATCTTCGGGAGTTTCTCGGCCTCTTCGCTGCTCGCGCCTTCGATGCCTTCCATGTCGGCGAGCTGGGGCAGGGCGACGTAGCCGCCGAGCGGGATGATCGACACGCGGTAATCGACGCCGTCCTTGCCGGTCCAACCGAAGAGGCGCGGGCCGAAGCCGATCGAGAAGCGTTCGATCTTCAGGCCGCGCTTA
>Ga0208307_1000261_pt1 | contig 13035 bp, 22 predicted proteins | sample Colrivmet1449B02_FD_187633 | JGI IMG/M metagenome (GOLD analysis project Ga0208307, IMG submission 187633) | Estuarine microbial communities from the Columbia River estuary - metaG 1449B-02 (SPAdes) (version 2) | ecosystem: Environmental > Aquatic > Marine > Intertidal zone > Estuary | place...
ATTCTCCAATATGTATTTGTTTTCTTCTTATTTGCATTTTACATATATACTTTTTCCTTCTTTTCGAAAAAGTGATATTTTTATGACCAGTAGAGTTATTTTTTTGTTTACCCCTGTTTAAAAGATTTTGTGATACAGTTGCTGTTCTTAGATTTTTAGGATTATTATTTAATTTATCGCCATCTATATGATCTACAAGAAAATCGTTTAAACAGTCTTCGCTATTAGAAATAGCATAAATAATTCTATGGACTTTGTATCTAGTTGTTTTATTAAAAAAAGTATGTGAAAAAACAATATAATAGTTATCTTTGTCTAAAAGATTTATTTGACTGTTGCTTATTTTACTTTTCCATGCTTTATAACTTTTTATAGAATTAAAATGATGTAATGGTCTATCTTTTTTCCATTTTAAATAGCTAGGGGAAGTAGCGTCTATTTCAAAACATTCTTTAAGATATTCTAAAGATGGCAATTTATTTATTTTCATATTTTAAAATTTGTTCACCGATGTATTTAGTATATGCAGGGGGAATAGCTTCTGTCAATTCCCAGCCGCGACCTGCCCAAGGCATATCCATTACCTTGCGCCAAACATCGATTGAACCTTTGCGACGACTCTTGCCGGTAACACTCATGTCGCGATAATCGATGCCATTATCTTCGGCGTATTTTTTAGAATATCCACGTTTAGTAATGCTTTTTAATTCTGCAACTGGAAAATTACATTCAAAATATCGCGTTCTTTCGATTGGCATATTAAACATATAACCAGTTAACTTAAATGGCTCTATAAGATATTCTTTTGCGCCAGCAACGTTTTCAATAATATAATATTTACCAGTATTAATTAACGCATTACGAACTGGCTCAATTAGTTTTGGCGTGTCTTTGCCTTGAGAGTAATGAACATAGACTGAATCAGGCTTTGTAGCGTTACTATATCCCTGACAAGGAGGTGATGCGTGAATAACGTCAAATGAGCCAAGAAACTCTTTATCTTTCAGGATTTCCATTACATCTCCTTTAATGAATTTAAAAGGATAACTAGGTTGATCTTTAATATCAACTCCGGTCACTTCGAATCCTGCTTGGCTGTAACCCATGCTTGCTCCACCAGCGCAGCAAAATAAATCAAGTAATTTCATAAATTTGTAAAGGAAATGTAAAAGTTGTATCTTTTTGATTGTTTAACGTGTCAATTATTGTAGATATGAAATATCTACTATCAATTATCGCGTTGACCCTCTCACTTAACGCCCAAGGTATACCAGATCGTCCTCCCGGTCAAGGGGAAAATCGTCGCAAACCTCCTGAAATTTCGAAAGAATTTCGAGAAGAGATGCTGAAAAAATACGATACGAATAAAGATGGAAAGTTAGATAAAGAAGAAAGATCTAAAATTTCCTCTGAAGATCGCAAAAAGGTGGGTCCACCTCGCAGAGGACCAAAAGGCCCGCCTCCTCCAAAAAAAGATTAATAAAAACCCACAGATTTAACTCTGTGGGTTGCTTATTTATAACAATAATTATTAAGCAACAGTGTTTGGATCGTTATCAGAAGCGGCCTGTAGGCGATCTGCCTGAGCATTGATCAAGTCTGCGGCAGCTTGAATAGCTTCTTCAGTAGGATGTGGAGTGTTGAGTACCTTTACAGCTTCATCAGTGATTGAAGCTAGGCGAGTTACTGCTTCTTGTAGGTTAGTTAGTGAGGACATAATATGTTCTATTTGTTTTTGTAACGATGCTTGCTTATCTGCGATCTCTTTAATCTGTTTATTTTCACTTAAAAATATAGATTTAAGATTTTTTAGAAAAGTATTCATCATTAAAATATTTTATATAAAAAATTGAATTTGTAAGTCACAAACAAGTTAATTATTCAAGTTTTTTAAAACCCAGTAGCAATGCCGATTGTGTAGATAGTGTTTTGTACCATCCATGTTTTTCGCAAAGATATCCTTTGCCGCCAGTCACTTCACAAGTTTTAGATGAAAGTTTCGCATACTTGTCAATCATAGCAGAGGTCACTTCATTTCCGCCGCTCGCATAAAACCGAAGTCCTGCAAATTTCTCCTTGACTTGAGCCGCGACGACTTGTTGGCAACCAGAGTTATTAATTTCATGTTGCATGTCTTTGCAAAGATCAAAGATAATATCAAACCATCCATCATCACATTCAAAATAAAAATTCTCCTTAAAGATATCAGGAAATCTATTAATTAGTTTATCGCTATTCTTGTCAGTCATTATATTTATCTTTTTTGTTTAAATCAAAAGGGTTATCGTCTTGTTCTTCAATTTCTCCAAGACAATCTATGCAAACAGAACAATAATTTAAATCTTCTAAAAATGCGGTTTTCTTGCCGCAGTAATCGCAGTTCATTATAGAGCGGATAATTTAAGAATTTCGTCTAAGCTCTCTTTTACTCTAATTGGATGCATGGTACTATTTTTAGTAAAAATCAGACTATGAATATGAGACTGTTCTACATTAACAACCATATCTAAATTAATGAGTTGAGGATTGTATTGTCTATTAGTTTTATTCACCAAGTCATCGTGACCGGGATCTAATACGTTTAATCTTACGAAATGAGCCATATAAAAAAAGCGGTTTTAAGGATTACCGCAAACCTTTTTAATTAAAATCTACGAGGCTCAGGAGCGCGAAACACTTCTTGCTCTTTACTCATGTCGCCTTCGACATAATAAATTACGCCGTTTACAGATTTAGCGCACTGCATAGCCCAATCATACGCTTGCTTCTTTCCTAGCGCAAGATTATAGGCTGACTGATACGCACCATCTCGGTCTCTGACAATATAACGCTTATTCATATTAAGAGTTCTGAATTAGAATATCGTGAATTAGATGACGAGTCTTATGGTCAAGAATTCGACCAGTCTCGTCCTTCGGGAGATCTGTAACTACCTTATCAAAATTAAGTCCAAGCACAGAACTCATGCACTTAATCTTTCGGTAGATACCAATCTCCTTGTACTTTAGAATTGACCACAATGTGTCAACTTGTTCTGGGGTCGCCTTAGTAATTGCATTAGTCAAGGCAACTGGTTGTGTAATAACATCAGTCTTTTCACTCATATATTTTATATTACCGATCATCAGACTCTGAACCGATAGTTACAACACTGTTCGACAAAGCAGTCAGATTATCTTCCTGAACCGTAAATTCTAGGTCCAAACAAATATCCTTGATATCTTGGCAAGTGATATGAATTCCCTTTAGGCGGGATTGAATGGATTTGAGAGTAGGAGGCAATCCAGCCTCAATACGACCCTCAACATAATTTCTAATAGCTAAAACAGTAGAATCACTGTAATTGTAGCCTTCGTTAAGATTGCAATCACAATTGTTGTCGCAATCGTTTTCATCATCAATATCGATTTCTTTATCGGTATTGTAATATGGTTCATTGAGTGGAGCTTGAGTCTCCTTAATACGCTCGAAAGGAACTTCACCAATGACCTTGTACTTAGAAACACGAAGCTTCTGGAAGTTGCAATCAGTAGGTACGCTAACTGCATCACAAGGATTAAATTCAACCATCATTAGATGGCCGTCGTTACCAGCCCAATCCTTTGCATAATCATAGCTGCCAACGTGTAGACCATGAGAACAATGATTGTCCTTGTTATCATCAACACAATTGCGAGTCACTTCAATAGTCTCGCCAATCTTATTCAAGATGCAACTATTTTCATTTACAGTGCCAGTAATAACAATTGTATCTTTATTGCCACGCTTTGAATAAAAATTAGCATCAACACCTTTATATCCGATAATATTGCCAGTCTCAGTCAATGGCAAAGTCTTATAAGAAAGAAAAGTATACAACTGATCGACACTGTTCTTGCTAGGATTGAACATAAGCTTCTCAATAAAATTGAGAATAGGTTGAGCATCCTTAGCTCCTGAGCGCAAAAACTCAAGCAACTTATCAATTACAAAACCCTTCAGTTCGTAATTGCCGTAATAAACCTTCTCAGAAATAATCTTAATGCTGTTATGCGAGAAGTCTTCGATCTGCTTCTTGATATCAAGAAATCGACCAATACTGTCGTATTCTGCATTAAGCAGAGCGTTCTTCAATCCAGTATAATTGGGATTATCCGTATTCACCATGTACGGGCGACCTTCCCAAATTACCGTGATTGCGTTGCTGGTGACAATGTATGCTGGCTTGTTCATAATATTTTTTACACCTTAACCGTTCAACTATGCTAACTCAAATTTTCGAAAAGTCAACCGAATTTTGCTGGTTGATGAAGGAAATGTATGCCTTAAATTCAACTTCATTTTTATTGCGATCAGTATGGTAAAGATCTGAATGAATTTTAAGCATTGGATAATTTTTATAAATTTCTTCGGTAGCTTCTTTTAAATATTTTCCACAAATAGAAACTGGAGTTTCGTTGTCGTGGGACATATTAATTTTAAGAGCTTCCAACGGATGCCGCCAAGTTTTAATAAATTCGGCAAATATAAGCGCGTCTGCTTTCTTAAGAAGTTCTGAACAAAATTTTACCTTGTAATCGTATTTCTGATAAGTAACAACGTCTCCAACCATAGACACGAAAGTCATAATATTATAAGCGTCATCAGTCTTGCAAGAAAGATATTCAAGAATCAACGATTTAACTTCATAAGAACAATTGTCCCATTTATCTTGGATATACTTATTAAAGTCAATGAAGTCAGTGCGGCTTTTAAATTTACTAGTTATGACTATATTATTTGATACTCCATAAACACTGATCTTAAACAATTTGGTTATATCGTTTAAAAAATGAGTATTGAGTTTATTCTTTTCATAATAAAAATGCGAATACTGATTGATAGGTTTACCATTAGAAATAGGAAAATAAAGTTTAACAATAGAGATATCGTTTATCTCTTGAGAATAAGAATTTGAAGAATGAAGAATGCGGCCATCAACCTTGTAAAAATAACTAGGCGTATATGGAATGGTAGAAGCTTTCTTATTAGAAGGAAGCTTAACAGCAGTCAATTCACTTAGATTACAATAACCAGACTTAACAAGATCAAATCGATTAACCTCTTTGAACTTATCAACACCATTGATAGTGGTGGAGCTAACGATTGATTCATCGTGAGCGATAACGATTATGGTTTTATATTTTTTAGCTAATTCGTAAACGCGAGGAACGACCTTCGTATTGTCTGGCAAATCATGAAATACAATATAAGTATCTTTATCATTGCCAACAGTATAGCATTTACTAATAATTACGCGATCACCAGATAGAATATAAGTTTTAGTATAAACAGGAATTCTAGTAGCCCTATCGTTTTCTTCGTAACTGCCACGATTAAAAGTATAAGTATCAATTTTATACCCTTTAAATACAAAAACATCTTGATCTTGAAGTTGATCAAAAGCGTTTCGAGGAAAAGTATTTTTAATATCAAAATAATAACTCATAGCATCACGCAAACAATCAAATTGCGCGATCTTGTTCTTGATAGAGTCAGTGAATTCTTTGCAGAAAGCTTGATAACGAGACTTCAAATAAGTCTTAGTAGTCTTATTATACTCAAGTGTTTCGCGTGAGTGATGCAGCGAAACAGATCCAATATCAGCAACAAAAACAAGCTTATTAAGATACTTAGTCCATGCATAACCATCGTCACTCTTAAAATCAACCAGTTCAGGATTGATAGGATAATAAATGCCGCCCATTACAATACCCTGCTCGCCAACTGAATAATAATTATGACTGTTATAAGATTTGCGAATCTGCCAATCATTACCAGAAGCAACAATCTCAGGCTTGACAATGTGATTTTGAATATTTAGAAACGTAGGAAGAATCTCAAAATTACTAAAGAATGAAGCAATTTCTTGATTGAATTTATTTATATCAGCATTCGCGACTCCGACAGAAATACAAATACCATTACATTCAGTAGTATGCCCAAAGAATACTTCATCAATCTTAGTGTCATTCTCTTCAGAAATGTAAAGGCTATAGATAGATTGAATACCATTATAATAAGAAGTAACAGTAAAACTATCTTTGTAAGAAAGAGGCGCGAAGCGTCCAATCCCAAAACCGCCGATTGAAAGATCGGAACCGCGCTTTGTAGATTTGCCAAATTTACTATATAGATTAAAAATTTGATCTCGGCTCAGACCACATCCGTAGTCACGAACTGAAAAAGTCTGATCAAGAGAAGTTGGAGACTTAACTTCGATAAGTTCAGGAGAAAGATTGTTCTCTTTATTCGCATCAACAGCGTTGGCGTAAGTCTCGCGAATGGTCGCAAGAATCGTGTTTGAATAATTGTTCCGCAAAAGCGAGGAAATGTACCTCATATCTTCTGCGTCAATCGAGCAGTTTACGGTTGGGAAATCGTGCGAAGTCGCAACGATTCTATCAGCAACAAGGATCTTCATACGCCATGATTATGGCAGGTCATTCGAAATCGTCAAGGGGTTTTTCAAAAAAATCATCAAGGTATCCACTACTTAATTCAAGGTAAAAAATAACTGATTTTTCATCTTCAAACATTCTTACTTCATTGGAAATACTTTTGGCGCATTTATAAAATATATCACTGCTATATTTATCTACGCTTTCTTCATTGGGGACTAACGCTCGTATAACATCTAACACTAAAACGCGCAAATAGAAATCAGAATTGTTTTGTATCTGATTGTAGAATTTTTTATCTACAATTACTGCAAATTTATGAGTCATAAAGTGGAGCGAGTAGGGGGAATCGAACCCCCCTTGCCAGTTTGGAAAACTGGAACTTTGCCACTAAGCTATACTCGCTTTAAAATTACGGATTTATTACTTTTTCTAACCCACAAACTGGCTTTAGCCTTAGTAAAGCTTTGCCGCCTTGTTTATCGTCATGTTGAATAGCAAAACATTGTATAAAAACAAATTCATTAATAAACCTTACGTCTATTAATTGTACACTATGTTGTTTGCCGTCTTCAGTCTTAAGAATAGCAAGCGGCGGCGAATTAATATCAATATCCTTATACAAAGAATCAATATTTACTTCTTGCCCAACATAGTTTTCCAAGAATTTACCACCAGCATTGCTGCCGTCTATGTTGAGAATAAACTTCATGCTTCGATATCTATAATTTCGTTCTTGGGGTTATTAAGAACTTGCTTAAGGATCTCGATAATAAGCAAGTCTTGTTGAGCTTGAGGCTTAAAATCAGCTTCGCTCTTAAAGATGTCCTTCAATACTTCAAGATCATTGTCTCCGATCTTAATTGTTACATTTTTCATGTATTAATAATATATATGAATAGCGTATTTTTCAATTATGAAGACGCTTGATTAGATGAATGAAAGCTTTGTCTTTAGCTTTTACTTCTATCTCCCAAGTAACATCAAGACCCATATCAGGAGGAGCGGTAGTTAGGTTCTTGGCGTGATTCCTTTTTGTACCAACTTCAGCTTCAGACCAATGAAATACCGGGGGAAAATCCCAAGTCTGAAAAAATCGCATGAAATTATTTTTAAAAGATACGACAGAACCATCAGGCAAGATGCTTGGGTTGGCAGTATCGTGCAAGTTATCATAAGTCAAAGGAAAGTAAAAACTATAAGCTTGTTTCATATAGTTATGAAAATAATCATAAAGATTACTGCAAGTCCAGAAGCCTTTGTCTTCGTTTTCCAAGACTAAGCGATTGCGAACTCCCATATCGCAACGGAAAAAATTAAGAATAAACTTGTCAACAAACTTCTCAGCAGATTCAAAATTAGATAAACTAGGATGAATATTAATTGGGCATTGATGAGTTTGCGGCATCTTCATTTGATCTAAAACCCAAGCATGAAAATTAAGTTCCGCTATAGATTTGGCACAAATATCATCAGAATTAGACCCAAGAACCACGAACTGATCAGGATGAATTGACATCGTAATATTTAGTTCGCGAGATACACGGCCAATCTCCATCAGTTTTTGCTCAAGAATACTCCAGTAAGGAAGCAATTCAACTTGAATCTTAAGAGTAGGATCAGTAACCAAAGGAAACAGTTTGCAAGACAAGCGATAATGTTTGATACCTACTTCTTTACAATGCTTCAGTGTTTCAATCGTAACCGTAAGATTATGAGAGATGCGGCGAGAAAGTTCAGCGATAGATTCGTCACGATCCTTTTTAAGGAACTGAGTACGAGTCATGGTTTTGAACGCTAATTCGGGATTTTTATCCCGCAAAAGTTCAGAAATGCAAACGAGTCCATATTTCATCTTGATCACGATATCAGCTTTTCGGAAGATGTCAAAGACTTTTCTGCGAAAAAGTGAAATTGTCTTGAATGCAAACGTAAATCATTCAAATAATTTATTTTTAAATTCAAATTTAAACAAGTTTTTTTTGCCGCATTTATAGAAGCGTGATTTTTTTTATTTATAGAAAACCTTAAATTTTGAAATTTATCTTGTAATTTATTGTACAAAAGATTTCTAAACTGTCTGCCGTATTTCCTGTTTCTATTTTTAGGGCAGATGTAATAAAAATGAATATGGATAGTTTGTTTATTTATCTCATAAATAAAATATCCTATAAGCTTATTTTCTCTATAGAATAATTCTATCGTTTTATTGGATATGGCGCATTTAAGTATTGAATTTTTAAAAAAATTAAGATCTTTATAATACAAAAACAAAGAAGATTCCGATTGAAAATAGATTCTTTCGAAGTCTTTAGAGTTGTTGAATGGTTGATACGTTTCTAAAGTTATCATAAAAAAGCCCCCATTTCTGGGGGCTTCGCTCATTCACATTGGAATACCATCATCATCTTCAACAGACGCTGGTTGCGGTACTCGCTTAGGTGGTGCAGTCTTTGCCTTCGCTGGTGCTGTAGCAGCTTCGCCGTTCTCTTGCTCATTAGACAAATAAATAATAAAGTCTGGCGACTTCTCATTGCTCTTGGTCTTGTTGCTGAACATGATTACTCGTTGCTTCACCTTGTTTCCTAGCTCATCAGAAATGATATAGCCAGTACAAAACGAACTCTTTCCATTAGCGGCTGCTTTCTTCCAAAGCGCACCAACTTCACGATTCTTCCAATCTGATTGCTTATCTGTGGTATTACTCATATTTTTTATTGTGATGTATAACTAAAACTAACGAAGTGAATATTATTATTAATAGTAGCACTAATTTTTATCTTCATGTTAGCAATTATTTACGCGAACTCACTTTAGCAGATTTTTTGAGGCTGTCAAGAGGTGATTTCAAAAATTATCGAGATCTCCCAACATTTTTACTTCTAAAGTTATTCTGTTTTTTAATGCGATCAATTGTTTCAAGTATTTTAATCTGCTTTTTTCTGTTTTTGCTCTTGTCGTTTTTAAAATAACCTTGTCAACCTCTTTATTAAAAAATGCAGCGGAATCTTCAACTATTTTTTTATGGTTTGACATATAGAGCTTGTAAAAAATCTTGGTCTTTTTTGACCCAATGCAAGATTTTTTCGATACTCTTATTATTCAATTGGATGTTGTTTATTCCATAAAATTTAAATATTTCTTGGTACTTTAAATCAGGTTCTTGAACCGAGCCTTTTATATATTGTTGAATGAAATAAACATTTTTTATTTTTGAAGCCGCAATGGTTTTGGCGCAATGAACACACGGGCTGTAAACCATACAAGCGTAGTGCGGTTGACGAGATGCATATAGTATAGCATTGATTTCGGCATGATTAATTAAACAAGATTTAGTTTCGCGATCTTTAAAAACATCTTCTTTTGGTAAAAAACCGGGACCGAATCCGTTAAAACCAGTAGACACTGTTCGCCATTCTTGATCGAATAGCGCAACGCCTACTTGTGTGTGAGGATCTTCGGATCGCGATCTTGCGGAAAGAGCGATGTAACATCCATATTCTGGTTTACTTAATCTTGGGTTATTCGGATTGAAACTCATAATACATTAATTCAGCGTCCCCTGCGGTCCACTTGTGAGCGAGACCTTCACAGGAAAATTCTTTCGAAAACGGTTTCCATGTTTTCGCTTCTGGAGGTAGTTTATTAGATATCCACGCTCCACTGTCTCTAAAAATTATTCTATTATTTGGTTGAGCAAACATCTGTCCGCCTTCACCCCAAAAAATATGAGCGCATTTATGTCCAGCAGATATTTCAGAATAGCCTAAATTATAATCTTCACCATTGCACCAATCAATTGTGAATAGATATTTTGCAACATGCATTCTCTTATCTTTAAGATAAATATATGCGCTGCTATTTTTTAAATATTCAAATCTTTGAATTGTAAAATAATAACTATAACTATCCCATAGTTGCAACCAGTCTAACTCATATTTGGTGATGGGTTGTTCACTATTGGAAAGATAATGAATAGGCACTCTGGCAAATTGTGCGCCGTATTCACTCATTACATTGAACATCAAACAGCGTCGAGGAATAGATACTATAGAAAATATTTCTACAGGAATAAATTTTCTACTCGTTCTGGGCGCACTGTCAGTAAGAAAAGAAGTATCTAAATATCCTAACTGAGTTGGTATATTTGTCGATAGATAGCTCATTATTCGCCTTTTTTAAACGACTCCATGAGATCATGCACGGATTTTAGCATCGTGTCAAGAGTGGCAATGCGATTTGCGTAAAGATTTTCGGTTTTTATCTGTTCTTCTTGAATAAGTTTTTCTAGTGCTTTTATTTTTCTAAAAGTTTTGACTGGTTTGTTTCTTTCGAATTCGGATGGATTCATATTTAAATTTTTTTATTAAAGTAAAATCATTATGTTTCTTAATTCTAAAGGTGAATTATAAGTTTTTTTAAATTTATTATTCACATTTAAAGTTACAGGAAAGTTTGAAAAATTTAATCCTTTTACAAAATTATATGCATGTTTTTGATATTCCACTTCATGATGAATGTGTTGAATCGTATTGTCAAAAGTTATGTAATAATCATTTACATCTATATTTTTATTCATTCTATTGACGGTCATAAAAACAAATTCATAAGTATATCCTCCGTTTTTCCAAACTTTTCCTAGCCCTCTATTTATTCCAAATTCACTTGGTGGTAAGAAGGTCGTATCGGTAGCTATGGCATCTATAGATGAATTTGGAACAATTGTTTCACGAAAATCCTCTTCCGTAATTAACGTTATTTCATTTAAATCGTCTTCAAATACTAAATAAGAAAAACGTTCTACGATTTCAAATTTTTTATTATTGTTTTTATTGAACATGAAATTTTGATAGTCTGTTTCACTATTAATTTTAGGGAATTTTGCATTCCAAAAATTGGAATCGACCATCCAAAAATGATACGTTATTTCTTTGTTTCCTTGTTGATTAGAAGGGTTTAAAACAAAAAATGCTTTTTGATCGCTATTTATAAAATCATGTATTAAGTTTTTAATTTTATTTAAATCGTCTTCATGTATTAAAAAATCCCATTCCAATCTTATTAATTTATTAAAGCCTTGTTTGGTCGCAAAATCATAAGCCTTTGTCAAATTGCATAAAACCGACAATCCATGTTTTTGTTTTGTATCTATATGTTGTTCCCATATAAAATGTTCAGTCGCTAAAAAATTATTGCAAAACGGATAGCTTTCATACTCATACTCAAATAAAATATTGCTTTTATCATAAATAAAATAATCTACTTGTTTTTGAATACTTTCTGAAATGGTAGAGTTAGAAATCAAAAGTATAGGCAAATCAATTTGATTTATTTTTTTTAAGACTTTTTCAAACAGTTCTATTCTTTCTTTAGAGTATAAAAATGCATCTACTATTATTATCGCTTTATTCATATTTTTTTATAAATAAAATACTTTTGCCATTCTTCTCTATTTTTTACTGGCTTGTTGGGGAGTACGGGGATAGGCATTGGAACGGATTTAATATCGCGATTTTTGTTGTCTAAAAATGGATATAAGTCCTTCTTTATTTGATTACACCGCGCACAGGTAAGAGTGATGTTTTCTATTTCTTTAGTTCCACCTTTGGAGCGTGGAAAGATATGTTCCACAGTCATATCTTTTTTATCAAATTGATCGTAACAAATTTGACAAGTATAATCAAAAATAATGCATAATTTTTGAAGACTCAATGTGCGAGGCATTTTTTTTCTTTTTGAATAAAAAGAAGCTTTGATAACAGCGGTAGTGGGTAAAAACCAAATTCTATCTTTAGAAGTTAAAAAAGGTTGATCTTCGTGAAAATCAATTCCCTGATTAGAAATCCATTGCAGATTGTTATCTATTAGATTTTCGCTTGCATCGAAGCATTTGATATTGTTTTTTATTAAATGCAAGAATGTGGCCCTACCTGTTAAAAAGGTGTAAGGCATAAACGAAGAATCTAAAAGTAAAGTGGTTATTTGATTAGAATAACTTGACATACTATGAAAATAGCAGAAAAATCAAAATTGTCAACACAAAAAAACCGCTAACTTTCGTTAACGGTATATTTGACTAAATATCGTTCACTATTAGAAGTTCCAGCGAACTCCCGCAATAGCAACTACATCACCGCTGAACTCTTGGCGTGCGAAGTTATACTTGGAAGACTGAAAATTATTGTCATAATATCCAACTTCAGCATAAGGTTGAAGGTGATTAAAGAAAGTGCGAGAGACACCAATCTTGGCTGCTACGACATCATAATCAGTGAACTTGCCATATTCGACAGCAGGAGTAACAGTAAACCAGCCGAACACATCGGTTGGGCGTTCAGCACCAACGATATAACCTGATTGACCAAGGTTAAAGTCATGTGAACCACGGATGTAAGGAGTTAGATATGGATTTACCAAAGCAATCTTTGGAGCGATTTCAGTGGAATTACGACCTCCAAGAATTGAGCTTTGATGGCGAAGAACTTGCAAATCACCGCGAAGCGAGAACTTCTCGGTAATCTTTAGAGCCTTACCAACGCCCACCTTCCAATGAGATTCGTCGATGTTATTAGAATTAGGAAGAACGACACCACCGACGTAAGCATCTACACCAAAA
>Ga0208307_1000265_pt1 | contig 12860 bp, 15 predicted proteins | sample Colrivmet1449B02_FD_187633 | JGI IMG/M metagenome (GOLD analysis project Ga0208307, IMG submission 187633) | Estuarine microbial communities from the Columbia River estuary - metaG 1449B-02 (SPAdes) (version 2) | ecosystem: Environmental > Aquatic > Marine > Intertidal zone > Estuary | place...
TCGTACTTCCAATTATTTTTACTTTTATCATTAAATTCAACTTTAGATTTTGCAAAGACTTTTACAAAAAAACCAACAATGCCTACACTTTCAGCACTAAAAGTAATTTTATTATTTACTTCATCATCAATATTAAAATTAATATCCATAACATTTAAGTTATAAGCGCGAACATCATATTTAAATTCTTTTGCTAAAGACGAATTAAAGTTTAAAATAATTGTACAAATAATTATTAAAAATTTAATGAACAAAGGTCTCATAAAGTTTTTCTTAGATATAGGTCCGTTATTAATCTTTTTTTATTTCTATAAAAAACATGGAATGAGTTATGCAATACTTCCTTTAATTATTGCAACTATAATATCGGTATTTTTTGTTTACCGAATAGATAAAAAAATTCCAACAATACCAATATTAGGCGCAGTTATTGTTACTTTGTTTGGAGGTCTTACAATTGTTTTTGATAATAAAATATTCTTTTACATGAAGCCTACAATTATAAATATAATTTTTGCGCTTGTTCTTTTGTACGGACAAATATTTTTAAAACAACCTTTGCTAAAAAAATTATTTGATGGATCAATTAAAATTTCAGATGAAGGTTGGAATATTTTAAATAAACGTTGGATATATTTTTTTATTTTTTTAGCAGTACTCAATGAGCTTGTTTGGAGAACGCAAAGCGAAGAATTTTGGGTGCAATTTAAAGTTTTTGGACTGCTCCCAATAACTTTGATATTCACAATTATGCAAGTATCTCTTATTCAAAAACACAGGATTGATTAATGAAACTTCATTTAATTAAGAATAACAATCTTAATAAGGAAAACTTTTTTAATAAAAAAGAACTTCAAGAAATTTTAAATCTTTACGGTTCAATGGTCTCTGTTGGAGAATGGAAAGATTATGGAATTTATATGAGCAAAACTATGATTAGTTTTGAGATCTACAGGAAAGCAACGGAAAATCCTCTTTTTCAAATATTAAAAAAACTTAATCCAAAAGATAAAAATAAATATCAATTAAAAGATGCGAGTGGTTTAATAATTAAAAGTTCTGATAATTTAAGCTCCATACTAAAAATTATTTCCAAAAAACATTCTGCTAAATATTTAAAAGTTATAAAGTAACTTGAAAAAAAAAGATCAATTACCAAAGAAGATTTGTATCAATTGTAACAGAGAATTTCTGTGGAGAAAAAAATGGGAAAAAAATTGGGATTTCGTTAAATATTGTTCTAAAAAATGCTCTAAAAATTAAACTAAACTTAAATTAAAAGTAATTTAAAATTTGATGAAATTATACTCTAATTAAATTATAGTAATGATATGACAAAAAATTTTATTACTTATTTATTATCTGTTTTAGCTGGCATAGCCTGTTTTCTTTTTCTTTTGAATTGGGTGCTAGATGAGTATGGTTATATAGGCGCTATTTTTCTACCACTAATTTTAGTTTCAATTTTTTTAATCATTAGAAAAATGATTAGATGAAAAATCCATTTATTATTGTAACTGGAGCAATAATTTTACTTTTTATTTTAGGAACAAAAGCATTTTGGCCAATTTTAGTTCTAACTATTTCAATTTATTTATTAATTTTTGTATCAAATTATCTAAAAAAATTTGAAACAGGAGATAAAGATCAAGTTGTTAAAGATTTTTGGAAATATAGTTACGATATTAGAAAAATTAAAAAATCAATTTGGGAACCAAAAGAGTCTTTAGAAATAATGAATAAAAAGATTTTTAGAGATAGATTAGTTAATTGTTACTGGACGTTAGTTTTTATAATTTTCTTCTTTGGTTGTTATTTATTTACAGGAATTGGAGATTTTATTTTAGGGTAAGTTTATAGCCCCGAATTATTCGGGGCTATAAAATAGAATTGATTAATTAGTCTCTTCTTTGTCCGAAGAATCTTAACAACATCACAAAAAGGTTAATGAAATCTAAATAAAGAGTTAAAGCACCCATAATAGATTTTTTAGCCATTGTCTCTGAATCTCCGCCATCAAAATACATGTCTTTAATTTTTTGCGTGTCATAAGCAGTCAGACCAACAAAAATTATAACTCCAAGTAATGAAACGATAAATTCTAGTTGTGTAGATTTAAGAAAAATATTTACGATTGAAGCAATGATGATTCCAATCAAACCCATCATTAAAAATGATCCAAGTTTAGTCAGATCAGATTTTGTTGTGTAACCATAAAGGCTCATCGTAGCAAAAGTTGCTGCAGTAATAAAAAATACTCGAGCAATACTAGCTCCAACATAAACCATGAATATTGAAGAAAGTGATGCACCCATTAATCCTGCGAACACCCAAAACAATGTTTGAGCTTTTGATGCGCTCATTTTTGCAAGTCCAAAACTCATCCATAATACGATACCCAATGGAGCAAAAGCGATTACCCACATTAATGCAGAATTATAAATTGCATTACCTAAATTAGTTAGGCCAGTAATTGAACCAGCTTCATTTGTAACTACCGAATATTTAAATAAAAATAACGCTACAAAACCTGTCACCAGAATACCTGTTGCCATGTAATTGTAGATCTTCAACATGTAGGATCTAAGGCCCTGATCTATGGCACCCGATTCTGCACGTGTCGTAGCTCTTGTTTGACCATACTTTAAGTTCATTCTTTTTTTACCTATATGTTTGTTTGACCCAATACATAATATTAAAATATGTTCATTTCAAGAAGCTTAAAAAAAGGCTATTCCATTGTCTTTTTAGAAATAAAATATGAAGTTTAATAAAATACCAAATACCGATTTAAACGTTAGCCAAATTTGTCTTGGCACAATGACTTGGGGTTCCATGCAAAATACCGAGCAGGATGGTTTTGAACAAATGGACTATGCCGTTTCAAAAGGAATTAATTTTTTTGATACCGCTGAATTGTATTCAATACCGCCAACAAAAGAGACGTGCGGTGCAACAAGTAGAATTATCGCAAATTGGCTAAAAAAAACAAAAAAAAGAGATCAAATTATTATTGCAGATAAAGTAACGGGCAGATCTGGAATGAACTGGATTAGACCAGGTGAAAATGAAACTCGACTAAATAAAAAACAAATAAACACTGCAATCGACAATAGCTTAAAAAATCTACAAATTGACCACGTTGATATTTATCAGCTGCACTGGCCTGATAGACCTTTAAATGTGTTTAGCGGACTTGAATATGAACACACAGAAACTGATGATGTGGTGCCTATTCTTGAAACGATGGAAGCTATGGCTTCTTTAATTAAGTCTGGAAAAATAAAATATTATGGACTTTCTAATGAAACTGCTTGGGGTACAAGCCAGTATATAAAGCTCGCTGAAAAACATAATATTCCAAAGCCTATAACAATTCAGAATCCATACAGTCTTATTAATAGAAGTTATGAAGTTGGTCTTTCAGAAATTTCTATTAGAGAAAAAATTGGATTACTTGCATACTCTCCTTTGGGCGGTGGACATTTAACTGGAAAATATTTAGGTGGCAAAAAACCAGCTGGATCTAGAGAAGTTTTGTGGGGAAATAGATTTGATAGATACAGAACACAAAATACAGAGCCTGCAGTTAAGGCTTATTATGAAGTTGCAAAGAAACACAATATTGATCCTGCGCAAATGGCAATTCAATTTTGTATTATTCAAAAATTTGTAACTTCAACGATTATTGGTGCAACATCAATGGAGCAGTTAAAGAAAAATATTGATAGTATTGATCTGTCACTAACTAATGATGTAATAAAAGACATTAATAATGTTCAATTAATATATTCAAACCCATGTCCATAAGAGTTTTATTTTTTTCTATAATTTGTCTTTTGTCTTTTGAACAAAAAATATTTGCTCAAATTAAACTGGATGGACAATTTAAAAACTGGACTGCTCAAAATACTAATATTAACGGTCAACAAGTTTGTTATGCCGTATCAAGTCCTGTGGCCTCTGATCCAAAAAATCTTAATAGAGCAGAATCTAGAATGTTTGTAAGTTTTAGGCCTAATGACAAAATACAAAACGAGATAAGCGTTACAAGCGGCTATAATTACAAAGCATCTTCTAGAGTAAATGTTGCTATTGATAAAAAAGAATTCAAATTTGAAACTGAAGATAATTTTGCTTGGCTTACAAAATATGAAGAAGAAGTTGCGATGATAGAATTGATGAGAAAATCTTCTCAAGCCAAAATTAGCGCAACCTCAGCCAAGGGTTCTAAAACTATCGACACTTTTTCATTAAGTGGGTTTAGTGACGCCTATGAGGCCGCTAAAAAGAAATGTAATTTCATTTAAGAATGAAAAAAAAAGTTAAAAAAATTGTTTTAGCTTATTCTGGAGGTCTTGATACTTCTGTCATTTTACGTTGGTTACAAGAAAACTATCATGCAGAAATTATTGCCTATACTGCAGATCTTGGGCAAGAAATAGATAGAAAAAAAATAATTAGAAATGCGACAAATCTTGGTGTTAAAAATATTGTTATTGAAGATCTAAAAGATGTTTTTGTAAAAGATTATATTTTTCCAATGATTAGAGGAAATGCTTTGTATGAAGGCATTTATTTACTCGGCACTTCTATTGCTCGACCTCTTATTGCAAAACGTCAAATCCAAATTGCTAAAAAGTTTAAAGCAGATGCCGTATCACATGGATCAACAGGAAAAGGTAATGATCAGGTGAGATTTGAATTAGCTTATTACTATTTTAATCCAAAAATTAAAATCATCGCTCCATGGCGTGATTGGGATTTTGCATCAAGAAGCGATCTAATCAAATATGCAAATAAGAATAATATTCCAGTACCAAGTGATAAAAAAGGAGCTCCTCCATTTTCTGTGGATGACAATTTATTTCATACTTCAACTGAAGGTAAAATTTTAGAAGATCCATCAAAACAAGCACCAGAATTTATTTTTCAAAGAACAGTTTCTCCTGAGAAGGCTCCAAACAAGCCGTCTTATGTGACTATTGGTTTTAAAAATGGTGATCCAATTAGTATTAACAATAAAAAATGTTCTCCGAGTAAATTACTTACTCTTTTAAATAATATTGGCGGTAAGAATGGAGTGGGCAGAGTAGATCTTGTTGAGAATAGATTTATTGGAATAAAATCTCGTGGTGTTTACGAAACTCCTGGCGGGACTATTCTTTTATTCGCTCATAGAGCTATAGAATCTCTTACTTTAGATAAAGAAACTGCTCATAAAAAAGATGCTGTGATGTCTAGATTTGCAGAATTAATTTACAATGGATTTTGGTATTCAAAAGAAAGATTAAAATTACAAAAAATTATTGATCAAAAAAGATCTCGAGTTCAAGGAACTGTTAAATTAAAAATTTATAAAGGAAACGTAAGTATTGTTTCAAGAATTTCTGATAAGAGTATTTATTCTATGAAAAATGTTTCTTTTGAAGAAAACAAAACTTTTAATAAAAAAAGAGTAGAAAATTTTATTAAAAAGAACGCTCGCTTACTTAGAAAATAGTTAATTTATATTCTTAAAAGCTTTTAAAGTATTATTTAAAAGACAGGCAATTGTTACGGGGCCAACACCACCTGGTACCGGCGTGATAGCTTTTGCTTTTTTAACAACAGATTTAAATTCAACATCCCCTACTATTTTATAACCATTTTTCTTTTCAACTCTGTTAATGCCCACATCAATTACAATTGCTCCTTTTTTTACCCAGTCACCTTTAACTAAATTTGCTCTACCTACCGCAGCAACAACAATGTCTGCCTTTTTACATAATTCTTTTAGATTTTTCGTTTTAGAATGCCCAATAGTAACTGTGCAATCTTCTTTTAATAATAATTGAGCCATGGGCTTACCATTTAAATTAGATCTACCAATGATAAGCGCGTTAAGTCCTGCTAAATTTTTTCTAACACTCTTAATCATTAAATAACATCCAAGTGGAGTACAAGGAACTAAAGCATCTTTTCCGGAAGATAAATTTCCAACATTGATTGCATGAAAACCGTCCACATCTTTTCTTGGATCTATCTCTTCAATAATTTTATGACCACTAATATGATTAGGCAAAGGTAACTGCACTAATATTCCATGAACCTTTTTATCTCTATTCAATTTGTGAATAACTGAAATTAATTTAGTCTCTGAGATAGAACTTTTAAATCTTAAAACTTTAGAACTAATGCCAACTTCTTTTGCAGACAGTTCTTTATTTCTAACATAAATTTCGCTCGGCGTATGATTGCCTACAAGAATAACAGTTAGGCCTGGTGTTAATTGCGTTTTATTTTTAATAGATTGAATTTCTTTTTTAATCTTATTTCTTAACTTTTGAGCAAATTTTTTTCCGTCTATAATCACTAAAAAATCCTTTTATAACAATGATAATTCTTCTTCACCTGGTAAAAAAATTTTAATTTTTTTCCACTTCAATCTTTTTAAAGTATTTGCAACGTTAATGCTAATACAATTCAAACTGCAATTATCTAGATCATTTTCAATTTTATGATTCAAAATTATCTTTAATAATTGATCTGCAGCCCTCTTTGAATAAACAAAAATAACATCGACTAGCTTATTTTTTAGATCTTCAATTAATTTTGGATCAATGTTAGAATTGGGATCGGTTGTGTAATTAACAACGCTTTCTAGATCGTACCCTTTTTCTTTAAAATCTTTTTCTAAATCATTAGAGACAAATTCTCCTCGAATATAAATAAATTTTTCTTTAGTTTTGTCGCAAGTTTTAAAAATAAGATCACGAAGTTCAGAATAATTTCCACCTGCAATTTGTATATTTAAAAAACCATTTTTTTTTGCAGTATCAGCCGTTTGCTCACCTACACAAAAACACTTAAGATGATTTATATTATCATTTTTTTTTAAATTCTGGATTGCGTTCGAGCTTGTAAAGACAACTGAACTAAAATTTTTAAAGTTAATATCAATAGTTGGTATTGGCTTTATTTTAAATATTGAAAAATTAGTTACCTTGTGCCCTTTTGAAATAAATTTATTAACTAAAATTTCAGAACTATTCTGACTTTTTGTGAATAGTATGTGCAAGTTTTGTCTCCGAAATAATAAAATTTTCTCCAGCCTTAGATAAAATCTCTTCAGCTACATCAATGCCTATACTTTTGGCTTTTTCTACAATGCCAGTTTTGTGTGCTCTAAAAGATTTTTTCCCATCTAAAGATAGTAATTCTGCCTGTAAAAATAACTCTCCTTCATCATTAATAACTGCATTGGCGCCAATAGGAGTATCACAAGCGCCATTCAATACTTCCAGCAAAGAACGTTCTGCTTCTGCTAAAATTTGCGTTTCTTTATCATTAACTGCCTTTAAAATTTCTTTAACTTCAGAATCTTCAGCTCTACATTGTGCCGTTACAATTCCTTGTCCTGCTGACGGAATAACCACATCTTTTGCAAAATATTCTTTTACTTCTGAATGAAATCCTAATCTTTTTAAACCAGCCGCCGCAAGAACTATGGAATCAACAAGACCTTCTTTCATTTTATTTATTCTAGTATCCACGTTGCCTCTCAATGGAACAATTTTTAAATCATCTCTTAATCTTTTTAATTGTGAAAATCTTCTAACAGATGAAGTGCCAACGGTAGAACCTGGTTTTAAGTTTGCAAATGAATTTGCAATTGGAGATAAGAATGCATCTCGTTCATCTGTTCTTTTTAAATAACAAGCTAGTGATAATTTATTTGATGAAAAAGTCGGCACATCTTTAAGAGAATGAACCGCAACATCAATTGATTTTTCAAGCAAACACTCCTCTAGTTCTTTAACAAAAAGTCCCTTGCCACCCATCATGCCTAAATTTTCTGTTTTAAATTTATCGCCTGATGTTTTTATAATTTTAATAATAAGCTGATCTTCTTGAACGTCTGGATAAGCAAGTAATAATTTATCTCTGAAATGTTCGGTTTGAGCGAGTGATAATCTACTTCCTCTTGTGCCAATAATAATTTTTCTATTTCTTAACATTTTGCTGATTTAATAACATTTTGCTGTATATTATCGCTACTTTTTATAGCGACAGGTGATCACACTCAATACATCTATGAAAAAAGATTTAACATTCCTTGGAATCGAGACTAGTTGCGACGAAACTGCTGCATCAATTGTAAGAGAAGATGCTGAAGGAAATGTCAAAATATTATCAAACGTGGTCTCCAGCCAAGTTGATGAGCATTTAAAATTTGGAGGAGTGGTGCCAGAAAACGCAGCAAGATCTCATGCTGAAAAAATTGATATTATAATAAAAAAAGCCATAGACGATAGTAAATGTAAATTTGAAGAATTGGATGGTGTTGCTGCAACGGCAGGCCCTGGTCTTTTAGTTTGTTTAATGGTTGGTTTAAGTGCAGGAAAAAGTATTGCAGGAATTTTAAAAAAACCATTTCTTGCAATAAACCATTTAGAAGGTCACGCACTTACAGCAAGAATTTTTGATAAAATAGATTTTCCTTATCTTCTGCTTTTAGTTTCTGGAGGACATACTCAATTTTTAATTGTTGAGGGGGTTGGAAAATATAAAAGAATTGGAACAACCATTGATGATGCCCTTGGGGAAACTTTTGACAAAACTGCAAAAATGATTGGTCTTGAATTTCCAGGTGGGCCAAAAATTGAAAAGCTTGCAAAAAATGGAAATGAAAAAACTTATGTCTTACCTAAACCAATATTAAATCATCCAGGATGTAATTTATCTTTTGCAGGATTAAAAACAGCAATTTTACAATTATCATCAAAAATAAAAACTGAAAAAGATAAAGAAAATCTTGCAGCCTCTTTTCAAAAAACAATTAATGAGATTCTATATATTAAGTGTAAATCAGCTATGACTGAATTTATTTCTAAATACAAAAATGATAAAAAAGTTTTTGTAATATCTGGCGGTGTTGCTTCAAATAAAAGCATTAGAAGTAATTTAGATAACTTAAGCAAAGAAATGGGCTTTGAAAATTTCTTCCCACCCATTGAACTTTGTAGTGATAATGGAGCCATGATTGCTTGGGCTGGAATTGAAAGATTTAAAAAAGGAATGGAAGATAATCTTGAGGTTCTTGCAAAACCAAGATGGCCTTTAGATCCTGATGCACCTTTTTTAAAAGGAGCTGGAGTGAAATACTAATTTTATATAATTCATTTTAAAAAATCATTGATTTATATAGATAAGTTTGGCTTTGTTTTGACACGGACACCCCTTAAAAATACAAAAAAATTTATATGAACTACTGGCTAGTAAAATCAGAACCCTCAGTATGGTCGTTTAACGATCAAAAAAAGTCAGGCTCCAAAGGAACTGTTTGGGATGGAGTTAGAAATTACCAAGCTGCAAATTATCTAAAACAAATGAAGTCAGGTGATCTTTGTTTTTTTTATCATTCTAATGAAGATAAAAAAATTATTGGAATAGTTAAAATTATTAAACCAGCTTTTATTGATCCAACTGATAAAGAAAAAAAGTTTGTGGCAGTTAAAGTTGCTTATTACAAAGATTTAATAGATCCGGTTTCGCTTGCTAATATAAAAGAAAATGAGGAAATTTGTCACTTACCTCTTATTAAACAGAGCAGATTATCAGTAATGCCTATAGATTCAAAAAGCTGGAAAATAATATGTAAGATGGGTAGAATTTAAAAAATAAAAAGGGATTAGGGGATTAATGAGCGACAAACTTTTCAAGGTACCTGCGGATTGGGCAAAAAATTCTTACGTTAATCAGTCGTCATACGAAGCCAAATATAAAGAATCTATAAATAATAACGAAAAATTTTGGGCAGATGAAGGAAAGCGAATTCATTGGTTTAAGCCCTACACAAAAGTTAAAGACGTAATTTACAGCACAAAAAAAGTTTCTATTAAATGGTTCTATGATGGAACCACAAACGTTTCCTACAATTGTATTGATAGACATCTTCCAAAAAGAGCAAAACAAACTGCAATTATTTTTGAAGGAGATGATCCAAAAGAATCTAAAAATATAACCTATCAAGAATTAAGTGATGAGGTTTGCAAACTTGCAAATGGATTAAAAGAAATTGGAGTTAAAAAGGGCGATCGAGTTACGATTTACATGCCAATGGTTCCTGAGGGAGTTTACGCAATGCTTGCTTGTACTCGAATTGGAGCAATTCACTCTGTAGTATTTGGTGGTTTTTCTCCTGACTCTATTGTTAACAGAATTTTAGATTGCAAATCAGAATTTGTAATTACAGCTGATGAAGGGCTGAGAGGTCAAAAAGTTATTCCTTTAAAGAAAAATATTGATGAAGCATTGAAAAAATGTCCAAATGTTAAAAAATGTATTGTTCTTAAAAGAACTGGGGGCAACGTACCTTTCGATACAAAACGTGATGTTTGGTATCACGAGTTAACTTCTAAAATGTCTACAACATGTAAGCCTGAAGAAATGAATGCGGAAGATCCATTGTTTATTCTTTATACATCTGGATCTACTGGAAAACCAAAAGGAGCTTTGCATACAACAGGTGGCTACTTAGTTTATGCTTCGATGACTCACCAATATATTTTTGATTATAAAGATGGAGATATTTATTGGTGCACTGCAGATATTGGTTGGGTGACAGGCCACAGTTATATTGTTTATGGTCCGCTATCAAATGGAGCAACCACTTTAGTATTCGAAGGGGTTCCAAGTTATCCTGATGCAAGTCGTTTCTGGCAGGTGATTGATAAACATAAAGTAAATATTTTCTATACAGCTCCAACCGCTCTTAGAGCTTTAATGCGTGAAGGTGATGCGATGGTTAAAAAAACAAGTAGAAAATCACTTAAACTTTTAGGTTCCGTTGGTGAACCAATTAATCCTGAGGCTTGGATTTGGTATCATAAAGTTGTGGGCGACTCTCGTTGTCCAATTGTCGATACTTGGTGGCAAACAGAAACAGGTGGAATTTTAATATCACCTCAGCCTGGTGCTATGGATCTAAAACCAGGATCAGCAACAAAACCATTCTATGGAATAAAGCCTGCTGTCGTTGATGAAAAAGGGAATGAACTAAGTGGTGCCTGCGAAGGCAGACTATGTATGTCAGACTCTTGGCCTGGACAGATGCGAACTGTTTATGGAGATCATCAAAGATTTATTGATACTTATTTTTCACAACATGACGGCAAATATTTTACAGGTGATGGATGTAAAAGAGATGAAGATGGATACTATTGGATTACAGGTCGAGTAGACGATGTCATTATTGTATCAGGTCACAATCTTGGAACCGCTGAAATAGAGAGCGCATTCGTTGCCCATCCAAAAGTTGCTGAAGCTGCAGTTGTTGGGTACCCACACGATATTAAAGGACAGGGCTTATACTGCTATGTAACTTTAAAAGTTGGTGAAACAGGATCTGATGCTTTAACAAAAGAATTAAAAGATTTGGTTAGAAAAATTATTGGACCCCTTGCAACACCTGATCTTATTCATTACACGCCAGGTTTGCCAAAAACAAGATCTGGTAAAATTATGAGAAGAATTCTTCGAAAAGTTGCTGAAAATCAATTTGAAAATCTTGGTGACACTTCAACGCTTGCAGATCCAACGGTGGTGCAAAGTTTAATTGATAACAGATTAAATAAATAATCTAAAAGTCGTAAGTTATTCCTTTAGTCTCCCAGTCTCCATAACGAGTGGGTTCTAATCCTTTTGGACCATTAATTTCTTTTTTTTTAATAGTAATTTTATTTTTTTTTCTCTCCGCAGCTTCTTTTAAAGATTCCTCTGCGTATTTTTTAAATTTATCTGACATTTGTATTAAGAGGTTGAAGAAGTTTTACAAAATCAATCATAATATTTTGCCACTGAACGTCCATTGAATTAATTACAATCTCTTTATCTAAATCTTTAAGTTGATCAGCGATAGGTGCCCAAGAAAAAAGAGCCTCACAACTTTTCTCGAATGGTCTTTGTTTGTAACACATGTGCCAATTTACTTTTTTAATTCTTTCATTAAACTCCTGGATAGATTTATTTTTCAATTCTACCTCAAGACCAAAGGGCTCCTGTTCTTCTAAAATTTTTACAAAAAATGAATTTGCACTTGTAATAATATTTCTGTCTTGTTTGTTGTAGATGTAGGAAAACGTAAATAACAATAAATCTTGAACTGAAACTAAATAAATATTCCACCTTGCAATGTTTACCGATTTTTGAAAGGGCAAATCATCTAATGATTTGTAAAAATTAATTCCTCCCATTCTCGTTCTTAAATACCCATAAAGAGTGAACTGAGATACGTAGGCAGATTTATTGCTTATAAAATCTTTAAGATCATCAAAATTTGTAATTTTTTTTTGCCCTAAAAATATTTTTTTTGCAGGATTTATTAAAAAATTTTTAAATACACCTATAACTTGTTTGACCGTATTTTTTTGATCAAATTGTACGGAAATGTTGATTTTTTTGAAAAATTTCATCTTTACTAATAAATACAACTCAACTACTGTTAAATCAAATAAACAAAGGGGGAAACAATGGCTACACCTAAACAAGAAGCCCATTGGCAGAAAACTAAAGGTTTGATGTTTATAACCTTAGCAATCTGGTTCTTTTTCTCAACAGTAGTCTTCATGTTTGCAGCAGATTTAAACACTGCAAGCTTCTTAGGTTATAAATTAGGATATTATATGACAGCGCAAGGCTCGATGCTGGCGTTTATCATATTAATCTTCTGGTCAAATAACCGACAAGAAAAAATTGACAGAGAATTTGGTTTCTCTGATGAAGACAGGGAGGAAGATTAATAATGGCTAAAACTTCAAAACAATTTATTTCGGATTTACCTAAAATCTACGGTACATATACCGGAGGTTTCTTGGTGT
>Ga0208307_1000270_pt1 | contig 12695 bp, 12 predicted proteins | sample Colrivmet1449B02_FD_187633 | JGI IMG/M metagenome (GOLD analysis project Ga0208307, IMG submission 187633) | Estuarine microbial communities from the Columbia River estuary - metaG 1449B-02 (SPAdes) (version 2) | ecosystem: Environmental > Aquatic > Marine > Intertidal zone > Estuary | place...
CATGCGGTGCATGGTTTAGCCCTCGTAAAGGATGTTGATCGACCCGGCATCGAACGTGTCGGTGCCGTTGACGGTGGTAATCCGTACGCGATCTAGGGTGCCGGAGAGGGTGACATTGCCAGCGCACGCAGTGACGATGTTTGCAGTAGTTGGCTGGTAACCCACTGCCCCACTTGCAATGAAGCTGTTTCCTGAAATGTTGGTTATTACTAGGTGTCCCATCATGGTACTAGCGGCTGCTTGTGAGTACATCGCCGCAAAGCCGGTTGTTGATGTAGATCCCGCATTGCTGGAACCACCAGCCCAAGCAGCAGACAGGTAGCCAGAAGCTGTAACGCCGCTACTTGTCCCAAGCTGGACCTGCACAATACTGCTTCCATTCGTACTCACCCCGTTAAACATCACCGTAATCCGCTTCACCCAACTCGGGATGCTGGTGAAATCAATCGAAGTTCCACTAGTCGAAGCAACGGATGTGCCTGACTTGATCGTGCCTTGAATTGTGGTGCCGGTGATCGTGGTGCTGCTGAGCGTGGCAATCGTGGCGCTACCGTCAGTCGCCAGAACGATATTATTGCTGCCGGAGCTGGGGTTCTTGAGGTTGGTGGTAGATAGCGTGCTCATGATCAGCCCTCCAGAAGTAGATTGATCGACCCGGCGTCAAAGGTGTCGGTGCCGTTGACGGTGGTGATTCGGACTCGATCTAGGGTGCCGGAAAGTGTTTTATTGCCACCCGCGCTCATTCCGTAGACCGTACCACTGGCGTTCAAATAGCCAGCCAAGGAATAAACCCACAGGTTAGAACCGAGTAAAATCAGCGTTGCATTTGCATAAATAAGATTGACCGCCTGGGTGCCGCCACAAGCAAAGCCGGTTGTTAAAGGACCCACTTGGGTTCCAGTGGCATTTGCAAAACCCAAACCACTGGCGTAGCTCGTTGTCTCTACGGAGCCTGCTCCAATTTGAATAATGGGGTTTGATGTCCCGTTGGTGCTCACCCCGTTAAACATCACCGTCACCCGCTTTACCCAACTCGGGATTGAGGTGAAGTCGATGCTGGTGCCGCTGGTGCTGTTCTGAGCGGTGGCAAGCGTCATCCGCCCGCGATCAGCGAAGCTCAGGGTGCCGCTGCCGTTGGTGACAAGCGCCTGATCGGCTGAGCCATTACCAGTCGGCAGCACCAGCGTGTTCGACCCAGCCACCGCCGGAGCGTCGATCTCGGTGTAACCCGATGTGCTGCCGTTCAGTCTGAGTGTCATTGGTTCACCTCCAGGGCGGTCTTGATTTCGTCAGGGGTAGACGCGCCTTCGATCACGTCTTGGACAAGGGCATATTTATCGCGGATCTCTTGGCGGGCTTCTTCTGCTGCGGTGGCATCAGCACCAGGGATCTGTTTCATGATCACCTCGTCGTAGGGCTTGAACTCCTCAGCGCGTTGCTGGCGGCGACGGTCGTGGCCGATCTCTTTGCACTTATCAAGGTCGTGCTCCACGCAGCAGTCGCCCATGACCCACGCATTGCGGAAGTAACGGTCGCTGGGGATGTCGGTTTCGTCCACGATCTCGTAGGGCACGCCTTCGGGCACATCCTTCGCGGCGACTTCTTCGATGGGCAGCTCGCCGGTGGGGATGATGATGGAGACTCCGCCGGTCTCGTTTTGGTAGATGATTCTGTTCATGGCTTTAGCGGAAGATTGCAACGTTGACGTATGGGGGATCAGCAAAAGTAAAACTACTAGTTACTGTCGCAATGCGAACGGCTGAAGACGTGGGAGCTGCTGCTGTGTCGTTTAATGCGGTTATCCACGCTTGACTTCTGTTGCCAATAGACAAAATTGAATAATTCGCATCCGCCATCGCCGTCGTGAAGTTCACCGTATAGTCCCCCGTCCCGTTATCCGTAATACTGCTCACGTTGTAACTGGCGCGGATCGCCACCGTCGAGGTGCCGTTGAAGTTCACCCACGCTTTGCAGAGTTGCCCCTGCTCAGTGGTGCCGATCTTGGCGTAGGTGACAGCGTTGGCCGCAATGTCATCCGTGGTGATCACGCCATCGGGCAGACCGCCTGCGCTGATGCCAGTGATTGTTCCAGAGCCGTTGATTGCGATTGGCATGACTTACACCACCACCCAAGAAGCGCCCGAGGGCACCGTAACGGTCACCCCGGAGTTTATCGTGATGGGTCCGGCTGACATGGCATTTTTGCCGGCAGTCAAACTGTAATTGCTGGTGACCGTCTGGCCATTTTCGTAGAAGATGTCATCAGACGATCCACCCGTTGCACCGCCGCCGATGGCGCCCCAGGCGCTGGCTTTGTAGCCCTCGAACTGGTTGAGGGTGGTGTTGTACCGGATCATCCCGTTGACCGGGGTGCCGGGGCGTTGGCCGGTGGTGCCGTCCGGCAGTTCAAGCGCCGTGGTGGTGCCAAGGATGACGTCGCCGGTGAACGTGGCGCCAGCCAGAGATGCGAGGCCGAGGTTCGTGGAGGCCAGCGTGCCAACGGTTACGAAAGCCGAGTTGGCGGCGTTGCGGATCTTGAGCAGGCCGGTGGTGGTATCTGCCCAGAGCTGGAAGGCGTAAGTAGTGGTCGGTGCAGTGGCGCCACTATTGATCGTGGCGATTGCAGCAAGGGCACCGTTCAGATCCGACCTGACAGCCGCACCTGTGCCGTTGGCTATGACGTAATCGTGCTGAGCCACGAATCAGGCGTCCTCTAATACAAGAAGTTTAGCCCTGCCGTCCATATCCGGTTGCACTCCATGTGAAGTTGCGGGTGACTGGACTACCACCGGAGTTGAAAAAGCTGATCTGGAAGCCGGTGCCAGTCACGTTGGAGATCTGGAAGTAATCGCCGGCCTGCAGGTTTTGTGCCGTCACACCGACGCTGGGCAGATAGGCGTTTAGGCCGCCGATGCTGGCCGTTCCAGTGAAGAACGGGTAGGGAAAGGTCACGGCGGTGTTGGTGGTGCCGCTCGCTGCGGCGTTGCTCTGCTCGGTCCGGCGTTGGACGGTGGCGAGGTAGCCCAGCTCATCCACGAGGATGTTTTCGGCAACGTCGTTGCTGGTCAGCGTGGTGCGGAACTGGAAGCCACGGCCACGGAAGGTGCCATTGACGAACGGCTGCCATGCATTCCAAGTCGGGGTGCCGCTGGGGTTGTCGGTGGTGCTGCGGAGTTCGAGGATGGCGTTCACCGCGTCGATCACGCCGCCGTCCCAATCGCTCCAGTCGTCCACTTCGGCTAGGCGGCTGTCGATCAGGTCGCTGGGGTAGTAGCCACGGGTGACGAAGTAGCGGCTGAAGTCGATGGAGAAGGTGTTGCCGAAATCAACGGTGGTGGCGAAGTCGTAGGTGCCGGAAGATTGCACCGAACCCATCACGTCGAAGGTGGGCAGCAGATCCACATCAGGCACGTCATCCAGCAAGTCCGAGCCATCCAGCGTCAGGGCGTCGAACTCCTCGCTGTAGAAGGTGTTGGTGCGTGTTCCTTGGAATGGTGGAGCGTCTTGATCTTCGCGGCGGTTGATCAGCGTGAGCGGTGCCAGCGTGTCGGGAAGGTCGATGATGATGCTGGTTTCGCTGGCGCTTTGACGGCCTCCGTCATCCTCAAACTTGACCAGCACCTCGCCTTCCACCAGCGGGATGATTGCCTCAGTAGCGCTGCCCGATTTGGCGGGAATCAGGTCAACGCTGTTGCTCCAACTAGCCGAGCCGTCGGTCAGATTGCTGTGGCGGATGTGGATTTTGCCGCCGACTTTTACGTCGAGGTCTACGGTCTCATCCCAGCGCAAGCGACCGGAGTTGGCGTTGATGGCCTCAAAGCTGAGGTTTTGTACGTTGCCGGGAACGGCGGTTTTGCCAACAAGTCCAAATTGTGCTGTTGATATTGGACCGAACTTGTTGATACTACTGACAGCGGTAATCTGAACAAACAGAGTGCCGGGGCGTGTTGACCTGATCTGCAACGATGGCGACGATGTAGCGACCTGTTGGAAGTTGTCGTTATCAATTCGGTACTCAACGCGGAACTCGCTGACACGCTCTTTAGGGCTGACCCAGCTCAGGTCAAAACCAGAAAATACGCTCTGACCATCAACGTATAAATATTCAGTGCCGGTTATGCCGGTGACGGCTTCGGGCGGATCGGTAAGGTTGGAGATGTCACGCTCTGTCAGCTTGTTGCCTGTTTCGATAGCGCTATAAATCGATGCGTTGTATTCCAGTGCGGTAACGCCGTAGATGCCATCTTCTGCTTCGGCGACATTGAGGACGCGATATTGCTGCGACTGGATGTCGGTGGTTTGGATAAGCCAGATGCTGTTGGCGTTTGGTGCCTCGCTAAATGCGTTGCCGACCGTAATGGTGGTGCCGCTGATGGACTGGATCGGTCGTAGTTCTACGTTGCCGCTTGGCATCAACACCGAGATGTTGGGGTCGTTGGCAAGGTTGACCGATAGATTTGTGCTGCTGTCAACAGTGATCGTGGTTGTGGTGGCGCTGTTGATGCGACCGCTACGACGGGTGCCACCCTTGGTTGGATCGGCAACGTCGATCACCATGCCAGGGCGCAGGACAACGCCGCTTTCTATCGAGACGGAGAACGTAACGGTTTCGGTCAGGTTTTGTTCGCTGAGCAGCGCCCACTTACCGGCGCGGTGTGCCTGACCTTGGCTGTAGCACCCCAGTGCCTTGATGTCTTTGTTGATAATGCCGTATTTGCTGACCGCATCAGCATCTTCGACGTACTCGTATTCAACTTCACCCAATGTGTCGTAAGACTGCCACGCAACGGTCGCGCAGGTGTGGCGTGCTTTTTGTGATGTGCCGCTGTAAGTAAAAAAGCCATCAATAACGTTGCTTGGTCCAAGTACGTATTGGGAGTCGGCTGGTTTGTCCTGCAGCAGCACCAAGGAACCAGCGCCGTAATACGCGATGCCACGGAACAGGCTGGTCATCTCTTGGATGACGTTGTAAACCTCGTCGCGGCTGTTAATTAGTAGGTTGCAGGAGAAGCGTGGTTCCAAGCCACCTTTGCCGTTGTCAACAAGGGCGTTGCAGTATTGGCTGATGGCAAAAAAGTCATATTTGTCGAGGCTGCTGGCGGGGATTGACGCGCCGTAACGAGTGTTGGTCAGCAGATCAAATAGACACCATGCGGGGTCGTTGCACCATTGCGCTGCACCAAACGTGCCGTTCCACACGCCGGCATAGGTGACGCGCCCGATGTAATTTGTGGTATCAACAGTAGCGTTTGACGGCAACTGGATTTTGATGCCACGAATTAAATACTTACGGGCAGGAATGTTGTTGAAGTTGCGTGCATCAAATCGCAGGCCAACAAGTGCGCTGTTTGGGTAACGCAGTTTCTCGTCGATAATTTCTGTGTACGAAGACCAGAAGGTTTCGTTTTGGCGCTTAACAGAGGACTCGTCTGCGCTTGTACGGGTGACGCGAATATCTACAGGAAATGCGCCAGCGACCTGAATCATGTAGTCGCGCTGGTACAGGCTACTTGATTTGCCGCTAATCGTGTCACTTAAAACATCGGTGTAGCCACCACCGTTGTACTGAATTTTGATGTTCAGTGAAACTGAGTGACCAACAATGTCGCCGTCGTCCTCAATAATTTGAAGTGCCGGTACGTTGATTGTGACACGCACTCTATCAACGGCGGTGTCAGTAATTTGCCTAGTAATAGGCGTGGATGCAAACAGCTCAACACCAACTGCCTCTTCTGATTCTGTTGCGTTAGCTGCACCACCAATGGCGGTTTGAACTTGTGAGCCATTGCGCAAGGCAATTTGGTATCCACGAAAATTATCGTTGCCGGCAGTATCTTTAACCGGCGTGCCATCAAGAAAGATGCTATTTGCACCATTGTCCAGTCCTTGTATCTCGCCCTCGCAAATAAGATCTAGTACGGCGGCATACTGAACCGACTGCAGTGTGTCATCACCTTCTACCGGCGTGCGTTGTCCACCGCCGCCACCGCCTTTGCCACCACCGCCACCGCCGCCACCAGAGCCAGCAATACCAACACCCAAGCCGGCATTGTGAACGCGGATGCCGCCGGCAATAAAAGTATGGTGCCCTTCAACCGTCAGGTTGTAGACGGTGCCAGTGCAGAACTCCGTTTTGCTAACGATGGGGCGTAAGTGCCCGTTGTGGTCAACAAGGCAGTCATCAGCGCCAAGCGTGTCGATTTCGACGAAGGCGTTGAACTGGTTGAGTACCCAGTGGTTGGGCGTGGCGTCTAATACTTGACCGCCCCAGAGCCGGTAACACAGAACGCGCTCGTTGTCGTGCTCGTGAACTTTGAGCACCTTGGCTTCGTGGATCGCACCAGCATCGTCAAAGCTCAGAACCAGATCGCCTGGCTGCAGTTCATCAATGCGGCGTTCACCTGTTGGCGTGGCGACGAGGGTGTGTCCCAAGAAGCAGCCGCCGCCACCACCGCCACCAGAACCTTGTATTTGGGATGTGCGGTTTGTCATTTACTGAAAAAGGCAAAGTCGCTTGGTGTCGGTTTAGACGGCGAGTTGGGGCTAAACTCAACATCTAGACCGCTGGATATAACAGCAGAGCCGACAAACAACCTGCCGTAGGCGATTGGTACAGGCAAACCTTGCTTTGCCGTGTTGACGATGCCGCTAAAACTAAATGATTCCAGCTTGGCTGCATCGCGCCCGCGTTCAAAAGACGAAAACTGCGGTGTTGGCGAAATGGCTTGGGAAATGCCGCTAAAAATTAAATACGCTCCTAATCCTCCGACAAGAGTTGACGCTGCACTCAACGCTGCTGTAGTAAAAAAACCAGTAGCTGTTCCGGCAACTAAAGCTGTGCCTGTTGTGGAAGTAAAGGCACCAGCCCCTAAGCCTAAAAATCCCGCCCCTAAAGGCGCCGCAACAATCGCCAATGCAACCAAACCTATGCCAGCCAAAATCTGCCCCGCGCCTTGCCCTGCACCAGCAATAACCGGAGTAATGCTAAAAACTTCGCGTTCGCTAAAAGGACAAACAATTAGCTGCACGTTATTGTCAACGATTTTTTCCTTGCCGATAGTAACGCGGTAACCTACACCGTTCTGTTCACTATCAATCAACCACTTTTCAAGACCTGGGAAGTTGACGCACAACGCTTTCAGCACTTGGGCTGGCGTGTCGGCGTCGAACTCAAAACGGCACTGCCCCAACTTTTTGCGGAGTGCGCCGTAGACCTTAACGACTTTCATGCCGCAGGGCGCAGGCGGTGCTTTTTACATAGTAGCTGCCATACACATCACGGCTACTGAGTCGTCCCTGCAAATGATGCAGCACGAGCTGCTCGCCTAAGTAAATGGCGGCATGGTTTGGCAGCGGCGAGGAGAACTGCATCAAGATGGCATCGCCATACTGCAGATCCTCAAACGGAATCTGGCGGAAGCCCTCGTTGGCAAAGTTGTCCATGTACAGGCTCTCGCCTCTTGTCCAGAACTGGTCGCGGCGGTCGTAGTCCCGCAGATCCAATCCGAACTCGCGCTTGTACCAGTCGCGGCACAGGCTGTAGCAATCCACGATGCCGAAGACAAACTCGCGCCCCACGTAGGGCAGTTCAAAGCCTCCCGGCTCGCAGTAGCCCCATTGCTCGGTCTGCGGATTGATGACGTGCCAAGGCAAGCCGGATTTTTCGCAGGCAACGCGATCAGCTTGCGACGGGGCGTGGTTCGTTTTGGGATGGCTGTGGACGACTGCCACGATCTCGCCCAGATCCTCGATTTCGACATACTGCGCCGCGTCAAGGACAAAGTGCTCGCTGGGGGTATCTGCCAAATTGCGGCAGGGGAAATACCGCTTACGACCTTTGACGACCGCAACCAAACCGCATGATTCCTTAGGAAATTCGGCTTGTGCGTGCTCCAGTGCTTTTGCCTTAAGGCTGTCCGATAACTTCATGAGACAAGACCGGCGGACGGGAAGCTGCCGAAGGGTAATTCCGCTGTCTCCCCGAATCGCAACTTGCACGAACTGAGCCGCTTGCCGCAACGGTCTTCGGCCAACACGCCGACAGTGTTGTCGTTGACATCAAAGTAGTTGCTGCCTGTGTAGCCGCACTCACCGCTTCGGTATTGCCACTGGCAAATATTGGCAATGATCTGCCGACGAGGAATTTTGATGCCCGCCAAATCAAACTTGCTTGCCAATTCAAAGCTAACGACATCGCGGCTTTCGCTTGCTTTGCGATCGATAAACCAGATCTCATCAGGGAACTTGGCATACGGATCGGCGCCAGTTTCACCGTCTAAGTACTTTTTCAGCGTGCGGATACGTGTGACCTTGGCACCGCCCAGATCGTTGCCTGCAGTGGTTGCGTTCACCAGCAGCAGCAACGTTGTGATGGTGCCGCCTAGGTTGGCAATAGTCAGCGTCGGGCGCGGCAGCGTCCCAGTGTTGCTGTAGTCAAAGCCTTCCGCCTTGATCGGCAGCCGCGTGTATGCATTGCCGTTCCAAATGATGTTGCCCGTGACGTTGACATTGGCGCCATTGTGGAAGCGGTACACATCACTGCTGCCGTGCAACGTTGCATCAAGCTGCAGCTCAAACAGTTCAATGATCGCGCTAGGTGCGATCGCAGCCAGTTCCTCGTAGACGCTGCTAATCGCCGTCCAGACAACCGTGCCATCAGTGATGGTGCTGCCAATGTCAGTTGGCCATGCGGGTTGGGTGCTAGAGCTGGTGCCAGCCGTGGTGCATTGAAAGACAAGACCGGACGCCTGCAGGCTGGTGGCGCGGACAATCGCGCCAGCGGCATAGGCAGTTGAACTGGCCCAGGCTGAGTACGCCATCAGGGTTCAAATACTTGGCGGAAGGTCACGTCGATTTTGCTGCGCTGGAAATCAAACATTTCGCGGGTCCAGCTGGGGCAGATCCACTTGTAAGACGTGGTGGTGTCGGGCGGGGTCCAATCGAAGCTGGCGTTGTCGGCGGCGCGGGCGTTGAGGAAGGCTTCGATGACGTCGGCGTCGTCGTCCGATACGTTGAAGCTGAGGCGCCACTCTTTCGGGTTTTGGTTGAGGCCGTAGGTCAAGCGTTGCTGGTAGCCGTCACCGAATTGGACCGTGCGGACTGTCGGCTGACTGGTTTTGTTGGCCGAGTAGGTCGGGTTGTAGCTGGGGAAGGTGGCCATTAGGCGAGCAAGCCTCCGGGGCGTTTTTGTTTGATGAGTTCTTGCTGGACCGCGATGCCGATGGCTTTGCCAAGCTGGTTGGCTTGGTTGCCATCCCCTTGCACACTAGACCCGCTGGCGTCCACATTCACCACGACGTTGGCGCTTCCCATTCCAAGGCTGTCGTTGGGCACAATACCGCCGCTGCGGCCGGGAACAAACAGTTCGGGGCCGCGTTCGCCGACGATGTAGGGCGAGCCAGCAGATACGGGACCGCCTGCTGCTCTGAATCCAATAGGGCCAACCCCAAATCCGACAGCAGGATTTAATTTGCCCGCAGCGGCCGTAGCACCCCCAAGACCCATTCCGCCGCCGGGGAAAAGGTTGAGGACGCTGTTGAGGATCGTCATTTCGATCCACTTGGCGATGATTTGGGCCGCCATGTCCAAGAAGCGGTCGGCCACGCTTTGGAAGAAACTGGCGAGGGCTTCCTGAGCTGTCATTGCACCTGAAACGGCGCCCTTGAAGGAGTTGGCAAAGGCAGAACCAATGCCCTCAGCAATAACTGTGACCTGAGTTCCAAGGTCTGTAAGTTTTGTTAATTCGTCTGTTAGCGTGCCTATTTGTTGACGAATCAGGTCTGCACCTAGTGCGGGAGCTGCTAGCTGTTCTTTAAGCTGTTTAATTTGTTCAAGTTGATTTGCGTCAAATTGTTTGTCTTCTTCTAAGACTTTCATTTCATAGGCGATGCGTAAGCGGTCACGCTCGGCCTGAGTAACGGCGTTTTTAATAGCCAGCTCGTTCTGCAAACCTTCAACTGTACGCCTAGCGTTATCTTTACGCTCTTTTTCTAACTTTGCGATGTCTTGCTCTATTTTTTGTCGAATAACTCCCTGCTTAGCTTGTTGAGCTTTTGTAATGGCTAGTTTGCCTGCTGCGCTCGCTTCTTTTTCCAGTAAATCTGCAGTTTCAATGCCCCACTCAACTAGTTGCCGTTCGCCTTCTAAACGGCGAGCGAGCATGGGGTCTTTCGCCATTTCAGCGGCAAATATTTTTGCATTAAAGTCTTGCTGGCGCTGATATTCGAGTGTAATTAGACGCTGAGAACGGATTAGCTCAGCAACGCGAGCCTGTTCACGAGCAGCAGCTTTTGCGGCTTTATCTGCGCCTCCGCCACCTCCCGAAGGCGGTAAATTTACCGGAGCGTTTATATCTACAATGCCTGCAGCAGTAGGTGCGCCAAGTTCTTGCCGTCTTTTTACAATACTTGCTTGTACTCTTGATAGTTGTTTTTGAGCAGTTTGTTCGGCATAGGTTCCGAGAGCCCCGCCAAACTTACCCAACTCAATTTGAGCACTACCAGCTGCTGTAGCTATCTTGTCTAATTCTTCTCTATTAGTAGCTACTTCCGGTCGTAGATTAGCTAGCGCCTTACCAATAGCGTCGATATTACCCTTATTACCAAAACCCGTACCGCGGTCAAAGCCAGCACCAAAAACAGCTGAAGACAGCTCCCCTACAGTCGCATCTGCAATAAGGCTCAACGCTCTGGTAGCTCGGGTAATAATTGCTGCTAGACGAGTCAAAACTGTATCTAGAGCAGGAACAAGATTTTTAAGGATTGCCCCAGCTGCCCCAGCAACTGCGGTCGCTATCTGTGTAACTGCGCTTGTAAAGCGGTCAAAACCATTTTTGCCTTTGTCCGCTGACGCCTCGGCTTCACGGCCCATATCAACAAGCACATCTGTTACTTGCTGTACGCTTACTTTGCCGTCTTTAGCCATCTCCAGCAGTTTTGTGCGGTTTACGCCTAACTTGTCTGCTAATTTTTCTTGAATTGGAATACCTTGAGCAGTAAATTTGTTTAACGTAGACACACTTACTTTACCTGACTCTAATGTATCAGCAAACGCTTGCGCTATTTTTTCTACACTTCCGCCATATTCTTTAGACAGCTCAACAGCAATTTTTATAGCTGACGAGGTTTCATTTACAGATAACCCTAAACCTTGGATATTTACGATTGCGGCTTGAAGTTGGTCGCTATTCCTACCCGCTAGCTCGAAGGCGGTAGCTAGTTGTTTTGCTTGAGTTGAGCTAAATCCGAGTTCAAGAGCAAGTTCTTTTGTGCGGGCTTTAGCCGCTTCTATTTCCCCGAGAGCTGTACCAAGCAAGGATCCCGCGAATCCCCCTGCGGCTCCACCCAGCAAACCACCTATCGCGCCGCCAAGAGCTGCTTGAGGGCTTTGCCCAAAAAGTAAAGGAAAGGCTCCGCCAATAGCAGCAGAACTTAAACTGCCACTAATTGTCTTGCCCAGTGCTTGCAGCCGTTGGGTTTGCTTTTGAGCGTTGGCAGCGCGGAGCCTATCTAGTTCCAGCAGTTGCTGTTTTTCTTCGGCAAAGAACTGCTGATTTAACCGCCTTTGCTCTTTAAGTTCTTTGTTTCGTAAAGCCGTTTCTGCACGTTCAGGAGATACATCGCCTTCAAACCGGAACCGCTTAGATCGCTGTGATGGTCCAATAGGATACTGGTACTGTTGTGCCGCACCAGCAAGAAACTTACGCTGCTCCTCTTGACGCGCCAGGTTTAACTGTACTTGGGCAGCTTTTTCGTCGAGCATTGCGTTTGTTTCCAAACGCCGTCTTTCTTCTAACTCGGCTAAAGCTGCGGTTAATTCATCAACACCTTTACGTTCATCCAGTATTTGCTGCGTTCTTCCGCGCAACTGACTAGCGAGTGCTACGGGGGAGGCAGCGCCGGGACCGATGGGTCCTCCATATTGAGTCGCTTCACGGATACCTGCGGCTGCCAAACGTGCTCTGCGCTCTTCATCTGCTACTTGTTTTAGTAGTGCAGCGCGTTCACGCAATCCGGCATTTACTTCATCGGCAGCTCGTATGTAGTCCCGCGCAGCTGTTGCCGCTTCCTGCGTTCCTAAGGCGACTTTATTAAAATTGTTTGCTGCGACAGCTAGCAAACTGTTTAGGTTGTTAAAACTTCTGGGTATGCCTCCTTCGCTTAAAGTTTTTATGTCTCTATTTAGGCGATCTACTGCATCTGAACTTTTATTCAGTTCAGTCTGAAAGCTACGAAGCTCCTTCGCACCTTTTACAGCGATTTGAATCTCGGCTGTATAGGCCACGGTGCCGCGTCACACTCTGGTACTTCAGTTTACGCCGTAAAAAGCCGCCGGGGCTAGCGGCGGCGTCGGGCTTTGTCGATCTCCTTCTGCTGGTCCTCGTTGAGGATGCTGAAGTAGGCGCTCCAGCCGATTAGCTCTTCGGCTGTCATGGTGGTGCTGACTTCGGAAAGGGTCTTGCCTAGCTCTTTGGCAACTCCGAATTGGAGCATGAGCCAGGTGTCTTTCCGAAGCTCGGCACTCAGGATTTTGGGTCGATCGGCTCCTCGCCGTCGGTCAGGATCGCCAGCATCAGAGCTTGCAGGTCCTTGTCCTTGACTTCGTTCTTCAGCACGTCAATTTCGCCGGGGCTGAAGATCTTGGCGCCAGTGTCGTCCAGGGCTTTGGTGATGAGCAGCTGGAGGGCGAAGGCGTTG
>Ga0208307_1000288_pt1 | contig 12188 bp, 13 predicted proteins | sample Colrivmet1449B02_FD_187633 | JGI IMG/M metagenome (GOLD analysis project Ga0208307, IMG submission 187633) | Estuarine microbial communities from the Columbia River estuary - metaG 1449B-02 (SPAdes) (version 2) | ecosystem: Environmental > Aquatic > Marine > Intertidal zone > Estuary | place...
AGTAGCTGCCTAACCAATCCCGTACACATCATGGGACTTTAAATAGAATGTGAAATGAGTTTACTGAAACCTAAAATCAGTTGGTGGCCAGTTGTATAACCATACAGCCCTTATTATTTTGGAAAGTTTGTAAGATTAAACTTTATCCTAAACGTGTGACATGCTGGTATTATTAGTTCTTTGTAAGACAGGGGTTCGATTCCCCTCATCTCCACCAAAAAAATATATTTGGTAATTTGAAAAAGTTATCGTATATTACATTTAATATCGCGGGATAGAGCAGAGGTAGCTCACGTGGCTCATAACCACAAGGTCGGAGGTTCGAATCCTTCTCCCGCAACAAATAAGATGATTGGTTGAAGCCATCAAATAATAAAACCGATTGAGTGACCTACCCAGTAGGGAAGAAAGCCGGACACCAAACATCTTAAAAAAGTTTTTTGAAATAAATTTGGTAATGTTAAAAATGTTTCGTATATTACATATGTAAATGTGAAACAATAGGTGATGAAAGATACTCGTTATCAAATTTACGAAAAAAGTTTTAAATAAATTTGGCAGAATAAAAAATTATTCGTATATTTATTAAAACCGAAAGGAAGTTCTTTAAATTATTAAAATCTTTACATAGTGGGTTTCGACTCACATAGTAAACAACGGCCGCTTATGGTCGTCAAATAAACTACGAAAGTAGGATAAAGTGGGTGTATTAAGTGATACATCTGCGGCTACTCTCCCCGTAAGGAGAGAATAGCTTGAGTAGGCAAGTGGGATATTATTTGAGCTTTGTACGAAAGGGTAACACTATATCGGAAGAGTTTGAATAGTTGGGGTAGTATAGATACTCCGACTGAGTTGGGAACAACAATAAGAATAACCCATAGAATATCAGTAAGAAGTATAGACTTAATCCCTCTATATCATTGCGGTATTCAGTTTCAAAGTTATCTTAACATCAAGCCATCCGAAAGGACGCAAGATAAGATAGTGTACAAGTGGTGTTGTTACCATCCTTATATAGAGTTTACCAAAACCTATATTTGAAGATGACTTAAAAAACGGCAGTAGGGATATTGCATCGGGTAGTTTAGTATTCTCTCGTTCAAAAGATGAGGGAGCTAGTGGTAAACCACTACCTGAATAATTCTATAAACTAAAACTCAATTTTGAATAGCATTTTCAAAAAATACAATTTAAAAATTAAGCATGAGTGTTTACCAGTTGCAGATGAAAGGTGTGTACATAGTTAAGAGATGTTCTTAGCCACGATACCTCCGCAAGAGGTCTGTGATTCTATCGAAAGGTTTCTAATTCCGCAAGAACTAATCAGGTCGCGAGGCTTGAAGAAAATAAGTAAGTAGAGAGTAATCGGCAACTTATAGACTGATAGTCTTAAATCATCCACATTGAATTGGTACTACTCAAAAGGTAGTGGAAACGGGAGGAACTAATAATCTTTCTAAAGCTGGTTCACCAAATAGAGTATTCTCATCTATTTATAAGCGGTGTTAGTGTAACAGTAGCACATCGGACATTCCAGTTCGAAGGAGGGGGGCAGCACCTTTTACCGCTCAATAGTAATTTTATCGAGGCTAGTATTAACCGGAGCATGACTTGACGTGGCGTATTTTGAAGATTGAATTACTTTTTAACATTAAACAAAAGAATTAGATATATATTAACAATGAGAACTCTAACACATACACTTTGTAGCACACCGAATCAGATTTGGTATGGCAATTTCGTGCAGTTAGAGGATACGGATGTAGGATAAAATGTAATAATTTTTGAATAATATTGAGAAACCTCTGACTGAAAAGTTAGGGGTTTTTTGTTATATACTCTCACTTAGCTCAGTTGGTTAGAGCGTCGCACTGTTAATGCGAAAGTCCTAAGTTCAAGTCTTAGAGTGAGAGCAAACAAAAGCGGGTGTAGCTCAATTGGTAGAGTGCGTTCCTTCCAAGTACGAAGTTGCTGGTTCGAACCCAGTCACCCGCTCAAATTGTCGGATGGTGTAATTGGTCAGCACAATAGATTTTGATTCTATTAGTTTTGGTTCGAGTCCAGGTCCGATAACAAAATATAGATGTAGAGGAGTTCGGTCTATCTCGCTACGTTTGGGGCGTAGAGTACGTTGGTTCAAATCCAACCATCTATACAACATTGGAATATAGCTCAATTGGTTAGAGCATTCGCCTGATACGCGAAAGGTTAAAAGTTCGATTCTTTTTATTCCAACAAATGCGTGGTAGGCTATGGCAGCCAATTGGTCTCCAAAACCAAAGGAGAGGGTTCAATTCCTTCACTGCGTGCAAATAGTTTCATAGTGAAATGGATTATCACATAACACTACGAATGTTAGAGTGTAGGTTCGAGTCCTACTGAAACTACAATAAGGTGAGTTGTCCGAGTGGCTAGGTGAAGGTCTGCAAAACCTTTTACATTGGTTCGATTCCAATACACACCTCTTATATGTTGAGCGTAGCCTAATGGTAGGGCAAAAGTTTGTGGCACTTTGTGTGTGGGTTCGATTCCCATCGTTCAACCAAAATACCCGTATGGCGGAATTGGCATACGCAGTGGTCTTAGAAGCCATACAATTATAGGTTCGACTCCTATTACGGGTACAATATTTGGTAAAGTAAATTATTTATCGTATATTTAACTTATAAGGTTGATTGGGATAAGCATATCACTATGCATAACTCGGTTAGAAACGCCAATCATAAAAGTAAATGTCCACGCACCCATCTTTTACTTTCCTTAAACGCTCAGTTCGACTAAGGGTTAGGTCACATCCCTTTCACGGATGTAATACGGGTTCGAATCCCGTACTGAGTACAATAGCCCGAGTAGCTCAGCTGGTAGAGCAACTGATTTGTAATCAGTAGGTCGTAAGTTCGATTCTTATCTTGGGCTCACATTATCGTTCTTTGACATATAGGAGTATTAAATTATGGAAATATTATCATTCGTTTTAGGAATGTCCGTGGTGGTGGTTATCGCAGTGTCGGTAGTTGCTGTTATAGGATTTGTTAAGGCAAGAAAAATAGAAAAAGAATTAGAAAGCATCGGTGAGGATGTATATCGTCAGATTGATAGAAATCAAACTGACTTTAATCGTAGAGCAGATGAATTAGAAAATCATATCTTTTCTCAATTAGATTCGAGATTGGATAAATTAGAACAAAAATTAACTAACAATAAAAAATAAAAATTAGTTAAAGAACGATAATGTAATTTGGATAGGTAGTTCAGTTGGTTAGAATGCCGCCCTGTCACGGCGGAGGTCGCGGGTTCGAGTCCCGTCCTGTCCGCAAACACAATTAGATTGTATATGCAATTAGCTCGACAATCTTTTACACTTGCAGATGTAAAGTGATTGTGTTTATGGTCTGTTAGTTAAATGGATATAACTTCTCACTTCTAATGAGATGTTCGTGGTTCGATTCCACGACGGACTACAATATGCCGGTGTGGCGGAATGATAATTGTACAGTTATTAGACGTCCCGTAATTCTAGAAAGGTGATGAATCCGAAATGGACATCGTGTGGGTAATCAATCCCTCCACCGGCACCTTATGGGCTTCGATGATATAGCCATAAAGAGAGATATAAGTTTCTCATTCATCATAAAATAGGTAGGTGACTCCACACCTGCTTATTTTTAAAAGGGAATGTAGCTCAGTTGGTTAGAGCAAAAAACTCATAATTTTGAGGTCACAGGTTCGAGCCCTGTCTTTCCCACAAAAAGATTTGGAAAATCCAAAAATTATTCGTATATTTATTAAAATTAGAAAGTTATGTTAATTGGTTATTACATTGTTTGTCTCATTTACTGTTTTTATCAGTTGAATGTCAAATACAAAAGAGATGGTTTAGAATATTCATCTCCTGAATTGGATTCTATAATGGTATTGATGATGGCATGGGTATTGGCACCTGTCGATGCATCTATTACTTGGATTAGAATGGTCAAAAAAGCTGAGGAAGCTAGAATAAGACAAAGCAAATATGAATTAGATACGAGTGATTTCAGAAATGAAGAAACTCATATCTATTAGAATATTGGAGAGATGGTAGAGTTGGTCTATTGCACCTGACTTGAAATCAGGAGACTGTCACAGGTCCGTGGGTTCGAATCCTACTCTCTCCGCAATATCGTATATATCAATGATATTTTAATATATCGTTAGTATGTAAGATATATAAAAAAATTATATATATATAACTCATTGACCCCATTGTTACTAAAAATATATTTGGTAATGTGGGGTTTTTTTCGTATCTTACATATCTAATAAAACAACAATATGGGAAAGTATTACGAAGATTTAGACACTCTAATTCAGTTAATTAAAAAAATAGATAAGAAACATCAATTAGCAGAGTTCATTATAAGAGTTGCAAGAACTGCACAAAAAAACCAAAACAAATCAATATCAGATGTCATCAAAGAAGCAAAAAAAGAATTCGATAAATAAAGGACACTATTTAGAATTAATGGATAGGTTACATATTGTAATGATGAATATTCAGGAACATATAATAGAACATCCATTAGCACTAAACGAAAAGGACATACAAAAGAAAGTAGAAAAGGCTCAACATAAATTATGGGAGGCTTATCAATTGGTAGGAAATAAAGAGGACGAATATGAAGATGAGAATAACGCACATTAGCGACACACACAATAAACACAATCAATTGAATGGAAAGTTACCGGGAGGTGACATTCTTATTCATAGTGGGGATATTACATCTATTGGTAGAAAGAGTGAAGTTGAAAGATTTATCAAATGGTTTAATGGTATAGACAATTATACTCATAAGATATTTATAGCAGGTAATCACGATTTGACATTTGATAGAGAGGTGTTGTATAGAGACAAAGCTGCATACTTTGATGGTGCAAGTTGGACTGATGAAGTTGCAGAAGGTAAACCTGATTGGTTACAAAACTTATTGGATATAGAACTTAACCCAAACGTATTTTATTTAGAAAACAATTTTATAGAAGTTGACCAAATAAAAATATGGGGTTCACCTATCAGTCCAACATTCGGATATGGTTGGGCATTCAATAAAGATAGAGGTAGTGAAATAAACGAAGTATGGAATCATATACCTAATGATACGGACATAGTTATTACACATAGTCCGATTTATGGATATTGTGATAGAGCATCTAATACAAATCAAAATGTAGGATGTGCAGACCTGTATCATAGATTACATGAAGTAAAACCTCACTTACACTTTGCGGGTCATATTCACGAAGCATATGGTTGGGGAACAATGCCTTATAAAGATGAATGGGGTGATGTATACACCTTTAACGGATGTAGTTGTAATTTAAGATATGAAGTCTTTAATGAACCAATTACATTTGATTATAATTTTTCAACAAGACAATTAGAATTTATACATGAAGAACAAAAATAAACTATATTTGTATTTGGATGACGTAAGAACTCCAACTGCAGATAACTGGGAAGTAGTAAGAAACTATGATGAGTTTGTAGCACATATCAAATTAAAAGGTTTGGGTGCATATGAAGTAATTAGTTTAGACCACGATTTAGGTGAAGGTGCAATGGTTGAATATTATACAAATGTTAAACCAAACTATGAATTGAATTACGAAAGGATACCTGAAAAAACTGGTATGGATTGTGCAAGATGGTTAGTAGCAGAGTCAATGAATACAAAAATTCCATTACCAACGATTTATGTTCACTCAGCAAATCCAATAGGGTCTGCAAATATGATGGGATATATAAACAATTATTTTAGAAATTGCAAATTACCAGAAGTATGTATAAAAGTTAAAATTGAACACACATATTCGGAAGGAACTCATATGTCGGAAGAAGAACGAAATAAAAGATATATGATTTTAGATAAATATAAAACAAAATAACATGATACAATATATTGCAATTGGTATGATTGGTACCGGATTATGGATGGCATATGAGATATATAGAGCACCAATGATGGATGACAACGGAAAGATTACAAAAGATGGTAACAAATTTTCAGATTTATTTAAGAAAAAAAATAAAAAGAAATAGTTATGGATGTTCAAATTACAGACAGTTTCACAAAATCATTAAAAAGGTTGATGTGGCATGAAAGTAAGGTATATAAGGCCTACGCTTTATTCCGTTACGATATTGCACATTTCCTAAAAAATATTTGGAGATTTAGAAAAGAATTGTGGTCGCACGCATGGTGGGATTATAGATTCACTCTTAATATGTTAGAACGTTCTTTGACTATTATGGAAAAAGGAATGAGTGAGAAAGGTATCGAAGTTAGTGAAACAAGAGAACCCAAAGTTATGAAAATGCGTAGAGCATTGGAGTTACTTAAAAATAGTAGAGAGGACAATTTTGTAGATAGAGCAGAACAAGAACTGGGTGAATTGAAATTGAGTGAGTGGCAATTTGAACTATTGGAAAATGGTAACCATAGATTGATTGATGATGAAACTGAACAAGATAGAGAACACAATCATAAAGTTTATCAGCGAGCAAGACAAATTGAAGAAAAAGAATGGAAAGAATTATGGAAAATTGTGGATAAAGATTTAAGAGGGTGGTGGGATTAGTTAGATTATTAATTGTTAAAGTATATATTTTATGTTGGGGGTTATTTTGTTTATGGTTATTGGAACCGCATTCTTATCTTGGTCATGGGTAAGTGGAATTGATTATATGAAAGAAAATCATCCAGATTATAAGGGTGAAGATTTTTTAGATTGGGGTGATGATGAATGTGTAACGAAAACCGCAGGCAGAGACGCATGGGATGATAACAATATACATTCCGAAGGAGACTTTTAATTTAAAAATATATGAATATAGAAATTTTAGATAATAAAAAAATTGTGTTTATAGAAAAGCAATTTTTTAATGACCTTGAAAATATAGAAAAGAATCTAAAATTATCAATGGATGGGTTTAAAGATTATTCTTTAATAATAAACGAAAGAGGTGAATCATTTGAATCTACGGCTTTTGGATATTCAAAGTTTAATAATTGTTTAAGTAAATTAGGAATAACAAATAGAGTTTTTGTATTTACCGAATGTGAAACGGATAGTTATTTAAAATTTATAAAAGAATTTAACTGGACACCCGTTACTTACTACGGATTTTTGATGACACAATCCTTTAATGGAGAATGGGATATGCAATTACATATACCCAAATGGATTTATGATAAATTACCAAATCAAAAAGAAGTTTCATTTATTAAAAAGTTTTTAACTTTTAATAAAAATTATAAATTGACAACCAATGAATATGGTTCTTCGTATATACATGCACATAGAATGGATTTATATAATTTTCTAAAAGATAATAATTTACTAAACGATTGTTACGCATCTTTTAAATTTATAAAAGAATTTGATAATAATTTTGGAGAAGAAGCAAGTACATGGGATGTAACCCATACTTTGCCATATTTCTTACATGAAGTTAAAAAGGAAATTTGGGATGATGCATTTTTACAAATTGTAACCGAATCAAAAGTGGATTCAAAATGCCAAATCCAAGACCATTTTATACAAAAAACTTTAACAATAGATTTAGATTATATGACAGAAAAAACTGCAAAGGCAGTTGCTTCGAATATGCCATTTGTTATTATAGGAGTATGTGGTTTATTAAAAAGATTACATAAACTCGGATTTAAAACATTTGGTGATTTTTGGGATGAGGGTTATGATGATATAGAAGATTATAATGAAAGGTTTGAAAAAATAAAAGAGATTATTAAATGGGTAGCTTCTAAAAATCTAAATGAACTTAAAGATATTTATAATCAAATGATTCCAATATTTGAACATAACAAAACTATTTTATTCGGAATGAAGGATAAAAATAAACAAGAGGTATTAAAACATATACCAACATATTATAACTAAAAAGAAAACTATGAAAGAATTTATACAAAAATATCAGAAAGCAATTGTTGGAACGGGTGCAATATCAGTATTATTGATATGTTACTACCAACAAAAAGAGTTAACAAAACTTAGAAGTGAACAAATTAAAGTTTATCAAGTTCCACACAATATTGATTCCCTAATTACTTTAAAGGATAGTTTATATGATGAACTATTTATTAGTAAATCACAGAATGGTAGATATGAATTGAGTTTAGAGCATCTATACGAAGTGAATCCAAAAGCAGGAAAAGAATTTACTAATTTTATGGAGCACGAAACCGAATAATATGACTGACGAACAATTTCAAACTTTGATGGAAATGTTGAATGAGATTAAAGAACTTTTACAACTAAGTCAGCAACCACAAACCAAAATTACGGTAGTGGGAAACAAAGTACAATCAAACACAAAAGGACTACAAAATAGTGAAGATTTTACCCTATAAATGAGGTATTTTCTAACTAATTGATAATCAGAGACTTATACATATAGGTCTTTTTTTATGCATAACTCGTTGACTACCAACATATTAAAAAAAAGTTTAATAAATATTTGGTAATTCGGGAAATTAGTCGTATATTACATTATATTCAAACAATTATTTAACAAAACACATAAAATTTCCGAGCTATGAGTTGGTATGACAATTTCAAAACAGGTACGAAAGATTATCTAACAAAGGGTAAAAGTTATGCGTCGTCATTTTGGTATGATGACTATGACACTTCGTATGATGTATTAGAGACCTATGGTGGTTTCAAGAAACAAGATTTAGACTTGTATAAAAAGACTAACAACCTATATAAGTTAGCATCAGTAAGACGAGCTATTTCTAACTTTGTCCAAATCGTTACACAAAAGAACATACCCGTTACATTCGCCACAAAGAGTGATAGTAAAACGGATGGTAAGAAAGTTATCTTATCCGCAGATGTTGATGATAAATTCGACGTGTCAGTTGGTTTAGCATTACACGAAGGTTCACACATTATTCTATCGGACTTTGCTTTATTGTCAAATATGAACGATATGTTATGTAACTACGAAAGATTACAAAGACAAATCAATCAAGATACTGAAAATGAAATTGGGAGCATGCTCCCATTGAGTTGGACTACTGATAAAGTAGATGCTCAAATTAGAAACTATACTTGTCAATATCCTAAATACGAAGATTTATTCAATGAGATGTATTTGTCAACGGGTAAGATTGGTAGTAAGGGTAGTATGAATGATGAGATATTTGGTATTATCAGTTCTCTTACCAATTGGGTAGAGGATAGACGTATTGATATGCATATATTCAAAACTGCACCTGGTTATAGAGATTATTATACTCAAATGTATGATAACTACTTTAATGACAAAATCGTAACCAAAGGTATTGAGAGTGATGAATATACCGATGAGACATTCGAAGCGTATATGTTCCGTATTATCAATTTGATGAACGAGAAAACTGAATTGAGTAAGTTGAAAGGATTGAGAGCAATATATCGTTTGGTGAACTTAAAAGACATTAGTCGTTTGACATCAACCAAAGATAGTTTTCAGTTAGCTATTGACATTCTTGTTGAGATACTTAAAACTGTCCCTTACGAAAACGCAGAGATGATGAAAGGTAAAGGACAAGGTAAAGGTCAAAGTGGTAAGGATGGTGATGGTGAGAGTGAAGTAGAAATTACCGATATCAATGAGGATGGTGATAATGATGACAATGGTGATATGGGTGGTATGAATGGACAAATGAGTGGTCAGGCAACTGCCAGTTTAGGTAACTCCGATGACGGACAAGGTCAGCAAGGTAATACCAAAGTGAAGTTATCCGATACTGCTAAAAAACAATTGGATAAGAAAATCCAAAAACAAAAGGACTTTATCAATGGTAATATCAAAAAGAAGAATGTCCAAAAGAATGAGTTGGAAAAACTGAAAGACATTCAGGAATCAGATACCGAATTAGTTCGTGTTGGTAATGCAATGGAGAGAAATGGTAATGTGATGAAAGGTGTTGATTGTATCGTAGTGAAAAGATTGACTGAAAACTTATTGAAGTCGGATGACTTTCCATTCTCACATAACGATTGGCAAACGAGTGAACCAAAGGTGTGGGCAGAGGATGAAGTTCGTAGAGGAACTACATTGGGAACACTATTGGGTAAAAAACTACAAGTTCGTAGTGAAAGTCGTGAGACAATATTCAGTAGGTTAAAGAAAGGTAAGATTGATGGTCGTATGGTTGCATCATTGGGTTATGATAATGAGAATGTGTTTTTCACAAACGAAGTTGACCAATTCAAAAAAGCAAACCTACATATATCAATTGACTATTCTGGTTCTATGAGTGGTGATAAATTGAGAAAGTGTATTGTATCGACTGTCGCTATTGTGAAAGCATGTGAGATGGCTCGTAATATCAATGTACAAGTTTCAGTCCGTTCAACCGATAGAGGTGGACAATGTTTACCTTATGTTGCAATCATCCACGATAGTCGTAGAGATTCATTTAGACAATTCGCAAGATATATGTCTATCTTACAGGCAAACAACACTACACCCGAAGGATTGTGTTTTGAGGCAATATTGAAACAATTAGTTCCGTCAACGAATGAAAGTCAATCATATTTCCTAAACTTTTCCGATGGTCAACCCTCTTACTCAATTAGTAGAGGCAGTGATGAAATTCAGTATTCGGGTGAACCTGCTGCATTACACACTAAAAAGCAAGTGAAAAAAATTAGAGATAGTGGTATAGATGTCCTTTCATACTTTATTACCGATTACGGTAGTAACTTTGAACATTCATCCGATTGGAGAGCATTCAAAACAATGTATGGAAATGACGCAAAATATGTCAACGTGGAAAATATGTTCGAAGTCGCAAAAACGATGAACGAATTGTTCCTATCTAAAAACAAAAAATAGGCTCGGAAAGCCCCTTATGTAGTAAGGGGTTCAAAAGAGCCCCACTACATAAATTTAAGGTAAAAAAGACCTAAATGACTAATCCGTTGGTAATCAATGAGTTATGTATTAGGTCTTTTTACTGCCTATAAGTCACTACTAATCAATCAATTATAAATAGATTTGGTAATACGGGAAAAAAGTCGTATATTACATATGTAATTCACCAATTAAACAAAACAAAGTTATGCGTAAAACACAAAGTAACAACAAATTTAAAACTACAAACAAAATGGTAAAAAAACAATCGGTAAGAAAATCCGCCGTAAAGGATTTCACCGTAGGGTTCACTAATGAGATTTACAAAGTTATTCAAGTCGGTAGAACATTCGCTATGTTGACCACACAAAATCAGCCCGTAACAAAAGTGGCCGGTGTGAGTAAACAAACGATGAAAAAAGCTATGGATGAGGGTAAAGCAATACAAGGTTATGTAGGTAAGACCGGTAAAATCTCCTACAAATTAGTAGAGATGGATGAGTTCAAAAAACATTCTGCTACAATATCGGATGAAGCATGTGATAGTGTAAGTGAAGCATTTGAAACACACGATGCTCTTAAAGAATTTATCCACACAAAAGGTAAGGACTTAAAACCAAACGGATTATTCATTGAAGAATTGAAGTGGAAGTATTTACTCCGTTCAGCAGTTAGAGGTAAGAATATCTTAATGACAGGCCCAACGGGTTGTGGTAAGACATTAGCAGCTCAATCGTTAGTGAAGTCTTTGAAGAGACCTGACTATTACTTTAACTTAGGTGCTACGCAAGATGCGAGAGCAACCTTAATTGGTAATACGCATTTCAATAAAGAGAACGGAACTTTCTTTGCTGAGTCGGCATTCGTTAAAGCAATCAAAACACCGAACGCAATTATCTTATTGGATGAGTTGAGTAGAGCTCACCCAGAAGCTGCGAATATCCTTATGACAGTATTAGACGCAGGTCAAAGATACTTACGTTTGGATGAGGCAGAAGGTTCACCAATTATCAAAGTAGCATCGGGCGTGACGTTTATAGCCACAGCCAACGTGGGTGGAGAATATACTGCAACGAGAGTAATGGATAGAGCATTGATGGACAGATTTGTTCAAATTGAAATGGACTTATTAGACAAAGAGAACGAACTTGCTTTATTGAAGTTTAAGTTCCCTGAAGCTGATGAGTATTCATTGAACGCATTAGCAGAGATTGCTGATACTACTCGTCAATTGATTAAAACTGACGCAAGTAAGATTTCAACTATCGTTTCTACGAGG
>Ga0208307_1000301_pt1 | contig 11789 bp, 10 predicted proteins | sample Colrivmet1449B02_FD_187633 | JGI IMG/M metagenome (GOLD analysis project Ga0208307, IMG submission 187633) | Estuarine microbial communities from the Columbia River estuary - metaG 1449B-02 (SPAdes) (version 2) | ecosystem: Environmental > Aquatic > Marine > Intertidal zone > Estuary | place...
TGCCGATACCTTGAGCGCTCTTGACCTAACTGTTACTTTGCACGCCTATGACGATCATCAACCCCTTGGTACCAGCAACTTTATGTTTGACGACGATTTCCCTGTGCTGATCACTGCGAAAGACGCGATTAAGTTTTCCCGCGGTGGTGCTGGATTGATGCCAGAGAATGTCTGGATACTAGACATCGAGGCGCAAGTTGAGACCGCCTTTATCGATAAATTAGTGGCCGAGCTGCAGACATTGCAACTCGCCGCATCACAGCGAGCCTAAGCAGCCTTATGGACTTTATTGCAATAATTCCGGCGCGCTACGCGTCAACACGACTACCGGCCAAGCCGCTGCGCGATATCGTTGGCAAGACAATGATTCAGCGGGTGTGGGAGCAGGCCTGTAAAAGTCGCGCCAGCAGGGTGGTGGTGGCGACGGATGATCCGCGTATTGAAGCGGTCGTGCGCGAGTTTGGCGGTGAGGTCTGTATGACCAAAGCCGACCATGTCTCCGGCACCGATAGACTGCAAGAGGTGGCTTCCAAACTGGGTTTGAGCGCTGATCACATTGTCGTTAATGTTCAGGGTGATGAGCCTCTAATTCCGCCAGCCGTGATCAACCAGGTCGCAGATAATCTAGCGAACAGTCCCGAAGCGGGTGTGGCGACGCTATTTGAGAGAATTACCCGCGCAGAAGATTTACACAACCCCAATGTGGTCAAGTTGGTTGCCAATCAGCAGCAGCTGGCGCTCTATTTCAGCCGCGCACCGATACCGTGGGACCGTGATAATTTCGCTCTTTCTCTCACAGAGCTTCCCGCTGCCGCCATATTGGCATTTACGCCTACCGCACCGCGCAGCTCAAGCACTTTGTTCGCTGGCCGGTTGCGCCGCTGGAGGCGATTGAAAAGCTCGAGCAACTGCGCTTTATGTGGAATAACGTAGCCATTCATGTGGCAGAAGCACTTGAGCCGGTCCCTGGCGGAGTAGATACGGAAAGTGATCTTCAGGCGGTTATAGATTTTATAAAAAATCAATAAAATACATAAAAACAATTAGTTAAATAATTTACCTCTAAATTACATTAGATGTTTCAAGGTTCAATCAATGAAGAAAAAGACCGCTGTTCTGTTTGTCTGTCTCGGCAATATCTGTCGTTCACCAACGGCGCACGGCGTGTTTGAGACGCTGGTTCACCGCGTCGGTCTGGCCAGCGCGATTGACGTCGACTCAGCGGGAACGGGCGACTGGCATATCGGTCACGCGCCGGACAAACGCACGGCGCAGGTTGCTCTGACGAAGGGTTATGATCTCAGTCATCTGCGCGCGCGACTGGTCACACCGGCAGACTTCGATAGTTACGACTACGTGGTCGCCATGGATCGTGCTAATTTAGGCGACCTCGAGGCGATGCGCCCCGCGAGTTTTCAAGGGTTTCTCGGATTGTTTCTCGATTTTTCAACCCAGCGGACGCTAAGTGAAGTGCCAGATCCCTATTACGGCGGTGACGCAGGTTTTGAGCAGGTGTTTAACCTTGTTGAAGATGCCTCAGCAGGGTTGTTGGCGCATATTTGCCAGCAACACGGCTTGGTGGCATGCCATTGACTCTGACTATCGAAAAAAATGTCCCGCTGCAGCCCTATAACTCGCTGTCCCTGCCTGCGCAGGCCGAGTTTTTCTGCGCTGTAGGCAGTCTCGAGGATCTCGGCGAGGCCTTAAACTTTGCGAAAAAAGGGCAGCTGAACGTCACGCCGCTGGGCGGTGGCAGTAATGTTGTGCTCTCTGGGGATATTGCTGGGTTAGTTATTCAGCTCAACTTGCTTGGCATGTCCTATGCCATTGAGGGCGCTGCGGTACAGGTGACCTTCGCGGCAGGCGAAAACTGGCACCGCACCGTGATAACGACCCTGCAGAAGGGTTGGTTTGGCATGGAGAACCTCTCGTTAATCCCCGGCAACATGGGCGCAGCACCTATTCAGAATATTGGCGCCTACGGGGTTGAGTTGGCAGATCTTTTTCACTCTTTGCGGGCTATGGAAGTGGCCACGGGCAAGGTTGTAACCTTCACGAAAGCCCAGTGCCAGTTTGGTTATCGCGACAGCCTATTTAAAACCCAGTGTCGCGACCAGTATATTATTCTCGATGTTACCCTGAGCCTAACCACCGAGCCGCAGGTGAATCTGAGCTATCCCGCCCTGCGCAGCGCAGCTGAAGGGCACGCAAACTATCCCAATTTAACAGCGATCGATGTCAGCGAACTCGTGATGGCTATTCGCCGCGACAAGCTGCCCGATCCTTTAAATCTGCCAAATGCAGGCAGTTTCTTTAAAAATCCTGTCGTCAGCGCCGCGCGCGCGGCGGATCTGTTGCTGCGCTATCCAGACATGCCGCACTTTGCGCAGGCGCTTTCGCAGGTAAAAATACCCGCCGCTTGGTTAATTGATCAGTGCGGATTTAAGGGCGCAATACGCGGCGCTGTGGGTGTTCATTCCCAGCAGGCATTGGTCTTGGTCAATTTCGGGGGCGGTACGGGTCAGCAGTTATTAGGGCTGGCAGACGAGATCTCTACTGCGGTAGCGGAGCGCTTTGCCATCGCACTGGAGTTAGAGCCGCGCGTCTACGGTCCGTGTTAATGGGGCTTTTTGAGGAACAGACCTTTGCTTTGCCTCTCTGCGAGGGACGTCAAGGGGAGATTCGCTTTTGGCCGAACTGGCTGAGCTCTGCGGGTGCTGATAGCTTGCTGTCTCAGGCGATCGACAATGTGCCCTGGCGTCAAGACACTATTCACATCGCAGGCAAGGCAATTCCGCTGCCGCGCCTCCAGCAATGGTATGGCGAGGTGGGCACCAGTTACACCTATTCCAATATTCGTCTCGCCGCGCTGGCGTTTCCTGATTGGCTTGATACTGTGCGCGGCACTATTGAACGGGACACTGGCATGCCGTTTAACCGCGCGCTGGTGAACTATTATCGCAGTGGCGCGGACAGCGTTGATTGGCATGCTGACGACGAGGCAGAGCTGGGCCCTGAGCCAGTGATTGCCTCACTCTCTGTCGGTGAAGAGCGGGTTTTTCAGATGCGTCACACAGAGACTCAGCAGCAGTTATCCATTGTGTTGCCCCACGGCTCGCTATTGGTGATGGGCGCCGGTATTCAGGCTTATTGGCAGCACCGTGTGGCAAAGGACAAGTGCGCAACAGCTGCGCGTGTTAATTTCACTTTTCGTTATATGGCCTAGATGCAGGGTGTCTAGGGCCGTTAATTGATGAGTCAGTAAAGTAGAGTAAACAAGTAAAAGGAGAGGGTGCGCGTGAAGTTATCAAAGTTTGGCGAAAAATTTTCGGGCACATCCGGCATTGTTGAGCTGATGGAGGACTTGGGCTCGGCGCTCAATGAGAATCCCGATATGATTTTTATGGGCGGCGGCAATCCAGGGCGTATTCCCGAGGTAGAGCAAGTATTCAAAGCCCGGCTGGAAAGCGTGCTTGCGGATCCTCGGCAGCTGCACAGCCTGATGGGGGTATACCAGTCACCGCAGGGCGATAAAGCCTTTCTTGAAGAGATTGCGGCTCTATTGCAGCGTCAGTTCGGCTGGCCATTAACCGCGCGCAATATTGCCGTGTCCAATGGCAGTCAATCGGCCTTTTTCGTCCTTTACAATATGTTTGCCGGTGAGATGGCAGATGGCACGGAGCGAGCCATTCATCTGCCACTTGCCCCCGAATATATTGGCTATCGCGATATCGGCTTGAGCGACAATCTGTTTACTGCCACTCGCCCTGAAATCGAGTTATTGGACGACAATCTGTTCAAATATCACGTCGATTTTTCGCGCTTGGCTATAAATGCGCGGACTGCCGCGCTCTGCGTCTCTCGGCCGACTAATCCCACCGGTAATGTGCTCACCGACGCGGAAATAGCGCATTTGGACAGTATTGCTGTCGAGCAGGATATCCCTTTTATTATTGATGGCGCCTACGGCTTGCCATTCCCCAGCATTATATTTAACGACGCCAAAGCGCACTGGAACAGCAACACGATCTTGGTTCTCAGCCTCTCGAAGCTTGGCTTGCCCGGCGTGCGCACAGGAATCATTGTTGCGCGCGAGGATATTATTAACGCCTACACCAAGGTCAACACTATTGTCAGCTTGGCCTGCGGGAATCTTGGGCCTGCTTTGGCGCGGGAGCTAGTCACTAGCGGTGATATTTTATCGTTGAGCACTCAGACAATCGCGCCGTTCTACCAGCAGCGCGCAGATCAGACAGTAACGTGGTTTAGAGCTGCGCTGGGTGACCTGCCGTACCGCATTCACCGCCCAGAAGGCGCTATATTTCTCTGGCTATGGTTTGAGGGACTGCCGATTACCAGTCAAATGCTCTATGAGCGCCTCAAGGCCCGCGGTGTATTGGTTGTACCGGGGCATAACTTTTTCCCCGGTATTGAGGGGGACTGGTCGCATAAGGATGAATGTATTCGAGTTTCTTATGCGCAGGATGGCTCAGTGGTGCAGCGAGGAGTCGCTATTATTGCCGAGGAAGTGGCTAAGGCTTATTTAGAGTAACTCATACGGTAAATTCTGGAATTAATAATAAAATCAATTATATAAATAATTATTTTAAACAATATTCGAGATTTAAATAAAAGTCTCTAGCGTCTTGAGGATAGCGCGAATTTTATTGACGGACTCCTCGTATTCGCACTCGTCCTGCGAATCAGCAACAATACCGCCACCACCCCAGCAGTGCAGCTGGTCACCGTCTGCCAGCACGGTGCGAATCGTGATATTGCTGTCCATGCGCTGGTTTGCGCTGATATAGCCCACACTGCCGCAGTAGGCAGAGCGCCGCACGGGCTCCAACTCCTCAATAATCTCCATCGCGCGCTTTTTCGGTGCTCCCGTGATCGAACCTCCGGGAAAGCAGTTGCGCAATAGATCAATGGGTGACGCGTTATCGCTGAGCACACCGGTCACAGTGCTCACCAAGTGATGGACATTGGGGAAACTCTCTAAGGCGAACAGGGTCGGCACAGCAATAGACCCAGCGGCGCAGCTCTTGCTCAGATCATTGCGCAATAAATCGACAATCATGAGATTCTCCGCCCGATCTTTAGCACTGTTCAGCAGTGTTTGCGCATTTTTGTGGTCTTCTTCAGGCGTGGCGCCGCGGACGATAGTGCCCTTGATTGGCTTGGTCTCCACCACGCCCCCGATCGACTGGACAAAGCGCTCGGGGGAAAGGCACAGCAGAGCCTGATCTCGCCACTGCCAAAATGCTGAATAGGGCGACGCAACCTGCCGTCGCAAAGCCAGATAGGCTGCCCACAGATCGCCCGAGTAGGTGGCCGAAAAGTGTTGCGTGAAATTGGTCTGATAACAGTCGCCGGCCGCAATATAGTGCTTTATACGGGCAATGGCCGCGTCGTATTCAGACTGACTAAGGGTTGGCTTAAACGGAGTTTTCAGACTGAACCGTGCCATTGAACTGCTCTGCGGTGTCTGCAAGCGCTGAATAATAGTCAGCTTGAGGTCGTCGGGGCAGGCGCGGTGGAATATGAGCCTGCTCTGTTGCAGCAGATGATCCACCTCCAGCGCCCAGAGATAGCGGCCTACGCGCATATCAGGCAGGGCAGTTACCGCCGTCGCGCGGGGAGTAATCGGAATGCATCGACGCCCAAGATCATAGCCAAAATAGCCTATAACACCGCCCACAAAGGGGTGATTGCAACTAGCCACGCTATCGGACTCAGAGCCAGAGCCAGAGCCAGGGGCGCTGTCGAGCAGCGGGTCCAGCAATTGTTTAACCAATTCAAACGGATCCGCGGCGCTCTCTCGCACACCCAGACTGTCGCTAATGGTGGATAAATCGCCGCGCGTCTCAATGACGGAGTCTGGACTGGCTGAGATCAAGTCATAACGCCCCTGAGAGCTCAGAGGCTTGCCGCTGTCGAGCCAAATAGCATCGGGCAGGTCGCGCATCAGCGCAAACAGAGCAGCGCTATCGGCTTGGTAGGGTAGTTCGTGAGTGGTCAGACCGCGCATAGCCGCAGATGCCTTAGAGGTTTCTAGATACTCAGTGTTCAGGATGCCTAATTAACAATCGCTTCAACAAGGGTAAACGTTGTCCACGCTGCTAGGTAGGCAAAAATACTGTAGCTGACAAATAACTGCGCGGGCAGTCGCCACGAGCCGGACTCTCTGCGCAAAACAGCGAGGGTTGAGACACATTGTAGCGCAATCGAGAAAAATACCAGCAGCGCAAATCCTGCACCTATGGGCAACCCGCTGTTTTGAATATGTTCAGCCAGGGAAATAATATTCTCTTCACCGCCCTCGATACCAAACAGCGTACCCAGCGTGCCGACAAAGACTTCCCGCGCCAAAAATGAGGACAGAATGGCCACGCCATACTTCCAATCTAATCCAAAGGGCGCAAATACTGGCTCAATAAATTGGCCCATCTGGCCGAGCCACGACTCGCCCAACGCCGCGCCATTATTGGGGAAGTAACCCAGCAGCCAAATAACCACAGTGACAGTGAAGATAACTTTACCGGCTTTGGTGACGAAGTGTTTGCTGCGATTCCAGGCATTGCGCAGCAAGGGCCGCCAAGAGGGCAGTCGATAGGGTGGCATTTCAAGGACAAAGGGCAAGTCACTGCGCAGAGCCTGGCTGGTTCGAGAGACAACGGCGGTCACAAGCAGACCGCAGACAATGCCAAACACATAGATGCCGAACATCGCTAAGCCCTGCCAGCCGACGAGGCCGCCAAACGCTTTTGTCGCGGGGATAAAGGCAGCAATCAACAGGCTGTAAACAGGCAATCGAGCAGAGCAGGGCATCAGCGGAATGGCTAAATAGGTGAGCCAGCGCTTGCGCGGAGAATCCACGGTGCGTGCGGCATAGATTCCTGGAATAGCGCAGGCAACACTGGATAACATAGGGACAAAGCTTTTGCCGGTTAAGCCGAATATGCGCAACGGTTTATGGCAAATAACCGCCGCGCGCGCCAGATAGCCGCTGTCTTCAAGCAGTCCGACAACCAGCGTCAATACAAAAATCTGCGGCACAAACACAAGAAAGGCGCCAATCCCCCCGAATAGCGCGTCAGCGACAAAGTCGCTGACCATGCCTGCCGGTAGCAAGGGCAAGATAATATCCGCAGTGCCGGCAATAACGGCTTCAACACCGTCCATAACCGGTGCGGCCCAGGTGAAAATGCTCTGGAAAAGCAGGTACATAATGGCCAGAAAGGCGATGCCGCCGTACCATGAGTGCAGAAAAAAATGATCGAGGCGGGTTTGTGCATTGATTAAAAGATCGCCCTTTGGGCCAAAATTCGCTGCGAGCTGCTGTGCCTGGCGATGAATAACCGACTCATCACTGGCAATAATATCGCTGGAAAAAGGCGCGGGCGTGTCTCGATGCTGTCTGATGACTGCCTGTAGTGCGTCTAGCCCGAGGCCAGACTTTGCCGAGATGCCAACAACAGGCACTTTGAGCGCTGCTTCTAACCCTGCGAGGTTCATCTGCATGCCATGCTGATCGAGCACATCCATCATATTGGCAGCGATAATTAAGGGCTTGTTATGGTTGGCGCAGGCCGCGAGTACCTGCAGCGCAAAAATCAGTCCCTTCTCGAGTCGCGTTGCGTCGACTACACAGACAATACAGCCGATATCGGGATTGGAGAGGGCATTAAAAAACGCCTTTATTGAAACTTCTTCTTCAGCAGAGATGCCATTCAGAGAGTAAACACCGGGGAAGTCCATCAGCTCTGAGGTCGGGTCGGTAATGCTTTGCCCGGTGCTGATATTGACGGTGACGCCGGGAAAGTTCGCCACCTTTTGATTGAGCCCCGTCAGGCGGTTAAACAGGAGACTTTTGCCTGAATTTGGACTGCCGATTAGTATCGTTTTAGACATAACGCGGATTAGCCCATCATAATCAGTGAGGCGACGCTATCGTCGAGAGAGTACACGGTGTTGTTGACTCTGTAGAGCTTTGGCGCGCCAAGGCTCGGGGCTAGAACGCAGGCAATGGTCTCGCCGGGGTGGAAGCCAAGTTCCATCAAGCGCACACGATAACTAGATTCGAGTGTTGCAACAAAACTGGCAACGGTGGCGGAGGTTCCCTGCTTTAAATCCCAAAGAGTCATTTGGCTTCTCGTAGTAGAAGATGGCGATGGCTGGTATTGTACGCCTCTCAGGGCTAAATGTTAATAATATTGATTATCATTTGCATTTTCCCCGCACACTGTCGGCCGAGCCAATAATCAATTTTCTCCATGACCCTCGCAGCGGGGCGTAAACCCAAAATCAAACTCTCCCCAGTACAAGAAATCCGCTACAATGGCGGCCCATTTAAACCCTTCATTGAAAGCGTATTTAAGACATGGCAGCGAAACAGCAGAAAAGCACGGCACTTTACGAATACCCGAAGTATTGGGCTGAATGTATGTTGCCCGCGCCATTTTTACCGATGTCCCGCGCTGAGATGGATCAGCTTGGCTGGGATAGCTGTGATGTGATTCTGGTTACCGGTGATGCCTATGTGGATCATCCTAGCTTCGGCATGGCAGTGATTGGGCGCGTGCTGGAAGCGCAGGGTTATCGTGTGGGTATTCTCTCGCAGCCCGACTGGCGCAATGCTGAGAGTTTTCGCGCGCTGGGCAAACCTAATCTGTATTTCGGTGTGACTGCGGGCAATATGGATTCGATGATCAACCGCTACACCGCTGATCGCCGCTTGCGTCATGACGATGCCTACACCGCGGGCGACGAGGGCGGTAAGCGTCCAGATCGCGCCGTCACGGTTTACACGCAAAAGTGTCGTGAAGCCTTTGCCGATGTGCCTGTTGTGGTCGGGGGCATCGAAGCGAGCCTGCGTCGCCTGGCCCACTATGACTATTGGTCGGAAACCGTTAAACGCTCGGTATTGATCGATTCCACCGCTGATATATTGCTCTACGGCAATGCCGAACGGGCCATGATTGAACTGACCCACCGCATGGCGCAGGGCGAGTCTATTCGAGATATCACCGATCTGCGCGGCAGCGCCTTTTTACTCCGCGCAATCCCCAAGGGTTGGCGTGAAATAGATTCAACAAAAGTGGACCAGCCCGGGCCGCTTGCCAAGCCTAAAAATCCCTACGTCACCTCTCAGCCGAGTGACTCTGACGATGCGAAAACCATTCGCATGCGCGTGGAGAAAGGCGAGAGCGCGGCGAGTTGTGCGACGAAAGCGGCATCTGAACTTGAAGCTGAGGAGAGCGGCGTTCAAGCGCTTTCAATTATCCCAGATACCCAAGCCATCAAAACCGATCCGAGCACCACCTATATTCGCATGCCGTCGTTCGATGACGTGGTGGCTGATCCTGTTCTGTATGCCCACGCTGACCGTATTTTTCACCGTGAAACCAACCCGGGCAATGCGCGGCCATTGGTGCAAAATCAAGGTCGCAATGATATCTGGGTCAACCCTCCGCCCATTCCGCTAGAAACTGCAGAGTTAGATTGGGTGTTTGACCAGCCCTACAAGCGGGTGCCGCACCCCAGCTACGGCGACGCTAAAATTCCCGCGTACGACATGATTCGGTTTTCCGTCAATATTATGCGCGGCTGCTTTGGCGGCTGTACTTTCTGCTCTATCACCGAGCATGAAGGACGTATTATTCAGAGTCGCTCGGAAGAGTCGATTCTCAACGAAGTAGAAAAAATTCGCGATCTGACCCCCGGATTCACCGGTGTTATCTCTGATCTGGGCGGCCCAACCGCAAACATGTATCGCCTCAACTGCAAAGACAAAAAAGTCGAAGAGACCTGTCGTCGACCCTCCTGCGTCTACCCAACGATCTGTGTCAATCTTGAAACCGACCACAAACACACCACCCAGCTCTACCGTAAAACCCGCGCGCTGCCCGGCGTTAAAAAAGTGGTGGTCGCCTCAGGCCTGCGCTATGACCTCGCCGTAAGAGATCCCGAATATGTAAAAGAGCTGGTGACGCACCATGTTGGCGGCTACCTGAAAATCGCGCCAGAGCACTCGGAAGAGGGGCCTTTGTCGAAAATGATGAAGCCTGGCATGGGCAGTTACTATGAGTTCAAAGAGCTATTTGAGCGCTACTCAAAGCAGGCGGGCAAAAAACAGTACCTGATACCGTATTTTATTTCCGCGCACCCAGGCTCGACCAATGAAGACATGATGAGCTTAGGTCTGTGGCTCAAGACCAATGGCTTTCGGGTTGATCAAGTGCAAAGCTTTTACCCGTCGCCAATGGCTTCAGCCACGACCATGTATTACACCGAGCGCAATCCATTAAAGCCTCTCGGTAAAAACAATAGCGAACGCATTTTCAGTGCCAAGAGCCAAGAGCAGCGCACGCTGCACAAAGCGTTTTTGCGGTACCACGATCCCGCGAACTGGCCAATGCTGCGCAAAGCGTTGCGCCGTATGGGCAGGGCGGACTTGATTGGTACGGGTGATGATTTTCTGGTACCTGGCGAATCACGTCGCGAAAAAGAAGAAATGCGCCGCGACGTCAAAAAAATAAAGCCCCAAGTGAAAAGCCAGCCGCGATCATCGCGGATGAAGCCGCGACAGCGCTAAGCGCGGCGGTTAGGCGGGGAATAGACGGGAAATCAGCGCAGGCACGGCGGTTTCCACCCGCAATATACGAGAGCCCAAGTGCACTGTGCTGCAACCCGCTGCTTCCAGCAATTCAACTTCGTAGGGAATAAAACCGCCCTCAGGGCCAATCACGAGGGTGGTGGGTGTCTGTATATTAATAGGACAGCGCTGATCGGCAATGGGGTGTGCGAGCAGTGCGGTGGTATTTTTCACGAGCGCAGGCAATTCGTCTTCGACAAATGGTTTAAAGCGTTTTCGCACATGCAGCTGAGGCAAAACCGTATCGCGCGCCTGCTCCAATCCCAACCGAAAATCTTCCTCAATGGCCTCAGGGGCCAAGAGCGGTGACTGCCAATAGCTCTTCTCGACGCGAAAGGAATTAATCAGATAGAGCTGTTTCACACCCATGGTCGCCACCGTTTGTAAGGTGCGACGCAGCATTTTTGGACGCGGCAAGGCCAAAATAAGCGTCAAAGGGAGCGGAGACGGTGGCGCAAGGTTAAATACGACCTCGAGCGTCGCATGCTGGGCGTCAATTGAGAGCACTCGGCCGTTCCCCATTTGACCATCTACCATTCCAATACGCACGGTGTCGCCTACAGCAGAATTGTGCACGGTTAGAAGCTGCGCTAATTGTCTACCAGACACGCAGGCAAAATTATTGGCCACGTCGCTGGGGTTGAGTAAGAGTAAATTCATAGCGGCGAGTATATCGGATTGCAGGGCAGGCGTGGTGAAACTGAATGGAGAGAATTAACCGTAACCCCGAGGCTTCTATTTAGCCCGAGCCGGTTATTCGCTATACTTGCGCGATCTCTCCTTGGTGAAATCGGATATCACGCTAGCCTCCTAAGCTGGAATTTCAGGTTCGACCCCTGAAGGGGAGACCACCCGCGCACTACTCACTGGTACATGACCGCCTTTCGAATCATCACTGTGCGGGTTTTTGTATATGGGCTAGTGAAAAGTATCAGAGTCCCAGAGTGCGGACAGGGCATCTGCTTCCTGGAGGTGCAGAGGGATATCACTGGTGTCGCCTTTTCGCGCCGGTTTTGCGGTTGCCGCCGGTTGCTGGCTGGCCTGGCCAGTAGCCATGCCGCCAGTGTCTGCAAAGGGTTCGGGTGATTCTTCGACAGAAGCTGGATCGCTATCGAGAGGGCGAGCCTCCTCA
>Ga0208307_1000324_pt1 | contig 11293 bp, 9 predicted proteins | sample Colrivmet1449B02_FD_187633 | JGI IMG/M metagenome (GOLD analysis project Ga0208307, IMG submission 187633) | Estuarine microbial communities from the Columbia River estuary - metaG 1449B-02 (SPAdes) (version 2) | ecosystem: Environmental > Aquatic > Marine > Intertidal zone > Estuary | place...
AATAGCCTCTTCCGAGGACTCCTTCTCTGCGTCGAAAAAGCCGGTAGCAAACAGGGTGCCGCCAATGGTGATTGCAACAAGCAACAAGATTCCGACAACGATCAGAATAATTTTTAAAATTGGGCTTTTTGCTTTTTCTTCTTCAACTGCTACTTCTTCACTCATCACTTTATCCTCTATGCTACCAACCACTTGGGGTGGTCATTACACTAATACGTCTAAACCATCATCGGTTATCGTTTGGCTCTTGGTTATGCTTGAACCGTCTATTTCGGCGCCCATAGCGCCTGTCGCATGTTTTTCGCTATCCTGGCCTGTCGACTTTCCGTCAGAATTACCCTGATTTGCGAAGCCTAAATCTGTATAAGCAGTTTCCGTGCCATGTTCTGCAAGTATCTCACGTAACCGTGGCATTCCCTCTGCTATTAGCTCGCGTGTCGCTGCGTTGGCCGCGTTAAAGTGCGCTTCTAGCTGGCCGTTTTTCATCTCCAACTGTACTTCGACTCGACCGAGGGTCTTGGGGTGCAGCTCCATTTCAACCGTCCATGAACCCCTTGCGATTTGGGCGCTGAGGCGCTGACCTAAGGCCTCAGACAAGCGCTGCGACAATTGTGTGTAAGCATCTTGGCGACGCAAAAGATCTTGCTGCAAATCGTCTTCATTTGCTCTCATTGCCTGATCGAGAGACATTTCAGCCGCTGCGACACTGGGGGCGGCTGCGTTCTGCGCAATAGGGCTCTGCGCAAAAGAGTTCTCCGCGGATATCACCGTCGGTGCTGCCAAGAGACTCGATGGCGCAGGTGCAACGCTGTTAGGGGCCAAATTTATTGGTGCCATTTTTACAGCAGGCAACCCTTGGCGATCTTTAAACTGCTTTATAAACGCATCCATCACTGACGGGGCGAACGTCAACTTTGCCGCGGTGCCCTCAGCAACTTTCTCGCGCATAGCGCCTTCAACGACCAGTGTTGGCGGCGTTACTTTGATGCTTGTTGGATCTTGATTAGTCTTTGTTGCAAGTATATTCCTGACGATGTCATTGAGCGCAATAGATTTTTGCTGCGCCGTTAATTGGCCTTGTTCAATACTGGTGCGAATATCCTTCGGAAGGCTGCGCGGCGCCACCAGCTCAATGCCAACACGGGCCTGCTCGGCACTATTAGCGCCGGCCATGGGGGCAGCTTTAGCAAGCGCGGCTATTTCTGGCGCTATCCCTGAGGTCACTGCTGGTCCGGCTAAAATTGCTGGCCCGGCTAAAGGGGTGGCTTTGTCACCCACGTTCAAATCGAGAGACTGGCCAATCATGAGCGGTCGGTGTGCTTCAACGGTGACCGTCGACAATTGCATATTCGCTACCGATTCTTGTACAGCCGCAACCATTTCAGCCTTTGTTAACGCGTGGTCAATGGGCTGTGCCAGAGCGGTCTGCGCTAGTGCAGCAGGGTCGGCATAGCGCTGGCTCTGGTTCATGTCCTGGTTAATGCTTTGGCCTAGGCTGTGACCCGCGCTCTCGCCTTGGCTTTGAGCTACAAATCGTTGGCCTCGGACGGCGAGGTCGTCTGGCGCCTTTTGCAATATTTCAATACCAAGGGCGCGAAGATCGATACCTTGAGACTGCGCAAAAGCGAGTAGGCTAGCTTCTGTGGGCTCTGCACCCCCGACAACCAGCGACGTACCGCCCTGAAGGGTTCGACTGAGCAATGGCAGAGGCAGCCGCGCCGCAGGATCACCGCTGTCAGCAAGATCGCTGCCGCTAACCGGCAAACTATTGCCGCTTTTGGCCACTTCAACTTCTGCCATGGTATTTTTAAAAACACCGGAGAAGCTCTGCAGCGAGTCACTTGCTTTCGTCGGCGATGTGATGCTAAGCCCGTCATTACGGGCTGTAGGGTCACGGCCGAGGTCTAACATGAGATTTTTTGCATCTATCATTTTTATCATTTTTCCTGCGCAATGGTCTTCTTGCTAAGGGATGTTGCAAGAGGTATGCCAAAAACCGCTCACGTGCCCTCGAAGGCACTTTTGTTCTTCTATAAAAGCGTTGTTACAGCGCGCGTGCGCGAAAATTGTGTTGCTGAATCGCTTGGGCGTCAAATTCGCGAGCTTCTCGAGAAGTCCGCTCGCGCGCCTGTTTTTCTTCTGCTCTGGCGCAGAGTTGCTCGGCTTTTAAAAGCTCTCGATCAGCAGCAGCCAGTATCTGTCGGCCAAGCTGTAGCTCTATCTCTAATTGACGCACTTCGCGTTGGGCACGGCTTTTCAATGTTTGTAGCTGAATAATAAAGTGGCTGTAATTGCTGACTTCGCTGGAGCTGTGATCACGCTGCTGAACCGCGCTTAACTGTGCTGCATAGTCGGCAAGTAGAACATCAATTTTTTCGCTCTGCAGCAAGGCGCGCTCAAGGCGCTGATTTAAACTTGCTTGGCTTGCTTGAGCGTCGCGCACAGCGTGCTCAGCTTTGAGGACTAGAACTGACCATACTGTTTTCAATTTTTCACCTGTGCAGTTATGCGAAGGATCGCGGCCTGACTTTCATAGATTGGAACACTGACATCGCTCATTTGGCGCAACAAATCCTCCATGCTGGGGCGCAATTTAATCGCCTCATCGAGATCTGGGTTGGTCCCTCTTTCATAGGCACCCACTTGAATCAGGTCTTCGTTTTGTTGGTAGAGACTCCACAGACGACGGAACCGATTCGCTGCCTTGAGTACTTCTGGTGGCACCAGCATTGGCATCACCCGCGAGATGGAACCGGCTAAGTCAATCGCTGGATAGTGTGCTGCGTCTGCAAGGGCGCGGGACAAAAGAACCTGGCCATCGAGAGAGGCCCGGGCAATATCGACAATAGGGTCAGAGCGGTCATCGCCCTCAGCAAGGACGGTATAGACCGCTGTAATGGAGCCGTGGCCGTGGCGACCAACGCCGGCGCGCTCAATCAGGCGCGGCAGCATGGCAAATACCGATGGCGGATAGCCTTTGGCTGTCGGCGGTTCACCGATGGCTAAGCCAATTTCGCGCTGAGCATGGGCGACTCGCGTCAAGCTGTCGCAGAGCATCAAAACGTTTTTGCCGCGGTCGCGGAAATACTCCGCAACCAGATGGGTCAGATAGGTCGCTTTTAATCTTAGTACTGGGGAGATATTCGCTGGCGCAGCAATGACAACGGCTTTTGCAAGACCGTCTTCTCCGAGGGTGTTGTGAATAAATTCTTGCACTTCTCGACCGCGCTCACCGATAAGTCCGATAATCACGACATCGGCTGCGGTGTTGCGGGTCAACATACCCAAAAGCACGCTCTTACCTACGCCTGATCCGGCCACAAGTCCGATGCGCTGGCCCTGCCCTAAGGTTAGGCAGGTGTTGATGGCTTTGATACCGGTATCGAGGGTTTTAGTAATTGATCCTCGCTCCATTGGGTTGATCGCTAGGCCTTCTAGGCCGAGCTGCTCGCTGTAGGCGATGGGGCCGGCACCGTCGAGGGGTTGGCCGAGTCCGTCAATAACACGCCCCAACATGGCTTCGCCGAGGGAGGCTTTGGCGTGTTTAGAGACAACCCAAACACGTGCTCCGGGGCCAATCCCGTTGGGCTCGGAAAAGGGCATGAGATACAGGGTGTCGTCGTTAAAACCAACCACTTCGGCGTCGACAAAGGAGCCCATATCGATATTTTCGACGCGGCAATGAGCACCAAGCGGCGCGATAATACCTTTTGCTTCAAGGGTGAGGCCAACAACGCGTACTAATTTTCCGCTCATCAGCGGTTCAGATAGCGTGAGTTTGGCGATCTCTAGATCGACTTGAGTGGCAAAATCAAGCATCGAGCTCCGGCTCCTCAGAATTGTCATCGAAGGATGCGCCATTTTCGAGCTCGCCCTCAAGTGGCTCGGGGCCTTCTATTGGCTCAGGGCTGTCTGTGGGCTCAGGGCTGTTTACTGGCTCAGGGCTGTTTACAGGGTCAAAGGAGTTAACAAGTTCCGCACTACCCTCAATTATGGAATCCCGTTTTTGATTGATCTTGTCTTTGGTACTTCGGGCGCCGGAGGATGACTTCTTGGTAAGGCCATTAAGCCCCAGCAAACTGTCTGCGATCGCAGTTAAACGATTTTCTATTAGGTCTTCGGTGGCGCTGTCGTCCATCGTGACTCTGACGCTGCCCTGCGACAGGCTCGCATCGACACGGAGATCTATATGATCAAGCTCACTGCGCAAATGCGCAGTGAAGCGGGCGTGGTCCAGTGGATTTAAAAACACCACAATAGGGCCCTCTCCCTGCTGTTCTATGTCGTTTATAGCTTCATCGACAAGACGCTCTAGTGCGGCCGTAGAGAGGGTCAACTCGCCTCTAACCAGCTGCTCAGCAATATGCAGGGCAAGCTTTTTAAGCGGCATGAAAAATTCATTGGGTGCACTTTGTGCTTTGTTCAACGCGTCGGTTAAGTCGATAAACCCTTTGCGGGCTTCAGCCCATTTTAGCTCGGCGGCCTCCATTGCCTGTTGATAACCCTGATCAAAACTGTCACTGCACGCTTGCTCGAGTGCTTCTTGGTCAATTTGCGGGGCGCTTTCTTCAGCCGTTGCAGGTTCTGCGGCTAATTCTGGCTCCGCAGCTTGGACGGTCTCTATAGCATTCTCGAGCGGTGCCTCTTCAGCAATATCCTCAACCGGCCCGCCGATTACTTTTGGCGCCCACAGCTCGAAGCCATGATCGCGCACCGGCTCGTCGTGGCGATACCAATCAGCTGTGGCGAATTCTTTGGCCTTGTGCCCAGCTTCGATCAGTTCGTTGAGACGCCAGCTGACTGACGGATCCGACTTAGACAAAGTCATCTCCCCGACCCGCTAGTACTAGCTCACCTGCATCTGAGAGTACCCTTGCCAGACGCATAATGGTCTTCTGAGCCTCTTCCACATCGGTGATTCTGATAGGACCTTTCGACTCCATATCATCAAGGAACATAATGCGTGCGCGCTGCGACATGTTGTCGAGAAACTTCGTGCGCACTTCTTCATCAGCGCCTTTCAATGCCGTCATCAACATATCGGACTCAATGTTGCGCATAAGCACTTGGATTGCTCGGTTATCAACACCTGCCAGATTGTCAAAGGTAAACATATTGTCTTGAATCTTCAAGGCGAGCTCTTCGTCAAGCCCTGCTACACCAGACATAATGGCCGTTTCAAGATCAACCTTGATAAAGTTCATGATCTTCGCCGCAGTACTCACGCCGCCAAAGCTTGATGACTTGGCTGACGAACTACTCGAGAACTGTTGCTTCATGATGCCCTCTAGTTCGTCCATCGCGGATGGCTGCACTGTTTCTAAACTGGCAACACGCTGCATAATCTCTGGGCGATTTTCTGCGGGCAGGTAATTGAGCACATCGGCGGCGACGTCGTATTCGAGTACTGAAAGAATAATGGCTGCGACCTGGGGGTGCTCTTCGCGAATCATATCGGCGATTGATCGCGCATCCATCCAGCGCAAAATTTCAAGCCCCTTACTCGACGAGCCGGGCATAATGCGCCCAAGGACCGTGGCAGCCTTATCCGCACCAAGGGCGCGGTTGAGAACTTTCTCCACGTAGTCACCCGTCCCGAGGCCGAGACTAGTCTGTTTCTTGATGGTGGCGACAAATTCGTCAAGCACGATGTTAACGGCTTCTTGGGATAAATCGGCAACACCCACCATCGCCGAGCCTAGCGCCTGCACTTCTCTCGGGTTCAAGTAGCGAATAATGTCTGCGGCCTGCTGTTCACCCAACAGCAGCATAATCACTGCCGAACGGTCTGTGCTGGTCATACGGCTTAGCTCGTCGCGAAGCGCCTCCGACATCGGCGGCTCTTCAAATGGAACGGACTGTTTTGCTTGATTTTCTGCCATTTTCTATCTCCTCGCCAACTTAAATTGGGCGAATCATCTTCTTCAATACATTTGCAACACGACCCGAGTCTTCAGCAACCAACAGTCGAATAAGAGCCACTTTGTCGTCATATGTATTGGCTGTATCAAGCATCTCTGCAGATATGGTGGATTTTTTCGGTCGCAGCTTGGCTTTGATGTCTTCGAGGGACTCGCCTTCGCCCATCTCGATCATCCTCAACTCTTCATCGCTCAACTCGCCGTCTTTAAGCGCATCAAGTTTGTCGGCAACTGCACTATCATCCACTGCTGGCAAGTACGCTTTGATCACAGGAATAACGATACCCAACAAAATAACCAAGAAGATAAGCGCCGCGCCAGTGCTCTTAATGGCGCTGATAACCTGTGCGTTTTCATACCACGCGAAGGGACTTTCAATGACTTCAGGTTCCTCAAACTTGGCAGACACGATGGTTACCACGTCGCCTCGCTCAAAGTTGAAGCCAATAACGCCCTTCACCAGATCGGTAAACCGCTCAATCTCTGCATCGCTGTAAACGACCGCGGACTCTGTTGCCGTGCCGTCGGCATCAACGGTGCTAGTGACGCCCGCGGGCTCATTTATAACTACTGCAACAGAGATACGCTCAACATTACCGCCCTGACGCTTGACGTGACGCACTGCGCGATCCATCTCGTAATTTCGGGTTGTTGTGCTGTTACTGGTGCGCAATCCGTCTGCACCGCCGGCTGCCGAGAGCTGGCCATTGACCACGTTAGTGGGAGCTGCAGGCACCGTGTTGGTCGTGGCGCCGGGGATGCCGCCAGCAGTCTGTGACGAATCTTGTTCGAGAGAGAGAACCTCGGAACGCGCTTTCGGCCCGTTATCATTGCCGTCGTACTCTTCATAGGTTGACTCTTCCTCAGTAAAGTCGATTTTCAGGTCGACCTCTGAGCGAACATTTCCTGCACCAACAACCGGAGATAACAGTGCGTCAATGCGGCTGCGATAGGTTTCTTCTAGGCGCTGTTTATGCTCTGACTGAGCCGTGTTCAACTGCATTGAGGCAAAATTATTGGCGTCCGTCAGCAATTTGCCGCGCTGATCAACCACCACCACATCTTCTATTGAGAGATAGGGAATGCTCGACGACACCATATGAATAATGGCCTCCACTTGAGAGGGAGACACTTGTCGACCAGGATAGGGTGAGACAACCACGGATGCTTTGGCAGGGGTACGGTTGCGCACAAACACGCTTTGCGTTGGTGTGGCCAAATGCACTCTTGCGGAGCGTATGGTGGTGATTTGCGTAATACTGCGCGCGAGCTCTTGCTCCATTGCTGAAACATAGCGAACCTGTTCCATAAACTGGCTTGAGGTCATTGACGACTCGTCATCAAGGCTGCTCATGCCACTGGCGGAGCCCTCTTGCGGCAATCCGCGCGAGGCAAGAAACATACGCGCTTCGTGGTAACGGGCATCGGGCACTTTTAATTCACCCGACGCACTGTCGATGCGCGCTTTAAAATCTGCGCCCGATAAGGCCTCAAATGCCAGCTGCCGATCAGACTCCGAGAGCCCTGGATAGACAGCGCGATAAATCGGATCTTGCATAAAGGAATAGGCAATCAAAAACATGGCCACCGTCAGGAAGGCAATAATCGCAGGCATCGCCTTGCGCACTGCCGGCTGTCGCATAACCTCGGTGATGCTGGGAAATGCGCCAGAGATCGCTGCACCCGCGGGTGCATCAAGGCCTTGAACAGATTGTTGGCCCACTGGCAGCGCGGCGGCGCCCGCTGCGGCTGGGGCCAAATTGCTATTTGTCGGATTTGCTAAGGTTGTTGGCATCGCTAGTATCTCTTATTCGTCGTTCTAAACGGGCATGTTCATAATGTCTTCGTAGGCTTTAAGAACTTTGTTTCTTATTTGAAGCGTCGCTTCAAAGGCCAACGATGACTTTTGCATACTCATCACAACATCTGTCAATGGAATATCTTCTCCACTCTCATAGGCATTGCGCATCGCGCGGGAACTGCTCTGTGCAGAGTTAACCTGATTAAGGGCGCCCTTTATGGCGTCAGCAAAACCGACTCCGTTAACGGCTGTTTCGTCAACCCGCGCGGTTGGCGATAGATTGATGCCTTGCGCAGCCTGTGCCTGATACTGTCGAATTTGGTTCAGCAGCGATTCCACATTGCCTGAATTTACTGGACTAACCATGATTTACTCCTCTATCGCGCATAGGCCCGAGTGACGTTAATTCCCTGCTCTCGCAGCCGTTGTAATTTGTGACGCAGTGTTCTGGCGCTAATGCCCAGCTGCTCAGCAGCCTGCTCACGACTTCTAGACGCATGCAGCGCCGCCATAATGGTTTGGCACTCGCTGTGTTTAATCGCGGTTGTCAAATCCTCTGACACGCCGCGCTCACGCGCGACAGTAGAATGGCTGCCAAGCGATGCGGCAGAAACCTGCGCGCGCGGCAGTGCATTGTGCTGCCAGCCAGACTGACTCGGAGCGTGGGTCGTGTGACGGTGCAATATCTCGGGCTGCGCAAAGTCGTCGAACATTAAATGCTGGGTGTCAATCACGGCACCGTTTGACAGTACTATGCTGCGAATTAAAACATTTTGAAGCTCGCGGACATTCCCCGGCCAACTGTATGTCTCTAGGCTATGCTGTGCGGCACTGGTCAATCGCGGAGGCTGCGCACCATTACTCTGCTGCTTCAAAAACTGTTCCGCCAAGGGCAAAATGTCCAAAGGTCTATCGATCAACGATGGGATGGATAACTTGAATGCGCTGAGCCGGAAGTAGAGATCTTCCCTAAAAATGTTCTGGGCAATGGCTGCTTTTAAATCACGGTTAGTTGCCGCAACAATTCGAATATCGAGATCAATCAATTTTTGGCCGCCCAGTCGAACCACGGCGCGCTCTTGCAAAATACGCAGTAATTTAGCTTGCAAGTGAAAAGACATTTCACCAATCTCATCAAGAAACACCGTGCCGCCTTGGGCCTGCTCAAAAAGACCGGGCTGCACTTTTGTGGCACCGGTGAATGAGCCTTTCTCATGACCAAACAACATATCTTCAATTAAATTTTCTGGCATTGCAGCACAGTTGAAGGCGACAAAGGGGCCCATGTGGCGCGGTGAAGCGTCATGGAGAATTCTCGCCAACACTTCCTTGCCGGCACCGGTAGGACCCACGATGAGCACGCTAACATCGACATTGGCCACACGCTCTGCGAGCGCCAAAAGGTTGCGACTAACAGGGTCTGCAAAGACAAATGTCTGCGCGCTCTTGCTCTTCTTAGGCTCAATATGAACCATATCCAAAACCGCAGCCCACTCAACAGGATCGTAACTGGTGTTCGGCACAACACTGAGCGCACCGTTGTGCATCGCCTTAATACCCAGCGCCAAATCATCACGAGCAACCCGGGCAATAATCTGAAGACTGCTACCCATGCCAGCAATGCGCACCTGAATCTCTTTCAGCATTGTGGTGTCGCTGGAGAGGTTGAGTACGGCAACCTGTGCATTCAAGAAATGTTCGTTTTCAAGGTCTGTGAAATCGACTTGCGTTACGCCGATGCCCCGCTGCGAAAAGGCAGCGAGATCTTGAGAGGACAGCTGGTCTACAGCGTCAATCCAGAGCAGTTCTATTGCATGATGTTGTGCCACGTCATATCACCTGTGTTAAAAATTAATGCTGCATAGTTCGCTTCTAATGCCTAGAGAATAGCAATTTACGTGCCAAAACATTATTTCTAAGGAATACAGTGAGTTATGTTAAAAGTGGCAAGACAGTGTCAACTTATTGCCACTGGCAATAAGTCGGCAATTTGACACCACTTCGGGAAAAGACGGCCACTTTGCGGAAATAGGTTGCCACTATGTGGCTGATAAACCTGATGCAAAAGGGACTGGTTTTAAGGCAACAAGCGCAAACGAATTGCAGCAGACAGCGCGCTCGTAGAGGCATTTAAAAAGCGAAAAGGATTATAGAGGGGAGATCAGTGACGGGTTTCAGGACTACCAAGGGCCAACTGTCTTAACTATGCAATTTAACCAACAGGTTAAACATCACTGGACAAACCGTGCTTACTAATTTTTTCAATCAACGTCGTGCGCTGCAAATTAAGCAGTCGCGCCGTCTTAGAGACATTGCCCTCGGCTGACGCGAGTGCGTGGCGAATAAGATTGCGCTCAATGTCCAACAAGTGCTGCTTTAACTGCACGCCCTCTTCAGGGAACATGCCCCCACCCTGGGCCAATAAAATGGTTTGTTCGACTTCGTTATTCATTTGAGCGCTCACATAGCGCTCAATATTTTCACTGTCCGAAAAGGCCTCAGCCGTATGAATGACCTGTGCGGCCAATCGCGAGTTCAGCGTCTCGGTTTTATCCACAATAGGCGCAGCCGGATCCATCACGTTTGCCAATGCGCGAATACCTGGCGGCACCATGCTCGGAATAACCTTTCGCAAATCGACTTCTTGTCCAGCATAAAGTGCAGAGTAACGATCTACCAAATTGGCCAGCTCGCGGACATTTCCAGGCCAGCTGTACTCCAAAAAAAGTGCCATCGAAAAAGGGTGTAAGGTAATGGGCGGTTTCCCGTCACTCGCATGCTGCGCCGCAAAGTGGTCAAACAGTGGCAGCACATCTTCTTTGCGGTCAGTCAGCGGTTGTATTTCGATAGGCATCACATTGAGACGATAATACAAATCTTCGCGAAACAACGATTGGTCCATTAGCGACACAATATCTTTGTGCGTGGCTGCCAATACTCGAACATTGATGGGCACAGACGTCAGAGAGCCTATCGGGTCAATCTGGCGCTCCTGCAATACCCGTAAAAGTTTTACCTGCAGATCAATTGGCATATCGCCAATCTCATCCAGAAACAACGTGCCGTTATTGGCAAGCTCAAAACGACCTTTGCGATCAGAAATAGCGCCGGTAAACGACCCTCTGCGATGGCCAAATAATTCGCTCTCAAGAAGCTCTCTCGGAATAGCACCACAATTAACCGGTATGAACGGACCATCGCTCCTGCCTGATGCGTCATGTAGCGCGCGCGCGACCAGCTCTTTGCCAGTCCCACTGTCGCCCAAAATAAGCACCGTTGATTCGCTAGGCCCTACCAGTTCGATAAGATCTCTTAGCTCTTCAATGGCGATACTCTGCCCAATAATGTTTTGTGTGTGGATCAAAAAATTTATTCTCGAATAACCTAAACCAGAGCCCTTGTGCGAAAACTTAAAGCAAGCAAGGCGCCAAGATGCTACATAGAGGCCGCACTGTAACCCCAATTAACCGGCAGGCCAAGTGTCAAAACACTCCAATGTCACTTATTTTTCAATCTGAGCCGCAAATCAAATACACTGCATAGACAAATTTAAATGCCTTCTTGATCAACG
>Ga0208307_1000333_pt1 | contig 11069 bp, 8 predicted proteins | sample Colrivmet1449B02_FD_187633 | JGI IMG/M metagenome (GOLD analysis project Ga0208307, IMG submission 187633) | Estuarine microbial communities from the Columbia River estuary - metaG 1449B-02 (SPAdes) (version 2) | ecosystem: Environmental > Aquatic > Marine > Intertidal zone > Estuary | place...
TCAAGCTCGACAACGTTAATACCTACACCGCTGATTACGGACATCTTCCGGATCTCACGCAAGCTAACCCTGATCACGACACCATTTTCACGTGGAATGGCACCACGGCTGGCGTTAAAGTTGAGAATGCTGACTGGATTAGCGACGACCGCACCGGCTTGACCATCTGCGACGCCACGTCGGCGGTCTTTGCCATGGATATGCCATGGGAAAAGCTCGACGTTATTACCTACAGCTGGCAGAAAGTCCTCGGCGGAGAAGGCGCTCACGGTATGTTAATTCTCAGCCCACGGGCGGTTGAGCGTCTGGAGAGCTACACGCCGACATGGCCGATGCCGAAAATTTTCCGCATGACTAAAGGCGGCAAGCTGGTCGAGGGAATTTTCCGCGGTGAAACAATCAATACACCGTCAATGCTGTGTGTTGCGGACTATCTCGACGCGTTGGATTGGGTGCGCTCCATTGGCGGATTGCCCGCCTCAATTGCGAAATCCAGCGACAATCTCGATGTCATTAAAGGCTTTGTCGCCAGTCGCCCTTGGGCACACTTTTTGGCGCAAAATTCTGCGCAAATTTCCAACACAAGCGTTTGTCTGACCTTGGACCTGAACGAAGATCAAGTGAAACAAATCGTAAAATTACTCGATGCGGAAGCAGTGGCCTTTGACATTGGCGCCTATCGCGACGCCCCAGCGGGCCTGCGTATTTGGTGTGGTGCTACGGTCGAGAAGTCCGACCTTGAGGCGCTGCTGCCTTGGCTCGATTGGGCCTACCATGAAGTCTCGGCTTGATTATTAGCGCGGCCTGCACAACAAAAACAAAACCTATAGCCTGAGAATACCGCATGTATAACATTCGTACCTACAACGCAATTTCATCCAAAGGACTGGAACGCTTCCCCTCTAACCGCTACCACGTGGCCAGTGACTGTGCCAATCCCGATGGTGTGCTGTTGCGAAGCCAGAAGCTGCATTCAGAAGTCATGCCTGCATCGGTTGTTGCTGTGGCGCGCGCTGGGGCGGGGGTGAACAATATCCCCGTGGCCGATTACACCGCGCAGGGCATTGTGGTGTTTAACACCCCAGGGGCTAATGCCAATGCCGTGAAAGAGTTGATTGTTGCGGCCCTGTTGTTGGGTTCTCGCGATATATACGGTGGCATGAATTATGTCCAAGGTCTGACTCACATCACCGATTCAGGCGAAATGGGCCAGCTGCTCGAAAAAGAAAAGAAGCACTTTGCTGGCGGTGAAGTTCAGGGTAAGACACTGGGCGTTGTTGGGTTGGGCGCCATTGGTTCCATGATTGCCAATTTGGCACTGGATTTGGGCATGAATGTAGTCGGCTACGATCCGGCGATTTCTGTCGAAGCGGCGTGGCAGCTATCGAGCAGTGTTGAGCGCATGGAGAGTATCGAAGCGCTGCTGGCGCGCTCAGATTTTATTACCCTGCATGTACCCGCAATCGCAGCAACTAAGCACCTGATCAACAGTAAAACGCTGGGCATTATGAAAAGCACAGCGAAAATTCTGAATTTTGCTCGCGAAGAAATCGTGAGCACCGCAGATATGATTACAGCGCTGGATAATGGCGTAGTGGCAGGTTATATCACCGATTTCCCAACCCCAGAACTGCTTGGCCGCAAAGACGTTTTGCTGATGCCACATATTGGCGCCAGCACTGAAGAAGCGGAAGAAAATTGCGCTGTTATGGCCGCGAATCAGCTGATGGACTTTTTAGAGAACGGCAATATTCGCAATTCCGTGAACTACCCGCCGATCAAGATGGTGCGCAACGGCGGCACGCGCATCACCTTTTCCAATAAGAATGTGCCAAAGATTTTGGGCAGTGTGTTGGCCATCTTGGCCGACAGCGAGCTCAATGTGGTTGATATGGTCAACAAAAGCCGCGACGAAATTGCCTACAACATTATTGACGTCGAGGGTGACTTCGATGAATCGCTGGCGGCAAAAATTGCCGCTGTTGATGGTGTTGTGCACGTTCGCATTATCTAAGCACGACTGGTTGTGACAAGCCCCAAAGGCCCTGCTTTTGGGGCCTTTCCCCCTTCTTTTTGTCTTTGATCAACCTTTCCCCGCCGAAAAAAGTTTTGCCCTGACGGTGTCTCGGTATTCCTTTGGGCTATTCCCCGACCACTGTTTAAACCTCGACGAAAACCAACTGGCATCGTTGTAACCGCTGTACCCTGCGATTTCCAAGATCGACAGGTCAGTGTTTTTCAGCAGATCGCAGGCAAAGGTCATACGCACCTCGGTAATGTATTCCCCCGGGGTTTTCTGAGTTGCCGCAACAAACCGTCGATTAAATGTGCGCGTTGTCATACCAAATTGTGCTGCGAGGTCGGGCACTGACAGCAGCTTGTTGTGATTGTCTTGCAGCCACATCTGCGCCTGCACAATGGCCTCATCACTGTGTCGAATCTGTTGATCGCTGTAGCCTAATGGGTCGGTAAGGTTGCGGATTTCATGAAAGAAATTACGCTGCGCTTGACGCGCAATCACACGTCCAAATATACGCTCAACTTGGTGCATGATCAGCTCGGCCATCGCATTAATACTCGCCGCACAGTAGATATTGCCGGCCTGTGTGGTGAAGTGTTGGCGAGCTAATTTTACGCGCGGATAATTGCGCTGCAATTGATCAAAATAGTGCCAGTGGGTTGTTGCGGGCTTATCGTCGAGCAAGCCTGCTTCCGCGAGAAAACAGACACCCGTGCCAACAGCGGTAAAGCTACTGTTACGTCTGTGCTGTTCCTGTAGCCATGGAATAAAGGCGGCGTGTTTTAGCACCGCAGGGCGCGGGTTGCGCCAGAGAGCGGGGATATGGATAAGATCGCTGCTGAACTGATCATCAATAGAATGGGTGGGCATCAGCTCAAATCCTGCCGATGTCTGCACAGAGTTACCGTCAGCGCTCACTCTGCGCACAATGACCTCACTCTGGCTGCGCTTCGTCGCCCGCGCCATTGCCTCGGCAAACTGGAAAATTTCAGCCGCCAGCGTACTGCTCGATACGAGCATATTGTCACAGAGTAAAAGGGTAAGGTTAAAGGCCATAGTGACAAAAATATACCACATAATGGCGAATATATTAAAGACAATGGCTAATATACAAAATATTAATGCCAGTTCTCCGCCTACACTAAGCGGCATCTGTTCAATGATTACAAAGGAATCACTATGGTCAATGCGCTGCCTGTTATTGTTGGCTTCGGAGGCTACAACGCTGCCGGACGCAGTTCTTCACATCAAGCGTTTCGCCGCATGGTGCTCGAGTCTCTCTCTGTTGCAGAGCAACAGCAGACGGTTGTCAGCCTCGCCTGTCTGATGGCGCGAGTTACCAAGGAGGGGCAGGGTTACCGCGACGCCAGTGGACAGTTGCTGACAGCCTCAGAGGTGGACAGTCGTTACCGAGCAGACATTATCAACGGCACGCTGATTCGTCGAATTGAGTCATTTGACCCCGCCCGCGTCCCCGGAAATAAGAAAATTTCGCTGACCCAAGCGCAGGGCAGCGATATTACTTTTACCATGGCCAAACGGGATTTGCCGAAAACTATCCCCAGCGATTGGCAGGTGCGCGACCTTGACGACGGCACGGCAGAAATAACGGCACCAAGCACCAGCTCGCTGCTGGTGGAATCCTATTATGAGCTAGTGGCAAAGTCGGCGGGCGAGCTGCCGACTGGGTTTAATCCCTCAGACCACTACAACAGCCGCTTTCATCCGCGCGGTCTTCAAATGGCCCTATTGGGCGCTAGCGATGCCATTTATTCACTGGGAATCCCTTGGGATAAGATAGCAAACTCGGTTCAGCCAGACGAAGTGGGTGTTTACTCATCAAGCGTGTTAAGTCAAATGTGCGATGAGGGTTTTGGCGGTCTTTTACAGTCGCGCCTGAAAGGCAACCGCACCACCGCCAAGCAGCTGCCGTTAGGGCTGAACTCAATGCCAGCCGACTTTATCAATGCCTATGTGCTGGGCAGTGTTGGGCACACCGAAGCCATTACGGGCGCCTGCGCAAGTTTTCTTTACGTGTTGCAAGCGGCAGTGCGGGATATCCGCAGCGGTCGTCGGCGCGTGGCAATTTTGGGTAACGCCGAAGCCGGTGTCACCCCAGAAATTATGGAGGGCTTTGCCAATATGAGTGCCCTCGCCAGTGAAGAGAATTTGTGCAAGCTGGACGGCACTAAAACCGCTGATTGGCGGCGCGCTAGCCGCCCGTTCGGTGACAATTGTGGCTTTACCCTGTCGGAGGCCACGCAGTATATCGTGCTGATGGATGATGCCTTGGCGATGGAGCTGGGTGCGGATATTCACGGCGCTGTTCCAGATGTCTTTATCAATGCAGACGGTGTGAAAAAGTCGATCTCTGCGCCGGGCGTGGGCAACTACATTTCGTTCTCGAAAGCAGTGGCTACGGCGATTAGTATTGTCGGTGCTGAGACCGTGCAAAAACACAGCTTTGTTCACGCACACGGCTCCAGCACTCCGGCGAATCGCACCACGGAATCGGAGCTGATTGATCGCGTGGCCGAGGCTTTTGATATCGATGAGTGGCCGGTGACAGCCATCAAGGCCTATGTAGGGCACTCACTGTCTACTGCCAGTGGAGATCAGTTGGTCGCGGCCTTGGGCACATTTAAGTACGATCTGATTCCTGGGATTAAGACAATCACTCAGGTTGCGTCGGATGTGCATCAGCAGCGCGCGCGCTTTCCGCTGCAAGACCTCGATGTCAGTGCCACTAAAATGGATGTGGCGTTTATTAACTCCAAGGGCTTTGGCGGCAATAATGCCACGGCCGTGGTTCTCTCGCCGCGCAAGGTCGATAGCATGTTAGCCGCGCGCTATGGCGACAAGTTTCAGGATTATCTGCTTCAGCGCGAGAAAACCCGCGCCGTCGCTGCCGATTACGCTGAGCGAGCAGACGCGGCGGAGTTAAATGTGATCTATCGCTTTGGCGACGATTTAATTAATGATGCTGAAGTAACCATCTCTCGTCGGGAGCTTCGTCTCCCCGGCTTTGCGCAGTCAGTGCTGTTTAAAACCGAGAATCCTTGGCCGGATATGCAGTGAAGTGTTGCAGCTGTTGCAACAGTGACGGATCTATTTTTCGCGCTTGATTAATCCAACGTTCAGGATCGACAACAGCACCTTCGGGTGCTGTTGTGCTATCTGGGCTGCCGTCACGCGAGTTTAGGAAAAAAGTGCCGCCGTGGATGGCAATAATCTCGGCGGTGCTGGGGAAAAAATGACTTTCGCCGCCGGGATAGACGCTAATGATAGGCCCGCCTGACGCGCCGCGCGTCGCGTCGCAGTTGTGCAGTAACAGGGCGTCACTGGCAAACTGCGCTGAAGTAAAGAGTTCACAGTCTGCGGAGCTGGTGATTTTGTCTAAGTCGCTGTTGTAGCCGATCAGCAGCAAAGACTGCTCTCCCATCACTGGATTATTCGGCGGCGCAATTGCAAGCCGCAACGCAGGCTGCCTGAGGGGTTTCACGAGTTCGACAAAGGCAATATCCGTTTCAGCCTGTTCGATTTTGTTGTCTCTCTGAGGGTCAAACTGGTGCGCAGAGGTGCGCTTAAAGGCAACTTCGTCGAAGCGCTGGTTTTTCGGCCGATAGTGACATTGATCGAAGGCATCACCCGTTGTGCTATCCACCAAAACATGGGCGGCTGTGACAATAATAGCCAGCGTTTTTACATCGGCACCTGGAACGGTCACATGGGCCGCTGTCCCGCGTAAACCACCGTTACAGTAGATCGTTCCCGTTGCGTCGAGTAGGGCTAGGGCGCTGACTGAGCGTTGGTCTTCGATGCCATTGTGGGGATTGCCGTCGCCAAATATGGCGCCTTGGGCAATGGTGCCGACACCGGCAAGGGCGAGCAACAGTGAACGAAGGAGAGGAAACCGTCGAGCAGCGAGTAACCACGGTTGTGTCATCAGATAATTGACAGGCTGGCTCAGCCCATGTCTCCCCACAGTGATTGCAGAATACTGATGGCGGCCAGCGGCGCAGTTTCTGTTCGCATAACTCTCGGGCCTAATGCCAGTGGCTGGAATTGGCCCGCCATTGCCTGATCGATTTCGTGGTCGCTGAGGCCACCCTCTGGACCCACCAAGAGACAAATATGGGTCTGAGGTGCATGTTCGCTAAGCTTTTTTGCTGTGCGGTGGTGCAAAACGAGCTTCAGCTCTGCCGCGGTGTCACCTCCAGCGCTCAGCCACTGGTCGATATGTGTGGGGGTATGCAGCGTGGGCACGCGATTGCGCTGGGATTGCTCGCAGGCGCTAATGGCTATCTGCTGCCAGTGCTGTTGTTTTTTATCAAGGCGATCGCCGCTGAGTTTGACTTCGGTGCGCTCGGTAAACAGCGGCGTAATTTCACTGACGCCAAGTTCCGTCGCTTTCTGCACAATCCAGTCCATGCGCTCGCCGCGAGACACGCCAATAGCGAGATGCAGGTGAAGTGGGGACTCACGTTCGACATTGCGGTGCGCGGTCACTTTGACGCTGACCCCTTTTTTTCCCACCGCCAATAGCTCTGCGGCATATTCACCGCCTTCGCCATTAAAAAGTGTGATTTCTTGACCGACAGTCATGCGTAGTGCCGACGCAAGGTGGCGTGCTGCGCGCTCGTCGAGGCTCAGCTCTGCGCCACTGGCAAGGTGCAGCTCGGTAAATATTCGAGGTATGCGCATAGGCGTTGTTTAAACAGTTTCCGAAAAGCCAAGGTTGCGACAGAGGATATCAGTAACTTGCCATTGATTCATGGTGTAAAAGTGTAAACCGGGTGCGCCACCATCGATTAGCTTTTGGCTGAGTTCGGAAATAATATCGATGCCGTAGCTGATCAAGTCTTCCTGATTGCTACTGCGCTCTTTCAGCTGCCAGCGCAACCAGCGCGGGATGTCGGCGCCGCAGCTTTCGGAGAAGCGGACCAAATTGGCATAGTTGGTGAGTGGCATAATGCCTGGAATAATCGGCGCGCCAATGCCCGCTTTGGCACATTCCTCAACAAATTTAAAATAGCCATCGGCATTGTAAAAATACTGGGTAATCGCACGGTTTGCGCCAGCCTTGAACTTTTCGCCGAGCCAAAAAATGTCGCGGCTGTAGCTTTCTGACTCAGGGTGAATCTCGGGGTAGGCGGCCACGTTAATATTAAAGTGATTGCCGGTTTTTGCCCGAATAAAGGCCACCAGTTGGTTGGCGTGGACTAGCTGACCAGCGCCACCCATACCTGAGGGCAAGTCACCGCGCAGGGCGACGAGATTTTTAACACCCATGGCTTTGTAATCATTCAGCAGTGTCAGTACTTCATCTTCACTGCTGCCGCCAAAGGATATGTGAGGGGCAACATCGTAGCCATCGGCCAAAATTGCCTTCACCTGATCGAGGGTGGTGGAGCGCGTCGAGCCGCCCGCGCCGTAGGTTACCGAGAAGAACTCTGGGGAAAACTTGCCCAGCTCTTTGCGTGTGGTCGCGAGGTTTACTTTTCCTTGATCGGTCTTGGGCGGGAAAAACTCAAAGCTGAGAAGTGGGCTGCTGTTCATTCACGGTTATCCTATATAGCGATTCTTTCTGTCGCAGGCTGATCGCACCCTTGCGCGCCTGACGCGCGCAAGGGTGCGTCTGCGGTGTTTAGTACTTGTAACTGTCACCCTTGAATGGACCATTGATGGGTACATTAATGTAATCTGCTTGGGCCTGTGTCAACTTGGTGATAACGCCACCGAAGCCAAGCACCATATAGCGCGCGACTTCTTCGTCAAGATGCTTTGGCAGCACTTCAACACTGAGCATGGCGGCCTTAGTGGCCTCGTCCTGTGCAGCATATTGCTTGGTGAAGAGATCCATTTGCGCCAGCACTTGGTTGGCAAACGAACCGTCCATGATGCGGCTTGGATGACCTGTGGCGTTGCCCAAGTTGACCAGGCGGCCTTCTGCCAACAACAACAGATGATCGTTGCTCTCGCGGTTGCGGTATATCTTGTGCACCTGTGGCTTGATCTCTTCCCACTGCCATGTCTTACGCATAAAGGCGGTGTCGATTTCATTGTCAAAGTGGCCGATATTGCAGACAACACAACCGCTTTTCAGGGCGCTGAGAATATCTTCACCGCAGACATTGTAGTTGCCAGTACTGGTCACCAGCATGTCGGTATTGGCGAGTAGCTGAGTATTGACCCCTTTGCTGACATCGCCGTCGATGTAGGTTGACACGACTTCGAAACCGTCGAGGCAGGCCTGCATGGCGCAGATCGGGTCAGCTTCGGTAATTTTAACAATCATGCCTTCCTGACGCAGTGACTGCGCGGAACCTTTGCCCACATCGCCGTAGCCAATAACGATCGCTTTCTTGCCGGAGAGCAAATGGTCGGTCGCGCGCTTAATGGCGTCGTTGAGACTGTGGCGACAGCCGTACTTGTTGTCGCACTTCGACTTAGTGACGGAGTCGTTTACATTGATCGCAGGCACTTTGAGTTCGCCGCGCTTGAGCATTTCATACAGGCGATGAACACCGGTGGTGGTCTCTTCGGTAATACCGTGAACATTTTCTAACACTTGGGGGTATTTCTTGTGCAGCAAGTCTGTGAGGTCGCCACCGTCGTCCAAAATCATATTGGCATTCCAGGGTACCCCGTCTTTGAGCACCTGCTGCTCTAAGCACCACTCGTATTCTGCTTCTGTTTCGCCTTTCCACGCAAAGACTGGCGTGCCGTTGGCTGCGATTGCAGCAGCGGCATGATCTTGGGTGGAGAAAATATTGCACGAAGTCCAACGCACTTCTGCGCCCAAGGCTTCGAGAGTTTCAATCAGAACCGCGGTCTGAATGGTCATGTGGATACAGCCGAGAATACGTGCGCCGGCCAGTGGTTGCGCTGCGCGATACTTCTCGCGGAGGGTCATCAAAGCCGGCATTTCTGTTTCGGCAATAGAAATTTCTTTTTTGCCCCAGTCGGCTAAAGAGATATCAGCGACTTTGTAGTCGGTAAAGGTGGTGTTCAATGCGTTGCTCATAAATTGTTGCCTGTAAGAATATGTTTTGTATGAAATAGAGGAAGTCTTAAAGTGCTTTTTTCAGCTCAGCAGCTTTATCTGTTCTTTCCCACGTGAAATTTTCTTCTTCGCGACCAAAATGACCGTACGAAGCAGTTGCTTGATAAATGGGGCGTCGCAGATCAAGCATCTCGATCAGTCCGCGCGGGCGAAGATCAAAGTGCTCACGGATCAAGGCGACTATTTCGCTATCGGGGAGTTTGCCTGTGCCGAAGGTATCAACACTGATCGATGTTGGCTCAGAGACACCAATAGCGTAGGACACCTGAATTTCACAGCGGTCAGCCAAGCCTGCTGCGACAATGTTCTTGGCCACATAGCGACCCGCGTAAGCCGCAGAGCGGTCCACTTTGGTAGGATCTTTGCCCGAAAACGCGCCGCCGCCGTGGTGCGCCATGCCGCCATAGGTGTCGACAATAATTTTGCGGCCGGTGAGCCCGCAGTCGCCCATTGGGCCACCAATAATAAACTGGCCAGTCGGGTTGATGTGGTACTGGGTGCCAGCGTGTAACCACTCTGCAGGCAGAACCGGGCGAATAATTTCTTCCAAAACAGCCTCGCGCAAATCGCCTTGAGAAATCGCCGGCGAGTGCTGAGTAGACAGAACAACCGCATCAATGGCGACGGGTTTGCCGTTTTCGTAGCGCAGTGTGACCTGACTTTTCGCGTCTGGACGCAGCCACGGCAAAACACCGTTTTTGCGCAGACGCGCTTGGCGTTCCATCAACCGATGGGCGTAATAAATGGGCGCAGGCATCAGCACAGGCGTTTCGTTGCTGGCGTAGCCAAACATCAAACCTTGGTCGCCAGCACCGATATCTTTGTTTTCGCTCTCGTCGACGCCCTGGGCAATATCGCTGGACTGCTTGCCTATCGCATTAAGTACCGCGCAGGAATTACCATCGAAACCCACGTCCGAGCTGTCGTAACCGATGTCCGTAATCACATCGCGGACAATTTGCTCAAGATCGACGTAGGTATTGGTGCGCACTTCACCGGCAATAATCGCCATGCCTGTTTTAACCAACGTCTCCAAGGCGACACGGGAGTGCGGATCATCTGCAAGAATGGCATCTAGGACGGCGTCAGAGATTTGATCAGCCATTTTGTCGGGGTGGCCCTCAGAGACCGATTCGGAGGTAAAAATAGAGTAGTTGGACATAAGTTTAGTTGCTCTCAATGTTAAATAGCGTGGTGTTTTCCACCAATGGTTAATATCAGGCTCTTGTAAGCGCGGGTTTTACAAACTGACGAAGTTGAATGCGAAAGCCGTTGCGCTGGGTAAGATAAAGGCTATTGCCCTCTTCAAGTCCCGCGCTTTCGGCCCAGCGTGTTAGCTCTTGCGGCTCAAACCCGAGCCACAGATCGCCGCAGGCGGCCTTAACCCACTCTTGATTGTGCGCGCAGAGATCGGTGATCAACAGAACGCCATCGGCGTTTAGCAGCTTTGCGCAGTCGGCGATAATCTCTCCGGGGGTGGGATTGTGGTGCAGCACCATGTTCAGTGAAATACAGTCGCTGCGCAGGCCTTTGCTCAAGGCGAGATCAGTATCACCCAAAAGCAGCTGAATATTGGTCAAGCCCTGGGCGGTGGCCCTGCTGCGGCATTGTTCAAGCATTTCGGCAGCGTTATCAAGGGCCGTTACCTGCTGAAAAAGACTACACAGTTTAGGCAGAAATTGGCCGTAACCGGGTCCTATTTCCAATGCAGAGCGACGAAGGTGCGCGCTGCTCGCCAAAAAATTCTCGACGCTGTCGCCATAGTCAGACCAGCTAGCAATTAAATCTTGGTTTTCTTCAAACCGCGCAGCGTTCTGGTTAAAAAAGGCCACCGACGCCGCTGCACGCTCTTTGTTGATGGTTTCCAGACGTGTGCGCAAGCCGGGATCCAGTGCTGCATCGTCAATGGTGTGGAACAGAACTTGCTGCAAGCTCTGTAAATCGGTATCGGGATGCAGCTGATTGCGTCGATAAAAAATCGTT
>Ga0208307_1000344_pt1 | contig 10794 bp, 8 predicted proteins | sample Colrivmet1449B02_FD_187633 | JGI IMG/M metagenome (GOLD analysis project Ga0208307, IMG submission 187633) | Estuarine microbial communities from the Columbia River estuary - metaG 1449B-02 (SPAdes) (version 2) | ecosystem: Environmental > Aquatic > Marine > Intertidal zone > Estuary | place...
CGAATTTAGCAAAGTTAAATTGGAAATCGGAGATAAATTTACAACTACAGTTAAAGACGAATTACTTTGTTGTCCATTATTATTATTAACATTTAAACTTGCTGTAGTAGATGAAATTGGACTACTATATGTAACTGTATGAGGACCTATACCACTTGCTGTAGCTGGAATTGCCCCTACTCCAAAATTCCAAGTGTAGGTAGAACCTGAAAGCGTACTAGATGAAGTATTTACGAATGTAACAGCTTGTCCGACACAAACAGTAACTGTTCCACTTGAACTTGCCGGAAGCGAAATAAAAGATGCTGTTGGAGTTTGAGAAAATAAATTAGCATGAAACAAAAATATGAATGCTAAGATACTATTTCTCAAAATTTTGTATAACATACTTTAACTTTTAACAAATATAAATTATAAATTCATAAAAACGATTTATTTTTTTCTTTTAAGAAATTTTGAGTGTTATTCTCCTCAGAATTTTCTTTAGGAGTAAAATCATATTCCCAATTTGCCATTGGCGGCATACTCATTAAAATTGATTCAGTTCTTCCTGAAGAATAAATACCAAATTTAGTCCCTCTATCGTGTAATAAATTAAATTCAACATAACGCCCCCTTCTTAGCGCTTGCCATTTTAATTCTTCTAAAGTTGGTATTTGCACAACTTTTGATTCAATCTGATCTCTGTAAATAACTGGGAATTCCCGACCTAAATCCAAACAGAAATTTAATAATTGTTCTTTGGAAAGTCCGGAATTCTCATTCTGATTGTCAAAAAATATACCGCCTACTCCTCTTGATTCATTGCGATGAGGCAAGAAAAAATAAGAATCTGCATGCGATTTGAAAATTGAATAAAATTCAGGATTATACAGGTCACAAACCTTTTTTAGAGCAAGATGAAACGCTCGAGCGGCGGATAAGTCAACATAATGAGGAGATAAGTCAATCCCTCCCCCGAACCAATAAGTTCCATTATCCAGCTCAAAATAGCGAACATTCATATGAATTATGGGATGTCTTGGATGTCTTGGATGTAAAACAACAGATACTCCAGAAGCAAAGAAATCACCATCAGCCATTGCTAACTGATTCCTCATAGCCTCAGTTACGTTTCCGTGAACTGCAGAAAAAGCTACACCTCCTTTTTCAATAATATTCCCCTCTGAAATAATTCGAGTATAACCACCACCGCCTTCTTTTCTTTTCCAGGCATCCTCCTTAAATAAACCTTTATTATCTAATGTTTCTAGTTCATTACAAATAACTATTTGTAGTTTTCTAAATTCATTTTCAATTCTAAATTTATTTATTTCCATTGAAAATTTTAGATTCGTAATTTTCAAACTTTAAACCAAAACACCCTGTATTTTCTAATCCATCCCCATTAAAATTATTCACAAATGAAAACTTTGTACTCAAGCCCATATTTTCTTGAATACCCGTAAATAAGTAATTACAGGCATTAAAAGTAACATCATACGCATAATAGACCCATTCTGAGGGTTTTGCTTGGTTGTATTTAGTTGCGAAAGTGGAATTAAATTGAATACATTTTGGATTCAATTGATCAACGAATCTTGATGAATAATAAATAAAATTATATGGTTTACTTTTTACAGCTGTAATTTCAGTATTATTTAACCATTCTTTTAATCCAAATATTTGAGAAGAGGTATCACTATAATTTCTATCTAGAAGCGCTAAAACTTTTTTCTTGTTAGATGATAAAAAAATAAATTGAGTTTTTTTACCTAGTTTCTTGAATTCATGATAATTTCTCCATGTCGCTTCAATAATTTTAACTTTTTTAGATTCGATAGATTCTTTTTCAAAAGCATCTAAAAAACATGCGTAATTTGAATTGTCCTCAGTGCTATCACTTTTAATGAGTACTATTGTTTGATTAGTATGTTTAATAACTAATTCTCTAGCCATAATTCTGATGAGTTCTTCATTATCAGTAGTCATTGAAACAGCATTTTCATTGCCGATTAATAATTCTGAGGAAAGTGAAACAGGATAAATTATTCGTACTTTATGCTTTTTTGACCACTCAGAAACAATATTTGCTTCGTATTGATGCATAGGTGCAAAAATTAAGTCAACTTTTAAATTAGCAAATAATTCCAATTGCTCATTAACATTTGTGCTTTTAGATAAATAGTCATAAACATAAATATTTGCTTTTACCTTAGTATTTTGAAGTTCATTAATTGCTAATTTTACACCTTTGTAATATTCGAAAGCAGATCTTTTTGTTGCTGATATTGCACTTGATGCTGAATCTAAATAAAAAGGCAAAAAAACCAAAACAATAAAAGAATCTTGTTGACTAAAAATTTTAGACTGTATTTTATTAATTGTATCATTTATGTTAATAGTTCTTCTATTTATTTGTTCAATCTTAGCTGCTTTAACAGGTATGTTAATTATTTGACCAGGAAAAATTTTACTAGAAGGCAAATCATTTATTTTCTGAATTTCATCTATTGAAACCATAAAACGTTGAGAAATAGAATACAAGGTTTCATTAGCAAGAACAGAATGGGAAATAATAGTGTCAGGATTATTATTGATAGAATTTGAATCAATTTGTAATGAACTTGAACTTAAATCTTTACTAATTACAGTCAAAAAAGTATCTAAAAGAACTGGAGGGATTCCACCAACTATTTTTAAGTTTCTTCCTATTTTCAAAACAGATAGCGAATTATCGTTATATTTTACTAATGAATCAATTAAAACAAAATATAATTTTGAAAGAGAATAAAGGGTTTCTTTCGGTTTAACAGTATGAAAAAAAGTTTTCCTGCTAACTGGGATTAATATTAATTGATCAACATTTATACCCCTCTCTAGGCCAGGATTTATATTTAAAATTTCCTCAGTAGCACAAGAATATATTTGTTGAATAATATAGAGCGTTTCCCCAACTTTAATTCTGTGTTTATAATACTCTTTCCCATCAATTTGAGCAATTTGAGCAAAGTTTTGCGCTGATATGTTATCAGATAAAAATACAAGCACAAAAAAGATAAAAAAAATACTCTTCATTTTTTTAATTTTTATTCCCATTCTATTGTTGCTGGAGGTTTTGAACTAATATCGTAAGTGACTCGATTAATTCCTTTAACCTGATTAATAATTTTATTTGATGTTTTTGCCAAAAAATCATATGGCAAATGACACCAATCAGCTGTCATTCCATCGGTAGATGAAACTGCTCTTAGTGCAATGGCATTTTCATAAGTTCGTTCATCACCCATAACTCCAACAGATTGAATTGGTAAAAAGATTGCTCCTGCTTGCCAAACAGAATCATACAAGCCATCTTCTTTTAAACCGTTGATGAAAATCGCATCAACTTCTTGTAGTATTTTTACTTTTTCCAAACTAACCTCACCAAGTATTCTTATCCCTAACCCTGGTCCAGGAAAAGGGTGACGCTCTAAAAGTTTATTATCGATCTTTAGAGATCGTCCAATTCTCCTTACTTCATCTTTAAAAAGTAAACGTAATGGTTCAACAACTTGTAATTTCATGTAATCAGGCAAACCACCAACGTTATGATGAGATTTTATTGTTTGAGACGGGCCACCTGTTCCAGAAATAGACTCAATTACATCAGGGTAAATTGTTCCTTGCCCAAGCCACTTTGCACCACTAACTTTTTTTGATTCTTCATCAAAAACATCTATAAATACTTTTCCTATTGCCTTTCTTTTCAATTCAGGATCAGTAAGTCCTTTAAGTGCTTCATAAAACTTATCCGCAGCACTTATTCCCTTAATATTTAAGCCCATTCCTTTGTATGACTCTAAAACAGTTGTAAATTCATCTTTACGTAAAAGACCATTATCAACAAAAATACAATGAAGGTTTTCACCAATTGCCTTGTGTAATAAAATTGCTGCAACAGAAGAATCAACTCCTCCAGATAAGCCTAAAATAACTTTATCATTTCCGATTTTAGTTTGTAAATCTGTAATTGTTTCTTCCACAAATGAATCTGGCGTCCAATCACAGCTGCACTTACAAATAGAAACTACAAAATTAGAAAGTAGTGTTTTTCCTTCGCTGGTATGATATACTTCCGGATGAAATTGAATACCGAATGTTTGCTCATCATTTATCGCATATCCTGCAACAGAAACATCTTTAGTACTTGATATAATTTTATAATTAGATGGTATTTTTGAAATTGTATCCCCGTGTGACATCCATACCTGCGAATCAATTGTCATTCCTTTTGTTAAAATATTATTCGAATCAACAAAAGAAAGATTTGCTCGACCATATTCACGAAAAGATGATGGTGAAACCTCACCTCCAAAATTATGAGCTAAAAATTGTGCTCCAAAACAAATCCCTAGTAATGGAATTTTTCCTTTTATTTGAGTTAAATCAGGTATTGGCGAAGAAGTATCTCTTACAGAAAATGGACTGCCTGAAAGAATAACTCCTTTGATATTTGAGTCAATTTTAGGAATTTTATTCCAAGGGTGTATTTCACAATAAACATTTAATTCGCGTATTCTTCTAGCTATTAACTGAGTATACTGAGATCCAAAATCTAATATCAATATTGTTTGATGCACAATACAAATATACATATTTTACATGGCAAAGCTACTTTTTTTAACATAAAAAAAACACAACAAAATTTAACTTTGGATTAAAATCCAAATCTAAAATTAGGAATAGAATTAAATTGCTTATAAAAAAATAAGAAGCCTAAAAAAAAATATAATTATTTAAATGATTAACTTTGGTGACTATAAAAAAAGAATAAATGATAGGGGACTTACTAAAAAAAATATTTGGGGATAAAAATGCTAAAGATAAAAAGTTTTATTGGCCGTTTGTTGAGGAGGCGCTAGCTTTTCATGTTCAAATTAAAAACCTCAGTGATGACGAGTTAAGACAAAAAACAAAAAAATTTAAGGAGTTAATTAATGCTGAGAAATTAGACCTTGAAAATGAAATAACTCAGATAAGAACCCAAGCTGATGATTTAGAAACACCAATAGAAAATAAAGAAGATTTATTTGATAAAATTGATAAGCTTGAGAAAGCAATTGATGAACAAATTGAATTAAGTCTGCTTAAAATACTTCCCGAAGCATTTGCAGTTGTCAAAGAAACTGCTTTCAGATGGTCCCATAATGGTCAACTTGTTGTAACTGCTACAGATTTTGATCGTGAATTAGCTGTAAAAAAAGACGGAATCACGATAAAAGGCGATCAAGCTATTTGGCATAATGAATGGACGGCAGCAGGAACGAAAATTATTTGGAACATGGTGCATTACGATGTTCAATTCATGGGAGGCGCTTGTCTTCACAAAGGAAACATTGCAGAAATGCAAACAGGTGAAGGAAAAACACTTGTTGCAACTTTACCAGTCTACTTAAACGCACTCGCTGAAAAAGGAGTTCACATTGTAACAGTTAATGATTATCTAGCAAAACGCGACTCTGAATGGATGGGGCCAATTTATCAATTTCACGGCCTTACTGTTGATTGTATTGACAAACATCAACCAAACTCAAGTGCAAGAAGAAATGCTTATGCCGCTGACATAACTTTTGGTACAAATAATGAGTTTGGCTTTGATTATTTAAGAGATAACATGGCCGGACATATTGATGATTTAGTTCAAAGAAAACACCATTATGCAATTGTTGATGAGGTCGATTCAGTATTAGTTGATGATGCTCGTACTCCCTTAATTATATCCGGACCAACCCCAAAAGGAGATGAGCATGAGTTTCATGAACTGAAACCAAGAATTGAAAAAGTTGTAGCTGCACAAAAACAGTATGTGCAACAATGTCTTATCGAAGCAAAAAAATTATTGACTGTTATAAATACACCACCTGAAGATAAAAATGAAGCAAAGAAGATGCTTGAAGATGGTGGAATTGCCTTGTTGCGTGCTTTTAGAGGTTTGCCAAAAAACAGAACACTCATAAAATTCTTATCTGAACCAGGAATCAGAGTCCATTTGCAGAAAACAGAAAATTTTTACATGCAAGAACAAGGAAAACAAATGAAAAAAATCGATAAAGATTTGTTTTTCGTAATTGATGAAAAGAATAATACTATTGAATTAACAGACCAAGGAATTGATCTTGTTTCGGGTTCTGAAGACAGAAATTTCTTTATTATGCCTGATATTGGGGCAGAAATTGCGGTAATTCAAAAACAAAATTTAGATAAAGAAAAATACCTCGAAATAAAAGATGCTTTAGTTCGAGAGTATTCTATAAAATCTGAACGTATTCATTCTGTTAGTCAGTTATTAAAAGCCTACACGCTTTTTGAAAAGGAAGTAGAATATGTTCTTTTAGATGGAAAAGTTAAAATTGTAGATGAATCTACTGGAAGAATTTTGGAGGGAAGAAGGTATTCTGATGGTCTTCACCAAGCAATCGAAGCAAAAGAAAATGTTCAGGTAGAAGCTGCTACACAAACCTATGCAACTGTTACACTACAAAATTACTTTAGAATGTATCATAAGCTTGCTGGAATGACTGGTACAGCTGAAACTGAAGCAAAGGAATTTTGGGATATTTACAAATTAGATGTAATTGTGGTGCCTCCAAATCGTCCTGTAACTAGAAAAGATCAAGACGATTTTGTTTATAAAACTGCTCGCGAAAAGTACAATGCTGTTATTGAGGAAATTGAAGTTCTTGTAGCCGCTGGAAGACCTGTTTTAGTTGGTACAACAACAGTTGAAATATCTGAATTGGTAAGTAGAATGCTCCAAATGAAGAAAATTCAACACCAAGTTCTAAACGCAAAATACCACCAAAAAGAAGCTGAAATTGTTGCTAATGCTGGATTACCTGGAGCTGTTACAATTGCAACAAATATGGCTGGTCGTGGTACAGACATCAAACTTGGTGAAGGTGTGAAAGAAGCTGGTGGATTAGCAATTATTGGAACTGAAAGACATGATTCAAGACGTGTAGACAGACAATTAAGAGGTCGAGCTGGTCGACAAGGAGATCCAGGTTCTTCTCGCTTTTTTGTTTCACTTGAAGATGATTTAATGCGAAAATTTGGCTCTGAACGAATTGCTAAATTAATGGATAGAATGGGACTGAAAGATGGAGAAGTTATTTCCCATGGCATGGTTTCAAAATCTATAGAACGAGCACAGAAAAAAGTAGAAGAAAACAACTTTGGAATGCGTAAACGTCTACTTGAATACGACGATGTAATGAATGCTCAGCGGGTAAAAATATATAAGAAACGTAAAAATGCACTTTTCGGTGATCGAATGGACATTGATGTTGACAATATGTTTTATGAGCTTTGTAGTTCCGTTGTTTCATTTAACGGACAAGGAACATTCCAGGATTTTGAATTGGAATTAGTTCGATTGATTGGTATTGATTCCCCAGTAGATGAAGCTGAATTCTTAAGTATGGATAAAGGGTTATTAGTCGATAAAGTGTACCAAGGAATGCGAGAACAATACGATCGAAAGTGCGATAAAATCGCAGCTAAAGCGCTTCCACAAATAAAACATGTCTACGAAACAATGTCAAATAAATACAAAAATATTGTATTCCCGTTAAGTGATGGCAGAAGAGAAATGGAACTGATTGTTAACCTAGAAGATGCCTATTCTACTCAAGGTAAAATCATCTCTAAATCGTTTGAAAAAAATATTATCCTTTCAAAAATTGATGATGAGTGGAAAGAACATTTACGCGAAATGGATGATTTGAGATCAGCTGTAAACAACGCAACATATGAGCAAAAAGATCCGCTTGTAGTCTATAAACTTGAGTCGTATGAGTTGTTTAAGTCGATGATGAATCGTTTGAATGAAGAGGCTGTAGATTTATTAATGCGCATGGATATTCCTGTTGAACAGCAATTGAAAAGTACAAATCAGGACGAAAAACAGAGTAATTACGAAAAATCTCAAACGAATTCTGATCGCACTTCTTCCACCCCACTTCCTCAATTTCAAGGAAGACAAGGTTTTCAGCAAGCAATTGAAAATTCGATGCCGCAACAAGAAAAAAAGCAACCAATTGTTGTAGATCCTAAAGTGGGGAGAAACGATGTCTGTCCTTGCGGAAGTGGAAAGAAATTTAAGCAATGTCATGGGAAATGATGTCTAAATACGACATTAAATCAATTGCTATAATAGGCTCTGGAAAAGTTGCAAATACACTTGGCAACCTAATTTATAAAAAAGGCATTGAAGTTTTTGCTGTTTCTAGTCGGAATAATGACACCGGAATTCCTTTAGCAAATAAACTAAATTGTCATTATACAGAAAACTACCTGGAACTTCAAGCAGATTTAATTCTTGTAGCTACAAATGATGATTCTGTAATAGAAATTATTAATTCCTTTCCAGAAAAGCAATTTATCGCATATACTGCTGGCTCGATTGACTTGGCAGAAATAAAGCACCCAAATTGTGGGGTTTTTTACCCCCTTCAAACATTTACAGAGAATAGAACGCTAGAAGTTAATCAAATTCCAATTCTTCTAGAAGCAAAGAATATTCACCTTCTTGGCTTACTTTCAGAACTCTGCGAAAAACTTGATTTCTCCTTTCAATTTAGCAATTCAGAACAGCGAAAATTAATTCATTTATCCGCAGTGATTGTCAATAATTTCGCAAATCACATCGTTTATATTGCACAACAGGAAGCGCAAAAGAATCATCTTGATTGGGAGCTGTTTAAGCCAATTCTTAATGAAACATTCTCAAAAATTCAGGAATTAGGAGCAAAAGACGCACAAACAGGGCCTGCAAGAAGAATGGACTTATCAGTTATTGCTGAACACGAACATTTATTAACTGGTACAAGCTTAGAACTATATAAACTATTAACAAAAAGTATTATTGAAACATATAAAAATGATTAGCTACAAAGAAAAATTAAACACTATTAGCACTTTTATCTTTGATGTTGATGGAGTTTTGACTGATGGAAAAGTGTACCTTTTTAAAGATGAAATTGTCCGAACAATTAATTCAAAAGATGCCTATGCCTTTCAGTATGCAGCTAAAATGGGCTATAATATTTTCATTATTTCTGGCGGAAATTCTGAAGAAGTGAGAACAAGACTCATGGAATTTGGTGTTACTGAAGTCCATTTATCTGTTCATGAAAAATTAACTTGCTATGAAGACATCAAAAAGAGGTTCAAACTTAAAGATGCTGAAATTTTATACATGGGAGATGATATTCCAGATATTCCGGTTTTAAAAAAAGTAGGTCTTTCTACCTGCCCACAAGATGCTGCAATAGATGTGAAAATGATTGTTTCTTATCAATCACCTTATGATGGTGGTAAATGCTGCGTGAGAGATATTATTGAACAAACAATGCGCGTTCAGGATAAATGGCTAGATGAAAAAGCGTTTCAGTGGTAAAAAATTAAGGAATAAATCTACTTTTTGAAAACATATTTAATTCACAGGTACTAGAAAAAAAACGTTTTCTATTTTTTGCAAGTATGTCGTAGAAAAAATCAAGAATAAACCTAGGAATTATAAATCCCAAATAAAAAAAAGAATAATACCATTTTAAAAAAGGGAGTAAAGCAAATAGTGCGCGAGATTTAGAATAAATAATTCCATTTGAATAAAAATAGAGCGTTGTTAAATTACTGCTTTCAATATCAAAATTACCAAGGAATTCACTTGAAAAATCACTTTGAAGTGCTGCAAAATTTAGTCTTTCATCAGATTCATTTTTTAAAATAAAACGAACACTGCGACTGCAAATTCCGCAAGTGCCATCATAAAAAAGAATATGTCTTTCGTCGCGCATATTTATTTTAAAAAAGACTTGAAATAATCACTTGCTAACAACATGCGAGAGCCATACCATGAAAACATCTCGCCATCTACCAAAATCACTTTGGATGACGGAAATAATTCCTGGAATTTTTTGCTGTGATTTTCAGAAAAAGGAAAAGGCTCCGAACTTAAAAACACAAAATCTGGATTGATATTTTTTAAATCAGCTAAAGAAGGATAACGGTCAGCTTTACAAACGTTAGTAAATCCAATTTTAGAAATCATCGCATCTATAAAAGTATTTTTGCCAACAACATAAGCCGGTTCATCCCAAATAAAATACAAGACACTTCTGCCCTGACCTATCGTTTCTAATTTTTGAAATCTACTTGTAATTTCAGTATTTAGAGTCTTGGCAATTTCAATTTTTCCGAAAAGTGATCCTATGTCAAGAATAAAATCCAAAGCAGCATCAAATGTGTTTACATCACTCATCCAAACTGGAACAACCTCTTCCAAAATAGAAATATCTTCTTTTGTATTTTCTTCTTTATTACCAATTATTAAGTCCGGTTTTAAAGCAATAATTTGATCTATATTTAATTTCTTAGTCCCTCCAATTCGTTGTTTCTCAGCATGCCAATTCTTTGGATGGATACAAAACTTTGTGATTGCTACAACTTCCTGTTCTAGTCCAAAATAATGTAATAATTCGGTTTGAGAGGGGACAAGAGATACAATACGATTTAGCGGAAAAGTAAGTTCAACACTTCGTTGCATTTGATCTATAATGACCTTCTTTGTCATTAGGACATTGCGGATATAATGTCGTAGCGAGTTAGAATTTGAAAGCTACCATCAGATAGTTCAACTAAAACAGCTGCAGAATCTTTTGAAATTAATTTTGAAATCTCTGCAATACTTGTTTCCTCTTTAACTATTGGAAAAGGCGCACCCATAATTGATGAAATTGGAGCGTCTCGCAATTCAGGTTGTTCTACCAA
>Ga0208307_1000357_pt1 | contig 10571 bp, 10 predicted proteins | sample Colrivmet1449B02_FD_187633 | JGI IMG/M metagenome (GOLD analysis project Ga0208307, IMG submission 187633) | Estuarine microbial communities from the Columbia River estuary - metaG 1449B-02 (SPAdes) (version 2) | ecosystem: Environmental > Aquatic > Marine > Intertidal zone > Estuary | place...
GACAAAGACGGCCAACAGGGCCACCGACAGGGACTCCTTCGCCCGCACGAAGCCTTGGAGTTTTGGGCCAATAAGCTGCTCCTCGTCTTTTTCTACTGAATGCGGTGCGTACATCCCGCTAATGCGGTAAAACAGGTAAATCAAGCCGAATACCACCACCACAGTCCCCAAGTCGCGCATTAGGTCCAATTGCCACCATTCCGCCACCGAACGGGACGCCAAGTCCGACTGGCTTAGATCCTTGAAAATGCTCCGAATGAGAATCAAGGTCATGATTTCATACTGCTTGCCGATGTAAATGGTCGTAGACCTCCGCAGGTAGTAGATAAGCAGGTAGGCCTCGTAAATCAATAAGAGCGAGAAGGGGGTGTAGATGGCTTGGATCGGGTGGGCGAGCAAGGCCCATCCTTGCAAGGAGGGAAACCACGGCGCCATTTCTGTCAAGGCCAAATGCACCGCAAACAGGGCGATTGCAGCATAAAGGGTAGCGGTGCCTACCCGGTTGCGAAATGCGGTGGTAAAAAAGTGCTGCCTCCAATTCATGATCGAAAAATTACTGACTATCAATTACTTAACAATCAGTCATCGCATTAGTTCACGGGGCGGCTGAGCGAAGAATTTTGGCCAAGGGGCGGCCTTTGGCTAATTCATCCACCAGCTTATCCAAGTAGCGCACCCGCTGCGTCAGGGCATTGGTGATTTCCTCCACGCGGTAACCACAGATCACCCCTTTGATCAGCGAGGCGTTGGGATGCAGGGTAGCGCCAACAAAAAAACCCTCAAACGTCGTTTTCGCCTCCCTGTGCGCGTCCAATTCCACTTCGTCATAGCCCGTCAGCCAGGAGATGACGGCGCGGAGTTCGGCTTCCGTTCGGCCCTTTTTCACCACTTTGGTCACATACATCGGGTAGATGGATGCGAAGGTCATTTGCGCGATGCGCGCATCGTGGTGGGAGGTGTCGGTCATTTGGATTTAAGCAAGGTCTTACAATTTCAACTTTTTGCCAATTACTTTTTGTTCATAGTCTTGTCCAAAATCAGTTGCCAAGATCCTCGGTCTAATTCCTGAAAAACTCTTTCGAGTTGTAGCCCCGCCGGGAATCGAACCCGGATCAAACGTTTAGGAAACGCTTATTCCTTTTATGGAGCACTTAACTACTGATAATCAGATAGTTAAAAATTCTAGAATGTACAAAATCAGTACAACTCAGTACAGTTTGCGCCGACTTCTGCGCTGACATAAACGCTTAGCATGGTTAACGAGTAATGTTCACTTATGATAAAAAGTACACATTCCTAATTGTTACCCATTTACCCGTCCGCGAACAAATAGGTCTTTGATAATGAGGTCTCATACTTTGGGCACTTTTAGACGACCATGTAAACAATTATCTACAGAATGACTGTAGGTCGCTGTTGGAAACGCTAGAAATTCCTAATCGCAGGACTTGTGCGTGATAGAAAGCGGAGTTAATGTGACTTTAGAAATTGAGGTCTTGTTATGCCCGGTTTGAATTCCGTAGTCACCGGGGCGGTTGTTGTAATCCTCCACAACTCACTCCATGAAGATGAAGGCTTCCAATCTCTACCAACCTTCAATACAATCGTAGGTGGCCGCTTGAAACGCCCCAAAATCCAATGCCGTTATTTTTAATACCTTAGAGACACGATGAGCAAATCACGCTTTTCACAAACTAACAGGGATGGGAGGTCGAATGCCTCTTCTTCCGATGAATTATTATTTAGTGGTTCAATAATTAGGTTCAAATTTTGTTTTGAAATTGAACAGGAAGCAGACTTTATGATAGTCGATAATACTGAAAAAGAGTTCCCATTCCAGTTAATTTGTATTACTGGTTATAAAGCAGGAACGATTGGAGGTTACTTCAAGCAAGAAAATATTGAAAAAGACAAGATAGCTATATCAAAATCTAAACTTTTAATTGAATTAAACAGAAATTTCTTAAATTTTGAAGAGAGTAGCTTACAGGTCGTCAGAAGGAAATCAGATTGAGAGATAACTGGAACGGAGAGAGCGGGATTCTAACCCACAATAAAATTACCATCAACTCAATACTCTAGAACGCTTCTTAACTATCTGTTTGAGAACGAGTCAGCTGGAACTTCAGGTATTTCCAGCAGCCACCTACAATGAACTCGTAGACGACCCTCCATCTTGTCTATCGTTCATCGCTTGGAAAAATAGATGTCCCAAGAAAAGTGCAATTGTCACTTTCTCCCCAGCGCCGTAATCAAAGTATGCTCAATATTTTGCTCAATCGGAGCAAAATGACATGAATTGAACGACCTGAATCATCAACCTAACAAGTTGATAATTAAAAGGTAGTAGCCCCGCCCAGAATCGAACTGGGATTTAGCGTTTAGGAAACGCTCGTTCTATCCATTGAACTACGGGGCCAGAAGGCAACCGCGTCACCTGATGGTCGCTCCCGCCGGCAATGCGGCGCCGGGCTGAAGGAATTCCAGTTTTCCTGTTTCCGGGTTTTCGGCCATTAAAATCATGCCTTGAGACTCCACCCCGCGAATCGTACGAGGAGCCAAATTGGCTAACAGCACCACTTGGCGACCGACCACATCTTCGGGTGCAAAGTGCTCTGCAATGCCTGACAAGACGGTGCGTCGATCGACGCCTGTGTCCAGAGTCAATTGGAGCAAGCGGTCCGCTTTGGGCACCTTGGTAGCCTCTGAGATGGTGGCAACTCGAAGGTCTAACCCAGCAAATTGATCGTAGTCGATATTGGCCGCAATGGGGGGAATAGCAGAGGTTTCCACAGGCTGAACAGGGATTTCAACAGGTTTGACAAGCTTGGCGCGCTGGGCGTCCATGGCTTCGTCTTCAATCTTTTCGAACAAGAGGGCGGGCTCTGACAGGGTCTGACCGGCCGGCACCAGGCTCGTCCCAGCTAAAAGCGACCAATCTGCCAACTCCATCCCCAGCATAGCGCGAATTTTCGCCGCACTAAAAGGTAGGAAGGGTTCAAAAACAACCCCTAAAGCAGCCATAATTTGTGTGGCCGTTCCGAGGATTTCTGCCGCACGCGCGGGATCCGTTTTAACCACTTTCCAAGGCTCCGCATCGGCGAGGTATTTATTCCCTACACGGGCCAAATTCATTGCCTCCGTCAATGCCTCACGGAAGCGATAGGCCTCCAGAGCAGATGAAACTTTAGCCGTTTGAATGGCGATGGCGCCAAGCGCTTCCAAATCTTCCGGCGCAGAACCAGAAACCGGCACCTTTCCCTCACAGTACTTGTGATTCAAGACCATCACGCGGTTCACGAGGTTGCCCAAAATGGCGACCAGCTCCGAGTTGTTGCGCTGCTGGAAGTCGGCCCACGTAAAGTCGTTGTCCTTCGTTTCGGGCATGGTGGCACATAAGGCGTAGCGGAGCGAATCTTGCTTGCCGGGAAATTCGGCCAGGTATTCATGCAGCCAAACGGCCCAATTTCGGGAGGTAGAAAGCTTCTCGCCTTCCAAGTTCAAAAACTCATTCGCAGGCACGTCCTGAGGTAGAATATACCCGCCGTGCTGCATCAAAATAGCTGGGAAAATCAGGCAGTGAAAGACGATGTTGTCCTTGCCAATAAAGTGCACCAATCGCGTCTCCTCATCCTTCCACCAGGTTTCCCAATCGGCTCCAAAGAGCTCTTGGGTGGCCGTGATGTACCCAATGGGAGCGTCAAACCACACATAAAGGACCTTGCCGTCTGCCCCTTCCACGGGAACGGGAACGCCCCAGTCGAGGTCGCGGGTCATGCTCCGGGGCTGCAAGCCATCGCCAGCATCCAACCACGATTTGCACTGACCATAAACGTTGGACTTCCATTCGGGGTGGGACTCGATGTAGGTGCGTAATTCAGGCGCCAACTTGTCCAAAGGCAAGAACCAATTAGTCGTCTTGCGCATCTCCGGTGCCGCGCCCGAAAGCGTCGACGTCGGGTGAATCAAATCCGTGGGATTCAAGGTCGACCCGCACTTCTCGCATTGGTCGCCATAGGCCCCGGCCGCCTGGCACTTGGGGCAGGTGCCGGTGATGTAGCGGTCTGCCAAAAACTGCTCCGCCTCTGGATCATAGTATTGATCCGTTTCACGGGCTTCAAACACCCCTTTTTCATAGAGAGTTTGGAAGAAATTGCTCGCCACCTCCGCATGCTTGGGCGACGAGGTCCGCGAGTAAATGTCAAATTGAACGCCAAAGCCCGCCAACGCGTCGCGCATCATCTCGTGGTAGCGGTCCACAATTTCGCGGGGGGTGACGCCCTCTTTGCGGGCCTTCATGGTAATGGCCATGCCATGCTCATCGGAGCCGCAAACAAAGGCTACCTCCTCGCCGCGCATTCGCAAGAAGCGCACATAGATGTCGGCAGGAAGATAGCATCCGGCCAAATGGCCAATATGAATGGGGCCATTGGCGTAAGGCAGCGCAGCGGTGATCGTGGAACGTTTGTAGGACTTCATGTACGACAAAAGTACAAAGGGCTGTACCTTGGTTTCGTTCTATGCCAGAATCCCTTTCTCCCCCCTTCTTAGCCCCCGGCGATGGCATCGCTTTGGTGTCCGTTTCGCGCTTTGGTGAGTCTGCTGTCATGGAACAAGCCGAATCATGGATTCGCTCCCAAGGGTTCACGCCTTTCCGCGCGCCGAATTTGGGTGCCCGCTCCCATCAGTTTGGCGGCGACGACGCCACTCGAGCGGCCGACGTCAACTGGGCCATTGCGCACCCCGAGGTCAAGGCCATCTGGAGCATTCGGGGCGGGTACGGGGCGGTCCGTATGGTCGACGCCATCAACTGGTCCAGCTTGAAGGCCCAGCCCAAATGGCTGATCGGCTTCAGTGACTTCACCATGCTCCTAGGCCACGCCTACCAACAAGGACTTTGTGCCGTACACAGCTGGATGCCCATTCAGCTCCCGACCAGCACCTCAAAAAGCGTCGATAGTTTGGCCGATCTCCTTCGCGGAAGGCCCCATGTTCTGCGCGCCCCCGCACACCAACTCCAGCGCTCGGGCCAAGCGGAAGGTCCCTTGGTGGGCGGAAACCTCTCCGTCCTCTACTCCATGCTGGGATCACCTAGCTTCCCCAACTTGCAAGGCTGCATTCTGGCCTTGGAGGATTTGGACGAATACCGGTACCATCTGGACCGCATGTTCTGGGGCCTAAGGCGCGCGGGAGTTTTGCAGGGCCTTGCTGGCGTGGTGGTGGGCAGCTTCTCGGACATGAAGGACAATGCCTTGCCCTTTGGCAAAGAGCCGCTCGAAATCGTCTCGGAGGCCCTCCCTGGGGCCGTTCCGGTGGCCATGGGCATGCCCTTTGGGCACGAAAGTGCCAACGAAGCGTTTATTACCGGCTACCGCTACCGCTTGGTAGTAGATTCGGCTGGTGGACATCTTTCTCCCCTCTAAACGCCGCTGGGCGGGCTACCTCGCGGAAGCAAAAGCACTGATGTACTATCAGCAATTGGGGTATATCCTATGTCTTCAAAATGGCCGACATTTTCGCAGCGAGGTGGACCTCCTACTTTGGCACCCACGGGAAAGACATCTGGTGGCTGTCGAGGTAAAATTCCGATCCCAAGCCCCTGAAATTCTGCCACTTACTTTGCGTCAAGCTCGACGGATTTACCGAGCCGCATGTGCATTGCGACCCTTGCCCTTGAAGGATGAGGAGGTCGAGGTTCAGCTCTGCCTGATCACGGGAAGGTTGGAATCCCCACAAATTCAAGTATTTGCAGAGTTTTATACGCCTTGGGAGTGAAGTTTTGCGGCACGGGAATTGCCTACCTTTGCAGAAATATTAGAACCTGTGAGAGAACAGCGCCCTTCGCGTGGGGGAAAACCTTCGCGTCCGACCAATAAACCGTCTCGCCGTGAGGGCGACGCCGGTCGACCTTCCCGAGCCTCCTTTAGTGAGGAACGCAGCCCTGACGGCCGGCGAAAATTTAGCCTACCCTCCTCGGAAGGGCAGTCATCACGCGGTCCCCGCGAAGACCGCCCCTACGGCGACCGCCCGCAGGGAGATCGTCCTGCACGCTCATTTGGCGATAAACCAGCTTGGGGTGACCGCGCCAAGAAACCCTACGGCGACCGCCCGCAAGGAGATCGTCCTCAGAAAAACTTTGGTCCCCGCGAAGACCGCCCCTACGGCGACCGCCCGCAAGGAGATCGTCCCGCACGCTCATTTGGCGATAAGCCTGCTTGGGGAGATAAGACCCCGAAATCCTTCGGCGCCGGACCCAAGCGCGGAGTTCGAGGAGACCGCGAATACTGGGAAAAGAAGCAGCAACAGCGCGGCAAACCCCGTTACAAGACCGCGGAAGAGTTTGCTCCATCCACGGACGACATGCGTTTGAACAGATTCCTGGCGCACGCCGGCATTTGTTCGCGCCGTGATGCCGATGCATTGATTGCGGACGGCATGGTCACTGTCAATGGCAAGATCATCACCGAAATGGGCTTCAAAGTTGGCCCTGGGGATGATGTGCGCTACGCGGGCGAGCGGTTGAAGTCCGAACGCAAAGTCTATGTCCTACTGAACAAGCCCAAAGGATTTATTACGACCGTGGACGACGAGAAGGCGCGCAAAACCGTGATGGATTTGGTGGCCAATGCGTGCAAGGAGCGCATTTACCCAGTTGGTCGTTTGGACCGCGGCACGACGGGCGTCCTCTTGTTGACGAACGATGGCGCGATGGCCAAGAAATTGACGCACCCCAGCCACGGTGCCAAGAAAATCTACCACGTCACGCTGGATAAACCCCTGACCCCTGGGGACATGGTTGCCCTCAAAGAAGGATTGGTCCTGGAGGATGGCCCTGTCATGGTGGACAAAGCAGAATTTATCACGCCAGACGATTTTTACAATTTGGGCGTTGAACTTCATGTGGGCCGCAACCGCATTGTGCGTCGAATTTTTGAACACATGGGCTACGAAGTCGTCAAATTAGACCGCACTTCCTTTGCGGGCCTCACGAAAAAGAGCCTGGAGCGCGGCCACTACCGCCTCTTAAACTCGAAAGAGATTTCATTCTTGCAAATGCTGTGATCCGCAAAATCCTCCTTGCCCTCGCCGTACTTCTTGGCCTGGTCATCCTTGGGCTCGGAAGCGTTGTAGCATACTTGCAATCGGATTCGGACAATCTGAGAATTCGACTTCTCGGGGTGGTCAATGAACCGTTGACTGTTCCGGTTCAAGCAACGGGATTGGCGCTCGATATTTTGGGGCAATTCCCAGATATTTCCTTGCGGCTTGACGATGTCTTCATTGAAGACCCATTGCGGCCAGGCACAGGCGATACGCTGCTTTACTTTGAAGAAGTCTATGCGCAATTCGGGCTGTTTAGTGTCCTGCGGGGCGAAACCGTTCTGCGGCGTGTCACCGTCTCGGATGGGGCCCTTAAACTTCGCTGGGAAGCAGATGGCCGAACCAATTTTGACATCCTCCAAGCAGATAGCACCCAATCGACGAGCTACGTCGATCTCCAAGGCTGTACGCTGCTCAATGCGCGCATCCACTTATCCGGGTATGGAGAGAGCCCTTGGGAATTCCCCTTCATTGCAGAGCGGATCAAACTCTCCGGGGTCCTCGATGCCGAACAATTTGATGCCCAAGCCACATGGGAACTTCTCATTCCTCGTTGGAACGACCAATCTGTTCGCATTGGGGGATCGACTGAATTTTATCAAAACAGCGAGGTGGACCAAATTTTGGTCGACCAAGGCCACGTGACAATCAACGACTGGGAACTTGACTTGGAGGGAAGCATTCAACAAGGCATGGGCCAATGGACGGCGCGCGCGCAAGATTTGGACATGAGGGATGTGATGGCCCTGCTCCCTAAGGCTTTGGTTCCCGATCCCAGCACCGTGGTAGCAGATGGGACACTGGACTTGACGGTGGTGGCCAGCACCACCCCCGCTGGATCCCGCATTAAAGCCGAAGGCGATTGGAAGCAAGGCAGCCTGAACGCCAGCAAGGGCTGGATTGTCGGCGAAGAGGTCAGCGCACACGTCGTCTTTGACAACGGGCCACAAGCCCGACTAGAAACAGCCACTTTGGACATTTCCAGCTTTGCCTTCCGATCTCGGAATTCGACGCTCAGTGGGAGCTTTCGGATGGACAATTTGGTGCACCCTCGAGCGCAAGCCCGTCTCAACATTCAGGGCCAAGACAACATTTTGGACATCATGCACTGGCTTGAATATCCCACCTGGGAAGGCAGCCATGGCAGTGTGCAAGGCAGTATTGGTTGGAAACAAACCTTTACTTCACTTGATGCGCTCGCTACCCAGGGGCTCTGGCTAGGGCAATGGTCCGGTTCCCTCGAGGTGCAAAAGGGGCATCTGGCCATCCAAGGGGTGCCACAACCCACCAAGCTTCCTTCGGCCCGACTTGAGCTGCGCGGACAAGATCTCTACATCGCGGAAGCAACCGTTCAAACAGGGAGCACCCAGGCACGTCTTCAGGGCACCGTGCACAACTTCCTCAATGATGACCTCTACCACTACCAGCTGCGTATTACCGGCCGTGAATGGCGCATGGAGGACATTACTGAATGGGAAATTTGGAACGGCAACTTCACGGGAGCCCCCGACGATGGGGAGGAATTTGCCGACACATACGACCTCGAATTGGCCGTGGACCGCATGCGTTTCGGCACATTTTCCGCCACCGACGTTTCGGGGCGCTTCTCCGGCAAAGGGCTGCATGTCGAATCAGACAACCTATTTCTGCGCCATTCAGGGGGTAGCCTCGCCGGCCGAGTCGAGTGGTTGCCCTTGCCTCAGGACCGTGCGCAATTGCTCTTAGATGGCCGCATCCAAAAGGTCGACTTGAAGGCCCTCATGCAATCCATGGACAATTTTGGCCAAACCCAATTGACCGACAAAAACCTATCTGGAATCTTGGATGCGCAATTCCGCATATCGGTGCCCCTTGACGCCGACCTGAATGCACAATCCGACGCCCTCTTGGCCACGGTGGATTTTCAAGTCAACAAAGGCCGAATCACCCAGTTTGATCCCCTGCTGGAACTGTCTCGCTTTGCTGAAGTCGAGGATTTGAAAGATGTCCGCTTCGGCACGGTCCAAAATCAGCTTCGCATCGCCAACGAAATCGTTTTCATTCCAGAAATGACCCTCGAAAACAATGCACTGCTTCTCAAAGTGGCGGGTCAGCACCGCTTTGACAACGTCATGGATTTTACGCTCCAAATGCAATTGCGCGATCTCGTGGGCGGCAAAAAGACCCCCCGATCCAAAGACCTCGATGCCTTTATCGCCGAAGAATCCACCCGTGGACCGGTGTGGATCCCAATTCACATTTTTGGCCCCGCCGATCATCTCAAGTTTTCCCTCGACCGGAAAGCGCTGACCCAAGACATCAAGTCGTCCGTCCAAGACGATTGGAAAAAGCAAGGAGAAGACCTTCGCAACCTCTTTCAGAAGCCTGTTGAGCGCCCACTGGTACCCGAGAAAAAATACCAGTTTGAGTGGGAGGAGGAGCCCGATACAAATCGTTCGTTCAGCCAAAGAGTGCGTTCGTTCAGCGGGCTCTAAAGCTTCGTCAAGAAACTTGTGGCGGGTAATTTTTTCTCATACATTTGAATCATGCGACGTACACTATTTGCATTGGCTTTCATGTTGTTGGGTTTTGCCGGACAGGCTCAAACGAATCCCAACCCCAACAATGAATGCGGTGTTTTCGCCCCCAATGCCTTCACGCCCAACCGCGACAATACCAACGACGAGTTCCGTGTGTTGGTTGCGGAAGCGTGTGAGCCTTTGGAGTACCGTCTGCGCGTATTTGACCGCTACGGTCGCCTCGTTTTTGAAAGCATCAATCCGACCGAATCCTGGGATGGCTCATACAATGGCCGTCAACTCAAGGAAGGGGTCTACCTCTGGCACCTTTTGGCGCTCTACACCGTACCTAGCGGCCAAGAAACCACTCGCCTTGAAGAAAAAGGCAGCGTGGTCTTGATGCGCTAAGCGTTTAGACTTTACCTATCCAACCGGAGCGCTGTCTCCGGTTTTTTTATGCCCACTGTCTAGGAACTTTTCACGCTCCCCTGCGTTTTCCTCCCATGCGTTCGTTCCTCCCATGCGTTCTTCTCCTCTGGTCCGCCAGCCTGTTTGGACAATCCAGCCAAATGGTCTTTGACCTCTCGGCCCCGGAGGTGGAGAAACTCCCAAAAGGTGCCCAATGGATGGTCTCCCTTCACGATGCGAAGGGAGCCCTGATCCAGCAATTCCCCTTTCCGGCGAGCGACACAAAGCAACGCGTGGTCATTGGCCCAAAAAAAGTAGGCACCTACACCGCCTCCTACTACCTCGACCTCAATGGAAATAACGAATTGGACAAAGGGCTTTTTGGGCAGCCTTTGGAGCCTTATGCCTTCTCCAACGGGGCGCGGAGCATGTTTTCCAAACCAAGCCTAGAAAGCCAACGTTTTCAGTTTTCAGGCACGCCCATTCGCGTGGAGCTCCTGTTTCATTTTGGGGGTTGAGGGCTAGAGGGCTAGAGGGCTAGAGGGCTAGAGGGCTAGAGGGCTA
>Ga0208307_1000362_pt1 | contig 10482 bp, 8 predicted proteins | sample Colrivmet1449B02_FD_187633 | JGI IMG/M metagenome (GOLD analysis project Ga0208307, IMG submission 187633) | Estuarine microbial communities from the Columbia River estuary - metaG 1449B-02 (SPAdes) (version 2) | ecosystem: Environmental > Aquatic > Marine > Intertidal zone > Estuary | place...
GTCAGATAATGGTTTAATTACCGTCAGCGGCGGCAAACTCACCACCTTCCGATTAATCGCCCTCGATGTGCTTGCCGCCGCCTTAGACAAGGTGCCAAGAGCCAAACCCTTTAGCAGCGATTCTATTTTTAGCACGCCCGAGTGCAGCGCCGACCAGCTCCTCGCCACCGACCCCGCTTGGGCCCAGCGTTTGCTTGGACGCTATGGCAATGCGGCAATACATCTGCTGACGCAAGCGTCAGACGACGAGCACCAGCGCATTGGCGAGACTGATTTCTGCCTAGCGGAATGCCGCTGGGCGCTGCGCCATGAAGCCGTTGAACATCTCGACGACCTACTTCTGCGGCGAACACGATTAGGCATGCTGCTGGCCGACGGCGGCGAGACCATTTTTCCCCAGCTTGAAACACTGTGTACCGCCGAGCTGGGCTGGAGCAACGAGCAATGGACTGCCGAGGTGAGTCGCTACCAGAGCATCTGGCGGCGCTATTACAGCCTTCCACACCAATAAAAATAAAAAGCGAGGTGTCTGTGACGCAATCTAACTATTTTTTGGCCATTGATAATGGCACACAAAGTGTTCGCGCCATGGTGTTTGACCAGCACGGCACACTGGTTGCCAAAACTAAAATCGAGATTGAAGCGTACTTTTCAACCAAGCCCGGCTGGGCTGAACAGCAGCCCGAGTATTTCTGGCTCGCCCTCTGCCAAGCCTGTCAGGAATTATGGCCAAAATTAGACTTTCCTCGCGAACAGATCAAAGCCGTCGCGGTCACCACGCAGCGCGCCACGGTGATCGCGCTTGACGCTAATGGCGAGCCTTTGCGCGCCGCCATCAGCTGGCTCGACCAGCGTCAGGTTTCCACCAAACCCGCCCTTGGCGCCGTCGAATCGGCACTGATGAAGCTGGTCCGAGCGAAAGCGTCCGTCGATGCCTTTCACGCTCAAGCTGAAAGCAATTGGATCGCGCAAAATGAACCCGACCTGTGGCAAAAAACCCACAAATTTTTACTTCTGTCCGGCTACCACAACTATCGACTCACCGGTTGCTACAACGACTCGGTGGCAAGCCAAGTGGGCTATTTACCCTTTGATTTTAAAGCGTTGAAATGGGCCGATGGCAAAGACTGGAAATGGCGCGCCCTGCCCTCACTGACCGCTGACATGCTGCCGGAGCTCATGCCCGCAGGCAGCGTTCTCGGCACAGTGACCGCCAAAGCCGCCAGTGAAACCGGTATACCCCAAGGGCTGCCGCTGATCGCCTGCGGTTCAGACAAAGCCTGCGAAGTGCTCGGCACCGGCTGCCTCGATGAAGAGACTGGCAGCTTAAGTTATGGCACCACCGCGACTTTTAACATTACCCGTGACAAATATCTTGAAGCCATCCCATTTCACCCTGCCTATCCAGGCGTGATTCCCGACACCTTTAATGTCGAGATGATGGTTGAGCGCGGCTACTGGATGGTCAGCTGGTTTAAAACCCAGTTTGGTCTGCGGGAAGAGCAGCTCGCCAAGGAAAAAGGCGTCACCGCTGAATCGCTGTTTGAAGCGTTGTTGGAAGCAGTTCCCGCAGGCTCGATGGGCTTAATGCTGCAGCCCTACTGGTCCTCTGGCACCAGTGTGCTTAGGCCCGAAGCCAAGGGAGCGATTGTCGGTTTTGGCGAAGCGCACACAAGGGCACATATTTATCGCGCCATGATTGAAGGCCTGACCTATGCCCTGCGCGAAGGCAAAGAACGGGTGGAAAAACGCAGCGGGAAAAAGCTCAAGCGTATCTTAGTCTCCGGCGGCGGCTCGCAGAGTGATCAAATAATGCAGATCACCGCCGATATTTTTGGCATGACCGTCGAGCGACCCCACACCTATGAAACGTCCGCACTGGGTGCCGCGATTGCTGCCGCTGTGGGCACCGGCACCTACGCCAATTTTAATGCTGCAGTCGCGGCAATGACCCACAGCGGAGGATCCTTTAGCCCCAGCGCAGATAACCAAAAGATCTACGATCAGCTCTACTCAGATGTTTACACAGGGCTCTACAATCGCCTAAAGCCGAGCTACCGTGCCATTAAAGCGATCACCGGTTATCCACGCTAAGTGGGATTGCTCAGCAGCGCTGCCAATGCCGAATGAAGCTCGGGTTGCGTAAATGTAAATCCCGAGGCGAGCAGTTTTGCCGGCACAACATTCTGACCGTGCAACAATAGCTCGTCGCCCATTTCACCAAAGAGCAGTTTCACGACAACGGCAGGCATGCGCAAAAACCCAGGGCGCTTGAGGACAGCCGCCAAAGTCGCACTAAAGTCAGCATTGGTCACAGGGTTTGGCGCAGTAGCGTTGACCGGCCCGGTGATATCCCTGTTTTCGATACAATGGTGAATCGCTGCGATCATATCGTCGATATGAATCCACGACATCCACTGCTCGCCACTGCCCATCGGGCCGCCCAGACCCAGCTTAAATGCAGGTAACATCCGCGCCAGCGCGCCCTGATCACCCAACACAATGCCAGTGCGCAGATAGCAGACTCGAGATCCCAAAGCGGCAAACTGCTGCGCACTCTGCTCCCACGTGTCACACAACTGATGAGAGAATCCATCGACAGGTGCGCCGCTCTCGTCGACCGGCGCGTTACCGCTGCCATAATAGCCAATCGCGGAACCGCTGATGACTTGTTCGGGCCGGTCTTGTCGCTGACTGAAATAGGCCACCAACCGCTCGGTCGTGCCAATGCGGCTGTCATAAAATTTTTGCTTGCGCCGCTGAGTCCAGCGACCATCGGCAAGCCCTTCTCCGGCCAAATTAAGCACAGTCTGCGGCGCCGCGAGACCGTCTAATTCACTTAGTCGCTCAATTGAGGTAACCGAGGCCGGAAGATGCCGCACCGCCTGAGTTTTGTTGCGGGTGAGAACAGTCACTGACATGCCGCGATCAACTGCACTGCGACAGAAATGACGCCCGATAAAGCCGCTGCCGCCGGTCACTAAAATTGAACTCATGGAGCTAATACCTTATTGGTCTGAGGAGGAGTGGAACAGTGATTTTGACGAGCAGACAGCGTACAAAATACAACCCACGGTCGCAATGTTTCCTTTGCCCACAACAAGGAGTATTGCTAGAATTCCGACCTTCGAAATGCTTTTGCAGAGGATCATTTTTGTGCAAGAGCATCGTACCACTCTTAATTCACAGCAACCGTTAATTCACCACAACCGTTCTAGGCACAATTATGAGTCTTGCTAAAAAAGTGTTGGCCTCCAACAATGATCTTCCTATTCGCACCGAGCAACCCGTCCACAGCGGCAAAGTACGCTCGGTCTACTGGTTAACCGACGCTGACAGTCGCCGACTGATTGCTGAAAAGGGCTACAACGTCGCCGCCGATGCGCCGTTGGCCATCATGGTCATCAGCGATCGCATCTCAGCGTTTGAATGCATTTGGCACGCCGAGGGGGGTATGCAAGGCGTACCCGGCAAGGGCGCGGCACTGAATGCTATCTCCAACCACTGGTTTAAATTATTTCGCGAGCACAACTTAGCGGACAGCCACATCCTCGACGTGCCCCACCCGCTGGTTTGGATCGTGCAAAAAGCCAAGCCCGTGATGATCGAAGCGATTTGTCGTCAATACATCACCGGTTCCATGTGGCGCGCCTACGAAAAAGGCGAGCGCAATTTTTGTGGCATCGAGATACCCGACGGTCTGAAGCGCGACCAGCGACTGCCCGAGCTCCTTATTACGCCATCTACTAAAGGCATTCTGAAGGGTATCCCCGGCGTGCCAGAAGCAGACGACGTCAACGTTTCACGGGCCGATATTGAAAACAATTACGAGAGCTTTAAGTTCCGCTCTCTAGGCGATATCGACGTCTACGAAAAGCTCCTCAGCGAGGGATTTGCAGTAATTAGCGATGCGCTGGCGGCAATTGGCCAAGTGTTTGTCGATACCAAGTTCGAATTTGGCTACGTCACAGACAAGCAGGGTAACGAAAAACTGATTTATATGGACGAGGTGGGAACACCCGACTCATCGCGTATTTGGGATGGTGCGAGCTACGCGGAAGGTAAGATTATCGAAAATTCTAAGGAGGGATTCCGCCAGTTGTTGCTCAACCACTTCCCCGATCCCGATATTTTACTCAATAAAAACCGTATGGCTGAGCGCTCGGCGCTGGCGCGAGATAATGCGCTTCCAGAAGAAGTTATGATGGCAGTGTCGGACACTTATGTGGGTATTGCTGAGAAGATCACCGGAGAAAAACTGGTTTTGTCCGACGATCCGAAGGGTGAAATTATTGCGATTCTTCGCGATCAATACGGGCTTATCGACTAACGCTCGTTTTAGCCACGCTCAACTTACTCAGTTTTTCACTGGGGCTTGAACAGGCCAGCTTGGTTAAGCACTTACTTAACCAAGCTGGTCACTCACCGTGACACTAGCACTCAATAATATTCACCGGCACCTCTAACACATGGGTGGCCAAACCACCTCTCGATGTTTCTTTGTACCGCGCATGCATATCTTTGCCGGTTTTACGCATGGTTTTAATTACTTTATCCAACGACACAAAATGCGAACCATCACCGCGCAAGGCGATGCGCGCTGCGTGAATAGCCTTCACTGAACCCATTGCATTGCGCTCAATACAGGGCACTTGCACGAGCCCGCCAATCGGGTCGCAAGTCAGTCCAAGGTTGTGCTCCATTCCAATTTCAGCCGCATTTTCAACTTGAGATGGCGTGCCGCCCAGCACTTCTGCCAATGCACCCGCGGCCATCGAACAGGCAGAGCCCACTTCGCCCTGACAACCCACTTCAGCACCACTGATGGAGGCATTCTTTTTGTAGAGCATGCCGATAGCGGCAGCGGTCAGCAAAAACTTAACCACCCCGTCATCATTGGCACTGGGAATAAAGCGCGTGTAATAGTGCAACACAGCGGGAATAATCCCCGCAGCACCATTGGTCGGCGCAGTGACCACACGCCCGCCGGCAGCGTTTTCCTCATTCACAGCCAAGGCGTAAAGGGTCACCCAATCGAGCACTGACAGCGGATCGGCCATAGCCGCTTCCGGCTTGTGCAGCAATTTTTCATGCAGCTCTTTCGCACGGCGGCGAACGTTTAAGCCGCCGGGCAAAATGCCACCATTGGTGATGCCATTCTTCACACAGAGCTGCATCACCGACCAAAGATTAAGCAGGTCAGCGCGAATATCAGTTTCACTGCGCCAGGTCTTCTCATTCTCCATCATCAATTGGGAAATGCTGAGATTGTGCTCGCTGCACAGCGCCAAAAGCTGATTGGCTGAGTCGAAGGGATAGGGTACTTTGCGACTATCTTCCACCAAAATATTCTTCCCCGCCGCCGTTTCATCAACCACAAAACCACCACCCACTGAATAGTAGGTTTTGCAGCTAATCACCTCAGTGCCTTGAGCATAGGCAGTGAATACCATGCCGTTAGAGTGAAACGGCAGCACCGTCTTGCGGTACAACACAACATCCATGGCATCGTCGTAGGCAATGCTGTGAATGCCGCAGAGGTTGATCGACCCCCCCTCTCTAATGGCTTTGACGCGACTGGGGATCGAGGCAATATCGACCGACTCTGGCTGTTCTCCTTCAAGACCTAGCAACACCGCCTTGGGCGTGCCGTGGCCCTTGCCTGTTGCTCCCAGCGAGCCATACATCTCTGCCTTCACACGCACGACGGAGGTCAGTGCACCACTGTCGCGAAGGCTTTCGACAAACAGCCGCGCGGCCCGCATGGGACCCACGGTGTGTGAGCTCGAAGGACCAATGCCTATCGTAAACAAGTCAAATGTGCTGATTGCCATAAAAGTTCGATCACCCTCAAGTGAATAGTCAGGAGCCATCAGTATAGCTGCGACTCATGGATTTAGCGGCGCAAAATGCAACGCTCATCGAGCCAACGTGCCTTGCCCATGCAGTTATTCCAAAAACTGGATTTTTGTTGCTGCACGGGTGTAAGCTGTTAAAAAATAATAATAAAAAGTAAATCCTTATGAAAACATATCAAATTGAAGACCCAACCCTTGGCACTATTTCCTATAGTGACCGCAAACGGTACCTTTGGCTGATATCGGTTTTAATGCCTGCTTTTCCGCTCATGGGCGTGTACTTTTTTTACCGTACAGGCATGGAATGGACCCTTGCGATTCCTCTGCTAACAAGTTATTTGGTCATGCCAGTGCTCGACTGGCTTATCGGCAGTGACGAAAATAACCCCCCTGAACAGCTTGTTCAGCAACTCGAAGACGATACTTATTACCGCGTGCTTACCTGTATTACTGTTCCCATGCACTTCGTCGTGTTAATTATTTTGGCCTCCGTGGTCGCCAACAATGACCTGAGCCCACTGTCGATTTTAATCACCTCTATTGTGGCAGGCAGCTACAGCGGTTTGGGCATCAACACGGCCCATGAGTTGGGCCACAAACAAACGGCATTAGAGCAGTGGATGGCAAAACTCGCCCTCGCTGTGCCCGCCTACGGCCACTTTTGTGTAGAACATAATCGCGGTCACCACACCTTGGTCGCGACGCCCGACGATCCGGCGAGCTCGCGCATGGGTGAATCTATCTACGCCTTTATTTTCCGCGAAATTCCAGGAACTATGGTTCGCGGCTGGCAAATAGAAAAAGAGCGATTAGCCAAAAAAGGTCTGCCGGTCTGGTCAATCCACAGCGATATTATGCAGTCCTATTTCTTCAGTGCCGTTCTGCAAGGCAGCCTTATTTACCTGTTTGGCTGGATTATGCTGCCCTTTCTCGCCATTCATAATTTCTGGGCGTGGTTTCAATTAACCTCGGCAAACTATATCGAGCATTATGGTTTACTGCGCCAGCGTTTGGATAACGGTCGCTATGAGCGCTGTCAGCCGCACCACTCATGGAACGCTAACTACATTATGACCAATCTGGCGCTGTTCCACTTGCAGCGTCATTCAGACCATCATGCCAATCCGACTCGCCGCTACCAAACTCTGCGCAATTTCAAAGATATTCCAGAGTTACCCAACGGGTACTACGGTATGTATCTGCTCGCCTATATTCCCTGGCTCTGGTACCGCGTAATGGATCAGCGGGTACTCGATCTTCCCCATATCAAGGGCGATCTCAGCAAGGTTAATATCAATCCCTCTAAGCGCGACGCGATTTATGCCCGCTACGGTAACGGGCAAGTTGCGGGTTAGCGACGCCCAGCCTGCACTGACGGCGCACACTAATCTGCGCCGTCGGCACTGGATTAGATTCCCATTTCCCGTTTAACCGCGCCAAAGGCATCCAGCGCAAACTCGAGATCATCTCGGCTGTGCGCCGCAGACATCTGTGTGCGAATACGCGCCTTGCCCTTCGCGACGACGGGAAACGAAAACGCCACCACATAAACACCTTTCTGCAACATATTCGCCGCAAACGCAGCCGCGAGAACTGCATCATTCAGCATAACCGGCACAATGGGGTGTTCGCCCGGTAATAGACTAAATCCAAGCTCGGCCAAGCCCTCGCGAAAGAACGCAGTATTGTCCATCAGTTGTTGTTGCAGTCGATTGGACTGGGCCACCAGATCCAGCGCTTTAATCGCGCCGGCAACCACCGGTGGTGCAACCGTGTTAGAAAACAGATAGGGGCGCGACCGCTGGCGCAGCAGCTCAACAACCTCTCGCCGGGCGCTGGTAAAACCACCGCTACCCCCGCCTAAGGCTTTGCCCAGGGTGCCAGTAACAATATCAACACGGTCCATGCAGGCGCGGTATTCGTGGGTGCCGCGTCCCTGCGCGCCAATAAACCCAGTGGCATGGCAGTCATCAAAATGGACAAGGGCATTATATTTATCCGCTAGGTCGCAGATTTCGTCTAAACGGGCGATGGTGCCATCCATGGAAAATACGCCATCGGTTGTGATTAGCTTAAAGCGCGCACCCGCCTTATCCGCCGCTTGCAACTGCGCTTCTAAGTCAGCCATATCGCAGTTGCGATAACGATAGCGCTGGGCCTTCGAGAGCCTAATACCGTCGATAATACTGGCGTGATTGAGCTCGTCAGAGATCACTGCATCCTCGGCGCCGAGCAGTGTTTCAAAGAGCCCGCCATTGGCATCAAAGCAGGATGGGTAGAGAATGGTGTCCTCACAGCCGAGCAATTGGCTGAGTTTCCGTTCAAGCTCTTTGTGTAAACTCTGTGTTCCACAGATAAAGCGCACCGACGCAAGACCGTAGCCCCACTGATCGAGCCCCTTCTGCGCTGCCGCTTTAACCTCAGGATGCTGCGCCAGCCCCAAATAATTGTTGGCACACAGATTCAGCACCTCGGCGCCACTGCTCACTCCCACTCGCGCACCCTGCGCAGTGGTTATTTCACGCTCGTGTTTGTAGAGACCGGCTGCGACAATTGACGTCAGCTCGGCGTGCAGATGATCCTGAAATTTTCCGTACATAAGTAAGTCCCACTGTGACGTAAATTAATCCCAATTTAAAATAACTTTACTCGCCTCTCCGGCGTTCATCGCATCAAAGCCACGCTGAAAATCTGTGTAGTGAAGGCGGTGGGTGATCACTGAGGATATATCCAAGCCGCTCTCAATCATCACTGACATTTTGTACCAAGTCTCATACATTTCTCGCCCGTAGATACCCTTCAGCGTAAGCATATTGAAAATCACCACACTCCAATCAATGGCCATCTCTTCCGACGGAATACCCAGTATCGAGACCTTGCCACCGTGGCACATATTGACCAACAGGTCGCGAAAAGCGGAGGGGTTTCCAGACATCTCTAGACCCACATCAAAACCCTCAGACATACCTAATTTGCGCTGCACGTCGGCGAGTTTCTCTGTGCGAACATCTACGGTGCAGGTAGCGCCAAGCTTTTTGGCCCGCTCGAGACGCTGAGGGTTGATGTCGGTAATAACGACATTCCGCGCACCCGCGTGACGACACACCGCCGCGGCCATGGCGCCAATAGGGCCGGCGCCGGTGATCAGAACATCTTCCCCAAGCAAGTCATATTGCAGCGCCGTGTGCACAGCGTTGCCCAGCGGATCGAACAGCGCAGCGATATCGAGGTCAATGTCTGCATGGTGTTCCCAGACATTCGACATCGGCAAGGCAACGTACTCGGCAAAAGCACCGGAGCGATCAACGCCAATGCCACTGGTATGGGCGCAGAGATGGCGGCGGCCTGCCATGCAGTTGCGGCAGCGGCCGCAGACTACATGGCCCTCGCCGGAGACTATCTGCCCTTTCTTGAAGGCATTCACATTGGAGCCAACATCAACAATTTCGCCGACAAATTCATGGCCAACAATCATCGGCACTGGAATAGTGGCCTGGGCCCATTTGTCCCAGTTATAAATGTGCATGTCAGTGCCACAAATTGCCGTGCGCTTTACTTTAATCAGCACATCATTAATACCGATTGTTGGCTCAGGCACATCTTCCAACCACAGCCCGACAGTAGAATTCCTTTTGACCAGTGCTTTCATGCTGTTATTTTCCTAATCTTTGTTTAAGATAGACAAACTTTTACTATAAGAGAAACTTGTCCAGTATCGTAGAAGTCTAATTTCCGATATGCAAGATTTATTTCTTATATAGTGTAAAAAGTCAGTCCGCTAACAGTTGGGTACTAGTCGAAACGAGAGACGACCAAATCGTACCGACGCAGTGAACTGGACAGATAACAGACAGGTGTAAAACCATGAGCAACCCTCCCGCCGACAGCAACGACCCGACGAGTCACGCACTCTGCAGCCGCGTGACCGAGCTGCGCAAAAAGCACAAACTCACCCTCGACCAGCTGGCCGCCGCGTCAGGTGTCAGTCGCTCAATGCTGAGTCAAATTGAGCGCGGTCAAGCAAACCCGACGCTCACAGTTACGTTCCGCATCGCTCAGGCATTTGGTATGAGTATCGGGGAGCTGGTTGACCAACCATGGCAGTCATCAACTATCGAAGTGGTGCACGGAGAGGATAAAAGCAATCTGTTTCGCGCCGACAAAGAGTGCCAAATCCGCACGCTATCGCCACTGCATATTGAGAAGAATATTGAATTTTATGAACTGAGAATTGCGGCGGGATCAAGCCTTACCAGCGCCCCTCACTTTGAGGGAACTAAAGAGCTGCTCACCATTACCCGCGGGCGGGCACGTGTGGTCTCGGGCGACACCAACTGCGAACTCGACCAGGGCGATTCAGCGCACTATCGCGGCGACCTAAACCACAGCATTGAGAATAGAGGCGACGACGAACTGGTCTGCTACCTTGTGGTCACCAGCCCCTAGCAAAGCGAGCAAATAAAGTGTGTCGCTATTTTTACAGGCGCATTTTTCAAGTGCATTTTGCAGGCGCACTACCCTAAGCTATCTTCGGCGACAAAATATTTCGGATCTTCAATCACATTGACTTCAACCAAATTGCCCGCTTTCTTCAACAATCGGCGGCACTCATCACTGAGATGCA
>Ga0208307_1000376_pt1 | contig 10238 bp, 9 predicted proteins | sample Colrivmet1449B02_FD_187633 | JGI IMG/M metagenome (GOLD analysis project Ga0208307, IMG submission 187633) | Estuarine microbial communities from the Columbia River estuary - metaG 1449B-02 (SPAdes) (version 2) | ecosystem: Environmental > Aquatic > Marine > Intertidal zone > Estuary | place...
AATTATAATTGCAACACCGAAGTTTCCAACGATTTTAAAGATATAATCGATTACAAAAAATAAAGGTTTTGTAATAAAATAAAACCAACCCCAATCAATTGATAAATCAAAACGATCAATTTTTTCTTTTTCAGTATAATTATCAATCGGGTAAACTTCTTTTGCACCGATAAATATTTTTAAAGTATTAGAAGTGCTTTTTTGCGGATTTGCTATAGTTGGCTCTGATATTATAAAATTTGCTTTATAACTATTGGCAAAGGAATATTCGCCTTTAAAAGATTTTCCGCTTTCAGGAATAATAGCTGACATCCAATATTTATCAGTAATACCAAACCAACCACTCTTGCCAGTGTACGTTTTTTTCTCTTTTTCAATTGTTGAATATGTTTCTTCTTTTAAATTTTTATCGACAACTCCAATTAATCCTTCATGCAGAATATAAAAATTTTCTGTATTAGGCTTTGTATTTTTTGTTATTTGAGAATAGTGAAATAATTCAATTGTTTTACTTTTTTCATTTCTGATTGTTTCTGTAATTTTAAATAAATATTTATCATCTAATTCAATCTTTTTAGAAAAAACGACACCTTCTCTATTGTTCCACTCAAGAGTTACAGGAGAAGCAGGGGTTAATTTTTTACCCTCTCTAATTTGCCAAACACTATTGTTATCAGGAACTTTAACATCTGACTTTGTAGTTGCCCAACCCGATTCTACAAAATATCCATCCTCAGATTTTTTAGGGCTAAGAACAACAATTGGTTTGCTACTTTTATCTAAGGTTTCTCGGTAGTTCTTTAATATAATGTCATCGATTAGCGCTCCTCTTAAAGATATAGAGCCAGACAAATTACTATTTTCGATGAATACTCTATCGCTTTCTTTTAATGCGTCGCTTCTAGAAATAGCTTTTGTTGGATTTGCTTTTCCAGTTTGAGGGGTTTCTGGTTTTTGAATATTAGTTTGTGTTTCCGTCTTTCCTTGAATTTCAAGTCTCTTTCTTTGAGCCTCATCAGTATTTTCAAAATACATTGACCAACCAATCAAGATTGCAGTTGATAATATGACCGCTATGATGACGTTTCTGTTTTCCATTATTTATTTTTCTTATTTACGACAGGATCATAACCAAATCCGCCGCCTAAAAATTTAATAGGATGACATCTTAAAATTCTAAGAATTCCTTTAAAACATCCTTTAATAAAACCAAATTCTTTTAAACACTGCATAAAATATTCAGAGCATGTTGGATCATAATGACAAGCGTTAGGAAAAAAAGGAGATAATAAAAACTTATAGATCTTAATAAACTTTGTAAGAATAAAAGAAAAAAAATTATCTATTTTTTTTATCATTATTTTAACGAGCTAAATTTATATCCAAGTTCTTGTACAATTTTAGTAAAATCAACATCATATATTTTTGATTTTGCAAAAACAGCATACTTATATTTATTGTTAAATGAATCAATCTCAGTAATCGCTTTACGTGCAGCCATTTTTAATCTTCTTCTAATTTTATTTCTTTTTACTGCATTTCCGAGCTTTTTGGCCGATACAAAACTCATATGAATTTTATTTGTTTCTGGAGCAGTATCTTTGTTAGTGTAATAAATTGTGAATAAGTCCGAACTTACTTTTTTTGCAGATAGAATTTTTTTAAATTCAAGATTGCCTCTAAGACTTTCAAATTTTAGAGTCTTGGGCATGACTTAAGCAGATACAGATTTTCTTCCCTTAAATCTTCTTCGAGCAATAACTTTTCGACCACCTTTTGTTGCCATACGTGATCTAAAACCGTGTCTTCTCTTTCTTACTATTTTGCTTGGCTGATAGGTTCTTTTCATTGTGATAATTAGAATTTGGCTATTTATAGGTAAATTGTTAAATCATGTACAGTAAAAATTTTTATTTAATACGTTTTAAAAATGACAAAATTATCAAAACTTAAAATTATTTTAGGATTAATTTATCTTTTAATAGTGGGTTTAGTGACATTTCTGTTTTTTCATTATGAGGTTTATAATTATGTAAATTCAGATTTTATTAAAAATGATCGAAAAGTAGTTTTAAATTATGTTAACCAAAATATTTTTCTTTCTTCGTTTTTATTTTTTTTATTTTGTACAATCTGGTTTTTCTTACTTGGTTTTGGTTTCCCAGTAGTCATTGCAGCTGGCTTTATTTTTGGCACGATTTTAGGATCATTATTATTGCTAATGGGATTTGCATTTGGTTCTACTGCTTTGTATGTTTTTGCAAATTATTACTTCAAAGATTTAGTTATTAAATATTTTTCAAATAAATATAAAAGTTTAGATAGTCATTTTAAAAATAATGATTTCGCTTATTTGTTATTTTTAAGATTAGTTCCAGGGATACCGTCGCAGGCTGGCAGTCTAATACCCATATTATTTAATATGAAACTTAAAAAAATATTTCTTTCAAATATTTTCGGTGTAGCTCCTGGAATATTTATTTCTGTAAGCTTAGTGTCCGGAATTAGTTCAAAAATTGAAGAGGGTCACCCATTTAATTTAGATTTACTATCGGATCCAAAAGTTTCTATACCCTTAACTGCGCTTGGTATAATGGTTCTGGTAGTTAATTTTATAAAACATAAATTTTTTAAGAGAAAAATTTGAATAAGTTTTTTAAAAATAGTCTTTTAGAAATCAAGGATATTTGCATTCCTTTATATAAAATATTAATTCCATTTATTTTTATAATTAAAATTCTAGAAGAAATTGGAATAGTAAAAATTATTTCAAATTTTTTCGAACCTATTGTTCAATTACTAGGTCTGCCAGCCGAGTTTGGTATAGTTTGGGTTACAGCTATTATAATTAATGTTTATGCTGCGATTGTTCTTTTTATTAATATCGTTCCATCATTAGACCTAACAGTTGCTCAGGTTACAGTCTTAACCGTAATTATTTTAATTGCTCATAATATATTAGTAGAAAGCGCCATCTCTCATGCAGCCGGCGTTTCTTTCTTTTATGCATCTGTATTGCGGATAGGAATTGCCTTTTTGGCTGGGTTTATTTTGCATAGAATTTATTTCTATTTTGGATTTTTACAGGAAAAATTTACCTTAGTTTTAGAACAACGCGTTATTCCAACGGATTATTATTCTTGGATGTTAGGACAGGTTGAAAATCTAATTTATATATTTTGTATTATTTGTATTTTAGTTTTTTCTTTAAATCTTTTAAAAAAAATTGGTGTTGAAAATTTAATCAAAAGACTTCTTGCAAATCCATTAAAGTTAATGGGGATCAGTTCTAGTGCAATCAATATCATTATTGTTGGTTTAACCATTGGGCTTCAATTTGGAGGGGGATTGTTAATTAAAGAAGCAAAATCAGGATCAATTAACAAACAAAGCATTCTACTTTCTTTATCTTTATTAAATTTAGTACATGCTGTTATTGAAGATAGTATCCTGATGATTATCATTGGAGGTCACATTTCTGGTGTGTTATTTTTTAGAGTAATTTTTTCTTTATTAATTGTTTTTCTAATACTCTTTTTATACAAAAAATTTCAGGGTCTATTTAATAAACTTGTTTTTGTTAAGATTTAAATTTAGACGCGCAAAAAGTTGCAATTAACCCAGCTACACCTAAGAACGAAAATGCAAAAATCCAATTTGTTTCTGAATTGATAGGCTGGTGATTATTTGTAATATCAATAATAAATCCAAAGACAGCAGGCGTTATAGATCCAAATCCAATTCCTAAAATAGAACGATAAGCAACAGTTCTACCCACACAATATTTAGGCGTACTCTCTGTTAAAGCGGCAGTCAAAACACCAGAATCTCCAATTGCAAAAAAACTGTAAAAAATAGAAATTATAACAATTAAAAATAAATCTAATTCTGCTGTCCAGCCAATTAAAAAAGATAAAATTGCGCTAAATAATGAAAAAGAAACTAAAATTTTTTTTCTTCCTAAATTATCAGAAAGATATCCTGCAATTACAGATGAGAAAACACCAGACAAATGAATTGCAAACCCAATAATAATACCAACGCCTACAGTAGTCATAGATACTTTGTTTACAATTATAACACTTAAAAAAACTGGCAGCCAAGACCACAGACCAAATAGTTCGATAGCATGAGCGGTATATCCTGTTATTAAAAATTTTGTTTTAGTATTTTGATTTAAAGAAAATTTTTTATTTAATTCTGAAAATTTATATTTTTTTAAAAAATCTTCATATACGGCCGTTAAAAGAAAAACTGCTCCAACAAGACTAATTAAAGATGCAGTTAAAAAACTTATTTTATAACCGTAGTTAGTTGTAATAACATAGCTCAAAGACAAAGATATTGCATAACCAAAGGATTGACTACCAAGCATTACACCCATGGCAGCACCTTTGTTTTTTGATTTAAATTTTTCAGACACTAAGAGTATAGAAGGTCCATAGATTCCCCCTTGAGCAAAACCAATAAAAAAATTAATAAAACTTGCCGTCCAAAAATCTTTAGCAATTAAATAAAAAACAAAACTGGATAAAAAATTTATAATTAAATAAATAGAAAGAATTCTATTTGGATTATAAAAATCTGAACAATACGAACTTATAAATAGAGCAATAGCAAACCCTATAACTAAAGAGGTTTGTATTAAACCAGCCTCTGTCGCAGATAATTCCCACACAGTAATTAACTGTTGAATAGAACCAACGTACATAAAAAACGTTAAAGCAGATAATATTCTGCCTATGGCAATAAGTTTTAGCCAATTCCAATTGTTTGTTTGCATGAATAAATTCCTATGATTATTTAATTAAAAAAAATAAAATAAGATATTAGATTTTAGTTTTTCTATTATTTAAGCGCCCGTAGTTCAATTGGATAGAATGCCAGACTACGAATCTGGAGGTTGGAAGTTCGACTCTTTCCGGGCGCACCATATATTTTAATGTGTTTAAGATTTAAGCTTAAATTTTATACATATTTGTTGATTGATCTTGATTATCAAGAGAGATATACAATTTGCAAATGAGAGTTTCTAGAAATTCAAGATTAATTATTCCTTACTTAGAAAGATTTTACAATTCAACTTCATATTATTCTTATTCATTAATTCGATTTGTGGCTGGGGCGATGATGATACCTCATGGCTATAGTAAATTATTTGTTAATTTAGATGGTACAGTTGATTTTTTTAAAAGTGTTCAATTAGAACCTGCTTATCCATTAGCAATCTACATTGGTATTTTAGAATTTTTCGGTGGAATATTTTTAGCATTAGGTTTTTTAACAAGATTTGTTGCAGTTCAACTAATAGGCCTTTTAGCAGTTGCAACTTTTTACATTCATTTAAAAAATGGTTTTCTTTGGGTTAAGGGCGGGTATGAATATCCATTGTTCTGGTTAGTAATAATGATTGCAATATTTTTTAAAGGCGGAGGCAGAGCCTCAATAGATAGTTCTTTACCAAAAGAATTTTAATCTGTGTTTAGATATTTAAATAATCTTCCCTTAAACAAAGCAGTCATTGTATTTTTAGTTCTTATTGCTGCTGTGATATTATTGATCAGCTTGTACGTTTAATTCTTCTTTCACTAAAAGATTAATCGTTTTTTTTGTACTTTTAATTTGTGCTGGTAAATAACCTAGAAATTCACCATCATACTGCACGGGAGTTTTAGTTTTAGAACTTATAAAAATATCATCACTTTTTATTTTAATAAGTTTATTACTTTCTTTTAATTCCTTATTTAAAAGAAGAGTAAAAAAATAGCATAAAAAATTTAATCTTGTTAAGTTGCAAAATAGATAAGCAATTATTTTTTTATCAAAAATATTGGTATCTTTTGATAATTTAAATGCACCGCCATAATGCATTGCATTTGTTACAATGATCCAGTTTGCTTTATATATTTTGTTATTAGCAAGTATTTTTAATTCATTTTTCTTAAAAACAATTAACTTTAAACTGGAAACAATAAAAAATAGTAATTTTTTAAATATATTTTTTAATGTTAAAGATGATTGAACAGCTTCTACAATTTCAGCATCATAACCAGCGCTTGCCATCAAAATAAAATTTTTGTTATTTACATTAGGCACATAAACTTTTTTGGTTTTATTAGATAAAATAATTCGAGCTATTTCTTCTGCACTTCCATGAATTCCAGCTTCTAAAGCTAAAATATTAGCAGTACCAAATGGGATTATCGCAAGTGGTTTTTTATCATTCATTCCATTAACAACTTCATTAATGGTGCCGTCCCCTCCAGCTGCAACAATAATATCAAATTTATTGATATTTACTTTACATAGAACAGTTGCGTGACCTGCTTTTTCAGTTTTAAAAATTTCAACATTGTTTTCTTTAGATAAAATTTTATAAATTTTATTTAATTTATATTTTTTTAGAAAACTGATTTTTGCATTACATATGATGCAGATTTTTTTCATATAAATCTTTCTAAATAATTATTATTCGATAAGATATAAAAAAAATATGTTAAAAATTATATCTACTATTGGTTTTTTAGTTACTTTAGTATTATTCTTAAATTCTGATATCAGCGTTGAAATTCTCTTTGTTATCAACATCTTTTTCATAATAATATTTTTTTATAAACCAATATCTACAACAAGATCTTTTCAAAAAAATAATACAGAAATTTCAGGTGATAAACTCACCAAAAATGATCTTCAGGAACTGTTTATCAATCAATTAGAGGACATAATTATTATTTTAAATAAATTTAATATTATTACTTATAGTAATAAAGCTGCGGTAGAAAATTTCGGATCTAATATTGAAGGAAAACATATCGGTAGCGAGATAAGAATACCGGAATTATTAGATGCTATTGATGATAATAAAATTGATAAAGAATTAAAAAAAATTGATATTGAATTAAAAATTCCAGTTTTTAAATTTTATAAAATTAGTATTGCTTCTATCAAGTCTGATCACACTTTAGTTATTATTAGAGATTTTACTGAAATGAGGAAAAGTCAAAATATGAGATCTGATTTTATCGCAAATGCAAGTCACGAACTTAGAACCCCGCTTGTATCTTTAAAAGGATTTTTAGAAACTATTACCGATTCAGCAAAAGATGATCCAAAATCGCAAAAAAAATTTTTAGAAATTATGAAATCAGAAGCAAATAAAATGGAAGTTTTAATTGAAGATTTAATGTTGCTAAGCAGAATTGAACTGCAAGAACACATAAGATTAAAAGATAAAGTCGATATTAAAGAAGTAATCGAAAATGTTATCTTATTAAATTCTAAAAAGATTAGTGAGAAGAAACTTAATGTTAATTTAAATATAAAAGAAAAAGAAAGGTTTGTTATAGGAGATAAAGAAAAATTATCAGCAGTATTTTTAAACCTTTTAGACAATGCAATTAAATATAGTGGAAATTCAAAGTCTGTTAAGATTGAAAGTTCTGAAAATACAAGTGGTTTAAAAAATTATACTTCAATCTCAGTTATTGACGAAGGATTTGGAATAGCACCAGAGGACATACATAGAATTACAGAAAGATTTTTTAGAACTGAGAACGCTAAAAAATTAAAAATTGAAGGCACTGGATTAGGTCTGGCCATTACAAAACATATAATAAATCAACATCGTGGCGAGTTAAAAATCACAAGCAAGTTCGGAAAAGGTAGCGAATTTATTGTAAGCTTGCCCAAACATTAGTTTATTTGAAGTTATTTTCTAATTTAAGAAAGATTATTCAACTAAAAGGTTAACTTTGTAACAAAAGTGTCATCTAAATGTAATAATTTAATCAATTAATAAGAATAATAGTGCCAAGTAATTTAACAATTAAGGAAAAATATGAATAAATTAAAAACAATATTAATCACTGTAGTTGGCATTATGATTACATCTTATGCTGTTGCACGTGATCAAATAAAAATAGTTGGATCTTCAACTGTTTATCCATACTCAACTGTAGTTGCTGAAAGATTTGGCAAACAAGGGAAATTCAAAACTCCAGTTGTTGAAAGCACAGGAACAGGCGGCGGTTTTAAATCTTTTTGTAGTGGAGTTGGAGTACAACATCCTGATATGACAGGAGCATCAAGAGCAATAAAAAAAGATGAAGCCGAGCTTTGTATTAAAAATGGCGTAACAGAAATTATTGAATTACCAATTGGAAATGACGGTTTAACATTTGCTCATTCAGTTAAAGGAAAAGATTCTAATTTCACTACAGCTCAACTTTGGAAAGCTATAGCACATGATGTTGTGGTTGATGGAAAATTAGTAAAAAATCCATACAAAAATTGGAATGAAATAGACAAGTCCTTACCAGCTGCGAAAATTGAAATCTTAGTTGCCCCACCAACATCCGGTACACGTGATGCTTGGGATGAATTAGTAATGAGCAAAGGTTGCGACCCTGAGTTTATGAAGCTTACAGATAAAAAGAACTGTACCAAATATAGAGAAGATGGTGCTGTAATTGAAGCTGGAGAAAACGATACTTTAATAGTTCAGAAATTAACTTCCACTCCAAATGCATTCGGTTATTTTGGATACAGTTATTTAGTTGCAAACAAAGATAAGATTAAAGCTGCAAAAATAAACGGAATTGCTCCATCAGTTGAAGGTATACAAAAATATACTTACCCTGTTGCGAGACCATTATTTTTATATGCAAAAAAAGCTCATGCTAATGTAATTCCAGGATTTAAAGAATTTTTAGCAGAATATACTGGAAAGACAGCAGTTGGAGCTACTGGTTATCTTTTTAAAGTTGGTTTAGTTCCAAACTCTAAAGAAACAGAAGATAAGGTAAGAGAAGTTGCTACTAAATTAGTAGCGATGAAGAACTAAAGTTTAGTTAGGTTAATTTAATTTAGAGCCGAAATTATTTTCGGCTCTAAAAAAAGGGTCGACGATATATAAAATGTAAATCATCTCTATGAATATTGTCATCCTATCTTTAATTGTCATTTTTAGTTTATCTTGTTATTTTTTTGGAAAATCTAAGATTTTAAAACAAACAAAAATAAGTAAAAAAAAGTTTCATTCTTTACCAGAATATTATGGTTACTATTTAGCAGCTTGGTGTGGTTTACCAGCATTAATAATATTATTTTTTTGGTCTTTATCTGAGTTGTACATCGTAAAAATTTTAATTTTATCTGATTTTAGAACAGACCCTACAATTGATAACAATAAATTAAATTTAATATTTTCACAAATTAAGGCAATTGCTGAAAACAAATTTTCAGGAAATATTCCTCAGAACCTAATACCTTATGCTGAGAAATTTTTAAGTCTTAATAAAATTTTAGAATTATCTAAGTTCGCTGTTATTTTTAGCGCAATAATATTTTCTTTATCTTTTGCTTACAGTCAAATCTTAAAAAATATCAAAGCAAGAGAAAGTGTAGAAAAAGTAATAAGAGTTGTGATGTTTTTATGTGCTGCTATTGCAGTTTTTACAACACTTGGCATTGTACTTTCTTTACTTTTTGAAAGTATAAAATTTTTTACAGCAGTATCTATTTTTGATTTTATCACAGGTACAAATTGGGCTCCAGGTCGAGCATTTGTAAGAGACGCTTCAGTTCAAACCACAGATGTTGAAAATGTATTTGGAGCGGTACCTTTGTTTTGGGGAACTTTTTTTATAGCAATGATCGCAATGTGCGTTGCAGTTCCAATTGGACTTTTTTCTGGAATATATATGGCCGAGTACGCTTCTAGTAAAATTAGAAAAATTGCAAAACCGTTGATCGAAGTGTTAGCCGGAATTCCAACAGTTGTTTACGGTTTTTTTGCAGCATTAACAGTTGGTCCTTTTTTTAGAACTATTGGAGAAGGAGTTGGTTTAAATGTATCTTCAGAAAGCGCGTTAGCAGCTGGGATGGTAATGGGAGTTATGATTATTCCTTACGTTTCATCATTAACAGACGATGTAATCAATGCTGTTCCTAGATCTCTTAGAGAAGGTTCTTATGCTATGGGCGCAACCAAATCCGAAACAATAAAAAAAGTTGTTTTGCCCGCAGCACTTCCTGGAGTTGTTGGATCTGTCCTTCTTGCAATATCAAGAGCTGTAGGAGAAACTATGATTGTTGTTATGGCAGCCGGACTCGGAGCAAACTTAACAATTAACCCACTAGAAGCATCTACAACGATTACAACACAAATAGTTACTATTTTAATAGGCGATCAGTCTTTTAACAATCCAAAAACGCAAGCAGCTTTTGCATTAGGAATA